>WBZS01001707.1_pt2 | contig 12261 bp, 10 predicted proteins | sample 5204201 | NCBI WGS metagenome assembly WBZS01 (sample SAMN12344357, study PRJNA552823) | activated sludge metagenome | biome: Activated sludge suspended growth; feature: Nitrification reactor; material: Wastewater; isolation source: activated sludge from nitrification reactor of wastewater...
AGGATGATCGTATTGCCAGCCGAAATGGCTATCAAACCCAACGCCTGGAATAGGTAAACGCTTACATTTGCCGCGAGGGACTGCAAGGGACGCGCCAACATCTGCTCGACGTAAAATGGAGCTGGAGCGAGAAAAATTAAATACAGTACCGAAGGCCAAGCCCAGCGCACGGCCGCAATGCCCCCAACGGTAAAGGTGATGCCAAGAATGACAATTGGAATCGCGATCGCACTAATCGTTTCCATGTAATAACACGAACCTAAATAGTGCACGATCAATCCGGTCGCGATTACCCCGAAGCCAATCGAGTTGGTTTTGAACGTTTCGTTAGCCAGCGTCTTTCGCCGGGAATACAGCAAAAAAGCGGAAAAAGCCGGCACCAAGTACCCGTGCGAATACAAAGGATTGTTTGTCCAACGCTCCACCAGTTGCACCAGAACTGGGAAATAGGCCCACAAAAAGGCGCCAATAACCAAGGCCGTGCTCAATACTGTCCAACCGCGACGACTCATTGCGAACTCGAACGTTTTTAAATTTTTTCGTAGTACAGTTTGCTAAGACCGCAAAAACTGGACCAATCCCCACCTCCGTGGGGAAAAGAACTAAGCTTTAGTTTTTGGCTGAGAATACGATAATCGGTGATCCGTCATTTACTGCGCGATAAAGCACATCATCGCCCGTGCGTAAACGGCTGTTTACGGTAAGGACCATAAAGCGTCTCATCATGTGGTCATGCGCCCACACCGCCAAATAGGCCGTATTTGTGGAGTTTTTTGTAAAGGCCCATTCGACTGATTCCCAATTCTTTTGCCGTTCGCAGTCGATTGTTGCGGTGTTTGATCAGAGCGCGGACGATTCGCTCTTTTTCCGCAAGCTGCGTGCTTTCAACAAGAGTCAGTTCGAAATTTCGTTCAGGACGTTCGAATGACGGCGCTTCGGTCACGACTTGGCTTGTCGACGAAAGAAAGGCCTGCTGGATATGCTTTGGAAGGTCTTCGAATTCGACCGTTGGGCCCTGACTTAGTGCAACGACATGGCCAATGACATTTTCAAGTTGGCGAATATTGCCCGGCCAATCAAATGCACACAAGGCTCGCAAAGCCAATTCTGAGATTTCCGTCAAATCTGGCCGATTTTGGGTGGCGGCTGCCGTAAAAAACTTGTCACAAAGACATCGAATCGAACTTCGCCTCATTCTGAGCGAGGGAAGGCAAAAACGGACGATGTCCAAACGAAAATACAAGTCGTCACGAAATCGGCCAGCGGCAACTTCGTCGGCCAAATTCGCGTTCGTGGCCGCGATGACCCGCGCTCGCACCGGTTGAAGTTTGTTGCATCCCACCAACTCGAACACCTTTTCGTCGAGCACACGAAGCAATTTAATCTGCAACGACAAGGGCAATGAGTTGATTTCGTCAAGGAATATTGTTCCAGCTGCAGCAGCCGCGAATTTACCTGGCCGTTCTTTGTCGGCTCCAGTGAAGGCACCCTTAACATGCCCAAAAAGTTCGCTTTCAATCAGATTTGAGGCAAGTGTGCCGCAATTGACGGTGATAAAAGGTTCGTTACGCCTGCGAGAAAGCTGATGAATGATTTTTGCCAAACGAGTTTTTCCTGTACCCGTTTCTCCCTCCAATAAAATCGGTATATCCTGGGGCGCCACTCGTCGGACTTTTTCTGGCAAGTCGCCGTGCTGCTCAGGAAACGCGTCAAAGTAGTCCCTGAGTTCATCATCAATTTCGAAACGCTCAGCGAAACCAATCGGCACACGAGATGCATTAGACAAAAAAGGCTGCGGCAGTGAGTAGGACATAGGTTGGGCACCTTGTAAGTGAGAACGTTGCAGACAACAAACCTAGAAGCATCCACGGAGCGCGCAAGCTAGCATGCACAGGGCGACTACCTGCAATCAGCCGAGCGCCGTAGTCAGATACCGTTCACGCCGATGGGTGGCCGTCCACCGCGCATGATATCACTTAATCAACAGCCTTTAATATCTTGCTGAAAAAGGAGAGTCGCAAGCACTATGCGAAATAAAAACCGCCGTATTCTTCTCGGCGATTGATAACTGGGCGCATGGCGGGTCTTAACTAAGCGAGCCTCATCAACCGCAAAAACCAAGTCCCTGACTTAAAGTAAAGCCATTCACGAAAGATTCTGCAGGAAGACTAAATAGTCTCTTTAATCGATCAAGTCGAATCTTAGGTCAAAGGCGGCAATATCGTGCAAATCTATGTTGACATTGTCACCGAAAAATTCGGCTTGTCTATGACCTGTTTGGGTGAGAAGTTTCATACAAAACAAGGAAATTCGCGTCGAATTGCAAGAATAACATGCAGAAAAGGTGGGAATCTGTAGGAATAAACGGACGTTTTTGAGATTTCTGTATTCCGTCAAACCTTTTAATTTGAGACCGAAATTCTTGAATCTCGTCAGTTGTTATCCGCGAAAAACCAACGCAACCATGGGCTGGATAATGATTTACAACCAAACCAGGCACGTCAGTTGAATTTTTCCACCGAGACATCTCTCTCGCAGCTGTAATCGGGCGCGTCACACCCAATGCCCAGATGTCTAGGAATATTTACTAACTGATCAAAGCCGTTTACCGTGCCGATCCAGATGTCATGAAAAAGCGTTTGTGTGTCAGGAAGCCTGCGCGATGGCCCGTAGGAGGTAGATTCGTCGTGTTATTCTGGCCTACGGCCGCCTCCTGTTCAAGAGCGGTTTGCCGCGTTTGAAGATTCTGAATTGAATCGTTGTATTGCACTTGCGGACGAACGAGTCCGTAGTAATTCAAAGCCGGATTTTGATCGCGCCGTAGCAAATTCAAATAAGGGCTAAAGGCCGGGCGGTGCGTTGCGAAGGAAGGCCCTTGGGCCGCAGCGCGATCCGCAACGAATACCGTGATGGCCAGTAGAACGACTCGCAGATAGCTTCTGCATTCCGTCATGAGATCTTTCTCCGTATTAGTGGCCAAATGGATTCCGGGTCGGATTCGTAGCACAACCGCTCAATCCATTTTATCGAATGATGCCTCCTCCCAAACCGTTAGCACCACCGTTTGGCCCAAGAGCACGAACGGTCGAGGACCCTAAGAGCGTAACCCCAAAGATACGTTCGATTGGAGCTAGCATCTTCGCAATCTGGCTGTCCGCAGCGACCCACGGATCAAAGCAAACGTAAACACGATCGCCAGGCAAAATCTGATAGTTCGTCGCGGGATTGCCCTGCTTGGTGATGGCTTTCCAGTCGACACGCAAGATCGTTTCGTCGCATGGGTTCTTGCTGTTTGGGCGAGCAATCCAGATTCGCCTCCGATTCGTTCCCGGCGGAAGGCCCTTGAGTTCGGCGATCGCATCCAAGACCGTTTCGCGTCCCGTGACCGGTAGCCGATGAACTTGTTCGCCGGAAGCATACTGGTCAAAAATAACGTAATAAACGCTGCTATTGAACCCCGCGATGTCCAACGAGATTTCCGGATCGACCAGGGTCAGTGCCAGCCGGCTTTGAATGGCAGATTTCGCTTCTTCCAGCGTCATGCCAGCCACGCGAACTTTCCCATAAGTGCCTAACACAACATGGCCGTCGGGCTGAACGAGGTGCTCTCCACGAATTTGTTGCATCGCCCTTGATTCCGCCAAGGTCACCGTGACCTCGAAATCGACCTTCTTAAAGCGTTTTTTTAGATACGCTTGAATTTGCTTTTTCGCGTCCGACACCTCTGCACCAGCTACCTCCACGGATCCGTAGTCAAAGCCTAAGCTAACTTTTCCGTCAGGTTCAACGCGAAAAATGCCATTGATCGGCTGGTTGGGGATTAAATCACTTCGGTTTTCCGTCACCGTCTTACCCGTCTTTTCATCTTTCGAGACATCGACGAAGGACACCTGGATAAAAAGCGATTCCAACGGCTTGATCAAATACGGCGGCCGGGGTACCAAAGTGACCACATCGATCGACAGCACGTCGGGCGGCATGATCACATGATCAGGTAGAATTGAAAGCTGGTGCTCCGAAGGCTCGTGCAGGGGCACGATCGCATGATGAAAAGCACAACCCGTCGTCCAGAGTATGGCCGTAGTTAGCAAAAGTGCAAAACGAGATACGAAGTCGTGCCTAGACATTTCACGCCCCCCAACCGGGAAAGTCGCAACCTCATTTTACCTTACGCTAAAAAAGCGCCTTACCGTTATGATCGGTAAAACTGACAAAGTGCTTTAGAATTCATTTACCTTCTGAACCAGGCGACGCGAAAGACCTTCGCCCAGGCAGTTAACCGTGCAACGGCATTTTGCATGAAGGGCTGACCGCACTGAAAATTTTTTTAGAAAGGAAAGGACCTTTGGCGTTCCGCCAAAAGGAAATTGTTAGTTTTTTTGGCGGCGTGAGCAAAGCTATCCCCTACCAACTTCGTTCAAATACGAGGTTTTTCGCCCAACGTTTCATTTTCGCCCAGGTGATTTTTGTTTCCGGCCTTTCCGGCACGGGATCCAAACCACCAAACAGGGATGCAACGAATAAGAAATTACAGGAATTTTTGGACTAGAACGGTACGACCCGGAAAAGCGCAGTACATTATTTAGATAAAGTCGCACTTATTACCAATTCCAAGGTAATCCTTTCCTTGGCGATTCAGAAAAGGTGAGCGTATGGTTCACAATGGGTGTGTTTCTAATTGCTAACGCAATTTGTTTACCGTCTGTCACCGAGCGGCGGCAACAGAATGAACGACAACTGTAAACAACGGGTGACATTCTCAGGAATCCGCCGGTTCGGGCCAAGGTTTTCAACAAAGTTATCACGAAGACATCCGTGCACGCCAAGATTTGGCGCACGATTTGCCATAAACGCATGGGTTAATTCTCAAAGTGACTACGGTGCCCATGAAATCGTTAATCGACGAACCCAAGACGCCCGTACCCGAGTCGACGCCAGCAGATACGTCCGCTCAGGACGACCTGCCGGTGACGATCATCGAGCCAAAGTCTGGTTGGATCGCATTCGATTTCAAGGAGCTATGGCGCTACCGTGAACTGTTGTTGATCTTCGCCTGGCGCGACATCGCAGTCCGATACAAGCAAACGGTGTTGGGCGTCGCCTGGGCTTTGTTACAGCCGCTTGCCACCGTAGTGGTGTTTAGTTTGTTTTTTGCCCGTTTAGGAGAATCGCCGAATCAGACGGTTCCCTATCCCGTGTTCGTTTTCGCCGGTGTGATGCCTTGGTTCTTGTTTTCGAACATTGTAATCTCGGCCAGCCAAAGTGTGATCGGGAACCAGGGCTTGGTGACCAAGGTGTATTTTCCGCGTCTGATCATCCCGTTGAGTGCGGCGGGGCCCTTCCTGCTGGATTGCTTCATTTCGTTCTTGTTGTTGCTGCTCATGATGATCGGTTATGGATGCGCATTGAATTGGAGTATCTTGCTGTCTCCTTTTTTATTGTTTGCATTGGTTTTGGTGGCCCTTGGCGTTGGAACTTTTCTGGCTGCACTTACTGTGAATTACCGTGATTTTCGCTACGTAGTTCCTTTTATGATTCAGATTTGGATGTTTGGTACGCCCGCGATTTATATGCAGGCACACGCGGTGCTCGGCCCACAGGCGCAATTGCTCATTCCCCTCAACCCCGCTCACGGCCTGATAGCCGCCTTTCGCCAGGCAGTCGTAGGCGAACCACTAGATGCATATGCTTTGTCGGTGTCTCTGGCCGTTTCTATCGCGTCGCTCTATTTTGGCGCCCTCTATTTTAAAAGAGTGGAACGAGACTTTGCCGATGTGATTTGACCGGTGTGTTGAGGCAGGTTGATCCGAATATAGGCCGCAGACGGTGCTTCCCTGGAATTCCGTTTGTCTGGCAGCGCTTTATGCTTACTTTAATATTTGTCTCACTGCGAAACGCAGGCCTAAGGATAAGTGATGTCTCCGGCTATTCGGGTCAGCAATTTGTCGAAGTGCTACCAGCTTGGCGAAGGATCGGGCGCCAAGTACAAGACTCTGCGTGAGTCAGTCGCGGCATTTTTTTCCACGCCTCTAAATCAATCTATTAGCAAAAGGGACCCAAAAAAAACATCTGAATTCCATGCCTTGCGCGACGTCTCATTCGAGGTGCAGCCTGGCGCTGTATTAGGCGTAATTGGACGCAATGGCGCCGGGAAATCCACTCTCTTGAAGATTCTGAGTCGGATCACCGAGCCAACGTCTGGCAAAGTTATGATGCGCGGGCGAATCGCCAGCTTGTTGGAGGTCGGAACAGGCTTTCACTCGGAGTTGACAGGCCGAGAGAACATCTACCTAAATGGGGCGATCCTCGGCATGAATCGCCAAGAAGTAAACCGAAACTTTGCCAAGATCGTGTCCTTCGCGGAAGTTGAGTCCTTCCTAGATACTCCGGTAAAACGTTATTCCAGCGGGATGTATGTCCGACTAGCATTCGCCGTTGCCGCACACCTCGAACCGGAGATTCTGATCGTTGACGAGGTTCTGGCTGTTGGCGACATCGCTTTTCAAAACCGATGCTTAGGGCGCTTGCGTGAAGTTAGCAAAGGCGGCAGGACAGTGCTATTTGTCAGCCACAACATGGCGGCCGTGGATGCCTTGTGCGACACAGGGATCCTGTTGGATAACGGGCGCGTCGTTTCTGTTGGGCCCGTAGGAGAAATCGTCCACGCATACCATGGGTTGATTCGGTCGGGGATTTCCTCGACAGGCGATTCCTTGGCAAATCTCGAAAGGCCTGGTCGGCTCCAAAAGTTGCTGCAGCACGTTTCGATCATTGATGCAAAGGGCGATCCCACCGATTCGATAGGTCTCGGTGAGTCTCTGCGTATTCGCATTGCCGTTAAAGTTGGCAATCTGGCGGATTCCGCAACCTTGGGAATCGGCATTGACAATATATTTGGGCAACGTGTTTTGAGTCTCCACACGCCTGCAAGCGCCTCGTGGCAGTGGCGAACCTCAGAGGCGAATACCGTCGAATGTCGCATCCCGTTCTGCCCGCTTGTTCCGGGTGAGTATTGGGTCAAGCTTGCCGTTTCTTCCAATTGGCACGTCATAGACGAAGTTGAACGTGTCATTTCCTTTTCGGTGAACAATGCCGTTCTTCCAGGCGAGGGGCGAGGTTTTCACCGCGGGTTGTGCGTTGCGGATGCGAAATGGGAGTTGGTTGACAACTAGTCCGCAAGATGTAGCGTGAAATTGTTTGAATCCAATAGACTGGAGCAGGCTCAAAGGATCAGGTCCGTCACTTTATCTGATGCGAGTTTTGAGTCCATGCGGAGAAATTCAGCGGTAGAGGCGAAGATGAACTGGACGCGAGTTGTGATGAATCAAGCAACTAAGGAGCTGATGCAGACACTACATACTTCGGGTATGGATGCGGTAGAAATCAGCGGGACTGGGTGGAAAGATTGGGCTTTCAAGAGCTATCGAACATTTTCTTACCCCGACTTTGATATTTGTGCTCCGCTAAACGAAGCGAATCTGGCAGACATGATTGTCGCTGAGCAGGTTTTTGAGCATCTGCTTTGGCCCTATCGAGCCGTCAAGAATGTTTATCAGATGTTGCGTCCTAATGGTTATTTCTTAGTGACAACTCCGTTCCTGCTGCCGGTTCACGATTGCCCGGTTGATTGCTCTCGGTGGACAGAGACCGGTATTAAATACCTGCTCGCTGAAGGCGGCTTTCCCCTGGAGGATATCGTCGTCGGCTCATGGGGCAATGAAGCCTGTGTGAAAGCAAACCTCAAGAAGTGGACGCCTTACACCAAGTGGCTTCATTCACTAAAGAACTCTCCAAAACACGCCGTCGTTGTTTGGGCTCTTGGTCGCAAGAAAAATTAGCTAAATGAAAAACTCACCTTCCTCGGAATTCAAGAGGGGATCGGCCGTGGCGCGAGGCACTTTTGGTGTCGAATCGATCAAGCTCGTCGTTGGGTGGTTGCGTGGAAAGACGGACGCGTCGACGGAAAAACCTTCGTCTGGTCATTTCGACGAAATGACTTTTCGAAACCGGGAACGTTTTCGTGAGAACTACCAGGAACTTTGCGATGCATTAGCCGACATTATCCCGTTTTCAAAATTATTGGACCTCGGGTGCGCAAACGGCTTTGTCCTGGAAGCAATGCATGCTAAAGCAAAGGAAGTGAAAGGGGTCGAACTTTCGGCGGAGGTGTTGCCGTTGCTGCCCCCGGCGATTGCGGAGAAGGTGCAGATCGCGAGCGCGACGTCCTTGGGAAAGATCGGCGATTTCGATTTGGTAACCTGTATTGAGGTTGCTGAGCACGTTCCGTACGAACAGTCGCCGGCGCTGGTGGAAACAATCACAGCAAACTCCAAGGAATGGGTGTACTTCACGGCAGCTTCCCCGTACCAGCCCGGCCATGGGCACATCAATTGTCAGCAACAGTTTTATTGGATCAATCTTTTTCGCAAGCGAGGATTCGACCTGGACTGGGATCGAACGGAGACTTTGGTGGGCAGGATCAGAGAGTTGACCCCAGCCAAATGGTTGCCGATGAATAGCTTGGTTTTTCGCCGTCACGGCGCATAGGGCAGCATCAAGAGGGTGATGTAGTGTCAGAATATCGGGCGAGCGTGATCATGATCAACCGCAATGGCGAACCTTTGCTCGCCCACGCGCTCAAGACCTGTCGCGTGGCACTTGAACAGGCTTGGGCGGATTCGCCATGCTTTGAATTTTTAGTGGTTGACAATGGATCTACCGACAGTTCGATACAAACGATCGAAAGGCATCTTGCCGGGGCTGTGTTTCCATGGCGAGTGGTGACCGAAAGTGTCGCCGGCGTCAATTTCGCCCGCAACGCGGGCATTCATGCAGCTAAAGGCGAACTTCTGATCTACACGGATAGTGACCTGAAGTTTGACGCCAGATGGCTCCAGGCATATTTAGAGGTGGAGCAATCGTACCCCGACTGTGAGATCTTTGCGGGACAAGTGGCGGTGGGCGACATCGAGGGAGAGGTTCCCGCGTGGCTAGATATCAGCGGTCCATACAAGCGGTCAGCGATCGTCGTTCAGATGCAAGCCGGCGAACTCACGCAGGTGATTCCACTCGTGAACGACCAGGGGCTTGGCCCCGTCGGACCGAACATGGCCTTTCGCCGCTCGATTATCGATAGGTATGGCGAATTCGACACCAACTTCGGTTTACGTCCCGGATCCTTGGTTCCGGGAGCCGAGGCCGAATATTTCGATCGATTAGCCCGGTATGGCTTGTCGTTCCTCTATGTACCATGTGCTTTAGTGCACCATCCCATTCGAAATTATCAACTAAATACCGCGTACTTTTTAAAACGATTGCAGGGAATTGGCCAAGTAAACGCTCGCATAAACCTTTTGCGCGGAGAAAAATCCCGTCGCATGTTTGGTCTTAGTCTCTATGTTTTCCGGCAATTAGTCGGGGACTGTGCTTCCTACGCTTCCACTATCCTGACAACCGACATAAAAAAACGCTTCCATATTCTGGGGCAAATGGCAATCCGAGTAGGCTACCTTCGAGAGGAATTTGAACATTACAGACGAAATGGAAATCGACGTCAGGTGCAAGCAACTGCACCTGAAGGATATGGAATCTCAAGAATTTGACGCTCTTTCTGAGCTGACGCGTTAATGAGGACCTTAGCGAAAGATTACGTGAAAAAAATACCCGGACGGAAATAGCAGAATGTTCCATGAGTAGGGTTGCAGGGTAAGCCTAATAAGGCTGATTCGCGGTAGAACCTGATTTGAATCCCGACGGATTTTTTCGAGAAGTCTTTTGACCGCTTATTCACGCAATTCGCGACCGCGACGTATAGCGCTCAAGTCAGATGAGCGGACCGTGATGCTTACCGATTCGCAATTATCGGGTTATTAGGGCCAAAAGAAATGGGTCCAATATTCGTTTACCTAATGACCTATGGAGGATCTTTAGCGTCCATTTTCAATCCCTTTTTAGGCTTGTTAATATACATTAGTTTCTCAATCATTAAGCCTGAATTCATGTGGTACTGGTCTGTCGAGCCAGGAAGCTACAGCCGAATAATAGCTCTTTGCTTAATAGTTAGTTGGGCCATCCGAGGATTCGGCAACTGGAGTTTTGGAAAAGGTTGGCCTATTGTCCTTGCGTTATTGGGGTTCTGGATTTGGATGGTCCTCGCATCCAGTCAAGCACCCGATCAGGCGCGAGCCTGGGCATATGTTGAAGAAAAATCAAAGGTGTTTCTACCTTTCTTAATTGGAATGACACTAATTGATACATCCAAAAAGCTTACCCAGTTAGTATGGACGATTTTTCTAAGCCAAGCTTACGTCGCATGGGAAATGAATCTTGCGTATTATTCCGGTTTCAATCGATTGCACGTAATTGGGTTCGGTGGAATGGATAATAATTGCGTTGCAATCGCAATGGTCACCTGCGTCGGTGTCGGTTTCTTCGTATTTCTTCGGGAAAAAAACACAAGTGTAAGGATTCTCGCCCTTGCATTCCTGGCCTTATTGATTCATTCGGTTTTGTTTTCCAATTCACGCGGGGGCATGGTTGCCTTGATCGTAACTGGCATCACGGTTTTTATGTTGCTTCCTAAGCGTCCGGTTTACATAGTTGGCATAATTTTGACAGTCTTGCTTACACTTCAAGCAGCGGGACCGTCAGTTCGCGAGAGATTCATGTCGACGTTTGACGCCGAGGAGTCTCGAGACCGTTCCGCACAAAACAGACTGGATTATTGGGGGTACTGCCTAGAGACAATCCCCCAAAAACCTATTTTTGGTGTTGGCCCGGATTATTGGTCAGAGTATGTCGCGCAAAATTATGGGAGAACGCGTGCCGAGGCTCACAATCTTTGGCTGCAGCTTACGGTAGAACTTGGAATCCCCGCGATCGCTTTGCTTGTGTCCTTTTATGGTTTAACAATTTGGCGACTGTTGGTCCTGCGGCGGGACGGCGGGGCTGATGCCTTTGTCTGCGATATGGTAATCGCCGGTATCACGGGCTTCGCAGTTTCGTCGCAATTTGTGAGCTTGATTGGACTAGAACTTCCTTATTATGTTGTCCTAATTGGAGCTGGACTGCTTAAAATTCATCCCGAACCGTTCGATCTGAACGAGCGTTGCGATTTGTAAGTCTTTGTGTCATTTACAAAGGAAGCCGATTCGCCAAGCCAAGGGAATCAAAACACAAGGATGTGATATGCGGGGGTACCCGCTTTGCCAGGACCAGGAAATATGCCGTGTGTTAGCGCTATAATTCCAGTTTTCAACGGGGCTGCATTCATTTCGGAGGCAGTAACGTCTGCACTTGAACAGACGCACACAAACATGGAAATTATCGTCGTCGACGACGGGTCAACTGACAATACTCCTGAGCTTTTAGCTGAATTCGGCGATCAGATTCGTGTTATTAGGCAGGCGAACACGGGTCACGTTGTTGCGAGGAACAACGCTGCGAAGGTCGCGAAGGGTGAATGGTTGGCATTCCTTGACGCAGACGACATTTGGTTTCCAAAAAAGATCGAAAAGCAACTTGCAATCGTCAACGCTTGCAACGAGGGATTAGTATATACGGACCGCGAAAATTTTGGGCATATTACCAGAGTAAAAAAGCGATTGTCCGACGCGATGCCGCTCTTCGAAGGAGATGTCTATGAAAAGCTTCTTGAAGGCAATTTTATTACCGTCTCGAGTGTAATGATTCGCAAAGATTGGTTCGAACGATTAGGGGGGTTTGACCCGGAATTGAAGGTTTGTGAAGATTGGGACCTATGGCTCCGTTATTCAGAAATCGGTGGTCTTACGCGTTTATGCCCAGAACCGCTGATGCGTTATCGGTGGCATCTCACCTCGATGAGCCATAACTTCGAAAAAATGCTTGAAGGGCGGTTACGGGTAATTCGAAAAACGCTCCAATCTCCACGTGGAAAGGGGGCATCCAAGTCAATCGCGAATCGCGCCATCGCTAATGCTTGGAAGGCTTCTGCATGGACAGCGGCCGAAACCAACCCACGGAAGGCTGTTGGTTGGTATTGTCGCTCTGCCTGGATTTGGCCCTGGGATGCCGAGGTCTTTAAAGAAATTCTGAAGTGTTGCATTGGAAAAGGGTAGGTTGCTAGAATCCAGCCCTTTGAAGGTGTACAGATGGTGACAAAAACCTCATAAAAAGCTGGGAAATATAGCGATACCGTTCGGTTCATGTTTTGAAAGCCAAACTCATGAACGCCCGATCGTCGCTGCCCGTGTTTGGATTTCCAGCAAATTCTGAAACTTT
>WBZS01002288.1_pt1 | contig 12259 bp, 7 predicted proteins | sample 5204201 | NCBI WGS metagenome assembly WBZS01 (sample SAMN12344357, study PRJNA552823) | activated sludge metagenome | biome: Activated sludge suspended growth; feature: Nitrification reactor; material: Wastewater; isolation source: activated sludge from nitrification reactor of wastewater treatment...
AAAAGCCAACGCCCTGACGATCGGCCCAGTCCAGCATGGCCGAAGTCAGCGCGCCGGATTGCGAGACCAGTGCCAGCGGTCCTGCCAAGGCCAGGGATCCGAGGGAACTGGCGTTCAGTCCCATGGCTGGGCGTTGCAGGCCCATCGTGTTCGGGCCTAGGAGGTTGATGCCATAGCGGCGTGCAGTCTGGTGCAGTTCCGTGCACTGGGCCGCGGGCATTCCGTTCGAGAGGATCAAGGCGGCGCGACACCGCACCCGGCCCACAACCTCCAGTGCAGCCAGGTTCTGATCGTGCGGCAACGCGATGAGGGCCAGGTCGGCACGTGATTGCGCCAACTCGGCCAGCGTGCCGGTCATTGCCACGTCCAACCAGGTCACTGTGCCCTTGTACTGGCTCTCGGACATGGCCTTGCGCAGGATGGCCGCTTCGCGACAGGGCGGGTCGGCTTCCGGGTCACCGGCAAAGACGACGATCGACCTCGGATCGAACAAGGACGTGAGGTAGTGACGGTCCACGGAGTTCCCGAAAAGCCAAGCACGAAGTTGCAGCATAGGTCAGCCCAGGCTTGCCCGGGATGACATTGCGCAAGCCGATCGTGACCGAGTGGCGCTGTGGCCACCCCACCGCACGGTGTGCCGTGGATACTTCGTACCGGCACAAACGGTGGGGCGACGATGGGGATGCTGGAACAGCAGTGGCTCGGTGCCTTGCAGGCGGGCCCGACGATCTGGCTGGTTTGGCTGTCGGCCGGCGCGGCCCCATAACAGGTCATCGTCAGCGCCTTTGTCAAGAAGACGATCCCGTTGCGCTGGCTGGCAGTGGCAGCAAGGTCGGCTTCATCGCCTACGGCATGCTGCTTGACCGCTTGCACCTTGGTGTCCATCGACGAGACCAGGTTCCATGAACAGGTCTACCCGAACCCTGACTTCGGCCTCGAAGTGGTGCGCCTGATTGCCAGCCGGCCCAGCGAGGACGTGCGACGCTTGCAGTCGCGGCCGGCGGCATCGACCTGATTACACTGGCGCCTCCCGAAGCCACCCGGCCGGGCGGGCCCGCCCGGCCCCGAGCCTGATCTGCCCCTTGCACAGGTGCCGCATGAAAAAAGCCGTTCTGATCTCCGCGCTGATGTTGTCGATGGCAGTCTGGGCCGCCGAGCACAGGACGGCGCCAAAGACCAATCTGATGGACCACTCCACCAGCACGTTGATCGAGACCAGCGCCGCCAAGGCATTGATGGCGGAGATCATCCCGGCGCGGGTGTGGAAGCTGTACCCGGCACGCAAGTACACCTTCTTGAGCCAGGTTGAAGGCGGCCTGGTTTCAGCCCGCGTGATGCTGCTACCGCTGACCGCCACGGTGGGCGCGGTCCTGATGCGTCCGCAGAAGACTGCCACCGCCTTCGACGCCCAGCCCGATTCTTCGACCGAACAATGCCGCAGCCTGGCACGCGACAAGCTGAAAGAAGCCACGACCGCGGTGATTTCGGCCCTGGTCAGGTAGGACCGAGCGCCCAAGTCGCTGGCGGCGTGTACAGGCCGCGTTCACTGGCCATCAGGCGTACCAGGCCCAGCAGCGCATCGATGTTCGGTGTGATCAGACCCATGTGCTGACCGACCTCGCGCACGACGCCCACCAGGGCGTCGATCTCCAGCGGACGGCCGGCCTCCAGGTCCTGCAGCATGCTGGTCTTGAAACTGCCGAGCCTTCGCGTGATGGCATGGCGCTCTTCGGCTTGCTGGGCGATCGGCAGTCCCACCGCCGCGCCGATGCGCTGTGCCTCGTGCATGACGGCGCTGGCGAACCCCCGCACCAGCGGGTCGTCCAGGATGCGGTCACACGGCGCCCCGGTGAGGGCGCTGATCGGGTTCATGGTCATGTTGCCCCACAACTTGAACCAGATGTCGCGCTGGATGCACTCAGAAACGGTCACCTCGAACCCGCCGCGCTGCAGCAGCTCGGCCAGCTCAGACAGGCCTTGATCGATTCGGCCCGTGGGGTATCCGATGATCAGTCCATTGCCCTTGAGCGGGTGCACGACGCCCGGCACGGGCGCTTTGCTTGCGAGGTGCACCACACAGCCCACCACCTGCGCCGCAGGCACTGCCCCATTCAGGTCCCCGAGCGGATCCACGCTGCGCAGCTGCAGGCCGGCGGCTGGTCCCTGCAGATCCTTGAAGAACCACCAGGGCAGGCCATTCATCGCGCACAGAACTCGGGTGTCCGGACCTATCAGCCAGCGCAGCGCGGGCACCACGCCCGTCAAAGACGTACCCTTGACGGCGAGGATGACCAGATCCTGCACGCCCAGCAGCCGCGCATCGTCCGTGGCGCGCAACGGCACCGGGCTCGGGGGCCCGGCTTCGGAGGGCGCCAGCAACAGACCCTGGGCCCGCACGGCAGCCAATGTCGCCCCTCGGGCCAACGCGCTCAGCTTGACCTGCGACGCCGGAACCCGGCTGCCCAGCCAGGCCGCGAAGGTGCCGCCGATGGCGCCCAGGCCGACGACGCAGACTCTCATTTGACGTGGATCCGTTGGTTGGAGGCAAGGGTCTCCCACGGCCGAGCGTAGCAGCTGACCACCCAATCACGCAGACGCAGGCCAGGCCGGACACGCGCCAGCTGGCACCCCCAAGCCGACCCAAGGCCGCTTCGTGCCCGCAGGTTGGCGTCTGCGGCGTGACTTTGGTTGATTGCTGGGCCCATGGCGGGCAACGACGATCCGAATTCCCCTGGCCAGGCATCCGGACGTGCCCGGCCGCTTGACTGCCCGCCCATGACGCTCACCCTCTTGGCCGTTTCCCTCAACGACCGGCCGCTGTCGCAGCCGATCACCGCGCATTTCGACAGCCGAGGCGGCACGATCGGCCGAGCCGACCACAACACGATGGCCCTGCCGGACCCTGAGCGCCATGTCTCCCGGCTGCAGGCCGAAATCATCGCCAACGGAACCGCCTTTCTCATCCGGAATGTGGGAGCAGCCAATCCCATCGTGGTGGCCGGTCGACCGGTTGGCTGCGGTGAAACCGCCAACCTGGCGCACGGCGACGAAGTCCGGATCGGGGGTTACCTGCTGCAAGCCGACATGCAGATGCAGGAGGCTGCGCTTGACGTGACACGCGGCAGGGCCATGCTCTCGGCCTCCGTCCCGCCATCGGTCGGCATCGACGCCGCGCCGCTCCAGCAGGTTGCCTCCGGACCCGTGACCCCACGCTTTCGCGAACCTCTGCCGCGCACTGGCGCCGGTTCGGGCAGTGGCGAGAATCCTTTTGCCGACCTGCTGGGCCCACCCGCAGCGGCACCGGCCTCCGACCCTTTTGCCGACATGTTCGGCAGCCCGCAGCCGGCCAGGCCCGTGTTCGTCTCCGCGCCCAGCGCTGCGCCAGCGCCATCCTCGCTTGATCGCCCCGTTGCACCCGCACCCTCGGCCCTTCTGTCAGACGATCCGTTCGCGGGCCTGATGCCGCCGCCGGCCGGCGTGCTGCCCTCTTCAGCCGCACTGATGCCGGCTGCACCGGTGACCCGCCTGCCCGACGACTTCGATCCCTTTGCACCGGTTGCCGCACCCCCACCCCGCACCGACGCAGCCACGCCGACGGACCCTTTCGCCGACCTGATGCCGGTGGCAGCTGGCTCGTCCATCGACGCGATGTTCGGCCTGGACCCCGCGGCACCCGACGCGCTGGCGAATTTCATGGCCACGCCTGCCCCCATGGGCGACGGGGCGAAGGCGCCACCGGGCGAGTCACCGGCCGACCCCCTGCAGGCGCTGTTTGGTGGCGCTGCTGCACCAGTTGCGCGCCATGAGCCGGTGCAGGACGACCACCTGCCAGCCCTCAACGCAGCCTACCAGCCGCCGCGCGTGGTCTCAGCGATGCAGGTGCCGCCGGCAGCGGCCCAGGCTCCGGCTGCAGCGCCCGCTGCACCGCCACGAAGCCCACCACCACCACCACCACCACCGGCCACCGATCTGCCATTGACTTTCGACGCTGCCCGACCTGCCCAGGCGCCGGCCACACCCCTGGGCGGGCTGCCGCCGGTGCGGCCCGATGCGCGCGCAGCTGCAGCCGCCCCGCTCGAGCCCACCGACACCGCTCGCCTGTGGGCCGCCTTCTGCGAAGGCGCCGAAGTCCAGATCGCCTTGCCCCCCGGCGGTGCTGACGCCGCAGAAGCCCGCATGCGCGAGCTGGGACGCATCCTGCGCAGCGCGGTGGACGGCACGCTGCGCCTGATGGCCGTACGCGCCAGCACCAAGCACGAATTGCGTGCCGACGTCACGGTGATCCAGGCCCGCGGCAACAACCCGCTGAAGTTCTCCCCCGATGCCAAGTCAGGGCTCGAATACCTGCTACAGCCGGCAATGCGCGGCTTCCTGGATGGCCACGCTGCGATGGATGACGCGATGCAGGACCTGATCGGGCACTCCATCGGCACGGTGGCGGGCATGCGGGCGGCCATTGGCGGCATGCTCGACCGCTTCGGGCCCGAGCAGCTCGAAGCCAAGCTGAGTGGCAAGTCCGTGCTGGACAGCGTGCTGCCGATCAATCGCAAGGCCAAGCTGTGGGATCTGTACCTGCAGCACCACGACGCGATCCGTGAGGAAGCGCAGGAGGACTTCCACAATCTCTTCGGCAAGGCCTTTCTCGCCGCCTACGAGCAACAGGTCGCGCAGTTGAGGCGCGACAGCAAGGGCCCATGATCCGCATCCAGATGGCCAGCTGCAGCGAACCTGGCGCACGCAGCGACAATGAGGACGAACTGCGTCACGGCGTTGCACGCAACGGCTGCTATGCCGTATTGGCCGACGGTGCCGGTGGCCACAGCCGGGGTGCAGAGGCTGCCCGGCGGGCGGTATCGTGCATCGAAGCCTTGCTGTGCGACAACGCGATGGCCTTTTCGCCTACCAACCTCAGCCAGACGGTGTACCTGGCGCACTCGCTGCTGCAGCAGCACCAGCCTGCCGGGATGCCCGAGTCTCGCATGCACTGCACCATCGTCGTGCTGTGGATCGACCCGGCGGCCGAACACGCACTGTGGACCCATGTCGGCGATTCTCGGCTCTATCGGATCCGCCATGGCCGCACCGATGTGATCACCACCGACGACAGCGTGGTGCAACGCCTGCTGCAGGCAGGCGTGATCACGGCGGACCAGCTGAGCACACACCCGCAGAAGAACCAGCTCATCGCGGCGCTGGGTATCGAAGACGAAGTCGAACCGCACACCGTCGTGCGTCCCGTCGAACTGCAGGAAGGCGACGCCTTCTTGCTGTGCAGCGACGGCTGGTGGGATCACTTCGAACCCGAGGCGTTGGCACGGACCCTGGCCAGTGCCCTGACACCCGAGGCCTGGCTGCATGACATGCGCGGCAGGATCCTCGCCAACCAGAAGCCACGGCAGGACAATTTCAGCGCGATTGCGGTCTGGGTGGGCGATCCGGGCGAGGTCACCCACCCAGGCGCCGACGACACGCGTCCTCGCGGTTGGCCCAGCAGCTGAAGGTGGACCCGGGTCGCTACCAGACTCCGGTCAGCATGCTGGCAAAGACCTGCGGCGGCGGCAGCCCGGCCACCGCGGTGCACGAGTTGGCACCCCCACCAGGCCACAAGGGCCACCAGAAGCTGGTGCGCTCCAGCCGCTGCTGCAGTTCCCCGGCGGCAAGGGCGTGCACCATCTCGCCCAAGGTCGCGCCAGCGGGTACCGCTTGGCGCGCCTGGCCGCCGGCGGCCGACAACATCGCTGACAGCGGGATCATTGACGGCAAGTGGCCATTGCCGGGCCAAGGCGGTGCGTCATGCAGCGCCTGCTCAAACGCATCGAGCGTGTGGCCTTCCTGCAGGGTGTCCAGCGCGGAACGCGCCATGTGCGTCCACCACAGATCCAGATGGTCCAGCCCGATGCGGTCCAGCGGCGGGTGTGCACGCGATTGCACGACGATCAGCGGAAAGTAGCGCCCGACATTGTCGCAACTGGGCATCAGAACACCGAACCACCAGTGCGGGCCGGCTACACCCGGAGCCCAGGCAAAGCGCCAGACGGGCGCACTGAGATAGGCCTGCAGCCACTGCTCGCCGAGTTGGGCCCGGCTGGAAGACACGCAATCCGATAACCATCGGTCGCAGGCCTGCATCCAATCGTGATCCAGCCGGCGCGACGCGAAGTCGCCCAATGCGGCGAGCTTGCCGTACCAGCCCGGTGCGTGGTTCATCAGGGCACCCTTCCTTGCGCTGGGCCTGGCCTCGTGCAGTGTTCCACGCTATGCAGCACATAAAGCCGCGCCTCTGCCGCCCTGGCGTCGCTGCAAATCCTCGCGATGCCTCCGGGCATCGCCGTGCTTTGCGCCTGGCCAGGACGCCAAATCCATCGGTTCTATCAAGTACTGCATGATGTGGAACGCTGCACTAGAGCCCGTTGGGGCAGGCGAAGCTGCGCAACTCGCTCAGGCGGAACGGGTTGCGCACGCTGCTGGAGGTGATGTCGAAGACCGCCTTGCGGCCATCGATGTCGAAGGTGGCGCGGAACTTCTCTCGCTCGCTACCCGGTGCAAAGCTCACACGCTCGAACAGGCGGTACAGGGCCCAGGGGCCGTCGTTGACCATGCCGGTGCTGCCGGCCGGCTGAACCATCACGCGCACGACGCCAGTCCCACGCGGACCCGGCCATTGCACCGTGGCCGGGATCTGCGGGCCGTGGGCGTAGCGAACGATCTGACCATCGACATCGAGCACGAACTCGCGCAGCGCTGCGTCCATCTCGACAGGCTTGAACTCCAGCCGCGTGGTCGGCGTGGCGCTGCCGCCGGCAAAGAAGGTCTCGCGGATGACCTGCGCGCGCTGGAACTGAGGCAGGGTGCCCACATCGCTGCCCAGTGGCACGCCATCCACGGCACGGAAGCTCCAGGGCCGGGTGCTGGTATCGATGTAGGGTGCAAGCTTTTGCTGCATTTGTTCGAAGCGGCCGCCGGGTCCAAACAGGGCTGCGAAGTCGGCCTGTGTGATCTCGCGCGCCGAGCTGGCATCAAATGGATAGCGACCGGTCAGTGCCTGGTTGCAGAACTCCCCGATCTGCGCCCGCACATCGCGCGAAAGGCTCTCGCGCAACTGCATCAGCGCGACCCGGGAGCTGGTGCTGCCCAGGTTCTCGAGGATGGAGCGCACCGGTTCGGGCGAGTTCGAGGCCTCGGCCTTGATCTGGTTGGGCAGCGGCGAAGGCGGCGGCGCACCACCGCCCTTGAGCGCCGAATCCACGGCCGTCAGCAGCACCTGCAACTCGCCCAGGCGGGCAACCACGCCTTCGATCGGAGCCTTGCCGCCTTCAGGCGCCGTCACCAGGCGGCGCAGCGATTCGAACTCATTGTCGACGATGCTCTCGATGCGGTCGGTAGGCGCACCAGTGGTCACGATCTTGGCGCCGGCCGAACCAAAGACCCGCTTCTGCAAGGCCTCGGCGGCCTTGCGCGCTCCTTGTTCGGCGACATCGGCCACGCTCTGCCCGGCCAGCAGCGTGGTTTCACGCGACATCGCACGCAACAAGGGCAGCAGCGGCGTGTCCGGCGCCGCCAGGAAGCGCGCACGTTCCAGCGACTGGCTGATGCTGGTCATCGGGGCCAGCTTGACATCGGCGATGAAGTTCTTCCACAGGTCGCGGTACTCGATCAGATACAGGCGCCGCACATCGTCGGGCAGCCTCGAGGCTGCCTGCACGGCCGGCGCGCTCTTGGTGTCCACCGCGGCGATACCCAGCACCCAGCTCTGTTCGCTGGCCAGCTGCGCCGTGGCCTCTCCCACCACGGCCTGAAAGCCTTTGTGGTAGCCGTTGAAGGTGAACAGGCCCGGCACGCCGCGGGTCAGCGGCAAGCCACTCGCGCGCACGAACACCAGCGGTGCATTGCCGCCCCCGGCCTTGGCCACCGTGAACTCGGGGAAGTCCGCGCCGAGCCCGCGCTGGCGCAGACGGTTGTAGACACGTTGCGCCAGCGGCACCGCGGAAAGCTGCGTCCGCGTGGCATCGACCAGCGCCTTGTCCTGCGGGATGGGCGACACCGTGGCGCCCTGGGCCAGCAGGCCATCCAGGTGCCGCGTCAGCGCTTCGCGCTGCTCGGGGCTGAGTTCACGTGCCAGGCGCACGTCCCAGTCGTTTTCAACATGGGCCTTCAATGACGACGGCTCGAAGCGTTCCGGGTCGTACATCATCAGGTAGGCCTTCAGGGCCTCGTACTGTGCTTCGGGTTGATCGCCGGCTCGCAACTGCTCTTCCACGCGGATGGCCAAGCGCGGCAACACGGCATCCACCAGCATGCGCTCATAGGCCAGCCGCGCAGCGCTGTCCAGCTTACGTCCCTGGTACAGCCCAAAGCCCAGCGACCACGGCACTCGGCCATCGGCGTCACCGGCTGCCGCCAGACCGCGGGTCGCGTCCAACGCCGGCGCGATGGGGCGCAGATCGGCCGTTGGGCGATTGGGGGTCTCCTGCACGCCCTTGCGCACGACTTCCACACGCTGGGCGACGGTCTCGATGTAGGCCTTGTTGTTGCTCCAGCTGATGGTCCAGGCCACGCCGATGCCCGCCACCAGCAGGCCCAACAGGGCATAGCCGGCCAGGGCCAGCGCGCCGCGACGGCGCTCCCAGCCGCGGTGCGTGCCAGCCAGGCCATGTTCAGCGAATACCACATCGGTGAGCAGCCGGGAGAGGAAGAAGCTGCGCCCGCTGGACTGCTGGGCCGGCAGCACCGCCTGCTCCAGCATGTAGCGCCGCGCCACCGATCCGAGCACGCGGTCGATCGGTGAACCTTCCTGCGTGCCGCTGACGAAGTACACGCCGCGCAACATGGGGTTGGCCTCGAATGCCGACGGCGAGAAGACCTGTTGCACGAACTCCTGCAGCACCTCGCGCAGGTTGGCGAACTGGTTGGGGAACCCATAGATGCGCGCTCGCCGCTGGGCATCGGGCTCGGACTGCAGCCTATCCACCAGGCCGTCGTTCAGCCTTTGCAGCAGCGCGTCGAACTCGGCGCCGAACGCCGACTGCGCCGTGGGGCCGTCCAGACCCACCGTGAAGCCCCAGGGTGTGGCCCGCTGCTCCTTGTCAAGCGCAGCAAAGGACTCGGCAAAGCCCGACATCAGGTCGCACTTGGTGACCAGCAGGTAGATGGGAAGGCGCACCGCCAGTTGCTCGTGCAGCTCCTGAACCCGGGCACGCACGGCCAGGGCATGGCGGGCGCGTTCGGCCGGCGCCTTTGCGATGAGATCCGACACGGCCACCGTGACCAGCACGCCGTTGAGCGGCTGCCGGGGGCGCGACTTCTTGAGCAGTTGCAGGAAGCCACCCCAGGTGGCCTTGTCATTGGCTGCATCGCTGTCCTGGGTGACAAAGCGGCCGGCGGTGTCGATCAGTACGGCCTGATCGGTGAACCACCAGTCGCAGTTGCGGGTACCGCCCACCCCGCGCACCGCCTGCTCGCCCATCTGGTCGGCCAAGGGGAACCGCAGACCGGCATTGCGCAATGCCGTGGTCTTGCCCGACCCGGGCGCGCCGATGATGGTGTACCAGGGCAGCTCGTAGAGGAAACGGCCATTGAGCGATTGCCGCGTGCGTTGCCAGAAGGACGGCTTGCTGGGCACGCCGCCCGCCTCCGCCCCGAAGCGGGCATTGCGCAAGGTCTGCAGTGCCGCCTCGAAGCGCCCCCGCACGGAGGCCATGTCCGCGCTCTCGGCCGGTGCAGCCGGCCCGGCTGCGGGTGCGGCGATCAGTTGCTCCACCACCCGCTGGTTGCCGCGCCTGGCGCGCCAGGCACGCCAGGCCAACCAGGCCGCGCAGCCGCCAACCAGGACGCCGCTGACGATCCAACGTGCCGTCACGCCGTCCAGCGGCCGCCATTCGCCGATGGCCACCATCGGGCCCACGATCCAGATCACCGCCAGCATGAACAGCAGCAGCAGGGCCAGCAGCACCCAGCGGTTGAAGATCAGTCCGAAAAGCTTTTTCATGTCAGCGGGAAGCCGCAGGTGCCGCCGCCGGCGGTGCCGGTGTGGCAGGAGGCGTGGCCGCGGCTGGCCCGCTTTGCTTGGCGGTTACCAGGGTGATTTCCACGCGACGGTTGATGGCCCGGTTGGCCGCGGTGTCATTGGGTGCTGCCGGCTCGCCGTCGGCACGGCCCTCGGCCTTGATGCGGTCCGGGCTCAGTCCCGAGCGGATCATCAGATCGCGCACCACACGCGCACGCTCGTCGGACAGATGCCAGTTGGACGGGAAGCGCAGGCTGCGCATGGCCGTGTTGTCGGTGTGCCCGGTCACCAGAACCGGCCCGGCGATGCCAGCCAAGGCTTCCGCGATACGCTTCATCAGCGCTTCGCGCTCGCTGGCCCGGTTGGCACTGGCCGGTGCGAAGAGGCCGTCGCCACGGATCGTGATCACGCTGCGGTCGACATCGTCGCGCACCGCCACGAGACCGGCTTTGATCTCGGGCTGCAGGAACTGTGCCAATCGCGGCTGGGCCGCAGGCTGGGCCACGGGTGCCACCGGCGGCGCCAGGCGCAAGCGCTGGATCTGCTCATAAACCGGGTCGGCACGGCCGCTGAGCGACCAGGCGTAGGCGGCATACAGGCCACCCAGCAGGAGGATGCTGACGGCGGCAGCCACCGACAACGGCAGCCAGCTCAAGACCTTGCGTACCGGCGCCGGGGTCGCATGCCAGTGCTCGGCCAGGACTGCTGGGTAGGCGCCCCGTTGCACCCGGATGATCTGGGCCAGCTTGGTGCGCACCGCGTCGAGCTGCACTCGCCCGCCTTCGATGACGCGGTATCGACCTTCGAACCCCAGAGACACCGCAGCGTAGATCAGTTCCAGCAAGTCGAGATTGGCATCGGGCTTCTCGGCCAGGCGGGCCATCAACTGGAACACCTTCTCACCGCCGGAGACTTCGTTGTGAAACTCGACCAACAGGCTGTATCGGCCCCACAGGCCCGCCCCACCCCAGGGCGTGTCGGAAGCGGCCTCATCGATCATGGTGCACAGCACGTAGCGCGCGGCCATCGCACGTTCCGGCGCGATGCCACGCTCCTGCGCAGCCTTCTCAAAGTCACGCACCCCCTGTGCCAGCGAAGCCCGCAGCGCCGCCGGGTCCGCCACCTGCCGCGTGTGGCGCAGGCGCGGGACCAGCATCAGCAACGAGTTGGCCTCGGCCAGCAGCGGATTCAGGCCATGCGAGACGTTGGTCAGATCCGGCGGGGCAGGCGCCGCGGCGGGCGCCTGGATCTGCGTGCGCCCGGTGGACCAGCCACCTGGGTTGGGCTTGATGAACGTGCGCTGCCCATCCATCGAACCAAAGGGGTCGTTGATGGGGGGTTGGTCAGGGGCCATGCCGACTTACGGTGGCTCAAGCCTGGCGGACGGCCCAGAGCTCTAGCTCAAGGCCTGGGAAGTCGCCCCCCACGTGCATGGCCAGATTGCCGCTGCGCTCAAGCTGCTTCCAGAGCTCGCCCTGCCGTTCGAGTTCGAAGTAATGGCTGCCGGCGTGGAAGGGCAGCTGCCGAGGTGCCACAGGCAGGCTGCGCATGGCCACGCCGGGCAGTTGCAGGTTGACCAGGTCCTTTAGCCGATCGGCCGGCCCGAGCTTGGACTGCGCCGGGAAGCGCTGACGCACCTGCTCAGCCGGCAACTGGGCGCGCACCGCCAGCACGAAGCCGGCCGTACGCAGCAACTCGGCATCATGGATCACGGCAGTGCGCACGCCATGGGTGCGATCCACCAGCTCGATCTGCACCGCGTGGCGCTCGATCACGGCCGAGAGCAGTTCGCGCAAGTCCTGGATCACCGGAGCAAAGCTACGCTGCAGGTCGTCGTGCTTGTAGACCGGATACTCCGGCGGGTGCCGCGGGGTGGTGGAGAAGGTCGCCAGCTCGCCGGCCAGTTCGAGGCACGCCAAGTAAAACGGCCAGGGATGAACGCTGGGTGCCGCGCCAAACTGCCGCAGCACCGGCTCGGCCCGATTGAGAACCAGCAGCATCAGGAAGTCCGCCACTTCGGACACACCATGGCCGAGCTGCCCCATCTGCGAGGCCAGCGTGCGCGCCTTTTGCTGCACCAGACTGTGCAACAGCGTGGCCGTGGTCGAGAGCTGGCCGCTGGCCTCGATGCGCGTCTGGGGCGCGATGTAGCCGCGATCGAGCACGACCTGCCCGTCGTCACGGCGCTCGACCACCCGCGCCACGCCCAGCACCGCATAGGCATCGGTCAGATCGCGCTGGCGCAGCAGCCGGAAG
>WBZS01002289.1_pt1 | contig 12257 bp, 10 predicted proteins | sample 5204201 | NCBI WGS metagenome assembly WBZS01 (sample SAMN12344357, study PRJNA552823) | activated sludge metagenome | biome: Activated sludge suspended growth; feature: Nitrification reactor; material: Wastewater; isolation source: activated sludge from nitrification reactor of wastewater...
GCTCGACCATCAGCGCCAGGGTCGGCGTCTGAACTCTACCCACGGTCGTCAGATGAAAACCGCCGGTCTTCGAATTAAAGGCGGTCATGGCGCGCGTGCCGTTGATTCCGACCAACCAGTCGGATTCCGAACGGCACACCGCGGCATCGGCAAGCCCCTTCATTTCGGCACCGGCGCGCAGCCTTGAAAAACCTTCCTTGATCGCTTGTTGCGTCATTGACTGCAGCCATAGTCGTTGGACCGGCTTTCCCGATTTGGCGTGCTGAACTATGTAATTGAAGATCAGCTCGCCTTCCCGTCCCGCGTCACAGGCGTTTACCAGCCCGTCCACATCCTTGCGTTTGATCAGCCGGGTCAGCAGTTTGAGCCGAGGTTCCGATTTTTCGATCGGCCGCAGGTCGAAATGCGGCGGGATGACCGGAAGATGAGCGAACGACCACTTGCCACGTTTGACTTCATAATCTTCAGGGCAGGTCAACTCGAGCAAATGGCCTACAGCGGATGACAGGACAAAGTCTTCGCTCTCGAAATACTCGTCGTGTTTAGTAAAGCCACCCAGCGCACGTGCGATATCCCCTGCGACGGATGGTTTTTCGGCAATGATTAGCTTCTTGCTCATGGAGTAATGCGCCAGGAAGGGCCTTCAATTAATATGACTATTGTATGGCCGGGCAGCGCCACGATGCTGGGCATGATAAAAGCACAAAGCCGCGCTTGGCAAGTAAGGGATCGTGTAATGGTTATCCCTTACATCTTTCAGTGGGGCTTGTTGATCTTAATTCTTGAAAAGTTGCTGGTAGCGGCCACCAGGCAAGTTGGCCACTTTACCATCGAGTTCCAGATTCAACAGAATGACGGATAGCGAATCGGCTGTCAGACCACTACGCTCCGCCAGTTCATCCAGACCGCAAGGGTCGAAGCCCATTAACGATAGCAGTCCATGCGGCAACCTGTCGGCATCGTCAGCAACTGCTGACGTCACGATCGAGGGCGTGCACATGTTCAACTCCTCAAGAACATCCTGAGCTGATTCGACCAGTTTTGCACCTTGTTTGATCAGCTTGTGACAACCTTTGGATTGGGGTGAATGAATTGATCCGGGAACAGCAAACACCTCGCGCCCTTGCTCTCCGCCGAGTCGGGCTGTGATCAACGAGCCACTTTGAATGGCTGCTTCCACAACCAGCACACCCCGTGCAATGCCCGAAATCAGTCGGTTACGCCGAGGAAAATTGGCCGCACTGACCGGTGTGCCGATGGGAAATTCGGAAACGATCGCCCCACGAGCGGCGATTTCAAGAGCCAATTCCTTGTTGCGCGCCGGGTAGATACGATCGATGCCGGTGCCGATAAATGCCACTGTATGACCCGTAGCGGCCAGTGCCCCACGATGTGCTGCTGCATCGATGCCAAGCGCAAGACCGCTGGCGATGACCAACCCCGCGTCGGCGAAAGCCGAAGCGAAACGTTCGGCGTTCTGGATGCCCTGGACTGTCGGATTCCGGCTGCCAACGATGGCCAGCGTCGTACAATTCAGCAGGTCAAATTGTCCTCGCACATAAAGCAGCGTCGGGGGATCTGGAATTTCAAGCAGCGCCCGTGGGTACTCGGGGTCGGCCAAAGTGATAATGTGCTGATCCGGCTCCTGCGCCCATGCCCTGGCTGAAGCAATCAGGCTTTCATTTTCGGCATCAAGCAGAAGGCTGCAGGCTTTGTCGCCAATGACGCCGCGTAGCGCACTTCGTCCGACGGAAAAAACTGCTTCTGGAAGCCCGAACGCGGCAAGTAGCTTACGCTGCGTTTCGCCGCCAATCCCGGGAATAAGTGTCAGTCGTAACCAGTACGTTAGTGACTCGCCATCCGTCATTTTCAGGGCGTACGGACGAAGTCATTGACCTCGATGGTTCCCTCGGACTGGACAATAAGTGCATATGAAATACGTTCGAAGGTGCGGAATATCAACACCAGTCCCATGCGCTCGGCAGGGATCTGCACATTCACCTTGCGATCCTCTTCATCACGCTGGACAACAGTCCGGTTACGTTCGAGCGCCAGCACATGGCCAATTTCAAGACCATCCTTGGAACCCTTGTTGAGCGAGACGATCGAGCCACGTCCAGCAGCCCCAACGCCACCGTAAACTGAAATGACGCGCCCGTCGATCAGGCTATCCGGCTTATGGGGTATGTAAGCGACCAAGGCCGGGCGGACAGCCGGGATCAGACGGTCGCCACGGCCAATTTCCTGTTTAGCCGTCATCACTTCAAAAGTTGCGGGGCTTCCGGGTCTGATCTGTGTTGCCGTACCCAGAAAAAATGCTTCGTATCCCAGTATCTGCTTGGGATCGTCGGGATTGAGCATCGGCTTGCCGTTGCGATATACCTGCCACTTCGACTGTGCAGGATCGGCGTTGTCGACATAAGCTGTATCGCCATTGCCTAGAAATACCCGATCTTGCTGGGTAGCTACGATACGTGCAGCACTGTCAAGACCATTGACCTCAACAACAAGTGGCGCGGAGAGGAACGGTTCTATCGTATTGGGAGGAATAGGTGGAATTGCCTGACTGATCTGCTCAGAGTAAATCTGGGGCTGCAGCTTGCCATTTTGCATGCGCAACATGGGATTACCGTTTGAATCGTAATCGAGAACAATTACATCGCCTGGATAAATCAGATTAGGGTTCTTGATCTGTTGACGATTCATCCGCCAGATTTCAGGCCATCGCCAAGGTTCTTTGAGAAATCGACCGGAAATATCCCATAACGTGTCGCCTGGAACAACTATATGTCGATCCGGAGCATGATCAGCCAGTTGTAGCGGTGGTTCTGCGGCGCTGCACAGCAGGGCGGAAAAGGCTAGAACGAGCATGGATATAATTCGGATCATCGTGTTATCCTCATACGAGCGGTCGGCAACATCTGTGAATACGTGTTGAACCTGGGTTCCGGAGATTGATCGGGCCCTGTCCACGGCCTACCCTCACAGCACTCCCCCGCCTCATTCTTCGCATACAATGCGCAAATATAGCGCCGTTTTTCAAGATGTTGCATTGGATTCTGCACGTAATTACTTCTTCGATCAAGCTTTTTATGCCACTACTACCTATCCTCCGTTACCCCGATCCACGGTTGAAACAAATCGCCACACGGGTCGAAAATATCGACGATAGCATACGCTGCCTAGCGCGTGACATGGCGGAAACGATGTACGAGGCTCCGGGTATTGGTCTTGCGGCGACCCAGGTGAATGTGCTCAAGCAAGTCATCGTCGTCGACGCCTCCGAAACCGGGGATCGTCTCTTGGTGCTGATCAACCCGGAACTACTGGAAAGCGAAGGTCTTCAGGTTTCAGAAGAAGGTTGTCTTTCTGTTCCCGGTATCTTCGACAAGGTCGAGCGTGCGGAACGCGTTGTCGTAAGTTATCAGGATCCGGATGGTGAAAACAAAACCATTATTGCCAATGGCCTGCTTGCCGTGTGTTTACAGCATGAAATAGACCATTTGCACGGTCGCGTGTTCGTCGAGCATCTTTCACAACTCAAGCAAACGCGCATCAAGGCCAAGTTAGCCAAACAATCGCGTATCACCGCGTGAAACTGATCTTTGCCGGTACACCGGCCTTTTCAGCCACCATCCTGGAGGCCATTATCGCTTCCGGGCATCGGGTTGCGCTTGTGCTGACGCAACCCGATCGACCTACGGGGCGGGGCATGACGCTCCGCGCATCGCCTGTCAAGGCACTCGCACTCGCTTCGGGTATCGAAATTTTCCAGCCGCAAACATTGCGCGATACTGTAGCCCAGGAACGCGTTCGCGCTGTGGGTGCTGACGTCATGATAGTCGCCGCTTATGGACTGATATTGCCGCAAGCGGTGCTCGACTTGCCGCATTTCGGCTGCATCAACGTCCATGCCTCTTTGCTACCACGCTGGCGTGGTGCCGCGCCGATCCAGCGAGCAATCTTGGCGGGCGATGAGCAAACCGGTGTGTGCATCATGCAAATGGAAGCGGGACTGGATACCGGACCCGTATTGCTTTCGGAAACGCTTCCGATTGCACCGCACGACACTGCGGCAACGTTGCACGATAGCTTGTCGGTCGTTGGTGCGCGATTGATCATGAAAGCTCTTGAAGCATTACCTTTGCCGTCCTGTCCTCAACCGGAAACAGGCGCGACCTATGCCAACAAGATCGAGAAAAGCGAAGCATCGCTTGATTGGGGTTTATCCGCCTCACAGCTTGAAAGACAGATCAGGGCCTTCAACCCCTTCCCGGGCGCCACCTTCAGCCTGAATGGCCATGCGCACAAAGCTTGGCAATCCGAAGTGCTGAATGTCTCTGGCAGCCCACCCGGGACGGTGCTTACCGCGGATAAACGGGGCATCACGGTCGCCTGTGGAGAACGCGCCTTGCGTTTGACGGAATTGCAAAGAGCCGGGGGCAAGCGTCTGTCGGCCGCTCAATTTCTCGCTGGAGCCCCAATGCTTCCCGGAATGAGCCTTGACCTGTTGACTTGACTGGTCAAACGTCGATATTGCGTGCCGCCAAAGCATTCGCTTCGATAAAATTGCGTCTCGGCTCGACAAGCTCGCCCATGAGCGTCGTAAAGATTTCATCGGCGCCAATCACGTCCTCAATCTGGACTTTAAGCAGACGTCGAACTTTGGGATCCATTGTTGTTTCCCAGAGTTGTTCAGGATTCATCTCGCCCAAGCCCTTGTAACGCTGCTTGCTGATGCCGCGCTCAACTTCGCTGAGCAGCCAGCGCATGGTTTCGGCAAAGCTTGCAACAGTCTGCTTCTTCTCGCCTCGGGCGACGAAGCCCCCGGCACCATACAGGCCGGCCAGTGTTTCCGCCGTCTTGCGTAACTGCTGGTAATCGCCACTGACCAGCAGATCTTCGTCAATCACACCAACCTTGAGATTGCCATGGTGTATTTTCTCAAGACGCAACTGCCAGCGCTCCTTCACATCGTCATAGCGCGCAAGGATCTGAACGCCGATCTTACGACCTATAACGTCCATCAAGGCCTCTGCGCTCTGCTGTGCGGCGTGCTCTGAACTTAAATCAATTTCCAGATTGGCCTCAACCAGGGCGTGCAGCACTTGTGGATTGATCATGTGCGATAGACGGTTGATGACGGCTTCGGCTAGAAGGTATTCACGCGCCAGCGCTTCCAGCGCCGGCCCAGAAATCTCTTGAGCGCCGGATTTCGGACTCAATACGGAATCCTCAAGCGCCAGGGTCAATAAGAACTGGTTGAGCGCCTGATCGTCCTTAATGTAACGCTCCGTCTTTCCATGCTTGACTTTATAGAGCGGGGGCTGGGCAATATAAATGTGCCCACCTTCAACCAATTCAGGCATTTGCCGGTAAAAGAAGGTCAGCAGCAAGGTTCGGATGTGGGCGCCGTCAACGTCTGCATCGGTCATGATGATCAGTCGGTGATAGCGCAGCTTCTCCGGCTTGTATTCGTCCTTTCCGATGCCCGTTCCCAGCGCCGTAATCAGGGTAACAATTTCCTGCGAAGAGATCAGCTTGTCGAAACGCGCTTTCTCGACATTGAGAATTTTTCCCTTGAGCGGCAATATCGCCTGAAATTTTCGGTCCCGACCTTGTTTGGCAGAGCCTCCGGCCGAATCGCCCTCGACCAAATAAAGCTCACAAAGCGCTGGATCTTTTTCCTGGCAGTCGGCCAGTTTTCCCGGCAAGCCGACGCCATCAAGCAGCCCTTTTCGTCGCGTCATTTCACGTGCTTTGCGCGCGGCATCCCTGGCCCTGGCGGCCTCGACGATTTTTCCGGTAATCACCTTGGCGTCTTGCGGACGTTCCTGAAGAAACTCGCCCAGCTTGGCGGCAACCACTTCTTCAACCGCAGGACGTGCTTCAGAAGAGACCAGCTTCATCTTGGTTTGCGAGGCAAACTTCGGATCAGGCATCTTTACCGAAAGCACGCAGGCAAGCCCTTCGCGCATGTCGTCGCTGGTGATATCTACTTTTGCTTTCTTAGCGATCTCGTGTTCATCGATGTACTTGTTCAGAACGCGTGTCATCGCAGCGCGTAAGCCGGTCATGTGAGTTCCACCATCCGATTGAGGGATATTGTTGGTGAAACACAAAACCTGTTCGGCATAGGTATCATTCCACTGCATTGCAACTTCGACGCTGATCACACCGTTGGGTGTCGCTGATTCACCGATGGCACAGAATACATTGGGGTGAAGAACTTCTTTTGAACGATTGATGTATTCGACAAATCCCTTGACGCCACCCAGAAAAGCAAAATCCTCTTCCTTCCCGGTGCGTTGGTCAATCAAACGGATTTTCACGCCGTTGTTCAGGAATGACAGCTCGCGCAGGCGTTTGGCGATAATTTCGTAATGAAATTCAACCTGGCCAAAAATTTCCTCATCGGCCATAAAGTGAACTTCAGTTCCACGCCTTTCCGTTTCACCAACAACCTTAAGCGGCGAGACTTCGACGCCGTTCTGGATTTCGATCAAACGATCTACCGCTGCACCGCGGTTGAAATCCAACTGAAATTTCTTTCCTTCGCGTCGAATGGTCAGCCGAAGCCATTTGGACAGTCCATTTACACAGGAAACGCCAACCCCGTGTAAACCCCCGGATACCTTGTATGAATTTTGATTGAACTTCCCTCCGGCATGCAGAACACACATGACTATTTCGGCAGCCGTTCGCTTGGGTTCATGTTTGTCGTCGAACTTGATGCCGGTGGGTATGCCACGACCGTTGTCGGTCACCGAAATCGAATTGTCAGCATGAATGGTAATCACAATGTCATCGCAATAACCGGCCAATGCTTCGTCGATGGCATTGTCGACAACTTCAAACACCATATGGTGCAAGCCAGTGCCATCAGAGGTATCTCCGATATACATCCCCGGACGCTTACGAACGGCCTCAAGCCCCTCAAGCTGCTGAATGCTTGTTTCATCGTACGCCGACTGCCCGTTCTCATCGATCATGCTGTATCCAGTGTCTGTTTCACGTGAAACCTAGGTATTACTCTCTACGTTGATTTGAAGTGTTGCTCTCTAAATACGCATGGGCATTACCACATATTTGAAATTCTGATTCCCTGGAATAGTCAGCAGTGCGCTTGAATTTGCGTCATTGAAGCCCCACTCCACCGTTTCCACCGAAGTATTGTTAAGAACGTCAAGCAGGTAGCCTACATTGAAGCCGACATCAATCGCATCACCGCCATAATCAACTTCGATCTCTTCTTGCGCTTCTTCCTGCTCGGCATTGGCGGCCATGATCTTCATACTGCCTGGGGTCAGCACCAACCGAACACCACGGAATTTTTCGTTTGTAAGAATCGCTGCACGCACCATCGACTGAAGAAGCCCCACCCGATTTAACGTCACTACGTTCTTGAGTGTCGCCGGTATGACTCTTTCGTAATCGGGGAATTTCCCATCGATCAGTTTCGAAACCAGATTGATGTTGCCGAACTGAAAGCGGATCTGGTTCGGCGTAATTTCGATGTCCAGAGAATCATCGTTGTCGGCAAGCAATCGGTTCAGCTCAAGAACTGTCTTTCTTGGCAGAATCAATTCCAGACGAGCCAAAGCAGACTCACCTTCAAGCGGCATGCTCGCGTAGGCCAGTCGGTGACCATCAGTTGCCACCGCGCGCAATTCACTACCCTCGACCATGAGGAGCAATCCGTTCAGATAATAGCGGACATCCTGTGAAGCCATGGAAAATTGTGTTTGCCCCAGCAGTTCACGAAACTGTTTTTGTTTCACCGAAAACCTTTTCTGCTCACCATCCGACAAGGCCATACGCGGGAAATCTTCAGCCGGCAACGTTTGCAAGGTAAAACGACTCTTTCCAGCGCGAACCTGCAAACGCTTTTCTTCAAGATTCAAACTGATTTCCGCGTTATCCGGCAAGGATCGAAGAATATCCTGCAGCTTCCGCGCCCCGACAGTCACCGAGCCATCACCGTCGCCGATGGCACCCGTCGTCGAAGTTGTAATTTGAATTTCTATATCGGTGGCCAGAAAAGTCAATACGTCCGCTTTCTTTTCGAGCAGCACATTGGACAGAATCGGCAGCGTATGTCGCTTTTCAACAATACCGGAAACGGACTGCAAAGGTGTCAGTAATACGTCACGTTGGGTTTTAATAAGAAGCATATCTATAAATCCTATAAAGACTATATCAAAGACAACTCTTGGGATATCAATAATTTATTTTTATTTATCAAAGTATTAGAACTGAATATCCGACTGTAAAAACTGCGTATCGACCTGTGGATGAAATTTAACAAATAAAAAATATTGAGGAAAACCGGTCTTCTTCACATTTTATCCACACCCTATACAGCGTGTTATACACATTCGGGTCAGCCCTTTATAACTTGAAGCAATAGATGTACATCATGGTTCAGTTTAGTGTCCTTCAAGCGCAAGCTTTCAATCGTACGTACCGCATGCAAGACGGTTGTATGGTCACGGCCACCAAAAGCTTCTCCAATCGAAGGATAGCTCTGCGAAGTCAAATTCTTTGCCAGCCACATGGCGACCTGGCGGGGACGGACAATCTGGCGAGTTCGCTTCTTGGAAAACAAGTCTGACACTTTGATTTTGAAGTAATCCGCGACGGTTTTCTGGATATTCTCTACGGTAATTTGCCGGTTAACCGCACCAATTAGATCCTTCAATGAAGTCTTGGCCAAATCCAGGTCTATTTTAAGTCCGTGGAAGGAAGCGTAAGCTAGAACCTTTTTTAGTGCGCCCTCAAGTTCCCTAACGTTGGATCTGAGATGCTTGGCAATGTAGAAAGCAACTTCATCGTCAAGATTTACGTTTTCCACCTCGGCCTTTTTATTCAGGATCGCGACCCGCATCTCGATTTCTGGGGGTTCGATCTGAACTGTCAGACCCCAGTCAAAACGGGTGATTAAACGATCCTCCAATCCGGAAATATCTTTCGGATACGTATCACAGGTAATGACAATTTGCTTCCTTGACTCTATTAACGCATTGAATACAAAGAAAAATTCTTCCTGAGTCCGATTCTTTCCATTGAAGAACTGCACATCGTCGAGCAATAGAACGTCAAGGGACCGATAGTAGCGCTTGAAAGCGTCAAATGACTTGGTCTGATAGGCTCGCACCACATCCGAGTAGTAATCCTCAGCATGCACGTAACGCACCACAATTTCTTGATTGTGTTCGAGGATACGATTGCCAATCGCATGGACGAGGTGTGTTTTTCCTAGTCCAGCACCCCCATATATGAAGAGCGGGTTATACGCTGCACCGCCCGGATTAATTGCGACTTGTACTGAAGCCGCTCGCGCCAGATCGTTGGCTTTCCCGACAACCAGATTTTCAAAAGTGAAGCTGTTGATAAGGCGGGTTTTTTCGTAGCTGGAGCGGTTCTTATCAAATACTCGCACCTGGCCGCTGGGACTGGATAGCGAACTCTGTTGCTTATCGGGGGTTTCTCTTCTTGCTTCTTCTCGGTTAGCGGGCAATTGGGGAATATTCTGATTTTCTGAACTACGTTCTCCAAGAATCAGTGAAACCTTCACTGGTTTAGAGAAAAAGGCGCTCCCGAGTTCCTCAATGCGCGACAGATAACGTTCCTTAACCCATTTCAAAATGAAACCATTGGGTGCTAGCAGACGCATTTCGTTGTTAATGTCGTCCTCGCCTTCAAGACGAAGAGGTCGGATCCAGGTATTGAATTGCTGAGGCGGCAGTTCCCGCTCAAACTGGCTCAGGCAAGAGATCCAGAAACTGCTCATGTTTTGTTATTCAAATTGATTTCGACCAGATAAACCGGATGATCGGGCAGAAAGCATCTTTCGATCTTTTCTTCGATGTTTTTGGCCCAGTGAAAATACGTTTCGCGTGCTTTATTCAAGTTCATTCTGTTTTTCGAACCCTGAGAGGAAGGGATTTTATCGTGTCATGAGAAAGTTATCCACAGCTCGTATAAAAAGACGGCCTCTTCAATCCGCTCATTTGCAACGCAGGCCTTGACAAGAACCTTCATGTCAATGTCTAATTGCCGACCTGCTTTGCAATGAATTCAAGGATCTAATAATGAAACGCACCTACCAGCCGTCGGTAATACGCCGCAAACGCACTCACGGTTTTCTTGTCCGTATGGCCAGCCGTGGAGGTCGGGCAGTAATACGTGCCCGTCGCGCTAAGGGGCGTCATCGTTTGGCCGTTTGAGTACTCATACGTCTTCGGGTGAACACAAAGTTTTCGATTTCTCATTCCCCAAGTTCCATCGGCTTACGCAAACGGATGAATATTCATCCGTTTTTGGTTTCAGGAAAGCATTTAGAAGCACTCATTTCCTGTTACATTACCGCATTCGGTCGTCAGAAGAGATGGCTGGCGCTCGCTTGGGACTGGTTGTTGCCAAGCGACTGCTACGACGTTCAGTCGATAGAAATCTGGTCCGGCGGTTGGCTCGCGAACACTTCCGCACTCTGCACTCCCGGCTACCCTCGCGCGATCTGATACTACGCCTGGCATCAAAACCCGAACCACTCGACCGGCGGGTCCTTGCTGATGAAATCAGGGGCTTGCTGGGTAAAATGATCACACCTGAACGATGAGCAAATGAAATTGTTGCTGCTGGCACTGATCCGTACCTATAAGTACGCAATTAGCCCATTTCTCGGGCGTCGCTGCCGATTTTTCCCCAGTTGCTCCGAGTACGCAGCCGAAGCGGTCGAGAGATACGGCGCGTTCAAAGGCGCACAACTCGGCCTCAAACGCATATCCCGTTGCCACCCATGGAACCCGGGTGGTGTTGATCTTGTACCCTGATATCTTATTTGCATAGGCCGTTCATGGATAACCGACGCCTGATTCTGTTGTTAATATTCTCGTTCTCGCTGGTCATGCTTTGGGACGCTTGGCATAAATACAATCAGCCTAAAGTGGCGGCTCAAATTGCGGCTGTCACGGTTAGCGCAAATGGTTCTCCCGTTCCCGTGCCCTCAGCTACACAAACCTCGTCGACGCCCCCGGTTTCCGTGCCGTCGGTTTCGTCCGCCCCGACAGTGGCGAAGGGTGAGGTCGTCCACATCAAGACGGATCTCTATACCGCGGATGTATCAACTCAGGGGGGGGATATCGTCGGCCTTGAACTCAATGGGTATAAAGCGATCGAGGACAAACACCAGGTCTTTTCCCTGTTTGGGGCCAAACACCAGTACGCCGCGCAAAGTGGATTAATCGGCGAATCCCTGCCCAATCACAAAACGATGTTTTCCGTTGTCGACGGAAATCGTGAGCTTGCGTCTGACGCGAAGACATTGCAACTTCGGCTCGAAGCACCGGTTGTCGGTGGTGTCAAGGTTGCCAAGGTTTATACCTTCGCTCGAGACAGCTACCTGATTAACGTCACCTATGAAATCGAAAATGGCAGCCGCAAGGAAATAAAGCCACATGCCTACTATCAATTGCAGCGTGACACGGTCGCGCCGGAAGGCGAGAGCCGGATGGTCAGCACCTTTACCGGGCCGGCTGTCTATACCGAGCAGGATCATTATCAGAAGATCAATTTCACCGATATCGAAAAGGGTAGCGCCAAGTTCAACGCGAAGGCGGATAACGGCTGGTTAGCCATGGTCCAGCATTATTTTGTTGCTGCCTGGATACCGCAGGAGAAATTTCAGCGCGAGTACTATGTTCGCAAGCTGGAAGGCGGTGCGACACCCGCTGTAACCGCGGGTGTTATCGTGCCGATCCCGGATGTTGCACCCGGCGCGAAGATCGAGCAGTCTGTCTCACTGTATGCCGGTCCGCAAATCCAGTCCAGGCTGGACCAGCTGGCGAAACCGACTGCGGAAGGCGGTGTTGGCGCCGAGAACCTGCAAAAAGTGGTTGATTATGGCTGGTTGACTATCGTTGCCGAGCCGATTTTCTGGAGTCTCGAGTTCATCCACCGGATTGTCGGTAACTGGGGCTGGGCGATTGTCCTGCTGACCATCTGTATCAAGGCGATTTTCTTTCCCTTGTCTGCGGCCAGTTATAAATCGATGGCCAAGATGAAGACCATCACTCCTCGTTTGACAGCGTTGAAGGAACGGTACGGCGACGACAAACAGAAACTCAACCAGGAGATGATGAATCTTTACAAGACAGAAAAAATCAATCCCTTGGGCGGTTGCCTGCCGATCGTGGTGCAAATTCCGGTCTTTATCGCGCTCTACTGGGCATTGCTCGGCGCCGTCGAAATGCGCG
>WBZS01002290.1_pt1 | contig 12255 bp, 10 predicted proteins | sample 5204201 | NCBI WGS metagenome assembly WBZS01 (sample SAMN12344357, study PRJNA552823) | activated sludge metagenome | biome: Activated sludge suspended growth; feature: Nitrification reactor; material: Wastewater; isolation source: activated sludge from nitrification reactor of wastewater...
GAGGCGGCGCGGGCCGACGTGCCGGCGATCTGCTCGACCACGGTGTGCGCCTGCCAGACCCGGGCCGCGCCGATCATCAGCGAGATCAGCAGGCCGAGCGCGGGCACGATCACCGCGAATTCCAGCGCGGCCGCACCACGCTCGGGTGCCGCCGGCTTCATGGGTTCACCCGTTCCAGCGGCATCATCGCGTGCTCGGTGACGGTGCCCAGGCCGAGGTCGACGATCACCGGCGCACGTGCCGTGACAACGACCCGCACGGCCCCGGCCTGCCGGTCGATCCGGACGACGGCGCCGGTCAGGCCGCCCGCGTCGCTGATCCGGCGTCCCATGGCGGCCGCCTCGGCGTCGGAGCCGCGTCCCCACGCGACATGCTCGGCCGCCGCGGACGCCGCCTGCGACGCCACGTTGCGCCCGTGCAGCCAGACGCCGGCCTGGATCGTGCCGAGTACGACGAGCATCAGCGCAGGGATCAGCAGCGCCCACTGGGTGGACTCCGAGACCCCGCGCTCGCTCACTTGAGCCCGCCCAGCTTCCCGTTGACGAAGAAGGTGACGGCCCCCACGATGGCGACCGCCACCGCCACCGCTCCGGCGAGCAGGATGGCGTTCTCGGTGGACTGCGAAAGCCCCCGTTCGTCGCGTTTCGGCGGGTTCAGCAGGAACCCGATCAGGGTGTGCACGAGCGTGGTCATGGCGTTTCTCCTTCGGTGGAAGTCAGCTGCTCAGCAGCCTGAGCAGGGGAGGAATGAGGAAGAGCAGGCCGAAGATCAGGCTGGGAATGACCATCAGGAAGGTCATGCGCTCGGAGACTGCGGTGGCCTCGATCTTGGCCTCGGTGAGGTGCGCGTCGCGCAGTTCCCTGACTCGGGCGCGCAGCGCCCCCGACAGTGATGCACCGGAATCGTCGAGCTTCATCACGTCGGCGATGTCCGACAGCGCCGGAAGTTCGAGATCGGCGCCGAGCCGTTTCAGCTCGGCGAAGGGTGCCCGCTGCTCGAGCCGGGAGCGTTGCAGCGAGTCGCGGATGGCGACGAACACCGCCTGGTCGGACACCGCCGCCGCGGCATGCAACGACTGGGTGGCGCTCGAGTTGGCCAGCCGTTCCAGCGTGACCAGATCCATGAAGGTGAGCAGCGCCTCGGTGGCATCGGACGCCGTGCCGGCCGAACCGCGTCCGATGACGATGTCGGGAACGAAGAACCCGACCAGGCCCAGCACCACCGCGACCGCCAGCGGAATGGCGACCGCGTCGCCGTCGACCAGAAGCACCGCGATCGCCAGCAGGGTCGGCAGGGCGAACCCGGCCAGCGCGGCGAGCACCTTGTAGGTGTAGAAGCGGTCCAGGCCGATGCCGCGCAGCTGCAGCTGGCGCGCGATCCGGTCGTCGGGCCCACCCGGCAGCCGGCGCCGCGCCCAGGCCCCGAGCCGATCGGCGCCGGCGGCCGGGGCGGCCTGCTCGGACGGGACCCGGCCGTCCAGGACGCGCAGGGCGTCACCCAGCCGGGGGTGCGCCGGCACGAAGTACCCGGCCAGGGCCCACAGTCCGGCGGCGAGCAGGACCCCGGAGGCGATCGCCACCCACAGCCCGCTCATCGCAGGCTCCGCAGGATCCGGTCCCGGCGCCTCGGGTTGGTCATCCGGCGCAGCATCAGCAGCGAGCCGACGTACAGCGCGAGCAGCGCCAGCAGGATCGCCTGCCCGGCCGGGGTGCCGTAGGGCGCGAAGAACTCGCGCGCGAACACCAGGGCCAGGGCCAGCGCCGCCACCGTGACGATGGTCACCTGGCGGACGACGATCCGCGGCTTGGCCCGTTCGGTCTCGATCTCACGCTGCGCCTTGAGCCGGTCCTGGATCGAGTCGGCGAGCGCATGCAGGGTCGCCGTGGCCCCGGTGCCGCCACGTTCGGCGGCGAGTGCCAGCGCCGCCAGCACGGCGTCCGCGTCGGGGGAGTCCAGTTCGTCGGCCATCGCCCGCAGCGCCTCCGGCGTCGTCCAGCGCTCATCGAGGCGTGCCACCAGCAGGGTCAGCGGGCCGGCCAGCAGGGCGGGCGCATTGCGCACCGACACCCTGATCGCGTCGGTGATCGAGCGTCCGGTGGGCAGCGTGGCGGCCAGGCCGCGGACCCAGCGATCGAGCACCTCGAGCATCTCGATGTCGCGGTTCGGCGGTGCGCTCAGCAGCATCGGCAGGCCGACCACGGCGATCGGCACGACCAGCGCCATCGCCCCCATTCCGGTCACCGCCGCGAACCCGATTCCGGCGACCGCGCCGAGAGCCAGCCGCGGCCCGTGGGTGCGGCCCAGCGCCCGCAGTCTCCGTCCGATCGCCGGGCGGGACCCGGCCCGCCGTCCGGACCGCCCCGGCCGGCGCCGGAGGCCGGCCACGAGCAGCACCACGCCGGCCGCAAGCAGGGCGCCGAGCAGCCCGGCCAGCGCCGTCGTCATGGCCGGCTCCAGGCGTCGTCGAACTCGACCAGTTCCTCGGCGAAGGACGGCTCGGGGTGGAAGATCGCCGGCGTGGTCGCGGTCGCTGCCGCGTACACCAGGTGGGTGACCGGGCGGCCGGATTCGATGGCGCCGGTGAGCTGCCGGATCTCGGCGACCAGCCGGGTGCGGCGTCCCCCGCGCCAGGTGTCGTCGACGAGGCGCACATAGATGAGGAGGTGGATGTGATGGGCGATCTGGCGGTACGCCTCCTCGACGCTCAACACGCCGCCCTGGGCGACCCGGGAGGCCAGCCGGTCCATGGTGGACGCCGCCGAGTGCGAGTGGGTGGTGCTCAAAGTCCCCGCCCCGGACTGCATCGCCTCGAACATGGCGCCGGCCTCGGTGCCGCGCACCTCGCCCACCACCAGCCGGGAGAGGTTCTGCCGCAACGCCTCGGGAATCAGGTCGGCGACGGTGTACTCGCCGAGGCGTCGGCCGTCCTGCTGCTCGCCCAGTCCGACCTTGGACTGCAGGGCGAGCATGTTGCGCCGGTTGGGTCGCAGGTGGGTGAGCAGCTCGTAGTCGGTCTCCAGGGTGCCGAACCGTTCGTTGCCGGGGATCGCCTCGATCAGCGCCCGCAACAGGGTGGTCTTGCCCGCACCCTGGTCTCCGGCGATCACCATCGATTTGCGCGCCATCACGGCCGAGTGCAGGAGGCGGCCCACCTCGTCGGGCAGCATTCCGGTCGCCACCAGGTCTTTCAGCGACACGTCGGTGAGAATGTGCTGACGGATCGTGATCGACGGCCGGTAGGAGAGCCCGAAGCCGATCGCGTGCAGCCGGAACCGGTCGCCCAGCGCCAGGGTCATGGTCGGGTGCGCGTCGTCGAAGGGCCGCGCCGGCGACACGGACTCGCCCAGGAAGCGGATCGCCTCGACCAGTTCCTGGTCGGAGTCGGCGACGCTCGGACGCTCCTCGCGCCGTCCGTCGCCGAACTGGACCATCACCGAGTCGTGGCCGTGGATCTCGATGTTCTCCGCGCCCGGGATCTCGAACAGCGGCTGGAGCCGTCCGTAGCCGAAGATCGCGTTCTCGACACCCTCGGCGTACGCGTGCTCGAGTGCGATCGGCCAGAGCGCCTGGCCGTTGGCCGACAGGTCCTCGGCATGATCGCGGACGACCTGGCGCACCAGCGAGCGGCCGAGCAGCCGGCGGTCGACCTCGGGCATCGCGGTGCCGTGGGCCTCGGCGTGCTCGGCGAGGGCGCGGGCGATCAGCTCGGACGCCTTCCGGCGCAGCACCACCACCAGGCTCCAGTCGATGCCGGCGACCGGTTCGAGCGCGGCCACGCCGTCGCGGGCGTCCTCCCGGTCGGGCGGCGACGCCCGGCGCGGACGCCGCACCGGCAGCCGGTCGGCGGGAACCGCGGTCTCGAACGGCAGGTCCTGCCACAGCGGCAGGGTGGTCAGCTTCGTCATCGGCGGGTTCCGATCAGCTCCCGGGTCGCGTCCAACCGGCCGGCGATCGAGGTGGCGGCCATCCGCAGGCTGCGGAAGTAGGCCGAGTCGGCGAACCGGCGCGGCGGCGGCACACCATCGCTGAGCACCGCCGCATGGGCCGGCGCGTGCACCACCTCGGCGGCGATCGTGGTGGCGAACTGCTCCTGGACCTCGGCCCGCCCGTACGGCATGCCGCTGCCGACCAGCAGCAGCGCGGTCTCGGACGACGCCTCCGCCAACCCCGACAGGTAGAGCCGCAGGCCGGCCAGCGCCACCAGCGACGTCCGGGTGACCGCGAGCATCAGAGCGGCGCCCTGGGTGAGCGGCAGCGGCAGGCCGTCCGCACCGATCCGGCCCGCATCGATCAGCACGTCGCCGTCCCAGCCGGCCAGCGCCGCCATCAGCTCGGGCCACGCCGATCCGAACAGCCCGACCACGCCGGGGTGCGGAAAGCCGGGCAGGAACCGGGCCGGCCCGTCCCTGTCGAGCAACGACGGCAGCTCGACGGTCTCACCCTCGAGCACATCCTGCATCGGACGCCGCTCGCGCGCCGCCTGCAGCAACCGCCCAAGACCGCGCTGGCCAGGGTGTTCACCGCGCAGATAGCCCGCCAGGACGGCCTGGGTCGGGGTGCGGTCGGCGTCCACCAGCAGCACCGGACGGGGCCACGCCAGGGCCAGCCCGAGCGCCGTGGTGGTCACGCCGGGGGCGTTCCCGGCGGCGGTCAGCACCACGATCGACATCAGCGGGCCCGCTTCACCACGACGAGCCGCCCCGCGGCGGCCAGCCGTGCCACGGCGTCGCTGTCGGCGTCGGCGACCATCACCTCCAGCGACGTGCTGCCGTCGACCAGCGCGGCGGGCGCGACCGCGATCGTCGCCCGATAGGTCGGCCCGGCCGACTTGCCGTCGTTGTCGGCCGTGATCGGCACCAGGACCACCGGCGTACCGGCCGGCAACGCCGAGACGGGCACCTGCCCCGGACTGAGCTTGAGGCCGAGGCGCGAGTACCCGGGCGTCACCTCGGGCTCGCCGATGGAGGCGGGGGTGACCAGCGAACCGTCGGAGAGGTCGAGCAGCGCGGTCTTGCCGATCAGCTCGGCCGCCCGTTCGGCCGGCACGGTCTCGACGCCGAGGTGGCTGCCCAGGCTGACGGGGCCGAGATCGGCGGCACCGATCAGCTCGCCGCGGTGAATGGTGCGGTTGACCTTCAGCACCGACGTGGCGTCGGCGACATTGGTGTAGAGGACGGCGGAGCCCAGCCCGCCCAGGCAGATGGCGAGCACCCCGATCAACACCCAGCGCAGATTGCGCCTTGGCCTGATGCTGGCGGTGGCCGGAGAAATGCCTGATTCGGTCATCGTCGGGGTACCTCTTACTGCTGTCCTGCGTCCGACGAGAGTAAGTGCCGGGTCTGACCACCGCCAGGTGTCTCAGGAAATCTGTGGATAACTCGCCCGGGGCGGCGTCCTCACTGCTCCCGGGTGAACGGCGGATTCAGCGCGGTGACCTGCCCCGCCCGATACAGGACGGCCGGACGCCCCGGGCCCTCGCGGCGGACCCGTCCGGTGTCGACCAGCAGGCCCGGGGTGCCGGTGATCTTGCGGTGGAAATTGCGCGGGTCGATCGGCTGCCCCCAGACCGCCTCGTAGACCCCGCGCAGCTCGGCGACGGTGAACTCGGCCGGACAGAACGCGGTGGCCAGCGCCGAGTACTCCAGCTTGGCCCGGGCCCGCTCGAGCCCGTCGGCGAGGATCTGCGCGTGGTCGAACGCCAGCCGCAACCGCAGCGCCTCATCGATCGGCGTCCAACCCGCCGCCGCGCCGTCATCGCCGCACCCCGGGTCGGGGACGCCGGGCGCGAGCGCCAGGTAGGCGACCGAGAAGACCCGGCCGCGCGGATCGCGTCCGACCTCACCGTAGGTGCGCAACTGCTCGAGGTGGACCCGCAGCCGAGCCAGCCCCGTCTCCTCCGCCAGCTCGCGCCGGGCCGCCTCGTCGGTGTTCTCGTCGGGCCGGACCAAACCGCCCGGCAGCGCCGGCAGGCCGGCGGATGGCTCGTTTTCCCGCGCCGCCAGCAGCACGTGCAGTCGCGCGTCGATCAGCGTCAGAACGACGAGATCGACGGTCACGGTCTGAGTCTGCGCCCGCTGATCCGTCGTCCACAAGGCGCGATGCATGCGGCGACTTTATCTCGTCAGGGCGACGAATAACGGCCTTGTCGTTCGTGTCGCGTCGATGAGATCCCGGCTCGGGCCCGGGTGACGGATCAGGCCCGAGCCGCCCACCAGGCCAGCAGCGCCTCGCGCGCACCGTCCTCGCCGAGCGGCCCGTCGTCGATCCGCTTCTCCAGCAGGAACTTGTACGCCTGCCCGACGTCCCGGCCCGGCGGAATGCCGAGGATCGCCATGATCTGGGTGCCGTCCAGGTCCGGACGCATGGCGTCCAGTTCCTCCTGCTTGGCCAGCTCGTCGATCCGCCACTCCAGCTGTTCGTAGGCGGTCCGCAGCCGGGCGGCCTTGCGGGCGTTGCGGGTGGTGCAGTCCGAGCGGGTCAGCACGTGCAGCCGCTCCAGCTGGTCGCCGGCGTCCCTCACGTAGCGGCGCACCGCCGAGTCGGTCCAGTCGGCGTCCGCGTAGCCGTGGAACCGCAGGTGCAGCTCGACCAGCTTGGCCACCGCCTTGATCTGGTCGGTGGGAAAGCGCAGCGCCTGCATCCGTTTGGTCGCCATCTTCGCGCCCACCACGTCGTGATGGTGGAAGGACACCTTGCCGCCCGGTTCGAAGCGCCGCGTCCGCGGCTTGCCGATGTCGTGCAGCAGGGCCGCCAGCCGGGCCACCAGGTCGGGTCCGCCGAGCCGCGGCTCCAGGTCGATGGTCTGGTCGAGCACGGTCAGGGTGTGCTCGTAGACGTCCTTGTGCCGGTTGTGCTCGTCGCGCTCCATCCGCAGCGCCGGCAGCTCGGGCAGCACCCGCGCCGCCAGCCCGGTCACCACCAGCAGGTTCAGCCCCACCCGGGGGTCGGGCGCCATGATCGTCTTGACCAGCTCGTCGCGGACCCGTTCGGCCGACACGATCTCGATCCGGTCCGCCATCGCGGTCATCGCGGCCACCACCTCGGGGGCCGGGCGGAACCCGAGCTGGGCCGCGAACCGAGCGGCCCGCATCATCCGCAGCGGGTCGTCGCTGAACGACAGCTCCGGGGTGGACGGCGTCATCAGAACGCCGTGCTCGAGGTCGGCCAACCCGCCGAACGGGTCGAGCAGTTCACCGCTGGCCATGTCCAACGCCATCGCGTTCACGGTGAAGTCGCGGCGCACCAGGTCGCCGCCGAGATGGTCGCCGAACGCCACCTCGGGTTTGCGCGAATCCGACCGGTAGGCGTCCGAGCGGAACGTGGTGACCTCGATCACCAGCTTGGGGCGGGTCGCGACCGGCTCGACCGACGAGGGCCCGCCGCGGTCGTCGGGCACCGCGCAGCCGATGGTGCCGAACTCGCGGCCCATGTCCCAGATGGCGTTCGACAGCTGCCGCAACAGGCGTTCGATCTCGTCCGGGCGGGCCGACGTGGTGAAGTCCAGGTCGTTGCCGGTCCGCTCCAGCAGCGCGTCGCGCACCGGTCCGCCGACCAGGTACAACTCGTGGCCGGCCGCGGCGAACAGCTCCGCCATCCGGCCCACCGCGGCGGACGACGTGCGCAGCTGCTCCAGGGCGGCGCGCTGGGCGGAGGTCAGCTCGGGCACGTCGAGACACTCTACCGTTCCGGACCCGTCCCGCCCCGGGCCCGCAACCGGCCCTCCGGGGGACCCGCGGGGGCGCCCCGTCCTGCCGGGCCGGGCGGGACCCGCACCCTACGATGGGACGGTGACCCGCACCATCCCGGCCAAGCTCGCGCTCGTGCTGGCCTGGATGATCACCGTCGCGGCCGTGCTGGTCGCGCCCGCGACCCCGGCAGCGGCGGTCACCCCCGAGCTGAAGGTGGAACTGACCAGCCTGCGCACCACCGGCTCCGGCAAGAAGACCACCGCGGTGCTGCGCGGAAAGGTGACCAACGTCGGCGCCCAGCCCGCCTTCGGCGTCCGGGTGGTGCTGTGGCGCTCGCGCGACCCGATCACCGAGTCGGCCGCCTTCCGCTCGGTGCTGAGCGGCGAGAACCAGCCCTGGGGTGCACTGCTCTATCGCACCCCCGACCACTACTACTCGGTGAGCGCCTCCGACCAGGCCTTCAACCCCGGTGCCAGCGCCGAGTTCACCGTCCGCGGCACGCTCGCCGACCTGGGATTCACCACCCCCGGAGGCGTCTATCTGTTCGGCGTCAACGTGCGCGGCACCGCGGACGCCTCCAGCAACTTCCAGACCCTCGCCCAGTCGCGAACCTTCTACGTCGATGCCCCCGCGAAGAAGCTGCCGCTCACCTCGATCGTGGTGCTGTCGGCGACCCCCTCCAAGGTGCGGCCGAACGTCTTCGCCGACGAGCGGCTGCTCGACGAGCTGAAGGGACGGCTCGACAGCCTGCTCAGCCTGGCCGGCCGCTCCGGCATGTCCTGGCTGGTCGATCCGGCACTGATCGACGAGGTCACCGACATGGCCGACGGCTACGACGTCGTCGACGGCAAGCAGACCCGGCCCGGCACCGGGCAGGACCTGGCCCAGGACTGGCTGCAGCGCTTCCGCGCCCTGCCCGAGAACCACGGCGGCCGCACCCTGTTCGCCAACCCGGACGTGCTCGGCGCCGAGAAGAACAAGGCCGCCGACGTGCTGCAGCGCGCCGCGGCGGCGGCGTCCACCGTGCCGGAACTCAACAAGCTGCCGCTGGTGGTGCTCCCCTACGCCGGCGTCGTCGGGCCGACCACGCCCGCCTGGCTGAAGGGGGCGGACGCCGACGCGATCGCCGTCACCACGGCCGGACGAGGCCCGATCGTCACCGCCGGGCCGTCCGGCTCGACGCTGCTGCGGATCGCCCCGAGCGCCACCGCGGCCGGGCCGGGCACCGAGAACGGCCCCGTGCAGCAGGCACAGCGGCAGTATGCCGAGGCGATCTACGGCGGCGGCCTGATCCGGCTGATCAGCACCGCCGAGGACGCCGCGGCCGACGCGGCCACCAGCCCGCGCTGGCTGTCCCGGACCGGCCTGGACAAGCTGCTCGACGACGACCCGGACGGCCCCGCCGCCACCCTGACCCTGCCGGCCAAGACCACCACCCTGCCCGCGTCCCGGTTCCGCCAGTACGCGGGCCTGGCGGACGACTTCGCCGGCTACCGCGATCTGGTGCCCGATTCGCTGCTCGCCGCCGACGCGCCCGCCACGCTCAGCCGGCTGATCTCCACCGACTGGATCGGCGCGTCCGGAGCCGGCCCCTGGCTGGCGGCGGTCAACAGCACCGTGAGCTCCGCGGCGGTCGACGACCAGGTCCTCCTGTCGGCGAGCCCGCGGGTGCTGATGTCGTCGCGCAGCAACGAATTCCCGGTGACGGTGATCAACCGGTTGACCGAGCCGATCGTCGTCCGCGTCGTGTTCGCCTCGGACAATCCCCAGCGGATCAGCATCGCCGACACGACGCTGATCACCGTCGGTCCCGGGCAGAGCCAGACCGTCAACGTCCGCCCCGAGGCCAGCTCGAACGGGCTGGTCAACGTGACCGCCAGCCTGCGGACCACGTCCGGTAAGCCGATCGGGCACAGCACCCGGATCGCGGTCGAGGTCACCGACCTGGGCGTGATCGGGTGGATCATTGTCATCGTCTCCGGCGTGGTGCTGGTGGCGACGACCGCGCTCCGTATCCATCAGGTGCGCCGCAAGCAACGCGAGGAGGAGCTTTGAGCGACGAGGGCCGCGAAGCTCCCGCCATATCCGGACGCCGGCTGCTGAACGCCACCGCCGTGATGGCCTCGGGCACCATGGTGTCGCGCATCCTGGGCTTCGGGCGGGCGATCCTGCTCGCCTTCGCCCTGGGCAACAGCACCCGCCAGGTCGAGATGTTCGGCCTGTCCACGCTGATCCCCAACACCCTGTACATGCTGTTCGCCGGTGGCGCGCTGAACACGGTGCTGGTGCCGCAGATCGTCCGGGCCATCAAGAACGACTCGGACGGCGGGCAGACCTACGTCAACCGGGTGATGACCGCCTTCCTGGCTGCGCTGGCCGTGATCACCGTGCTGATGGTGGCGGCGGTCCCGTGGCTGCTGACCCTGTGGACCGACCCGCGCTGGCAGGCGCTGCCGCACTGGGATTCGCTGGTGTTCGTCACCTATCTGACGATGCCGCAGCTGTTCTTCTACGGCGCGTTCTTCCTGGTCGGGCAGGTGCTCAACGCCAAGGACTCCTTCGGCCCGATGATGTGGGCGCCGATCGCCAACAACGTGGTGCAGATCGGCGTGCTCGGCCTGTACGCGGTGATGTGGGGTCACGGCGTCGACACCTCGGCGCCGTTCACCACCCCGCAGGCGTTGCTGCTCGGCGGCGGCTCGACCCTCGGCATCGTTGCCCAGACCCTGATCCTGATCCCGTTCTACCGCCGCACCGGCTTCCACTACCGGCCCCGCTGGGACCTCAAGGGCACCGGGCTGGGGCACACGTTCCACCTTGCCAAGTGGATGATGGGCTACGTCGCGCTGACCCTGGTCGCACAGGCCGTGGTGACCCGGCTGGCCACCTCGGCGGTGGTCGGCGGCTCGGGCGCCGGCAGCAACGTCTACAACCAGGCCTATCTGATCTGGGTGTTGCCGCACTCCCTGCTCACCGTGTCGCTGGCCACCGCGATGCTGCCGCAGGCGTCCCGGCTGGCGGCGGTGAAGGACCTGATCGGCGTCGCCGATGAGGTGCAGCGGGCCACCCGGCTGGCGGTGACCTTCCTGGTGCCGGCCGCGATCGGGCTGATCGTGCTCGCCGAGCCGATCGCCCGGGTGGCCTTCGGCCTCGGCCAGGGTGCCACCGACTTCCACTTCGTCGCCTGGACGCTGATGGCGTTCGGCATCGGCCTGGTGCCGTACACCATCCAATACCTCTACCTGCGCGGCTTCTACGCGCTCGAGGACACCCGGACGCCGTTCCTGCTGCAGGTGGTCATCTCGGGGGTCAACACCGCACTGGCGATCGGGCTGATGCTGGCCTGGCACGACGTGAACACCGTCGCCCCCCGGCTGGCCCTCTCCTACAGCGTGGCCTATCTGCTCGGCGTCTGGCTGTCGCACCTGTCGCTGCGCAAGCGGCTCCCCAGCCTTGACGGCGGCGACCTGGTGCGCCACCTCGCCAAGCTGCTCGCGGCGACCGCCCCCGGCGGTGCGCTGGCCTGGCTGATCACCTGGTACTTCACCCGCTTCGAGTCGGCCCTGCTGACCCTCGTCGGGCTCGGGCTGGCGGGCCTGGTGGCGATCCTGGCCTTCTTCTTCGCCGCCAAACGGCTCGGCATCGGCGAGGCCACCCAGGTGTTGAGCGTGGTGCGGCGCCGGCGCGAGCCGCACCCGGTGATCAGCGGGCAGTCGGACGAGGTGGGTGAGGAGATCGGGCCGCTGCCGTCCGAGAAGCTCCCGTCCGACGAGGACGCCGACCCCGAGCCGGAACCGGAGCCCGAGCAGGTCAACACCGATCCGGACGGCGCCGGCCAGTTCATCGCCATCGAACCGGAGCCCGAACATCCCGTGCTGCACTACCCGGATCCCGCCGATCTTCCGCCGGCCGAGCCGTCCGGTGACCCGACGGCGGACGGCATGGTCGGGCAGGTGCTCGGCGAGCGCTACCGGCTGGACGAGGTGCTCACCCGCCGCGGCGACGCGGTCACCTGGCGCGCCTTCGACCAGCGCCTGTCGCGCGCGGTGCTGATGCATCTGCTGCCCCCGCACGACCCGCGCGGGCGGGAGCTGATCGGCGTCGCCAAGCGCGCCTCGGGAGCCCCCGATTCGGCCTTCCTGCGCGTCCTGGACGCCGGCGCCTTCGACGGCGGCGAGCATTACATCGTCTTCGAATACGCCCCGGGCACCACGCTCGAGCAGGTGCTGGCCGCCGGGCCGCTGTCTCCGGTGGAGGCGGCCTGGGTGGTGAACGAGCTGGCGCAGGCGCTGGCGGCCCTGCACAGCCGGGGCCTCTACCACGAGCGGATCAACCCCAACACGGTGGTGATCACCGCCGCCGGCAACGTCCGGATCGTCGGGCTGCTGGTCCAGGCGGCCCTCGACCCCGAGGGTCAGGAGATCAGCGACGAGGCCGCCGACGTCCGGGCGCTGGGTTCGGTGCTGTACGCCTGCCTGGTCAACCGCTGGCCCGGCGGCGACGGCTACGGCATGCGGGCGGCGCCCACCGAGGGGGCGCGCACGCTGACCCCCGCACAGGTGAAGGC
>WBZS01002291.1_pt1 | contig 12254 bp, 10 predicted proteins | sample 5204201 | NCBI WGS metagenome assembly WBZS01 (sample SAMN12344357, study PRJNA552823) | activated sludge metagenome | biome: Activated sludge suspended growth; feature: Nitrification reactor; material: Wastewater; isolation source: activated sludge from nitrification reactor of wastewater...
GGAAATAGACAGCAAATACGGCAGATTTGAGCGGCCGAAAGCCAGTCGAAATTGTCAACTTTCCCGCCGGCGAATTCTCGCGAGTGTCGTCCGCATGGGCGACGAGCGGGCGTTATGGCAATTTGTCGAGGCGGCCAGAGGGCGGCCAGAAAGGCCGCCCCGTCTGGCCGCCTCGACTGGCCACCCAAAATCCTCAGCCTGGCGTCGAACAGCCAGGAGGGTCAGACACACACGGCAATCCAATCGAAAACAGGCCAGGCTCGTTTCCGCGGGGCGAAGGACGATGCGATCACCTTGATGAGAGCCAGCGCTGCCGATCTGCCGTCCATTACAATGGGCCGCGATGTCCCACCTGCTTCAAACCCCGGCCTGGGGGCGACTCAAGTCCCGCTTCGGCTGGGAGGCCGAGACCGTCGCCGACCAGCTTGTGCTCTACCGCCGGTTGCCGCTCGGGATGCGCCTCGCTTACGTGCCCCGCGGCTCGCTGCCGACGCCAACCGGGCTGACCGAGCTTTCGGCGGTCGTCCGCAGGCGCGGCGCGTTCATGCTCAAGCTCGAGCCCGACGTCGAGGACTCGCCTGGTGCGGCCGACGCACTGCGCGCCCTTGGGCTGCGCCCGTCGCCGCACGTCATCCAGCCACGCCGCTCCGTGCTGGTCGACCTGAGCGGCGACGGCGAGGCCGTGCTGGCGCGGATGAAGCAGAAGACCCGCTACAACATCCGCCTGGCCGAGAAGAAGGGCGTACAGGCCCGGATCGGCACGGCCGCGGATCTACCGGCGTTCAACGTCCTGATGGGCGAGACCGGCGCCCGCGACGGCTTCGGGGTCCACGCCGCCGACTACTACAGCGCCGCCTTCGAGCTGTTCGCGCCTTCGGGTCAGGTCGCGCTGGCTCTGGCCGAGTTCGAGGGCCGGTTGCTGGCCGCCGTCATGGCCTTCGTCGTCGGCGACACGGCCTGGTACCTCTACGGCGCCTCGTCCGACCAGGAGCGTCAGCGGATGGCGCCGTACCTGGCCCAATGGGCAGCGATGGCCTGGGCCCGCGAACAGGGGGCACGCACCTATGACCTGTGGGGAGTCCCCGACGCCGACGAGGCCGCGCTCGAGGCCGGCTTCGAGACCAGGCGCGACGGCCTGTGGGGCGTCTATCGCTTCAAACGCGGTTGGGGCGGACGGCTGACGCGCACCGTCGGCGCGTGGGACCAGGTCTACAATCCCGTGCTCTACCGCCTGTACAGCTGGTACGCCGGTCGGCGCGCAGGCGCCGAATGAAGCCCGGCGCGAGTGCTCTGGCGATGAAACCGACCCTTCTTCCTGATGCGCGCGCGTGGGACACGCTGGCCCAGTCGTTGCCCGGCGCCCATATCCTGCAATCCTGGGCCTGGGGCGAGGTCAAGAGCCGTTGGGGCTGGAGCGCCGAGCGCCTGGCCTGGCCCGACGGCCGAGCCGCCGCCCAGGTGCTGACCCGCACGGCGGCCCGCGGCCTCGTGCGCTATCTGTACATCCCGCGTGGGCCGTTGCTCGACTGGGGTGACGCTGAATTGCGCGAGCGGGTCTTGACCGACCTCGAGGATCTGGCCCGGCGCCGCGGCGCGATCGCGCTCAAGCTCGATCCCGACGTCGCCTTGAAGCTCGGGCCGTTCGGTGCCGAAGCCGATCAACCAACCGGTCAGGCGACACGGGAAGCCCTGCTCAGGCGCGGTTGGATCGACTCGACCGAGCAGGTGCAGTTTCGCAACACCGTGCTGCTCGACGTCAGCCGCGGCCCCGACGCCGTGCTGGCGGACATGAAGCAGAAAATGCGCTACAACGTCCGGCTGGCGGCGCGCAAGGGTGTCAGCGTGCGCGCCGGCGGCGGCGACGATCTGCCGCTCCTGGCGAAGCTCTACGCCGAGACCGCCGCGCGCGACGGTTTCCTGATCCGCCCACCGGCCTACTACGCCGATGTCTGGCGCACGCTGCTGACCGACGGCCACGCCCACCCGCTGATCGCCGAGGTCGAGGGCGAGGCCGTGGCCGCCATCGTGCTGTTCAGGTACGGGCGCACCGCCTGGTACTTCTACGGCATGAGCCGGGCCGCGCACCGCGATCGCATGCCCAACCATTTGCTGCAGTGGGAGGCGATCCGTTGGGCGGCCGAGCAGGGCCTGACGACCTACGACCTCTGGGGCGCGCCCGACACATTCACGGAGGACGACCGGATGTGGGGCGTCTGGCGTTTCAAAGAAGGCTTCAACGGGCAGGTGCATCACGGCCTGGGCGCATGGGATTACGCTCCTTCGCCGCTCCAATACCGGCTCTTCACCTCGGCGCTTCCGCGCGTGCGCGCCTGGCTGCGCCGCGGCACCGCGCCCGCCGCCCCCGAGCCCGGTTAGATCAGGGCAACGCCTCGAACGTCCCGCTGCCGTCCGTGCGTAGTCGATAGGCGAAGTGGCCCTCGGCGCTGCCGTCCCACAATGAAACGTCGACCCACTCCCCGTCCGCCGACCAACCCAGGATCCGCGCGCCCACCACGCTGGTCTGCGGGAAGGGCTGTGTGTCGAGCTCGCGTGTTTCTCCACGGCCAAGGTCGACCACGAAGAGATGGATGGCCAGACCGTCCAGTTCGGGCCCGGCAACCGCATACGCCCAACGCGCAGCATCCGGCGCGGCCACCGGGTCACCGCGCACGTGCTCGGCCACAACCCGGCTGACGCCGTCCGCCACGGCGCAGATGCGCAGCGAGCGGGTGTCGCTGCTTGTGCCATGCCAGCACCCGGCTGAGGCGCTGTGATCGCGCTGGATCAGTCGCCGACCCTCGGCGGTGCCCAGCACCGACTCAGCCACACGCTCCGAGCGTGAACACGGGTAGACGAGGTCGGGCGCGGCGTGCACCAGGCAATCGTCGATCTGCACCGAAGCGCGTTCAAGCGCGCAAGGGCAATCGGGCGTGAACTCGGGCAGCAGACGCTCGCTGTGCGCAGTCGGGGTCACGAGCGCGCAATCGGGCAGCCCGGGGGTCAGCGACGTTGCCGGCAAGGGTGCTGGCGATGCGGACGGGCGCGCGCAGCCGGCGAGCGCGCACAACGCCAACAGCAAGACGAGCGCGAGGTGTGCGGCGTTCAGCCGATCGTTCGCAGATTGTGGCGAGGCTCGCATGGCCTCGATGCTACGCCCGACCCGGCCGGGCGTGGGTGACGATCACGTCACAGATTGGCGCACTTCAGGAGGTGAATTCAGCGCGTGGCTGCCGCGAGAGGGTGCGCTGTTCCCAGAGCCCCAGGGCCGCGGTCAGGCCGAAGCTCGCGGCGTACAGCGTCAGCACCGGTGCCAGCTCCGGCGCCAGGCCTGTCGCCAGCCAGGCCGAGCCGGCGGCATAGGCGGCCAGTGCGATCTCGCCCAGAAACGTCTCCCCCGAGCGCGGCGCGTAGACGCGACCGTCGCCTTTTGGGGTTCGTTCGAAGTCGCGGCCCTTGCCGGTCATCGCGCCCCAGAAGGCCCGTGTGGTGCTGCCGGCCAGCCCGATGAAGATCAGGCTCAACACCGGGAAGGTCCACAGTCGCAGCAGGGCGCGCACCGGAGATTCGCGGCGCGGCGTTGCCAGCGCCCACTGACCCCAGGCCGCGACCAGCACCGGCACGCCGGCCAGAGCCGAAAGTGGCCCCCAATGCACCGGCGCATATCCGCCCAACAGGATCACGGGCAGGCTCAACAACAGCGAAGCGACCAGCAGGACATGCGGGAAGTAACCGAGCATGTGGAGCGCGCCCAGCACGCGCTGCGGCAGCCCTACCGGGGCGATCAACAGTTGACGACCGAGTTTACGGAACACCTGAAACGAGCCCTGAGCCCAGCGAAACTGCTGTCCCCGAAAGGCGGCCAGCGAGGTCGGCAGCTCGGCGGGCACGCCCGCTTCTATCCGATAGCGGAGGCGCCAACCCCGGAGCTGTGCGCGGTAGGAGAGATCGAGGTCCTCGGCCAGTGTGTCGCCCTGCCAGCCGCCGGCGTCGTCGATGCAGGCGCGGCGCCACAACCCGGCGCTGCCGTTGAAGTTCATCAACAGACCGAACGCCGAACGCGCGACCTGATCGACGGCGAAGTAGCTGTCGAACATGACGGCCTGTGCCAGCGTGAGCGGGCTCGCCGACGCGTTGAGGTGCTCCCAGCGTGCCTGGACCAGGCCCAGCGCGGGTCGGCCCGCGAACTCGTCCAACAAACGTTGAAGGACATCGGGCGCAGGCACGAAATCGGCGTCGAAGATGGCCACATACTCGGCCTGGGGCACCTGGGCCAGGCCCGCGGCCAGGGCGCCGGCCTTGAAGCCGGCCCGGTTGCGTCGATGGTGATGCGAGATCGGCACACCGGCGTGCGCGAGACGCGCCACGCTCGCGCGCGCCAGATGAGTGGTGTCATCGGTCGAGTCGTCGAGCACCTGGATATGGAGGCGGTCACGTGGATACGCCAATGCGGCTGCGGCCGCGATCACGCGCTCGACCACCGTGCGCTCGTTGAAAACCGGGAGCTGCACGAGCACGAACGGCGGTAGGCGTGGTTCGGCATCTGCGCTCAGCCGCTTCCCGGCGCGCTCCCGCCAGCGGCCAAGCAGTGCCAGCGCCAGCAACAGTGCCATATGACCGCCGAAGACGGCGATGCCCAGCACCGTCGCGGTATACGCCCAACCCGCAACTTGCGTCAACATAGGGAATTCATTGTACCGAACCCGCCCGGGAGCGAGGATGGGGGATGGAAGAGCGAGGAGCGAAGAAGCCCGTCCAGAGCCCCCTCCATGCAAACGCGCAACGCGCGCCGGTCGTATGTTCAACCGGCGCGCGTTTGCATGGAGGGGGTTGGGGTGGCGCGTTACTTCAATTCCAGAAGCTCATACACCACGACGGGCTGGATGCGGCCCTTGAGCTGCAGGTTCTGCGCGGCGCCGACGACGGCGCGATCGGCGATGCGCCGGTACACGGCCTCGCTGATGGTAACCTTGCCGGCCTCGCCGCGATCCTCGATGCGCTTGGTGGTGTTGACGGTGTCGCCGATGATGGTGTAATCCAGCCGGTTCTTGTGCCCGACCAGGCCGACGATGGCCTCGCCGCAATGCACGCCGATCCGGAAGTTCATCTGCAATCCGTCGGGCATTTCGGTCAACATGGCGCCCACGGCGTCGCGCACGCGCAGGGCCGCCCGACAGGCGCGCAGGGCGTGGTCGGGCTGATCGTCCGGGGCGTTGAAGAACGCCATCACGGCATCGCCCATGAATTTGTCGACCGTGGCCTCTTCGTCGAGCAACACTTCGGCGGCCGTGCCGACGTAGCGATTGAGCGCCTCGATCAGGATCTCGGGGTCGACGCTCTCGCTCAGGCTGGTGAACCCTTCGATGTCGGCGAAGAGCACGCTGACGTCCTTGCGCTCGCCGCCGAGCTTGAGACCCTGCAGGTTGAGCCGCTCGACGACCTGCGGCGGGACCATGCGGGTGAAGATGTCAAGTTTGTCGCGCAGCTTGCGCTGCTCGGTGACGTCGTCGAGCACGATCACGACGCCTTGCGAGCTGCGCGCGCCGCTGGCCAGCGGGCTGACGTTCAGGCGCCAATCGCGCGAGCCGCGCCCGGGCAGGTCGGTCTGCGCCTCCTGGCCGAGCAGCGCCCGGCCATCACGCTTGACCTGGCCCATCATCTCCTGCAGGGCGTGATCGACGTGCGGCAGCGCCTGGTTCAACGGCTTGCCGATCAACTCGGCCCGCGTGCGCCCGAGGATGGCCTCGGCCGCGCGGTTGGCCAGGGTCACGACGTCTTGCATGTCGGTGGTGATCACGCCCGAGGCGATCGAGGCGAAGATGTTGTCGAGCAGTTCCTTGAGCTCGCTCACCTGCTGGAACTGGCGCGCGTTCTCGATCGCGATCGCGGCCTGGTTCGAGAAGGCGGCCAGCAGGTCGCGCTCGCGCTCGGTGAACAGACCGGTGCGGATGCGGCTGTCGGCGTAGATGACGCCCGTCAGCCGGCCGCGCACCTTGAGCGGCACGCACACGATCGAGCGCAGGTTGTAGCCGATCACGCTCGCCTGGGCCGAGAAGCGCGGGTCGTCGGAGGCGTTGGTGGTGACGACGGGTTGGCCGCTCTCGGCCACCGCCGCCAGCACCGTGCGGCTGACCGTGAAGTCTTCCTGGGCCAGCTGCTCGCGATCCATGCCGCGCGCGATGCGCAGCTGCAATTCGTTGCGATCGTTGCGCAGCATCAAGAAGCCGCGCTCGGCGCCGATCAGGGCGATGATGGTGTCCATCACCTGGTTGAGCACCAGGGTCAGGTCGAGCGAGGAGTTGACCACCGAGGCGGTGTCGGCCAGCGCCCGCAATCGGGCCAGCTCGCCCTCCTGCGCGACCACGGCCGGCGACGCGGCTTCGAGCGCGCTGCGGATCTGGTTGAGACCGTCGATCAGCGCCGGTGGCACGTTGCGCATCGAGTTCGCCTGGCGCTCCAGCCGAACGCGCAGATCCTCGGCCAACCGGTTGACGTCTTTCAGGAGCTGGCCAGGCGCGGTCGTCGGGTCCACATTGGGACCGATCGGGTGCGACGTGCTCTTGCGGGGCGAGGTCAACGGATCGTGCATCACAGTGTCCTCATCATAACGAGCCCCGGCCCCGGCGGCTCCAAAAGCTTTGTAAATTACGAGTAAAGGATGGCTAAAGTACGCGCCAGCCAGCCAGGATCGCGCGGGCGGCGCCGAACGCGATCGGCTCTGGGATCTCATCACGCGCGAAGAAGCGCGCGTCCGCGGCGTCGTCGCCCGGGTGCAGGGCGCCGCCGATGACCTCGGCGCGAAACGCCAGCAGCAGATCCGCGCCCTCCTGTGGTTCGCTGCGTGGATAGACCTCCCACAGCGTCGTCGCCTTCACCTGCAGGCCGGTCTCTTCCAAGGCCTCACGCTCGGCCGCCCGTCTTGGGTCCTCGCCGGCGTCCATGAACCCGGCCGGCACCGACCACTTTCCGGCTTCCGGGTTGCCTTTGCGCAGGATGAGCAAGATGCAATCGTCCTGCTCGACCACGACCGCCACCGCGACCTTTGGATCCAGAAAGTGTGTGTGCCCGCACGCCGGGCACACCGGGCGTTCGGCGCCATACACCCGGCGTCGCTCCAGCGGTGTTCCGCACCGCACGCAGTATCGGATCGCCTCCAGACGTTCGGCAGGTTCCATGTCGTTCAGTATAGAACAAGGGGCAAGCGGTGCGGGCGGAGGCGGAAGGGTGAGGGGTGAGGGGTGAGGGGCGTTGTTTCAGGGTCAAGAGCGCTTCAACCGCCACCCGTCTCTGAGCCCCCGTCCTGGAAAGGCGCCAGGCATCTCGGCCATCTCACACCGGGTGCGCATATTCCGATCATCAGGCACGGGCGAGAGCAACTGAGCCCAGCCCACCTCGCTCGCTCGTCTCTGAGCCCCGTCCTGGAAAGGCGCCAGGCATCTCGGCCGTATCACACCGGGTGCGCATGTTCCGATCATCAGGCACGGGCGAGAGGAACTGAACCCAGCCCACCTCGCTCGCTCGACTCTAAGCCCCCGTCCTGGAAAGGCGCCAGGCATCTCGGCCATCTCACACCGGGTGCGCATGTTCCGATCATCAGGCACGGGCGAGAGCAACTGAGCCCAGCCCACCTCGCTCGCTCGACTCTGAGCCCCCGTCCTGGAAAGGCGCCAGGCATCTTGGCCATCTCACACCGGGTGCGCGCTTTCCAGGAAGGGGGTTGGGGGAAGGTCTTCGAGGAAGCACCTACGCGCGGCGCAGGAACCACCACGCCAGCGTGGTCGCGGCCAGGAGGAGCGCCAGACCACCGGCGCCGATCGTCCAGGCATCGAACAGCGGGGGAGTCGCCTGGGCATTCTGCAGTTCACGCTCGGCCACCGCCGCGGGCTGCGGAGTAGCATCGATGGACACGTTCGGAGCCGCGAACGCCAGTGTGGTGGCCTCGGGGGCCGTCGTCGACTCCATGGTCCGCAACGTGTTGTCGACTTCGGGCGTGCTGGTTGTGTCGCCGCTCATCTTGCCGGTCGGGGCTTCAGTCGGAACGGCGCCGCCGCCCGCCGCGCCATCGAGTTCGGTCGGGTAGCCGCTCTGCGTGATCCCGGCCGGGTCGATGGTCGCAGTCTCGACGGAGGCGGTGTCAGAGACGGGCGACATCGCCGCGATCTCGGCCGCCGGAGTGGTCTCCTGCGGTGCGGCGAAACCGGCTTGCGGCGGCGCGTCCTCTTGTTGCAGAGACGGCGCCGAAAGGGCGTCGATGCCGGGCTCGGCGGCGGCGCCGACGGTCGTCTGCGCCTGCGATCCGGCGCTGAAGGCGTTGTAGCGCGCCAGGTCCAGACCGAGCAGGGTCACGAAGAGCAGGCTGGCCAGCCCGGTGGCCAGACGCAGCGCGTTGAAGGGCGAGAAAGAAAACAGCCCCGGCTTGCGCGGGACGCGAATCGACGCGGCCTGAGCGCGCGTCAACGTGAAGTTGCGCGGGGCGCGAATGGTCGGGAGCTTCTGCAGCAACAGCCGATCCTGACGCAGATCCTTGAGCGCGTGCCGCAACTCGCGTTCGTTCGCGAGGCGCGATTCGAGCGTTTCTCGGTCGCGCTGTCCCAGCTGACCATCGACATAAGCGGAAAGGGCTTCGTAGTCACGTTCAGAAATCATACCGACGCCTCATCGCTCAGACGATAGATCGCCGGCAATAGTTCCCGGACGCCTTGCAAGCAGTCACGCAGACGCGCGCGCGCCCGCGACAAACGCGACTTGACGGTGCCCAATGCGAGGCCTGTGCTGCTTGCGATCTCGCCATAGTCGAACCCCTGCACATCGCACAGCACCGCCACGACGCGCATGTCCTCCGGAAGATGGTTGAGACAATCCTGGATCGAACGGGCGACCTCGCGCCGTTGGAACAATTCCTCGGGGCCGTCGTCGGGCGAGGCCAGGGCGAGCTCGCTCTCCAGGTCGGGCCCATCCTCGCTGACCAGATCCTCGAGCGAGGTCGCGGGCCGACGCTGACGTCGACGGAGTTCGTCGTAGCAGGCGTTGGTGACGATCCGCATCAGCCAGGCTTTGAACGATCCGCCGCGGTAGTCGGGGAGGTGTCGATAGGCGGCGATGAAGGCGTCCTGCGTCGCATCGGAGGCTGAGGCGGAGTCGCCCATGATACGGTAGGCGACGTTATAGGCCAGGTTCTGGTAGGTCAGAACGAGGCTATTGAAGGCGTCGACATCGCCGCCCTGCGCGTCACGGATCAGACCGGGCTCATCCATGCCGCAATGATACCCTCACAAGACACCGGGAGTACCCCGATATACCCGATCGCGTCCCGCGGGACGCGATCGGGTATATCGGGGTACTCCCGGTGCATTCTCCTCAGTTTTCCGCGCCCCAGACCTTCTGCAGCTCGGCCAGCAGCCAGGCGCGCTCGCCTCGATACTCCTCGTCGCCGATCTTGCCGGCGGCGTGCTCGTCGTCGAGCTCGGCGATGGCCTGCAACCAGTCCTCCTGGGTGACGCGCTCGTCGGACCCGCCCTGTGGCGCGGTCTGGCGGCGGCGATACCACCACAGGCCCACACCGGCGGCCACGGCGCTCAGGGCGCCCAGGCCGATCCCGATGTTCATGGTGTTGTCGGTGGTGACGGCCGTGCTGTCCGTCGTCGCCGAGGCGGTCGCGGCGGCCGTGCCGCTCAACTTGAACGTGAGCGTGTCGCCGGCCGAGACGCTGGCGCGATCGAATTGCTGGAATGTCAGACCCTGGATGTCCTGCAGCCCCTGGTCGGTCAGCCCATCGCCGGCGACGGTGACGTTCGAGTCTCCGACCAGCAGGTTGACCGTCGCGACCGGGTAGTCGAGCTTCTGGGCGAAGTCGAGCTGGCCCGTGTACGGCAGTTGATATTGATAGAAGATCTGCAGCGTCGACTCGCCCGGCGGAACCGGGCGCGCGTCGACGTACCCCTGGGCGTTGACGACGTAGGTCTCGCCCTCGAGGCCGTCCGGGGCGGTCACCCCGGTGGCGCCCGCGGGCACGGCGAACCGGATCGTCTGACCGTCGGCCGGCGCGTAGGTGGTGTCGCCGTCGTTGGAGACCACGGCCATCTGGCCGACCGTGACCACCTCGGGCGATTCGAACATCAGGAAGGTGTGCAGCTGCGAGATGCGGATGTTTTCCGGGCTGTCTGTGACGTCGTAGATCGGCAGCGCGATCTGCGCGCTTGTCGAGCCGTCTTCGAAACCAAACACATCGGAGTGATAGGTGGCGCCGCTGTGCTCGGTGGTCAGGATGAACTGCTCGCCGGCGGTGAAGGGCACGGCGTCGAACGTCACCTGGCCGGTGGCATCGGCGGTCGCGGTGTAGGTGCCCGCGATGGTCATGTCGGTGAAGCCGAGCAGCGTGACCGCCAACCCGTCGGGCACCCCGCCGCCGTTGGTTGTGCCGTTGGCGACCTGGACGACGACTGTGCCGGCCTGTTCGGGCAGCGGCGCGCCGGGCGCCAGGTACGCGTAGCTCAAGGTGCGCGCGTAATTCACGACCGACCACAACTGAGCGTCGCTCAGGGCAGGCGAGTAGACGTGATCGGGGAGCGCGGTGACGCCCGCCTTGACCGCAGCAAAGATCTGCTGCGGGCTGGTGGCCGCGATATACGACGGAGCAGTCCAGTCGATCACGGTGGCCCCGTCGTCGCCGTGGCACTCCGCGCAGTTGGCGGCGTAGAGCGTCTGGCCGTCGTCGATCTCGGCCTGGGTGGTGCTCAAGGTGTAGACGTAGGCGGCCAGGTCCCAACGCTCGGCGTCGGTGAGCGAATCCGCGAACGGCGGCATGAACTTGTCGAGGCGTCCCTGCGTGATCGTGGCGTACACGTCACGCGCGGTCAGGCCGCGCAGCGTCTCGGGGTTCGAGAACTGCGGCGGCGGGGTCGGGAGCTTGGCGACCGAGGCGCCGTCGCTGTTACCGGTGGCGCCATGACACTCGGCGCAGTGCGCGGCGAACAGCACGCTGCCCGAGACCGCCGACGGGCGGCCCGCGGGTTCGGCGGCGCTCACTTCCACAGGCGTGGGCTCAACCACAGTGGCTTCGGTGGGTGTGGTCTGGTTCGGCGTCTGACCGGTCGTCTGATCGACCGACGCAATGGGGACCGAACCGGGCGGCGGCGTGATGTCTCCGGCCAACGAACAGGCGCTGAGCCAGAGGCCGGCGCCCAGGATGCTCAACAGCAGGCCCACGCGCCTCATGGCTGAGCCTCCAGCGCGACGGGCGCGCCGCACTTGCCGCAGAACTTGTCGCCGACGGCAAGCGGCGCCGAGCACTGGTCGCACCTGCGATTCAACGGGGCCCCGCAATCCGGACAGAACCGATCGCCGGCCCCGACGCCCGCGCCGCAGCCCGGGCAATTCAGACCCGTGGCCGGAACAGCGCTCGCCGCGGTCTTACGCCGGGCGGCGATGGCTTGCTCGATCGACGGGCCGCCTTCGACGGCGCCGGTCGCGGTCTTGCGCCGGACTGCGATGGCCTGTTCGATCGGCGAGGCGCCTGCGGCGGCGCCGGCCGCATCAAGTTGCTTGAGGACGGCGGCGCCGCGGGCCATCAGGGCCGCGCGTTGAGCGGCGTAATCCTCATCCGTGAGTTTGCCTGTGGCGTAGTCGAAATCCAGATCCCGCACGGCATTGAGGATGGTATCGCGCTCCTGGGTCAATTGCTCATCGGGGCCGGCCGCACGTTGGCGCAACCGGGCCGGGTCGATAAAGGGCTGCGCGACCAGGAAGATCACAAGGCCGGTCAGCGCGACAGCGAGAAAGATGAAGCCAAGGTCCATTGAACTGTGCCAGTCTTACTGAAGCAACGGATCGATCACGCTGATGAGCGTGGATTGGGTCGTCGGGCCGATCTGCACCGACGCCAGGGTTCCGTTCTTGTCGATGATGTAGGTCTCGGGCACGCCGCGGATGCGGAAGGCCTGTGAGATCTTGGTGCCCAGGTCGGGCCCGTTGACGTAGGTGATGTCGAATTTCTGAAGGTACGCCATCGCCTCGGTCTCGGTGTCGACGTAGTCGACGCCGAGGAAGACAACCTGTTGATCCTGATAGTGTCGCCAGGTGTTCTCGAGTTCGGCCGCCTCGGCCTCGCACGGCCCGCACCACGACGCCCAGAAGTTGACGACCACGACCTTGCCCTTCAGGTCGGCCAGCGCCATCTGCTGGCCGTCAAAGGTCGTCAGCGCGAAGTCCGGGGCGCGCTCTCCCTGACCGACCGGGCCGGCGGCCAGCGGGCCGTTGCG
>WBZS01001703.1_pt2 | contig 12252 bp, 11 predicted proteins | sample 5204201 | NCBI WGS metagenome assembly WBZS01 (sample SAMN12344357, study PRJNA552823) | activated sludge metagenome | biome: Activated sludge suspended growth; feature: Nitrification reactor; material: Wastewater; isolation source: activated sludge from nitrification reactor of wastewater...
TTTGAGAATTGAAATAAGGTTAATTAAAAAAGTTGCGAAACATTTAAGAAGGGAAAAAGTACAGCTAAAAGATTTATATAATAAAGAATTTTTTAGTCAACTGGTTTTCCTATTCCGTGACGAATATATGCAAATACACAAAAATAATCTGTTGCAACCAACCCTTGGTACAATGCGCTGTGGAGATGGGAAAAATTATTTATTGGCTTCGTTAATAGCCGAGAAAGGAGCTAATGAGGTAAATGAAATTGTAAAACAAATAAAACCAAAATTCACACCTGTTGAACATTCGAGATTAAAGGCAGCTCTTAAAAATTTAAAGTATTTATCTGAGCCAAGCCCTCTCTTAACGGAGCTTGATGAAAAAATTTCTGAGCTAATTAATAACACCTTAAAAGTAAATTTTTAAAGTAGACTAACTACATACAACAAACTCCATTTACTAAATAGAATGATAAAAAAATTATTGCTTTTTATGGAAGCAACAGTGATACTTATGTAAAAACAAATTATTAAACAATTAAAATTATTAAAATGAAAACAAAATTAAAAGATCAAAAACAAGAGACCATCGACAAGTTTAATGAACACAACTCGAGGACAGAAATTCAATTGGAAACTTCTTGCGAGCCATGGAACTCTCAAATAAAAACTTCTCGAATGACACGTAAGAAAGCCAACTCGTATACAAAACTTTTAGGCGATTGCGATGGATATACAAAAACAGTTACAGGCGATAAAGTTGAGTACGTATCTGAATCTAAACAATGCAAAATAATTATCTACCCTGTTACGGAAACAAATTCCATGAAGTTGCCCGAATATTTAAAGAAAAATATTCTAACATTTGAATTTTATAAAGTACTGGAATCTGATTGTGATTTAAGGCAGAAAGAAAATTTTCAGGAATCTTTGATAGTAGATTTAGCTCGAAAATTTGCTTCGCAATTTGATACAATTGACAGGCAATATATTTTTAAACCCAACAGAGAATTATATCCGGAAATGACAGAAATTGAATTTAGAATTGCAATGTTGATTAAAAAAGAAGGCGAAAAAATTTCATTGAATAAGCACCATATGTTTATAAAAGAACTGCCTGTACTTAAAGTTTTTCAAAGTCTCGTAAAGAAAATAAACAAAAAATATTTCATTACTGAAGAGTGCATTCAAACACAAGAGTTAGATGAAATAATAGGAATTATTTCAGTTACTGCATTTAGAGATACTTATTTCACATACTAAATAATTAGACATGGAAAACGACATTGCAACTGTTAATGAACAGTTATTTGCAAAACTAACAGAGTTACATGTTTGGGCTTTTTGGAATGTTCCATATTCATATGATGATTGCTCCAACTTCCATTTGTATGAGTGCATTATGATGTATACTGTTTACACAAAACGTTATGCTAAAGAAACTCTTCTTTCCTATGACAATTTTATTTCTGTAAAGGAATATTTTTACTATTACAACAATGAGCCTATATGGTTAGATGTTACTGGATATGATGGCATAAAGAAGATTTGTATTGATATAGAGCTGCCGAGGAATTATTGTACAAAAAAGAAAATATTAACTGTATCTACTTTTTTAGGCTTCATTGATTTCATTGACGAAAGGGATTTATTTGTAAATGAATTACCAAACGAATTGTTTTTGTAATTAATACCATTGTAGCTACTGCTTAATAACTTTCTATTTGACAACCTAAAGCGATTTAAGCTACAATTTGCTGTAAGCCATACAAAGTGTTGCATGCACAATAAGTAGCTTAAAACGTTATGGTTTTCTTTAGTTAAATGCAATGGTTAAATAAAGATGATTAGTAACATAAATCGGAAATAAAAGAGAGGTATGATGTAATTTGTAATATTTAATAGTAAACAACAATAATGCAAATTAACCTTACACAACCAGATACTTTAAGAGAACAGAAAATTATAAACTTCATATACTCAACCTTAGAAACTTATAGTAAAAAAGAATTTCGTAAAGATAAGTGCAAAGCGATGTACATGCTTAGAGAGGATTGTAGAAGTATGATTAAGTTATGTAGAAAAATACCATCGCTAAAAGACACAATAATAAGATTGAAATTCTACATAAAAAGATTTGAATGGACTTGGTATAGTGCTGTTGAATTGGCTTACATTATGCAAGATGTTGTAGAAATATTAGTTCCTGATTTAGAAGATTAAATAAAAACAGCTTTACAATTTCATTACTGTAAAGCTGTTTTAAAAATGCTTTGGCGCTATTTGAATTTTGCTACCGCATATAAGCGCATTAACGCGCAAACATTTGTTATTGTAAATCTTCTGTTTTAATCCAGCCTTCCGTAGTTTTATTATTGTCGTTTGTAAACTGCACATACGTAAAACTATTTTGATTACAACAACCTTGTACTTGTTGATTTTTTATTAGATAACCATTTCTACGTGTAGTTAAATCTGCTTTGGAGTAGAAGTATGCTTTTTCACTTACAACAGTATAAGCAGTATAACTTTGGTTAGTAGTTTGTGTATTTAAACTTTGATTTTGCGTAGTATCAACGCCTGATGCTAATTGTGCTTTTTTATAAGCCTCTTTAAGAAAAGATTCATAATCTAATTTTCGTTGCGGTGCAGTGATGGCAGTTAATGGCTCCTTTACATAATCCAATATGTTATACAAATCGTTTCCAATGCTAACAGTAAAGAAATCTTTTTTTAGTATGTCCTTGCCTTTGTCGTCAATCAATATCCACCTGTTCCTGTCTTTAACAAACACTTTCTTATTTATCATTAGCATACCATCATCGTAAATCGGTTTTATTATTTCCTCACCTGCCTGATTTAGATAACCATATTTTTTATTATCCGAAATAAGAAAATTGTTATCGCAGAATAAAATGAAATTGTATTTAGGTCGTATAACAACGTCACCTTTTAAGTTTATGATTCCGTATTTATCGCCATCGGAAAAACCAAAAAAATCTTTACTGCCAAATGCATCTATTGTTTTATACTTTTCAGATGGTCGTAATATCTTTTCACCTTTACTATCCATAATTCCCCAAGCATTACCATTATCGTCGCTAAATGGATAAAGGTTACTTACAGAGGAATTAAATAAATATTCCTTTGAAAACTCTTTTAGTGTTTTACCTGTACCATCAATTAAGTAAATAGTTTTGTTGTCGGAATTAATATCGTTGATACTACAATAAGCAGTACCATTAGAAAACTTACTTACAAAATTGTAAACAGGTTTAATTACAACTTTACCAGTTTTATTGATGTAACCACACTTATCCGTTTCATCCATAAAAGCTGCTTTGCCTTCATAAAAAGATGTAATGCTGTTTACTTTCTTACCATCCAATTTATTAAGAGATAGTTTAACGTTGCCTTGTTTGTCGATATATTCACAAATACTATCCTTAGAAATTACTGCAGCCAAATCTTCTTTAAATGGTAAAGCACCAATATACTCACCGCCAATTTGTTTTGTTTTTTCTTCGGCTGTCCAATACTCAAACATGTTATTTTTATTTTGGATAATGACAATTCCATCAATGGCAATTGTTGGCTCTGTTTCCCATTCATTAGCAATTAAGACTTTTCCATTTGCATCAATCAAACCCCACCTATCGTTTTCATTTTCTTTAAATGGGTAAGCAATATTAAACTGTTTAGTACTTGTATAATTACATGCTTGTAATAATACAAGTACAACTAAATAGAAGACTGTTTTTTTCATAGTTTACTTTTTGTTTTTAATACGATAAATATACGGTCAAATTTGCACAAAACGCATATATGCGTTGTTAAATTTCGATATACAATTCAATTTTTGCTATGTGATTAATGTAAAAAATGAAAAGGTTATTAAAGCTTTCGGAGTAAGACTGCGAGAAGTAAGATTGTCGTTGGAAATATCTCAAGAAGAACTTGCAAATAATGCTGATATACCAATTAGCCAAGTTGGAAGAATAGAACGTGGCGAAACTAATCCGACAATAAGTACAATTCATGTACTTGCTATTGCTTTAAAAACTACAATGGCAGAACTTCTAAATATTGAAATTGAGAAAATTCGCAAGAAATAATTTTAGCAACAAACTTCTAAGACCATTTTGAGTTGTTAAATAAATATATTTAGTAGATTAGCCCCATAATAATTCACTATACATGAAACATATTTTTATATCTTTGCATAAATGAAATTTTTCACAATCATATTCAGTATGTACATTTTAGTGCTTTCTCTTGCACCGTGTGGAGATAGTGTTGAATGTGGTGAACGTAACAAAACAGAGAAATCTCATAATAGCCATAAACACGAAAACGAAAACTGTACACCTTTTTGCATTTGTACTTGTTGCGGTCAACCTGTTGCCAGTAACATAAATTATCCAGTAGTACAAACAGTTTCAAAACCTGAGATTTTTAATAAAAGTGTAGCGATATACAATCAAACGTTTTTCCCTAAATACTGCGCCAATATTTGGCAACCGCCAAAAATTTCTTAATAATTAATTATTTGATTCGCTAACGGCGAGCAAAATTTACAATACATGGAATAATACCATGTCTCTATTTAATTATTAAGAAATATTAAAATAAGATGTTAGATAAAATAATAAAATTCAGTATAAAAAACAAGTTTGTAATTGTTATGCTTACACTTGTGCTGATAGCTTTTGGAGCCTATTCAGTTAAAATATTACCATTAGATGCTTTACCTGATGTTACCAATAATCAAGTACAAATCATTACAACAGCTCCGACATTAGCAAGTCAAGAAGTTGAACAACTCATTACATTTCCAATAGAACAAGCTGTTAAAACAATTCCAAAAGTAATAGAATTGCGCAGTATTTCTCGATTTGGATTATCAGTAGTTACTATAGTTTTTACTGACGAAACAGATATTTTTTGGGCAAGAGAACAAGTATTTCAACGATTAAAAACAGCCGAAGAAAATATCCCAAAATATGCTGGTACACCTGAACTATCACCAATATCAACAGGATTAGGTGAAATTTATCAATACGATGTATATGCAAAGAAAGGTTATGAAGATAAATATTCAGCAACTGATTTGCGAACCATTCAAGATTGGATAATCACACCTCAATTACAAGGTGTTGAAGGCGTTGCTGAAGTAAGCACTTGGGGTGGCAAGCTCAAACAATATGAAATTGCAGTAAATCCTGACAGATTAAATAGTGTTGGTGTTACTATTAATGAAATTTTTGATGCACTCGAAAACAATAATCAAAATACTGGTGGTGCTTATATTGAGAAAGATCAGTACGCATATTTTATTCGAGGTGTTGGTATGGCTACAAGCATCAAAGATTTAGAAAATATTGTTGTAAAAAACCGACAAGGTGCGCCAGTTTTAGTACGTGATGTAGCAATCGTACAAGAAAGCACAGCGTTGCGTTATGGTGCTACTACAAAAGATGGAGAAGGTGAAATAGTAGGCGGAATGACTTTAATGCTAAAAGGCGAAAATTCAAGTGCCGTAGTAAACAGAGTAAAAGAAAAGATGAAGCAAATAAATAAGACTTTACCAGAAGGTGTGGTTGCTGAAGCTTTTATTGATAGAGGAAAACTGGTTGACAATGCTATTGGAACCGTTACCAAAAATTTATTAGAAGGAGCTTTGATCGTTATTTTTGTATTGATTTTATTTCTTGGAAATTTACGTGCAGGTTTAATTGTAGCTTCTGTAATTCCATTATCAATGTTATTTGCTGTTATATTAATGAATGCATTTGGTGTAAGTGGAAATTTAATGAGTTTAGGCGCTATTGATTTTGGAATCATAGTCGATGGTGCAGTAATTATTGTCGAAGCTTCTTTACATTATTTACATAAACTAAAAAGACCAAAATTATCACAACAGGAAATGGATACTGAAATTCAAAAATCAGCATCAAAAATTATGAATAGCGCAGCTTTTGGAACAATTATTATTTTAATTGTATATCTGCCTATTTTATCATTAGTAGGAACTGAAGGGAAAATGTTTAAACCAATGGCAATGACTGTTGGCTTTGCAATTACTGGTGCATTCATACTTTCGCTCACCTATGTGCCAATGATGAGCGCATTATTTCTTTCAAAAAACACTGAACACAAACCTAACATTAGCGATAAAATGATGGATTGGATATCTTCAAAATATTCTTTCCTATTAAACTATGCTTTAAAAGCTAAGGCACTTGTTTTGGCACTTGCCGTAGGAATATTTATTTTCGCAATCTTTACATTCAGCAGAATGGGTGGCGAATTTATTCCAACAATTGAAGAAGGTGATTTGGCAATAAACGCTACTATTATGACAGGTAGTTCTCTCTCGCAAATGGTGGAAACCACTAATCAATATGAGAAAATGCTAAAAAAGAAATTTCCTGAAATTAAAACAATTGTAGCAAAAATAGGAAGCGGTGAAATACCTACAGATCCAATGCCAATAGAAAGTGCTGATTTGATTATAGTTTTAAAAGAAAAAAAAGACTGGACTGGTGGCTATAAAAACTGGGAAGATTTAGGAAATGCAATGAAAGAAGAAATGGAAAAAATTCCTGGTGCTGCTATTGAAGTTTCACAACCAATACAAATGCGTTTTAATGAATTGATGACTGGTAGTCGTAGTGATGTGGCTATTAAAATTTTTGGTGATGATTTGGATGTATTAGCAAACAAGGCAGATGAATTAATAAAAAAGATTCAATCTGTTAACGGAATTGGTGACTTAAAAGCAGATAAAGTTTCGGGCTTACCACAAATAACAATTAAGTATGACTATAGTAAAATAGCATTATATGGTTTGAATATTGCAGACATTAATAAAACCGTTCGCTCTTCATTTGCAGGCGAAAGCGCAGGAAAGATTTATGAAGGCAGCAAACGATTTGATGTAGTAGTACGAATGGATAAAAACAATCGTTCTGACATCAGCGATGTGAGCAATTTATTTATTCCATTACCAAATGGACAGCAAGTTCCACTTTCGCAAGTAGCAACTGTTAATTACGAGCAAGGACCAGTTTTAGTAAGTCGTGAAAATGGAAAAAGAAAAATAACTATAGGATTAAACGTTAGAGGTAGAGATGTAAAAAGTGTGGTTGATGAAATTCAAAAAAAATTGGATGCAAATTTTAAACTTCCTGCTGGCTATTTCATCACGTATGGTGGTCAATTTGAAAATTTAGTAGCAGCCAATAAACGTCTTTCTGTTGCACTACCAATTTCATTAGGTCTAATTCTTGTTTTGCTCTATTTTTCATTTAAAAGCTTTAAACAAGCAGGTTTAATATTTACCGCAATACCATTATCAGCCATTGGTGGTGTGTTTGCATTATGGTTACGTGGCATGCCATTTAGCATTTCTGCAGGCATCGGTTTTATTGCTTTATTTGGCATTGCCGTACTCAACGGAATTGTACTCATTTCCTATTTTAATCAATTAAAAGAAGAAGGCGAAGACGATCCGTTACAACGAGTGTTAAAAGGAACAAAAGTAAGATTACGACCAGTATTAATGACAGCAGCCGTTGCATCATTAGGTTTCTTGCCTATGGCACTTTCTACAAGTGGTGGCGCAGAAGTACAAAAGCCGTTAGCTACCGTAGTTATTGGTGGTTTGTTCTCTGCAACATTACTTACACTTATTGTTTTACCAATTTTATATTTATTGTTTGAAAAAGGAATCAAAATAAAAAAAACTAAGACTTCACCAACAGTTATCACTATTCTTTTACTATTAATATCTTCATTTTCTTTTGCGCAGAATGCACAATCTATTTCTTTAGAAACTGCAATAGAAATGGCAAAGAAAAATAATGCGGCATTAAAAATTGCAGATAAAGAAATCGAAAAGCAAACCGTACTTAAAAAAACAGCCTTTCAAATCGATCCTTTACAAATTCAATATCAAGGTGGGCAATTTAATAGCAAAAAATATGACAACAATATTTCCATTCAACAATATTTTCCGCTCGGAAAAGTGACAAAAGCAAATCGTCAACTGCAAGAAGAATTGGCAAAATTAGCAGAAAAACAAAAAGCATTAACTTCTTATGAAATTGAAAAAGCTGTAACGATGTCGTACTATCAATATTTATATGGACTTTCTATTCAGAAATTAAACAATGAACTGAATGATATTTACAGTAAATTTTTGAAGAATGCAGAACTACGGTTTAAGTCTGGCGAAAGCGGAAACATTGAAGTAATTAGTGCAAAAGCAAAAGTAATGGAAATTGAAACCATAAAAGCACAATTAGAATATGATTTAGCCATTTATCAAAAGCAGTTGCAATATTTTATGCAAACCGAAGAAAATATTGTTCCTGAAAGCACTACGCCGTTGCAGTATATAGATTCTAATTATCAGAATAAAAATAAACTTGAAGGCTTACTAACTGATTATTTTCAGCAACAAAGTTTAGTGTATGATAAAGAAGCACAAATCTATAAAATACAAGGTTCACCAAAATTAGGTGTTGGTTATTTTGCGCAAAGCATTGATTCTAAATTTTATTTCCAAGGTTTCACAGCTGGTATACAAATTCCGCTTTCTAAAAAAGCAAATAAAGCGAAAATTGAAGCGGTAAGCATTAGTAAAGAACAAAATCTATTAGAATTGAATAAAAATAAATTAGGCTTGAATTTGAAAAACCAACAGTTTCATAACGAGTTTGAAAAGCAAAAAAAAGGTGTTGATTATTATAAAAATGAAGGGTTGAAATTTGCAGAACAAATCATCAGTACAGCACAAAAAAGTTATGAAAATGGTGATATGAATTATTGGTCATACATCAGCTTTCTAAATCAAGCTATAGATATAAAGAAACAAAATATCGAAGCCATAAACCTATACAATCAAAGTGCTATTCAACTCCAATTTCCATCTATTTCTAACAATTAATTCAATAAAAAAATGAACAATATAAATATAAAATCAGCTTCTAAAAGCGCAGGAAATGCAGAAAATAAATTAAAGAAAAAACAAAGTATTTTCTCTTTAAACTTTACAAAATTATTTGCAAGTTTCACTATCGTTTGCCTATTGCTAACTTCTTGTAAAAATGAAACTGAAACAAAAACAGAAGAACACACAGAAGAAACAACCAATGAAGTTGCACTTACAAAAGCACAGTTTGAAACAGTTGGTGTGCTAACAGGTTCTGTAGAAATGAAGAATCTAAATACTGTAATAAAAGCTAATGGTTACACTACAGTACCACCACAAAATTCTGCAAATATTTCTACCTTAATTGGTGGTGTTGTAAAAGATATTTTTGTTTTGGAAGGTACTTTTGTAGCTAAAGGAAAAACATTAGCAACCATTCAAAACTTAGATATTGTAGAAATGCAGGAAGAATATAATTCAGCTATTGCAAACATCGAGTACTTGCAATTAGAATACGATAGACAAAAAACATTAACAGATGAAAATGTAAATGCACGCAAAATATTTCAAGAAATAAAATCAAAATTAGCGGTTGAAAATGCACGCGCACAAGCAGCCAAAACAAAACTACAAACGCTAAATGTTGGCACAAAAATCACCAGTTCTGTTATTCCAATTGTTTCGCCAATTAGTGGTTATGTAAGCAAAATAAATATTACCAAAGGTGCTTATGCAGCAACAGGCACTTCGCTTTTTGAAGTGGTTGATAATAGCCAAATGCACTTAGATTTGAATGTGTATGAAAAAGATTTAGGAAATATTTCTATTGGACAAGAAGTAGATTTTGTGTTGACGAATCAATCTAATAAATCTATCAAAGGAAAAATATTTGGTATCAATAAATCATTTTCTAATGAAAGTAAAACTGTTGCTGTGCATGCAAAAATAAATCCAAACGATGCGAAAGATTTAATTTCAGGTATGTATGTTTCTGCAAATATCAATATTACAAATGCAACTGTTCAGGCATTACCTAAAGATGCGATTGTAAAAGATGGCGATAAATATTTTATTTTTATTCAGGAAGAACATCACGAAGAACCTAAAAAAGCTGAAGAAAAAGTAAAAGATGGTGAGAAAAAAGAAGCAGATGAAGAAGAAGAACACGATGAAGTACATTTTCAAGCCGTAGAAGTAATAACAGGAACAACAGATTTAGGTTACACCGAAGTGAAGTTTATAAAAGAGTTGCCAGTTGGTGCAAAAATTGTAGTAAAAGGTGCATTCTACTTGCTTTCTGCAATGAAAGGTGGTGGCGCACATGAACATTAATAAATCACTTTAATTAAATACAATGAAAAAACAAATCTTAACAATAGCATTTTTTATGCTAACATTATCTGCAACAATATTTGCGCAAACACCAAATACAGCGGTAACAATTAAAACAAAAATTTATTGCGACCATTGCAGCAAATGCGAATCGTGTAAATCTCGAATAGAAAAAACAGTAAAGAAATTGAAAGGCGTAAAAACCGTAACATTAGATGCAACAAACGCAAGAATTAAAGTTTCTTTCAATCCAACACAAGTAACTGTTAAAAGTATCAAAGACCAAATAAACAAAGCTGGTTACGATGCAGACGACCAAAAAGCAACTGCTGAATATGTAGAACAATTAGACGGATGTTGCAAACAATAATAAAATTGATAATTAGTGTTTAACTTAAGATGACTACTAAGAAGAAATAAAATTTAAACAAAACTATGACAACATTTTCTCTTATAATTCCATACGCACTTATACCTGTTATATCAATGCTTGCTGGTGGTTTTGTTGGCTTATATACAAAAACAAGTGGTGCATTTCGCAGTTCTGTATTGCATTTTGCTGCAGGAGTTGTGTTTTCTGTAGTAGCAGTAGAATTATTGCCAGATATTATTAAGAATCACCGACCTATTGAAGTTGGTATAGGTTTTAGCTTAGGTATTGCTACTATGTTATTAGTAAAATTCTTTGCTGAAAAAATAGAAAGCAAAGCAGAAGAAAAGAAAAAAGAAAATGCCTTGCCAATTGGTTTGCTGTTAGCTTTAGGCATTGATTTATTAATTGATGGCTTGCTGTTAGGTGTTGGCTTTGCAGCAGGAAATACCGAAGGAATTTTACTTTCAGTTGCATTAGCATTAGAAACATTTTCATTAGGATTAGCTGTTGTATTGGCTTGCGTAGATGCGAATCTTACCAAACAAAAAAATATACTAATTCTACTCGCTTTAGGTGGATTATTTTTTATTGGTGCCGTTTTAGGCATTACATTATTATCAGGCTTATCGCAAGAATGGTTAGAGTTAGTATTGTCTTTTGGTTTAGCCGCATTACTTTTTTTAGTAATTGAAGAATTACTAACGGAAGCACACGAAGAAAAAGAAACACTCTTGCAAACAAGTATGTTCTTTATTGGATTTCTTATTTTTTTACTAATCGGAATGATGGCATAAAATTTGTACATGTATAACTATAAACTAAATAATTTAAAAAATGAAAAACAACCTCAATTGCTGGAAATGCGTAGTAATAGCATCTTCAATCTTAGGAATTCTATCAGCCGTTTCAATTACAGCATAAAAAATTACTTACAACAATTAAAAGGTTACAGATAATTTTATCTGTAACCTTTTTTTATAATCTAAAAAAACAAACTAATGATAAATACAAATCCAAACCACAAACATACCTATGATAAAGATGGTAAAATGACTTGTTGTACTCAAGAAGAAAAAATAAATCATCTTGCAGATAAATCTTTAAAGCGAAAGAAAAAGAAAGACAGTTGTTGCGACACAGATGGTGAAGATGAACAAAAAAATGAGCTATCAGACCACGATGATGGACATGACCATGATGCACACGACCACACAGGCAACCAAAGCACTTTTAGAATGTTCTTGCCAGCAATAATTTCGTTATCATTATTATTAATTGCTATTGCATTCGATCATTATTTTCCGCAAACATGGTTTACAGGTTGGATAAGAATTGTTTGGTATATCGTAGCATATATTCCAGTCGGTTTGCCAGTACTGAAAGAAGCATTTGAAAGCATAACCAAAGGCGAAATATTTTCAGAATTTTTATTGATGTGTATTGCTACCATTGGAGCATTTGCTATTGGCGAATATCCTGAAGCTGTTGCAGTAATGTTGTTTTATGCTGTTGGTGAAGTATTTCAAACATTAGCAGTTAAAAGAGCCAAAGCAAATATCAAAACATTACTTGACCAACGACCTGATACCGTAACTATTTTGCAAAACAATGAAGCTAAAATAGTAAA
>WBZS01002292.1_pt1 | contig 12247 bp, 13 predicted proteins | sample 5204201 | NCBI WGS metagenome assembly WBZS01 (sample SAMN12344357, study PRJNA552823) | activated sludge metagenome | biome: Activated sludge suspended growth; feature: Nitrification reactor; material: Wastewater; isolation source: activated sludge from nitrification reactor of wastewater...
TACCGAACGGGGCATACGCCCGCCACTCGCCCGTGAATACCGGGGAGCCCGTGCCGTAATCGTAGACCGGTTGGTATCCCTCCCAGGCGCCTGTCGATAGCCATCCGCCGGAGCCACCGTAGTTCGAGACGGGGTCGGCGATCAGGCGCGAGTTCTCGTCCAGGATCTTGTACGGTCCCTTGCCCGCCAGATCGGTCAACAACACGGGGTTACCGGCGGCATCCGAAAACCAGATGGTGCCATTCGTCGAGCGCCTCACGTACACGCGATGATAGATGTCGTTTCCGACCTGGATGCTGTAGTTCTCCTTGAGGAGATCCATGGCGCGCATGAACGGCACGTCCGCCTGCCAGGCTTTGAGGTACCGGGGCCAGGCCGAACCGTAACAGACCTGGGCATACCAGGCCAGGTCGACCAACCCGATCGTGCCGTCGGCGTCGAGCGCCGCCGGTCGCCCGTGCACCTTCGAGGCGCCGCCCCCGACCGGCCCGCCCTTCAGCGCCGATTGATCGAATGCCGTCTGCGTCGACAATCGCGTCTCGTTCTCGGCATAGCCCGCGATGACCCGCTCGAGGTATTGAGCCGTGGCCAAGATCCCTCGGCCACGTGCGCGGAAACGCTCGAACCAACCGGCGAACTGGCGATCGAAGGCCGTCGCGGCTTCACCCGACCAGTGCGAATCGAGCGCCTGTCGCGCTCGCTGCAGATCGGCCAGACAGGCGCCAAACTCGGTCGCTTCGAGCCGACGCAAGGCCGTGGTGACGGACTGTAGACTCGACGGCTGTGCGCGGAGCGTGGGGTGGGTCATGAGGGCGTGATCCTTTCATGACCAGGATAGGCGGGTCAGGCGACGGCCGATCCTCGAGGAGTCCTCGTGCTGGCGCTGGAGCTGAACCAGGCTCGCCACCCATTGTGTAAACTCGCACATCGTGCCTACCGATCGCAGCCGCCGTGTCGTTGATGGAAAACGGCGCGATGACATCCTGCGCGACCGGGTTGGAACCCGCGTACCACACCAAGGGTTGCGCCATAGACCGAGCCATCAAAGGGCCTCACACCGATCACCTATAATTGGGTATAACACCCTCAGCATGACCCTCTACACCTCCACCTTCTGTGGCGTCCCCGTGACCACCGGCGACGTCATCTGCACCACCGACGGTGAAGAAGACAGCCTGCTCGGCCGTTTCTGGCGGCTCATGGGCCAGCTGGCCCCCGGCGACGTGGACCACTGCATCGTCTACCTGGGTCCGGGCGGGCGCTGCATCGAATCGGGCCCCAAAGGCGTGATCGTCTTCACGATGCCCGGCGAAGTCTGGGATGCCGCCGCGCTGTTCCCGGAGCGCTGGATGTTGGACCGCTTCTACGGCGTGGTGTACCCGCTGGCGGATTTGGGCCTCGCCCCGGATGACGAGCGCGGCATCCGCGAGAACGTGGCTCGCTTTTGCCTGGCGCAGGCGACCTTCAGCAAGCCCTACAACCTCAACTTCTTCGATCCGGACACCGATGGCGCTTTCTACTGCAGCCAGTTGATCTACAAAGCCTACCTGGCGGAAGGCATCAATCTCAACACCAACCAGGGGACGCCTGCCGGTCTGTTCGCCGCCATCGTCTTCCCGCAAGAGCTGTGGGATACGTGCGCCCACCGCAAGGTTGAGCCTCCCGGGGCAAACGGCTCAGCGTAAGCACGCGATTCAACCGCGCAAACTCGGAGACGCTCTCCGTCCCCCAGGCGCGCGTCTCGGTCAACGGGCCCGAGACGCGCCGCTCGCCGAGCTGGCGTCTATGCGATCAGGCGACGCGATCGGTGCTGGACCGCCCTGCCCGTTTGGATTAACCTGATATCCGGAGTTTGAACGGCCTGGACGGGCCGCAACATTGCGGGGCCGCAGATGGCGCGGATGGCAGGCTCGTCTTGACAATGCGACGCCGCGTGACAGGCCACGGCGCGGCGTGGTTTCGCCCTTCGGAGGATGTGATGAATCGCCTGTTCAGAGTCCTGGCGTGTCTGGGCGTATCCGTCGGCGGGGTCATCTGGACGCCAGACGCGGTCTCAAGCGAAGCACCGCTCGAAGACGTCCACGCGGCAACGAGTTGCGCCCGGGGGGACGTGCAGGCCGCGCTGGATATGGCCGCAGACGGTGACACCGTGTTCGTGCCCGTCGGCGCCTGTACCTGGGCCAGCCCCGTGCGGCTCTCCAACGCCAAAGGCGTCAGTCTGATCTGCGCCAGCGCCGGCGGCTGCGACATCACCAGCACCGGCACAGCCGTTCTCTTCGACACGCTCTCGGGCCCGAACGACAGGCTGTACCGAATCTCCGGGTTTCGGTTTATCAACGCCACGGCGAGCTTCATCATCTGGTTCATGGGCGACGGGACCTTGTCGCGGATTCGCATCGACCACAACCGTTTCGAGACGGGCGCCGATTCGTATGCCGTCTTCTTCGGCCACACTTTGGGCGTGTCCAACTACTACGGCGTGGTCGACCACAACCAACTCATCAGCAGCGGCAGCGCCTCGCTGCTTGAGATCATTGGCGACACGAATCCTGCCCCGCCGCCCTCGCAGGCGGGCACGGCCCAAAACCTCTTCGTCGAGGACAACACGATCGTGATCGCGTCCATGACCAACGCGGGCCGCGGCTGCATGGACTCTTGGGGCAATGGCGCCATCGTCTGGCGTCACAACACGAGCCAGAACTGCCTGGTCACCTCTCACGGCGTGACCCACTCTGGCGGACCCCAGAACATCGAGCTGTACGACAACGTCCTCGCCGTCGACGCCGGCGCTGCGCCAGGTTTCGAGGACGGTTATCGCCTGTTCCATCATCAGGGTTCGGGCGAGTTGACGGCTTTCAACAACACGTTCACGGCCTACAGCGGCCGCACCGACGACCCGCTCGAGTTGACCCACTACCGCTCGGCGGACCCGGTCGTGGCCGGCTACGATACCGACCTCGGCCGCTGCGACGGGACCAGCCCCTTGGACGGCAACCGCGCGCCGGCCAGCACCTACTTCGGTTATCCCTGCTGGCGTCAGCCCGGCCGCGACTTTGCCGGGCACCTCAAACCCATCTATGTCTGGAACAATCGCTGGTCCGACAACGGCGCCCGGATCGATCTGCTTGTCGCCAACCCCTGGGGCCAGATCGACCCGGCCGTCGAGGACCACATCCAGGCCGAGCGCGACTACTACAACGCGGTTTCGGCCTCGGTCCAGACGTCGCCCGGCGCCCCGTTCAACGGCTCCCACGGCATGGGCTTCGGCACGCTGGCCAACCGTCCCACGACGTGCACGACCAATGCGCTCGAGACCGGCGGCGGCGTCGGATACTTTGCGAGCGATCAGGCCACGCTGTACCGGTGCTCGGCAACCAACGTCTGGGTTGTCCACTATCGTCCCTACACCTACCCGCATCCCCTGGTGGCCGGTGACGCACCGACGACGAAGTCTTTTCTTCCCACGATCATCAAGTGACGGGCGATCGCGTCGCGTGATTTCCTTCTCGACGCCCATGGAACAGGGCCCCGTTTTTGGCGCTGCCACAAGGCTCGTTGGACCGCGAAGACGCTATTCCTCAGGCGCCTCAAGCGCATGTGCCAGGACAGCCGGGAGATCGCCGACGTAGGTGAACACCACGCGCTGGCCGGCGCGGGTCAGGGCCATGTAGAGCTTGCGCGTGTTGTCGCAGATCAGGTCCTGGCGCCCGTCGTCGGAGAGACGCACGCTTTGCTCGTGCTGTCGGCCTTTCACCGCACCAGATTCGCGCACGTCGCCGTGAGGTCGCGGTAGTCATAGGTGCTGCGCCACAACAGGCACAACCGCGAACCTGCAGCGCTCACGGCGGCTGCTTGGAGGCTGACCACCGGCGGCGCCGGGGGCGGAACGTTGAAAGTGTCCCCGCTGCTGCAGCCCGCGAAGACGCGCACGGCAAGCCCGGAGGTGTCGGTTTTCCACGCCAACGCGACGAGGTCCGAGCGGTCGGCGGCCTTGACCAGAGTGACGTACGCGGTGCCGTAGGTCGCCATCGTGACCTCAGGGTCGACGGCGCCGTCGTCGCGCAGACATTGGGCGACGGCGGCATAGCCTGTGCCGCCCACGATCGGCACGGATTTGACTCCGAAGGTCAGGAGGTTGCCGAGCCCGTCGAGCTGGGTCTCGCGGGTGCCAAGGGTGAGCGCACTGACCCGGTTCTGGACCACGAAGGCGCCGCCGAGCCATCGGTCGACGCGCAGTTGATCGGGCTGACCGCTCACGACCCCGATGAACCGAACGCCGCCGGCCTCATCGGGCCACACCACGCCGGCGCCCGAGTAACTCGGCTGGATCGCGGCCGAGGTCGTCCAGCTGCCCGAGCCGCCGGTGATCTGGAAGGCCTTGGCGGCGCCGAACAGCGGCGTATCCAAAACCGTGATGGCCACGCCGCCGGCGCCATCGCTGTGGGCCATCGCCTGGACGAAGGCGTTCGCGGTGGGATACACGTCCTCAACCGGGCTCCAGGTCGACCCATCCCATCGGCTGTAATACAGGCGATAGCGCGGTGTCGCCCCGGTGCCTAGGTCGGCACGCCAGACGAGGTGCAGCCCGCCGACCGAGTCGACGTACGGTCCGTAGAGCGTCTCCGAGATACCCAGAGACTCCGCCACTGCGGCCGGGGCCGACCAGCCTTGCGAACTCAACCAGGCATGGTAGAGCAGACGCGGCGCTGTCAGCGTGGCCCAGATCATGTGCAGCCGTCCGCCGGTGTCGATCGCAGACAAGAGCTTGCCGTTAGGCGTCGGCGTGAGCCGGGTCGAGGAATCGGCCATCCAGGCCAGGCTCAACTGGCCATTCGACTGCACCTGGTACGTGGAGAGTGCAGGAAGGTACAGGAGTACTGGATCGGTCTGTGCTCGTGCGACGGGTTCGGGAAGCGCGCACGCCAGAGCTGCTCCGAGCACGATACGCAGACAAAAGCATCCAAAGCGGTTCATCATTTCCTCTTTTGTCGCCCGGTAGTGAGTCCGCACCAACTTCGACAGTAACTGCGCTCCTGGCTCGATCCTCACCGGGCCAGAAGCACGGCGTACAGCACCAGCACGCCCATGGCCGTTGAGCCGACAAACACCATCAAACCCAAACCGGCCAGGACAAGCTTTTGATAGAACGGCATTCCCGTGGGCCTGGCTCGCTTGGCCTTGGTGACGGCCGTCGCCGGGATCGAGCGACTGGGCGGAGGCGTATACGCGGCGCCCGTCAGCGTCGCGCGCGCCTCAAGCCTGGGCAGCGCCTCGACCAGTACGGTTGAGACAGGATGGCTTTCGGAGGCAGCTGACTCCTCGGTGAGGGCCAACACGGTCTGCATGGTTTCGCGCACGCACCTTTGCGCATCGCGCGTGACCTCGGCCCCCATGAAGTGGATGACGTGATAGCCCTGCCGGATGAGTTCCCGGTCGCGGACCGAGTCATAAATGCGCTTCTCTTGACCCGAGTGCCACTTCAGACCATCGAGCTCGATGACCAACTGCGCTGACGGGACCAGAAAGTCGACGCGGTAGCGGCCGATTTCGACCTCGCGCTGCAGTTCAGGGATCAGGGGTTTGGCGAGATCCCAGAAGGCTGTCTCGATCAGCGAAGGCGCCGGTCGGCGCCAGGCCGTTTGTGTGCCGGGACTGGGCATCGGCGCCGCCTAACGGGTGCTGCGGCATGGGAGCACGATCGCCGCTGCCTGCCGTATTGAGAGAGCCCCGTTGGTAGCTTGGAAAGGCAGCACATGCGGAGGCTCCGGCACACACAACCGCAATCCCACGAATATCGACCGAGCTACTCCAAATGTCGTCACCCGTATCTCAACATTATTCAAGTCCATGGAGCGATTGTAAGCAGCCACGGGCTGGGGGACGGTTGGTTCCGGAAAGACACCGTGGGAACCGATGAGTGACAAGTGTCTATGGCATTCGTGTGAATGTCCGGGCAACATGAGCCTGGCCAAATTCGGGGGAATACATGTCAACGCCAACTCAACCATCAGGCTGTCTTGCAACAGGCTTCAATATCTTCATCTCAATCGTCGGAGCCCTTGTCAAGGCATTCTCGGCCTTGCTGCTCTGGCTTTATCAGGTGCTCTTGGAGGGTTTCACCTTTTCCGAGATCCGAAACAAATCGGGCTTTGTGCTATTTTGGGTGACCGCCGCGACCTTTTGCTTGATCGGCGCAACACTCTCGGCCGCTGCGCGGCCGTCGGTGACCGCGGCGACGACGGCAACGCCCGTGGTCGTGACCGTGATCGTGACCCAGCTGGCGCAGGCGGGGTTGCACCCGATTGCCGCGACCGCGACTCCGATCCCGGCGACCTTCACGCCCGCTGCGACGCCCACGCCACGACCTACAACCACACCGACCGCGACGCCCACGGCCACGCCCACACTCGTGCCCGAGACTGCGACCGCCATGGCTCAGGAGACCGCAGCAGCGCAGGCCACGCTCGATCGGGCCGCCTCACAGACGGCCGTCGCCGCGGCCTCCACCGCCACGCGCGCCGCCTATGCCGAGGGTGTGACCGCCACGGCCAAGGCGGCCGGTGCGACCCAGACCCGCCGGGCGGCTCAGGCGACCCAGACCCGCGAAGCGAAAGCTGCGACCGCCGATTATCTCGCCCAGTTCGTGGACATCGATTATCGCGAGCTCCGCGACTACCCCGACCAACACGAAGGCGAAAAGGTCTGCGTCCGCGGCCGCGTCTTCAACATCGCCGGAAGCGACACGCTGCAGATGTACTTTGCCGGGACCTATGACGCGCTGTACGTGGAGTTCGAGGACGACTTCACCGGGATCTACGAAAACAGCACGATCCGCGTCTGTGGGATCGTCTACGGCGAATACAGCTTCCAGAACGCGCTCGGGGCAACGGTGTCGCAACCCGCGATTTATCTGGCGTTCATTCCGTAACGCAGACTGGCCGGCCAAACATTTGACAGAGTGTAACATTATTGTTACACTCGCGCCCATGAAACGCGAGGTGCGATTCTTTCGCAAGCCCGACGGCCGTGAGCCGGTGCGCGAGTTCTTGACGGCGCTCAACAAGCGCGACCGAAAGTCCCTCGGCGCTGACATCCGCCGGGTGCAGGACGGGCACAACCTCGGCCTGCCGCTTGTTCGGCACTTCTCGTCCGACCTCGGCGAGATCCGCAGCAACTCCTCGCGCGGCGCGATCCGGATCTTCTTCACGATCCTGACCTCGCCCGTGATCGTGCTGTTGCACGCGATCTTCAAGAAGAGCCAGAAGACGCCGATGGCGGATCTCACTCTAGCGCGCGACCGGGCGCGTGAGGTCCAGGCCGCCGAGCGCAAGAGGAGCCGAACATGAGCGAAATGCCACAAGTTGGTACGAGCCTGGAAAGCTGGCTGGACCTCGAGGACATCCACGGCGACGTCAACGCCATCGCCGCCAAGCGGGACCTTGTCGCCCAAATCGAGGCGGCCCGGCGCCGGCGCAAATTGACCCGGCCGGCGTTGGCCCGGCGAGCCGGGGTGTCGGCCTCCCAACTGGGCCGGTTGCTCGACCCCGAGCGAGGGGAAGTCAACGTCCGCGTACTGGCGCGAGTGGCGCTGGCCCTCGGAAGAGGCCTATCGATCGGACTGTGCTGAGCGGCGATCGCCCCGCTCCGACGCCGTAGGCTCCTCCGACCAAACAACCTCCGGCCTCGGCCGTCAAGCCCCTCTGCTTGACAGCTTGTAACTCATTTGTTACGCTCCCGCCACTTCCGGGGTCGGAAGTGCGCCCCAATATCCGCCCACAAACGGGCGGCGACCCGCGCGAATAATCGACGGCAACGCGTCTTTAGCGCGAAAACCGGGCTATGTGGCAGCCGCCACAGGGAGTGTACGGACTCACATGCCCAAGAAGAACGCCCATATTGGCTCGAGCCTCGACTCGTTTCTCGCGGAAGAAGGCCTGCTGGCTGACGTCATCGCCGGCGCGGCAAAACGCAACCTTGTGACTCAACTCGAGGGCGTACGCAACAAGAAGCGCCTGACTAAGAGCGCTCTCGCAAAAAAGGCCGGCATCTCGCGGATGCAACTAGACCGTGTGCTGGACCCAGATAACCTCAGCGCAAGCCTCAGGATTATTGCCAAAGTATCGGCCGCTCTCGGCAAGAGCGTCTATTTTCGGCTTATATGACTCGCCGTTTTGGGGACAGGATCATATAGTTCCAAGGCTCAGAACACAGACTGGTTGCGCGAGACAACGTCCGACAAACCTAGCCTTATTTCGTCAACACGATCGCAAGCGCGTTCCGTGCATGGTGCAGATGAATGCGGGCATCGCCGCAGAATTATCATGTCGCGTGTTTGGCTCGCCAGATGTTGCGGGAAACGACCATGAAAGAAACCGAGTACCGGCAGGCCTTCCACGTAGTAGGCTATGAGCTTGATCAAAGTGATGAGATGCCCGAGGGTCGAATACTCAAGGCCGAATCCCGGCTCGCCTGCGGAGTTCCGCTGGCGTTGCGATCGTTCTACTTGCTAGCCGGGCGCGCCCGAAGCGTACTCAATAAGTATGACTGCTTCCTACTCCCGGAAGATTGGCTCCTTGAAGGCGGCAAGTTGGTGTTTCTGGCTGACTCGGATGAGATGGAGCTTTTTGCAGTTGACACCACCGTGGCCGACATAGACCCGCCAGTTCTCATGCGGCCTGAGGATCAGCCGGATAAGTGGACGAAGGTGTGCGACCAGTGCTCGGAATTCCTGCAAGTGATGTTGTACTGGCAGGGCGCCCGAGGCGGTGTGATGCCGTATTCAGCCACAGGATACTCCCACAATCGCATTTACGAGACTCTCGAGTCGCGCTACGCCCCGGTTGGCGGAGTCACAGGGATGTGGGCCTACGGCAAGCCAGGTCTGGCGATCTGCCTGGACACCCGTGAACGCAATTGGCAGCTATACGTCGGAGCCATGACTGATGTCTTGCTGGAAGAAGTCGAGGAACTCGACGTGACGTGGGAGCGCTATGGATGATCGATGCGCACCCTATTGGGTCCATTGAGTTGTCGCGTCGCGGCAGCGGTCTAGAATAGGCGGGCTTGCCGAGACACAAGGGCAAAGGGCTCAGAGAAATCGACATGGCAACCAGTAATCGACGACATCGCGTTGGTACCTTGATGCGGGGCTTGTTCCAGATCCTCATGGCCGAACCCGATGGCCTACCGGCCCGTGTGGCCCTCGAACGGCTAGAGGAGCGCTTTCCGGCTACCGAGTTCGAAGGCTCAACCTACCCAGGGCGAGAGAATTCGAGGCGGTATCCCAAGATCGTGCGCTTCGCGACACTTGGTCCTGTGAAGGCGGGCTGGATGATCAAAGACCGCGGCCAGTGGAGCATCACAGAGGACGGCCGCAAAGCCTACAAGCAACTGACCGAGCCCGGGGCCTTTGTGCAAGAGGCGGATCGACTCTATCGCCAGTGGCGCCGCGCGCAGCCAGACATGCCTACCAGCGAGAGCGAGGCCGAACTAGAAGACGACAACGCTACGGTGGCCACGGCGCTCGAAGAGGCTGAGGAAGCGGCCTGGACCGAGATCGAAGAGCGACTGAGCACCATGAGCCCGTATGATTTGCAGGAGTTGGTCGCCGGTCTCTTGCGCGGAATGGGTTATCACGTCTTCTGGGTAGCACCGCCCGGCCCCGACAAGGGAATTGACGTCGTCGCCTTCAGCGATCCCCTAGGTGTCAAAGGGCCTCGGCTAAAAGTCCAGGTGAAGCGGCAGGTTGAAAAGGTCGCGGCTCCTGGGCTCCGTTCATTTTTGGCGCTCTTGAATGAAGGAGACGCCGGCCTGTTTGTCTGCACGGGGGGCTTTACCAAGGACGCCGACAACGAGGCACGCAACCAGGAAAAGCGACGCCTGATGCTGGTCGACGCGAAGAAGCTTTTTGACTTGTGGGTTGAACACTACCCGCGCATCCCCGAGCAGCAGCGCAGCCTGCTCCCGATTAAGCCTGTGTACTATCTTGTCCCAGCGGCCTGAGACGTGTCCTGGAGGCAGTTGAACGCCAAATGCCTGACTACATTCTCATTCAAGGTTCAGATGGCCAGTGGCAGCGGGCCGCTGAAAGCGATTTACCCGACGAAGACACGCTTCAACGCCTGATCCGCGACCACCCGGAGGTGCTGCCGTTTGACGACCTCGGCGACACGGTGCCGCCGCTGCTGGTCGTCGGGCGCGAAACTGCGCTGGCCACCGGCTATGCGGACGTGGTCGCGGTCGACCCGGACGGGCTGGTGACGATCATCGAAGCCAAGCTCGATCGCAATCCGGAAGTCAAGCGCAAAGTCGTGGCGCAGGTGCTCGGTTATGCGGCGTCATTGTGGGGTCTGGATTACGAGCGCTTCGATCTCGACGTGGCGCGCAAGTACTTCGCAGGGCCCAGTTGCCATCGGCAAGACCTGCGCGACGCCGGGCTCGACGACGCCATGGCGCGCTTCGTCGACGAGCGGACCATTGGCGACGGCTGGGACAAGCTGGCCTTCCGCGAAAACCTAGCGGATAACCTGCGGGTCGGTCGGTTTCGGCTGGTGATCGTCGTCGACAAGGTAAACGACGAGCTGCGCCGGATCGTCGAGTACCTCAATGCCTGTACCGGGCCGACCTTTCAGATCCTGTGCGCCGAGCTCAGGCACTTTGCCACGGAACAAGCCCGGCTGCTGGTGCCCGCCCTCATCGGCGCGCCTTCCGCCAAGCCGGCCCCGACGGCGCAACGAACGGGCCCTCGCTGGGACGAGCCGGGCTTTCTGGCTGAGATCGAAAGTCGCCACGGGCCGGCCCTGCGCGGTGTCGTTCAACGGCTGTTGGACTGGACCCACAAGACGTTCGATTGGGTGTATTGGGGCGAAGGACAAAGCGGCGGGTTTTCGGCCCGTATTCGGATGCGCACACAGGTTGGTCCGGCCCCGTTTGTGGTGTACACCTACGGCCGAGTCGAGATCGGCTTTCAGTACCTCAAGGGCTATCCGCCGTACGACGAGGAGTTCCGCCGTGAGGCCCTCCGCCAGGAACTGGTGAAGATCGCGGGTGTGGAGCTTTCGCCGCAGGCCGTCAGCAAGCGCCCAAGCTTTCCACTAGAGGTATTGCAGGACCCGGCGAGTTGTTCTGCGTTCTGCCGGATTATGGAGCGTGTGGCTCAGGACTTGCGCAGCAGCCGCGATCGCACGAACACACAAGGCAATTAGCCGTTTTGCTGGTCGCTTGGGGGGACCTATGGCCACTACTTTCCTTTTTGCCTGGAATCCGTCGCAGAACGATTGGACGCCCGAAGACGTCGGCCAGCAGGCCTTATCGCTGCGCGAGGGTTACGAAATCAAGGTTGACTGGAGCTGCGCCAGCTCACGCGCCGTCAGGCTCCACGATCGCGCATACTTGATCAAACTCGGTCGCGAACCGCGAGGGATCTTCGGGTCTGGCGAGATCGTGAGAGGACCGTATACCAAAGGTATCCGTAACAGAGGCGGCAAGCTAATCCACTTCGTCGATATCGTCCTGGACACACTGCTCGACCCCGCAACGGAACCTATTCTGCCCTTCGCGGATTTGCTGGAGTTGAAGCCCAAGGGATGGTCGATCCAGAGCTCGGGCATCCGGATCGAAGAGCCCGTCGCAAACGCGCTGAGCGATCTATGGAAGGCCTATTCCGACCCGAATCGGCCCGTCAATTCGCCGGACGAGATTGTGGCGATTGACGAAGTCACCGAGGGCGCTCGACGCACGATCACCGTCAACGCGTACGAGCGCAACCCACTGGCGCGCAAGAAGTGCCTGGCACACTACGGCGCCCAGTGCTCGGTTTGCGGCATCAGCCTGAACGAAATCTACGGGATAGACCACAAGTCCTTGATCCATGTCCATCACCTGCGCCCTTTGAGCACGATCGGTCGCAAGTACACGGTCAACCCCATTCGTGACCTCAGGCCCGTGTGCCCAAACTGCCACGCCGTCATCCACAGTCACGAACCGCCCTATTCCATTCGGCAGGTTCAGAATATGCTTCGTCGAGTTAAGCGACGGTCCGCAGAGTAGAATTCGGCTCACGGCAAATAGATCAGTCTTCAAGCGGGCAACACCATGAATGCATTCGGACTCTGGAAGATAGAGGCGGCTGGGCCCACTCGGCTTCAAAACACAGGGCTTCGCCTGGAGCGCGATCTCGAAACCTGGATCGCGGCGGACCCCGCCCTCCTGGAGCTGGGGCTCGTGATCGTTGCGCGCCAATTGCGAT
>WBZS01002294.1_pt1 | contig 12243 bp, 9 predicted proteins | sample 5204201 | NCBI WGS metagenome assembly WBZS01 (sample SAMN12344357, study PRJNA552823) | activated sludge metagenome | biome: Activated sludge suspended growth; feature: Nitrification reactor; material: Wastewater; isolation source: activated sludge from nitrification reactor of wastewater treatment...
GTGGCGATGCGGCCTGGGCGTGGTCTGCGGATGAGGTGCTGGAGGCCTTCAACGAGATCGAACTGACGCATCTAGGCCAGCGTCTGCGCATCGACCGCCTGGTGCGCCGCTGCGCGGGGCCGCATGGGGATGAGGCGTGGTGGGTGCTGGACTACAAGAGCGCCGCGCGGCCCGAGGGCAATCCGCTGCTGCTGGAGCAGTTGGGGCGGTATCGGGCGGCGGTGGCGCTGATTCATCCGGGGCACGCGGTGGTGGCGGCGTTTTTGAGTGCGGATGGAAGGGTGGTGATGGCGGGGTGATTCTTTGGGTTGGATGCGCCGCTTCCCGTACCATCGCCCACCCGCCTATCCCTCACGCCATGAACCACCCCACCTGCGACACCCTCATCATCGGCGCCGGCCCTGCCGGCCTGATGGCGGCCGAGGTGCTGAGCCGCGCCGGCGTCGCGGTCGACGTGTTCGACGCCATGCCCTCGGTCGGCCGCAAGTTTCTGCTGGCGGGCAAGGGCGGATTGAACCTGACGCACTCCGAGCCGCTGCAGACCTTCGTCGAGCGCTATGGCGATCAGAGCAAAACCGTGGCCGAGTGGCTGCACGACTTTGGCCCGCAGGCGGCGCGCGACTGGGCGGCGGGCCTGGGCGTGGACACCTTTGTCGGCACCTCGGGCCGCGTGTTTCCGGCCGAGATGAAGGCGGCGCCGTTGCTGCGCGCGTGGCTGCAGCGGCTGCGTCACCCGGCGCCGGGCGGCGTGCCGGTGCGCTTTCACATGCGGCATCGCTGGGTCGGCTGGGCATCGAACGCAGCTATGAATTCAGGAGCTGACAGCGCAAACCAGGCAAGCGCTGCCGGCCAGTTTTTATTTGAATCCCCCGCGGGTCAGGTCACCGTGCCAGCACGCACCGCCGTGCTGGCATTGGGCGGTGCAAGCTGGCCGCGCCTGGGGTCGGACGGCGCGTGGGTGCCGTGGCTGGCGCAGGCGGGCGCCGACGTGGCGCCGCTGGCACCGGCCAACTGCGGCTTTGACGTGGCGGGCCGCACGGGCGACGGCTGGACGCCGTTGCTGGCCGAACGCTTTGCCGGCCAGCCGCTGAAGAATGTGTCGATCACCTTCACCGACAGCCTGGGGCAGCGCTTTGCGCGGCGCGGCGAATTCGTGCTGACCGCCACCGGCGTCGAAGGCAGCCTGATCTACGCCGCCAGCGCAGGGCTGCGCGACGAGATCGCACGGGCGGGCAGCGCGACCTTTGCGCTCAACCTGTTGCCAGCGCGCACCGCCGCCGAGGTGTTGTCAGCGGTGTCGCACCCGCGCGGCAGCCGCAGCCTGTCTTCGCACCTGAAGAGCCGGCTGGGCCTGGGCGGGGCGCAGACCGCGCTGTTGTACGAACTGTTGACGCCTGAGGAGCTACACGATGCGTCTGCCTTGGCGCGCGCGATCCAGGCGCTGCCCGTCACGCTGCGCGCGCCGCGCCCGGTGGCCGAGGCGATCAGCACCGCGGGCGGCGTGCGCCTGTCGGCCTTGACGGACGACCTGGAGCTGCACGCCGCGCCCGGCGTGTTCTGCGCCGGCGAAATGCTGGACTGGGAAGCGCCGACCGGCGGCTACCTGCTGACCGCCTGCCTGGCCAGCGGCGTGCGCGCCGCGCAAGGGGTGCTGCGGCGACGGGCGAAGGACTGAGTCCCACGCAAAAGGGCTGCGGGCGCGTGCTGAAAGCGCGCGCCATCCATAACCCCACCCCGTTCGTCCTGAGCCTGTCGAAGGACTTGGTATGAGAGACCCGGTCTTCGACGAGCCTGTCCTGAGCGAAGTCGAAGGGATCAGCCCGAACGGAAGATGGGCCGTCGGACCATTGATGAGCCCAGCGGCATCAAGCGGAAGACGCTACAAAAAACGAAGCATTCAAGGCGTGCGGCATGGCGACCCGATGGCTTCGACCACGTTTGCGCCCGGGCCAAGATGCACGCGCCGGCAGCGTGAAAGCCACGCGCTTTACCAGCTGCGCACGCGCCCGGTGTCGATGTGCACGAAATCGTCCTGCGCGTAGTAGCCGACGCCGCCGGCCTTGAGGGACAGCGCGGCGTCGCGCAGATCGGTCAGCGCCACGCCGGGCAGGCGCACGTCGATGGCCTTGCCGTCCATGTGCAGGCTGCGCTTGGCCACGCCGCCGCCGCGCGTGGTGCGCAGGGTTTCGTTGGTGTGGGGGCTGCGGTAGCCGGAGATGACGTGAAACGGCAGCTCGGTGCCCAGCTCGCGCCGCACGCGATGCAGCAGGTGGTACAGCGCCGGGTCCATCTGGCCGACTTCCTGCGTGTAGTGGTCGCGCAGAAAGTGATTGAGCTGCGTCAGTGCCGTCGGCACGAAGTCGTTGCCCAGCGCGTACACCAGCGCCGTGCGCTCGTGGGTGTGCAGGTGGTTGAACGACAGGCGGCGCGCCTCCTGGGTGCTGGCGGGCGAGAAAGCGCGCGCGGCGCCCGGCAGCCACACGCCGGCCATGGCGACGTGCGCCATGCCAAGGCTGCGGCCCAGAAAACGGCGACGGTGGGGGTTGTTCATGGTCGGCAAGGCAGGAGGGAACGCACGCGGCGCGGGTCAGTGGGTGGATTCTGCCGCTATCTTCTCTGCAGCGCCAGCGCGAGTATGTAACGCCGGTGGCGATGCGCTTTCGTTCGCGGCAGCGGCAGGGCGCGGCGTGCGCGGCTGCTGCAGCGCGCGCTCCAGCAGCGCGTCCTGCCCGTACAGGTCGGGCACGAAGTGGACGGTGTCGCCGTCGGCCACGGCGGTCTGGTAGAGCAGTAGCACCGGAACCGGCTCGGTCAGTCGCGCGATCACCGGGCGCGGGCGGCCCATCGACTGGCGCACGCGCGCCTCGGTCCATTCGGGCTGGTCGTGCAGCACCCACAGTGCCAGCGCCACCGGCTCCTCGATGCGCACGCAGCCATGGCTGAAGTCGCGCCGCGTGCGGTTGAACAGGCCTGGCGACGGCGTGTGGTGCAGGTAGATGTTCTGGTTGTTGGGCAGCATGAACTTGATGTCGCCCAGCGCGTTGCGCGGACCGGGCCGCTGGCGGATGCGCGCGCTGCCGGCCATCACCGCATCCAGTTGCGCCGGCGTGACGGCGGTGCTGACCTGCCCCCCGGCGCTGACGAACTCCATGCCCTGCACCGCCAGGTAGCCGGGGCTGGCGCGCAGCCGGGGCACGGTTTCCTTGCGCGCGATCGAGGGCGGGATGTTCCAGTAGGGGCTGAACTCGATCCAGCGCATGTCCTCGTCGAACAGCGGCGTGCGCGTGTCCAGTGCCTTGCCCACGATGACGCGCATCTGCAGGTCCTGCTGCACGCTGCCAGCCTCGTGCCGCAGCGCGCGCAACATGAATTCGGGCACGTTGACGGTGACGAAGCGCACCGCCTCGGGCAACGGCGTCAGGCGCAGGCGCTCCATGGCCAGGGCGATCTGGCGCGCCCGCGCGGCGGGCGGCACGGCCAGGGCATCCAGTGTCGGCTTGTTGAGAACACCATCGACCGTCAGCCCGTGCCTTGCTTGAAACGATTGCACCGCTTTTTGTAGCGCTGCGGTGTAGGTGCCGGTGGTGGTGGCGGGCGCGGGCAGGTCGCCCAGCGCCTGCAGGCGCGCCGCCAGCGTCGGCACGCCGGCCCATGCCTGGCCCGCCTGCAGTCGGCCGCCCGGCAGCGCGGGCAGCCGGGCCTGCCACGCGGGGTGGTCGCCCAGCGCGCGGTAGCGGCCCAGCGCCTTGTGCAGATCGACGTAGGGCGGCCACGGCGGCCACGCCGCGCGCTGCGCATCGTCGGGCTGGCCGCGCGACACCGCGTCGCGCAGGGCGGCGGTCAGGTCGGGGGCGGGCGCCGTGGCGCTGTTGTAGTGCGCGCCCAATTGTTGGGTGGCGTCGACGCGGCCATGCCGCAGGTCGCGCAGGTAGTCGAGCACGTGGCTCGTCAGCGCGGCGTCGAAAGGCGCCGTGGCTTCGGATGGCAGCGGCTGCGCATCGGCCTGCCGCACGGCCTGCGCCAGGCCGGCGGCGTCGTAGTCTTGCGGCAGCAGGCCGTGCGATGCGGCATCGGTCAGCCAGCGTACCGCCTGGTGTGCGGCGGGCCGGGGGCGGCCGGCGTCGTCCAGCCACAGCGCCTGGGCCTGCGCCAAGGGCGCGATCAGGGCGAGCAGGCAGGCACCGAGCCATCCGGCGGGGCGCGCCCATCGTCGAGCCCGACGGCCGCGGGGCCGGCCATGCGGGAACGCCACGCTCGGGGTCCCCCCGAGCGCCAGCGTTGTCCCCGTGGGGGTAAGGCGGCCGCAGGCCGGCTCAGGGGGGGTCAAATCCCCACGCACAGGTACTTCATCTCCAGGTATTCGTCGATGCCGTGGCGCGAGCCTTCGCGGCCCAGGCCCGATTGCTTGACGCCGCCGAACGGCGCCTGCTCGACCGAGATGATGCCGGTGTTGATGCCCACGATGCCGTATTCCAGCGCCTCGCTCACGCGCGTGATGCGGCCGATGTCGCGCGCATAGAAGTAGCTGGCCAGGCCGAAAATGGTGGCGTTGGCGGCGTCGATGGCTTCCTGCTCGGTCTTGAAGCGGAACACCGGCGCCAGCGGGCCGAAGGTTTCCTCGGTGGCCACCAGCATGTTGGCGGTCGCGCCCGCGATCACGGTCGGCTCGAAGAACTGGCCCTTCATCTTTTCGCCGCCGGTCAGCACCTTGCCGCCTTTTTTCACGGCGTCGGCCACGTGCCGGGCGACTTTCCTGACGGCCGCGTCCTCGATCAGCGGGCCGATGGCCACGCCCTGGTCGAAACCGTTACCGACCTTCATCCTGCCGACCTTGGCGGCCAGCTTCTTGACGAAGCGGTCATACACGCCGTCCTGCACATACAGCCGGTTGGCGCACACGCAGGTCTGGCCGGCGTTGCGGTACTTGCTGGCGATGGCGCCCTCGACCGCGGCGTCCAGGTCGGCATCGTCGAACACGATGAAGGGCGCGTTGCCGCCCAACTCCAGCGCCAGCTTCTTGACGGTGGGCGCGCACTGCGCCATCAGGATGCGGCCCACTTCGGTGGAGCCGGTGAAGGACAGGTGGCGCACCGTGTCGCTGTCGCACAGCACCTTGCCGTAGGCGGCGCTGTCGGTGCCGGTGATGACGTTCAGCACGCCGGGCGGGATGCCGGCGCGCTGCGCCAGCTCGGCCGCCGCCAGCGCCGTCAGGGGCGTCAGCTCGGCCGGCTTGATGACCACCGGGCAGCCCGCGGCCAGCGCTGGCGCCACCTTGCGCGTGATCATGGCCAGCGGGAAGTTCCACGGCGTGATGGCGGCGCACACGCCAATCGGCTGGCGCAGCACGGCCAGGCGCTTGGCGGGGTCGGAGGTGGCGAGCGTCTCGCCGCCCACGCGCTTGGCTTCTTCGGCAAACCATTCGACAAAGCTGGCGCCGTACGCGACTTCGCCCTTGGCTTCGGGCAAGGGCTTGCCCTGCTCGGCGGTCATGATGCGGCCCAGGTCGTCCTGGTGGTCCATCAGCAGGCGGAACCACTGCATCAGGATGGCGTGGCGCTGCTTGCCGGTCAGCGCGCGCCAGGCCGGCCAGGCGGCGTCGGCGGCGGCGATGGCGGCCTTCACGTCCTTCGGCTCCAGGTCGGCCACGTCGACCAGCACACTGCCCGTGGCGGGGTCCTGCACGTCGAAGCGCTTCTTGCCCTTGACCCACTTGCCGTTGATCAAGGCGTCGGTCTTCAGCAGGGTGGGGTCGTTCAGCAGGGCGAGCGGGCTGGCGTGCGTGGTCATGGTGTCTCCGGGGGGTGATGGGGCATTTTAGGAACGGCCGAATATTTGAACGCAAAGGGCGCAGAGATGCCGCAAAAGAACGCAGAAGAATTCAGAGGAATGTTGAACTGCAAAATTGGTAGCTGCTCGCGCTGGTCAAACCACAGTTTCCGGAATAAATGCCTTGAAAGTATTGCCCGACGTACGCAAGCCGCTATCAAAAAAATAATTCGGCTTTCTTTTGCGCCTTTCGCGCAACCTCTGCGCCCTTTGCGTTCAACGGCTGTTGTTTGCCATCACAACAACGGCGACGCCAGCCGCGCCACCGCTTCAAACAACCGCTGCCACGGCGGCGCGCGGCGGTCGGCGGGCACCAGCTTGCAACACGACAGGTCGTCGTCGAACATTTCGGCCAGGCGCTGGTTGAAGGCGCGGTCCATCACCACGGCCATCACCTCGAAGTTCAGGCGGAAGCTGCGGTTGTCGAAGTTGGCGCTGCCGACCATGCCGTACAGCTCGTCCACCAGCAGCGTCTTGGCGTGGAACATGCGTCCGCGGTACTCGAACACCAGCACGCCGGCGTCCTGCAGCTCCTTGAAGTACGAGCGCGCCGCCGCCGTGACCACGCGCGAATCGCTCTTTTCGGGCACCATCAGCTTGACCTGCACCCCGCGCAGCGCGGCGTTGGTCAGCGCGGTCAGCGCCGATTCGGTGGGTACGAAGTAGGGCGTGGCCAGGCAGATGCGCTCGCGCGCCATGTTCAGCGCGTCGATCATGGCGCGGTGAATGGCCTCCATGTCCGAGTCGGGGCCGCTGGTGACGATCTGCACCGGCAGCAGCCCGGGCGCCTGGTCGGGCAGCAGGTTTTCGTCGGGGCCGGGCGGGCGGCCTTCGGCGTAGTGCCAGTCCTTCAGAAACACGTACTGCAGCCAGCGCACGGCGCCGCCGCGGAGCAGCAGGTGCGTGTCGCGGTAGGCGTTGTCGGGTCGCACGTGCTCGTTCTCGTCGTCGGTGACGTTGATGCCGCCGACGAAGCCCGCGCGCCCGTCGACGACCACGATCTTGCGGTGCGTGCGCAGGTTGACCAGCGGCCGCAGCCGATCGAGCCGGGTGGGGTGGAAGATGGCGAATTCGCCGCCCGCCGCGCGAAAGTCGCCCAGCAGTTGCCGATGGCGGCGCGACAGCAGGCGCGGCGAGCCGATGGCGTCCACCAGCAGGCGCACCTTCACGCCGGCGCGCGCTTTGGCCACCAGGGCCTGCAGCAGGCGCGTGCCGGTTTCGTCGGGTTCGAAGATGTAGTACTCGAGGTGGATGTGCTCGCGCGCGGAGTCGATCTCGCGCAGCAACGCGTCCAGCGTGGCGCCGCCGCTGGCCAGCACGTCCACGCTCTGCGCGCTGGCAATGGGCAGGCCGCTGGCGGCTTCGTTCAGCCGCGCGTGCTGGCGCGCCCAGGGCGGTACGTCGGGGTGTTCGGCGCGCAGCACGCTCATGTCTTCGCGCGACATCAGTGCCGCGCGCTTGTGCCAGCGCTTGAGCCGCTGCCGCGTGATGCGCTGCGGGCCGAAGTAGGCGTACACCACCAGCCCGACCACCGGCATCAGGTTCAGCACCATGATCCACGCCAGCGTGGACACGGGCGACTTGCGCTGCAAGATGATCCAGGTGGTGAGGACGACGCTGGAGATCGTCCACGTCCAGCCGATCCAGAACGTCAGCGGGTGCCCCGCGACGATGAACTGCTGCAGCCAGGCCATCATGGGCGGCGCTTCAGGCGATGCGGGTCTGCCAGTCGTCCGGCGCAAAGCCGACGGTGATGGCACCGTCGGGCCACTGCACCACCGGGCGCTTGATGGCGGACGGCTCGCGCAGCAGCAGCGCGGCGGCGCTGGCGGCGTCGGTCACGCCGGCCTGCGTGGCGGCGTCCAGCTTGCGCCACGTCGTGCCCTGGCGGTTCATCACCTTCTGCCAGCCGGCGGCATCCATCCAGCGCTGCAGCTGGTCGGCGGGCACGCCCTGCTTCCTGAAATCGTGGAACACGACGGGCGCGCCGCGCTCGGCCAGCCAGGCGCGCGCCTTCTTCACGGTGTCGCAGTTCGGGATGCCATAGAGGGTGATACCAGCCATGGCGGACGATCATGCCGGGTGGTTGACAATCCGGGTCGCCATGAAAACGCTGGAAGACTGGCTCGCCCACTGCGAGCGACTGCACCCCCAAACCATCGAGCTGGGCCTCGACCGCGTGCGCGCCGTGTGGCAGCGCATGGGCGTCACGCTGCAGGCGGCGGTGTTCACCGTAGCCGGCACCAACGGCAAGGGCTCGACCTGCGCCATGCTGGAGGCGATCCTGCTGGAGGCGGGCTTTCGCACCGGGGTGTACACGTCGCCGCACTTGGTGCGCTTCGAGGAGCGCTGCCGCGTGCGGGGCGAGCCGGCGGATGCTTCTGATTTGATAGCTGGCTTCGAAGCCGTGGAAAGCGCGCGCGGCGATATTTCCTTGACGTACTTCGAATTCACCACGCTCGCCATCCTGCACACGCTGGCGCGTGCGCGGCTGGACGCGGTGGTGCTCGAAGTGGGCCTGGGCGGGCGGCTGGACGCGGTCAACATCATCGACACCGACTGCGCCATCATCACCAGCGTCGACATCGACCACACCGCGCTGCTGGGCCACACGCGTGAAGCCATCGGGGCGGAAAAAGCCGGCATCCTGCGCACCGGCCGGCCCGCCATCATCAGTGACCCGGTGCCGCCGCAAAGCGTGATCGACCGCGCCACCGAGATCGGCGCCGACCTGTGGCTGCTGGGGCGCGACTACAACTATTCGGGCGACAAGCAGCAGTGGGCCTGGGCGGGGCGCGGCAGGCGCTATGCCGGCCTGGCCTATCCGGCGCTGCGCGGGGCCAACCAGCTGATCAATGCCTCGGGCGTGCTGGCGGCGCTGGAGGCGCTGCGCCAGCGTCTGCCCGTCACCGCGCAGGCGGTGCGCAACGGGCTGGCGCTGGTCGAATTGCCCGGGCGCTTTCAGGTGGTGCCGGGGCAGCCGGCGCTGGTGCTGGACGTGGCGCACAACCCGCACGCCGTGGCGGCGCTGGCGCTGAACCTGGACGCGATGGGTTTCTACCCGACGACGCACGCGGTCTTCGGCGCCATGGCCGACAAGGACGTGGCGCCCATGCTGCAGCGCATGGACCCGCTGGTCGACCGCTGGTACTTCACCGACCTGCCCACGGCGCGTGCCGCCCATGGCGCATCGTTGCAAGCCGCCTGGCAGGCCGTGACGCAGCGCAAGGACGCCGCCAGCGCCGTGTTCGGCCACCCCCTGGACGCACTGCGTGTGGCCGAGGCGCAGGCGTTGCCCACGGATAGAATCGTCGTCTTCGGATCGTTCTACACCGTCGGCGGCGTGCTGGAACATGGCATTCCCCGTTTGCACGCCGGCCGCGCCGGCGCCGATGCTGCCGGCTGATTGCAGAAATTCATGGCATTTTTCAAGTTCCGACAGCGCGGTCAGCCCGCCCCCGAGGCCGCCGGCCGCGCTGGCGCCAGGGAATCGGCCGCTGGCCCCCAGGAAACCGTTGACAGCGTGCGCCGCCGTGCACGCCACCGCCTGGTGGGCGCGGCCGTGCTGGTGCTGCTGGCAGTCATCGGCTTTCCGCTGCTGTTCGACACGCAGCCGCGCCCGGTGGCCGTGAACGCGCCCATCACCATTCCCGACAAGGACAAGGTGGCGCCGCTGAAGATCCCCGAAGCCTTGCCGGCCGACGCCAGCCTGGACGATCGGGAAGAAGTGGTTGCCCGTGGCGACAAGCCGGCTGCCCGCACGCCCGTGCCCGTGCCCGTGCCCGTGCCGGTACCCGCCGCGCCCACGCGCAGCGCGCTGACCGACAACAAGCCCGCCACCCCGGCCCGCGACGCACGGCCCGACGCTGCTGAGCAGGGCGCCAAGACCGATGCGGCCGCCAAGGTCAAGGCCGACGAAGCTGCCCGTGCCAAGGCAGACGCCGCCGCCAAGGCCAAGGCCGCAGCATCCGCAAAAGCGAAGGCCGACGAAGCCGCCCGCGCCAAGGCCGAACAGGCCGCCGCCCGCGCCCAGCGCGACCAGGAAGCACAGGCGCAGCGCGCCGACGAACAGGCCAGCGCCGGCAGCCAGAAAAAAGCCGAGGACGAGGCACGCGCCAAGCGCGAAGCCGAGCAGCGCGCCAAGCGCGAGGAGGCGGCCCGCGCCCGCGCCGCGCTGGAAGGCCGCAAGAGCGCGGCGGACACGCCAGCGACGCCCGCTGCCGACAAGCCGGGGCGCTACATCGTGCAGGTGGGCGCCTTTGCCGACGAGACCGCCGCCCGCGAAGCGCGCCAGAAGGCCGAGCGCACCGGCGTCAAAACCTACACGCAGGTGGTCGACACCAAGGACGGCAAGCGCACCCGCGTGCGCGTGGGCCCGTTCGCCAGCCGGGAGGAGGCCGACAAGGCGGCGACCGCCCTCAAGAAGGCCGGCCTGGCAGGCGCCATCCTGGCGCTCTGACGTGACCTTGTCCGCCATCGACTGGCTGGCGCTCATCGTGGTGCTGGCCTCGCTGCTGCTGGGGCTGTGGCGCGGACTGCTGTACGAAGTGTTGGCGCTGGCCGGCTGGGTGGTGGCCTTTGTCGCCGCGCGGTGGGCCGCGCCCGTGGTCGGTGGCTGGCTGCCCATGGGCGAATCGCCCGAGCCGTTGCGCTACGCCGTCGGCTTTGCGCTGGTGTTCATCGCCACCGCCTTCCTGTGCGGCATGCTGGCCTCGCTGGCGCGCCGGGCCGCCAGGGCGGTGGGCGCACGGCCGGTAGACCGGATGTTTGGCGCGCTGTTCGGCGTGCTTCGCGCGGGCCTTCTGCTGCTGTTGCTGGCGGCGCTGGTGGTGATGACCCCGCTGCGCAATGAACCGTGGTGGCGCCAGTCCGTCAGCGGGCCGTGGCTTGAAATCGCCCTGTCGCGCCTGCAACCTTGGTTGCCGGAATCGTTCGGCAAACACCTTTCGGCCTGACAATCGCAGGTCAACCTTCACTGATCGCGGGACCCTCATCATGTGCGGCATCGTCGGCGTTGTCAGCAACGCACCCGTCAACCAACTGATCTACGACGCGCTGCTGCTGCTGCAGCACCGGGGCCAGGACGCCGCGGGCATCGTCACGCAGCAGGATCGCAAGTTCTTCATGCACAAGGCCAAGGGCATGGTGCGCGACGTCTTTCGCACGCGCAACATGCGGGCGCTGCCGGGCCACGCCGGGCTGGGCCAGGTGCGCTACCCCACGGCCGGCAACGCCTTCAGCGAGGAAGAGGCGCAGCCCTTCTACGTCAACGCGCCGTTCGGTGTGGTGCTGGTGCACAACGGCAACCTGACCAACGCGCAGGCGCTGAAGGCAGAGTTGTTCACCACCGACCACCGCCACATCAACACCGAAAGCGATTCCGAGGTGTTGCTGAACGTGCTGGCGCACGAACTGGGCCGCGCCACGCGCGGCGCCGCGTTGGGCCCGGACGAGGTGTTTGCCGCCGTGGCCGCGGTGCACCGGCGCGTGCGCGGCTCGTACGCCGTCATCGCCCACATCGCCGGGCGCGGCATGCTGGCGTTTCGCGATCCGTTCGGCATCCGTCCGCTCAGCATGGGCCGCGGGCCCGACGGCGGCGTGATGCTGGCCAGCGAAACCGTGGCGCTGGAAGGCACCGGCTTCACGCCCGAACGCGACGTGGCGCCCGGCGAAGCGATCTATGTCGCGCTCGACGGCACGGTGCACACGCGCCAGTGCGCGGCGCAGTCGCGCCTGTCGCCCTGCATCTTCGAATACGTGTACCTGGCTCGGCCCGATTCGGTGCTGGACGGCATCTCCGTCTACCAGGCGCGGCTGAACCTGGGCGAAACGCTGGCCAAGCGCGTGGTCTCCACCGTGCCGCCGGACGAGATCGACGTGGTGATTCCGATCCCCGAATCCAGTCGCCCCAGCGCCACCGAACTGGCGCGCCTGCTGGGCAAACCGTACCGCGAAGGTTTCGTGAAGAACCGCTACGTGGGCCGCACCTTCATCATGCCCGGCCAGGCGGTGCGCAAGCGGTCGGTGCGCCAGAAGCTGAATGCGATTGCCAGCGAATTCGCGGGCCGCAACGTGCTGCTGGTCGACGATTCCATCGTGCGCGGCACCACCAGCCACGAAATCGTGCAGATGGCGCGCGAAGCCGGTGCGCGCAAGGTCTACATGGCCAGCGCCGCGCCGCCGGTGCGCTACCCCAACGTGTACGGCATCGACATGCCGACCAAGGAAGAACTGGTCGCGCACGGCCGCACGGCCGAAGAAGTGCGTCAGATCATCGGCGCCGACGCGCTGATCTACCAGGACGTGGATGCCATGAAGCGCGCCATCGGCCAGCTGAACCCGGCCGTGCAGGGCTTCGACGCGTCGTGCTTTGACGGCGTGTACGTCACCGGCGACATCACCGAGGGCGACATCGAC
>WBZS01002295.1_pt1 | contig 12236 bp, 8 predicted proteins | sample 5204201 | NCBI WGS metagenome assembly WBZS01 (sample SAMN12344357, study PRJNA552823) | activated sludge metagenome | biome: Activated sludge suspended growth; feature: Nitrification reactor; material: Wastewater; isolation source: activated sludge from nitrification reactor of wastewater treatment...
ATGGCAAAAGGCGTCGGGGTCCGGGTAGACCCGGGGATCCCGGTTGGCCGCGGCGAACGAGACGACGACCTTGTCCCCGGCCGCGATCACCGCTCCGCCCACGGTCGTGGCCCCGGTCGCCGTGCGGCGAAACGTCATGACCGGGGTCCACCAGCGCAGCATCTCCTCGACGGCGGCCGGGATCCGCTCCGGCTGGGCGCGCAGCTCGGCCTGGGCGGCGGGATGCTGCAGGAGCGCCTGCATGCCTCCGGGGATGCCGTTGCGCAGGGTCTCGTTGCCGGCGACCGCGAAGAGCCAGAACAGGTTCTCGAACTCCGCCAGGCTCAGGGCTCCGCCCTCGTCCCGGGCGGCCATCAGCAGCGAGACGACGTCGCCGGAGGGATGGGCGCGCTTGTGGGCGCCGAGCGCGTGGGCGTAGGCGTAGAGGTCGGGCATGCCGGGGCGGCTGCGCGGATCGGGCAGCCGCCCATCCGGTCCGGGCCTCGGGCGCAGCGGCGTGACGGCCCGGGCGAACTGAGACCCCAGCGCCGGGTCGAAGTGCGCCGACACCGAGTGCTCGGGGTCCTGCCAGCCGATGACCCGGTTGGACCAGTCGAACATCAGCCACCGGTCCTCCTCGGGCATCCCGAGGATGTCGGCCAGCATGAGCAGCGGCAGGTCGGCGGCGACGTCGGTCGCGAAGTCGACGACCGCCGGTCCGGCGAGCATCCGGTCGACGATCGCCCGGGCGTGCTCGCGCACCTTCTCCTCAAGGGCGCGCACGGCCCGCGGGGTGAACGAGGCATGGAGCAGCCGCCGGAGCCGGGTGTGCTCCGGCGGGTCCATGTTGAGCATCATCCGTCTGACGAAGGCCAGGTCCTCGGGCGTCTCGGGGTCACGCATCTGGGTGCCCCCGAGGGCGGACGAGAAGGTGGCCGCGTCGCCGAGGACCTGGCGCACGTCGTCGTGCCGGAGGATCAACCAGTAGCCGGGGCCGGAGGGCCAACCCGGCATCTCCGGCTCCTCGACCCGAACCACCCCGGGTCCGTCCCGCAGCGCCGCGAGCGCGGCATACGGGACGCCCGCGACGTAGGTGGCCGGGTCGTGCAGCCGCGCGGTGAGGGCTCCGACGTCGAGGGTCGACCCGGCGGGCACGGCGTCAGCTCGTGAGGAAGCGCTCGATGCTCGTCGCGAGCGCGACCGGGGTCTCGAACATCGGGTAGTGGCCGGCGTTGGGCATGACCTCGATCGTGGCGTTCGGGAAGTGCGGGGTGAAGGTCTGCCGGACGGTCGCCTCGCCGAGGGCGGGGTCGTGCTCGCCCGGGATGACGAGCATCGGGGTCGTGGAGCCGTCGACCTCGGCGAGGAAGTCGGCGTTGGCCCAGGCGTGCACGGCACCCCGGAAGCCCTCGACCGTGCTGTGCCTCCGGCTCCAGTCGACGATCGAGCGCACGAAGGTCGGGGTGAGTCGGTTGCCGGTCGTGAAGTCGACGATGCCGAAGCGCTTCCCGTCGTCGTCCGGGGCGCCGTAGAACAGGTCCTGTCCGGCCTCGTCGAGCGGCACGCCCTGGGCGCCGACGGGGGTGACGGCGACGAGTTTGGTGACGCGCTGCGGCGCTTTGGCGAGCACCCGCAGCACCTCGGCTCCACCCATCGAGTGGCCGATCAGCGAGAAGGTGTCGACGCCGAGCTCGTCGGCGAGCGCCAGGACGTCGTCGGCGACCTCGTCGAGGGTGAACTCCCCGGCCTCGTCCCGGCGGGCCCCGTAGCCGCGGTTGTCGGTGAAGACGTAGGTGAACGCCTCCCCGTCGAGGTAGGCGGGGAAGTCGCCCCAGCCGTCCGCGGAGCCGAACCAGCCGTGGAGGACGAAGACGGTGTGCGGGCCGTGGCCGACGGTGCGGTGCGGAATGGCCATGGTGGATCGGACTCCTTTACGCGACGAGAGGGCCGTGGGTGCGACCCCTTCGACCCTAGTGCTGGCCGAATCGGGACAGGAAGCCCCCGACCCGGGCCCGGAACAGCTCGGTGGCGCCGGCATCGAACTCCGCCGCCAGCCCCGGATCCATGAAGAGGTGACCGGACCCGGGATAGACGTAGTCGGAGACGTCCGACCCGTTGCGCGCCGCCTCGGCGACGAGCGCGGCGTGCGGCTCGGCGTCGAGCCACTCGTCGTCGATCATCCGGTGACAGGCCAGGGGTATGCCGGGTCGCCACCGCCCGCCGTCGTCCCACTCCCCACTCCAGCGCTCACCACCGGCGACGAGCAACGCGCCGACGACCCCGGGCTCGCGTTCGGCGAGCCGCTGGGCGTGCCCGGCGCCCCACGAGAAGCCGAGCGTGACGACCGGGCCCGACAGGCCGGCATACGCCCGGGCGACCCGCTCGCCGGCGGCCTCGCGGGCCTCCTCGAGGTGGGCCACGGCCTCGGCATACCCGGACGGGCCGCCCTCGAAGACGCGCCCCTCGAAGAAGTCGGGCGCCACGGCGGTGTGGCCCATCGCGCGGATCTCGTCGGCGAGGGCAGTGACGGCCGGGCGTCGGCCGAGGGCGGAGTGGATGAGCAGCACGGTGACCATGGCTCGAACCTAACGGCCCGCACCGACACCGCGGCTGGGCGCCAGTGGATCGAGACGGCGCCTCAGCGGCGTCGGCGACGGCCCAGGCGGCGCGGGGCGCTCAGCACCATCGGTCGGCGAGCGTCCGGATGACGTTGAGGGTGCGTGCGGTGCCCTCGCCCAGGGCCCGGAACTCCTTGGAACGCAACAGTGTCGAGTCGTGGATGTCTCCGTCGAGGAGGGCGTGCGCGGCCCGTCCCGCGACGATGCACCGCTCCCCCGGGAGGTCCAGGGCCTGGACGGCGGCCGCGGCGGCGGCCGGTGGGGGGACGGCATACAGGGTGATGTAGTGCGTGCCCTCGGTGCTGCGGCGATCGCGCAGCGTCCCGCCGAGGTCGGCGACGGCGGCGACCTCGGCGGGGGTGAGAACGACGGTCGGGACGTCGAAGCCGCGGTCGGCGGCATACGCCCGCTCGAGGTCCGCCCGGACGGCCGCGACCGAGCGACGCGGCGAGGTGAGGCGCACGTTGCCGGTGTTGAGGTGGGTGGCGACGTCCGTGGCGCCGGTGGACGCCGTGACGCGTTGCACGTCGGCCTTGGGGAAGACCCGGGTCGCGCCGAGGTTGATCGCGCGCAGGAAGGCGATGTACTGGGGCACGCTCCGAGGGTAGCGGGGAGGCCGGCGGGGGCGTGCGCTGAGAGCGAAATCCGTTGCCGCGCAAGTCTTTCGGGGTTGCGCTCGAACGCGTGTTCGATTAGAATGGAGGCATGTCCACGGCACCCGTCCTCCACCTGACACCGCCCCCGCGCGGCGTGTCCGGGTGCCTGGCGACGCTGGACGCGGGCATCGACGAGCTGGCGCTGTCGGTCCGGTCGGAGGCGCCGGTCACGGCTCGGGACATCGGCGGCATCGAGCGGCTCATCCACCGCCTCGAGGCCCAGAAGCTCGCCCTCATCGCCAGGGCCGATCGTGATCGCGCGGCCGCGGGCAGTGGGTCCGCCTCGACCGCCCACTGGGTGGCGACGTCGACGCGATCCGGGGGTGCGGCCGCTTCTGCTCAGGTGGCGCTGGCGTCCGCGCTCGACACCGACCTGCCGGCCACGCGGATGGCCCTCGACGAGGGTTCGGTGTCCTCGCGGCACGCCCAGATCATCGCCTCCACGATGTCGGCACTCCCCCAGGATCTCACCGCGGGCGAGCGGGCGCGGGTCGAGCAGTCCCTGGTGCGCGATGCCCGACACGTCGACCCCGCCCGGTTGCGCAAGGCGGCCACTGCGGCCCTGGCCGCCGCCGAGCGCTCCGCCGCCGACGTGGCCGAGCACCAGGAGGGCCTGCTCGCCGACCAGGAGCGGCGCGCCTATGCCACGGCTCGGATCACCCTGCACGACTGCGGCGACGGCACGACGACCGGGCGTTTCACGGTCCCCACGGGGGCCGCACAGGTCTTGCGCAAGGTGCTCCACTCGATGACGGCTCCGCGCCGCGACCACCAGAAGGCCGGCGTCGGTGTGACGGGTGGCGTCGACGCCGCGCCGGAGGGCGCCTCGATCGCCGAGGCGCTGCGGCAGCGCAACCACGACTGGGACTCCCTCGGTTGGGATGAGAAGCGCGGGCGTGCGTTCACCGACCTCCTCGAGCACCTGCCGACCGACCAGTTGACCGGCAAGGTCGCCTCGACCGTCGTCGTGACGATGACCCTCGAGCAGGTCCTGGGCGCGGCCCGCGCGGCGACGCTGGCGGAGACCACCGGCGCGAGCACGACACCGAGCGTCGGCGCGACCCGGTGCGACACCGGTCACGAGCACTCCACTGGCGCGGCCCGGCGGCTCGCCTGCCAGGCGGGGATTCTGCCGGCCGTCCTCGGGGGCCGGTCGATCCCCGTCGACCTCGGGCGGGAGGACCGCTTCTTCCGCGACTCCCAACGAACGGCCCTGGCCACCGTGTATGACGAGTGCGCGGCCATCGGCTGCGACCGGCCGTACGCCTGGTGCGAGCTCCACCACGAGGATCCGTGGTCACGAGGGGGGCGCACCGACCTCGAGCGAGCGGTGCCGCTCTGCGGCTTCCATCATCGACGGGTGCACGATCCGGGGTTCCACTCCGCGATCCACACCGACGCCAGGGGCATCAAGCGGGTCACCTTCCAGCAGCGCACCTAGCGATCAAGGCTGTCGTATGCCGTGCCCGCCTCCGCACTTTGCGGCAACCCTGCCGGCCGCGACGGAGCCGGAAGCCGCCCGGCTGCGCTCCCGGGTGCCGGTAGCGGAACTCGAAGCTGGGCCTGTTCGCTGTCACGAAACGCACCGATCCGGGAGCCGTCATAGCTGTAGGCATGTGTGTCGTACGCATGGGGCGCACCTGCCAGAGCGCTACCACTCGCGCCCGACGCCACGCTTAGCACGAGACTGGCCAGGCATGCGAGAACGAACCGCAAGAACATCCAGCTCATCACTTGGTGAAGACCTCGTCTTCCAAGCGCCCCGAGCAGGGGTTCAGGCGCACCCGGTACCCACTCCAGGTGGCGGCCAGGACATGGCCCACGACGTCCGTCTCGAGGCTTACAAACGCATCGGTGGCCTGGCGCACTGGCAACTCGCCACGCCACATAACCACGCCCTCACGGGAGACCCTGATCAAGTTGTGGATGCGTCCGCCCCCTGGAGGCGGATCGAGCAACACAAAGACCGACGAGCCATCAGGCGCGAGTCGGAGGTCTGCGACATGCAGGCCGTCTGGCAGGCCTTGCCAAATGACCTTTCCGTCCTCGCCCAAGATTAGGAGAGCTCCATCTGTGACCGAGAAGAATGCCTGAAGAGTCACGGTAGGAGTTCCCCCTTCCCGAAGGACGAGAGAGGGATCCGCTCGAGAAGTTGAGCTTGTGCCCAACCCCCAGGCTGCCCGAACGCGGGTCCTGCGGTCCCCACCTGCATGCGGATACCGGCGGGCAGAGTCACCTCCGAGACGTAGGTGGCGGCGTCCTCGGCAGGGAGGGCCAGCCCCTCGCGAGCCGCGGCCGCCGAAGAAGGTCTAATCGGCGTAAGCCACGACCCGGCCTGGTCGGCGCTGCCCCCCCACACCCGATACATCTTCTCGCCCGCAGTCGATAGACGACTCAGTGAACTTCCAGCCCACGGAGCAACTCGCGTCGAGGCTTCGATCGCCCTGACTCCACCGTTTGCGGCAGCAGAGGTGAGGGGTGGGGTCGTAGGCGCAGGACCTGCAGTCGTAGGTGGTCCTCTGGGTCCGACGACGGCTGGGCACTCCAGTGACAATGCCGGACGCATCGGCCCCGCGGGCAACGAATCTGCCGCGGCGAGGCCATCGCGCAGCTCCGGAGATGTCAGGCCGACCCCCGGTGAAGGCTGGGGAGCCGCGCCGTCGGCACTGGACGCGCCCACCACCGCACGCGAGGCGGCACCTACACCGCGGTCGGGCAGCGACGACGCAAGAACAGGCGACTGGATCGCGACCACCGCGCGACCGGCGGACGACCACGGATGGGGGCTCTCGGCATACGCGGGGTTGGGGAGCCAGCCGACGACGGCGGCGAGCAGCGCCACGCCCAGCAGCGTCCGCCACGCCAGACGCGCCGTGGCCGCCCACCTGGAGTGAGCGGCCACGGGGCGTGCGGTCATGGGGTCAGCGTACGAGCGACCGCAAGACGTACTGGAGGATCCCGCCGTTGCGGTAGTAGTCCGCCTCGCCGGGGGTGTCGATCCGCACGACGGCGTCGAACTCGGTGCGTGCGCCGTCCTCGGCCGTGGCGACGACGCGGACGGTGTGCGGCGTCGCGCCCGAGTTGAGCGCCTCGACCCCGGTGACGCTGAACGTCTCGGTCCCGGTCAGGCCCAGCGAGGTCGCGGTCTCACCGGCGGGGTACTGCAACGGCAGCACGCCCATGCCGATCAGGTTCGAGCGGTGGATCCGCTCGTAGGACTCCGCGATGACCGCGCGCACCCCGAGCAGCGCCGTGCCCTTGGCCGCCCAGTCGCGCGAGGACCCCGAGCCGTACTCCTTGCCCGCCAGCACGACGAGCGGCACCCCGGCGGCCTGGTAGTCCGCCGACGCGTCGTAGATCGTGGTCTGGGGAGCACCCGCCGCGAGGAAGTTGCGGGTGAACCCACCCTCGACGCCGTCGAGCAACTGGTTGCGCAACCGGATGTTGGCGAACGTGCCGCGGATCATGACCTCGTGGTTGCCACGACGCGAGCCGTAGGAGTTGAAGTCCTTGCGGTCCACGCCGTGCGCGGCGAGGTAGACACCGGCCGGCGAATCGGCCTTGATCGACCCCGCCGGGCTGATGTGGTCGGTGGTCACCGAGTCCCCGAGCTTGGCGAGCACCCGCGCCCCGACGATGTCGGAGACCGGTGCCGGCTCCATGCCCATGCCCTCGAAGTACGGGGGCTTGCGGACGTAGGTGGACTGCGCATCCCACTCGAAGGTGTTGCCGGTCGGCGTCGGCAGCGACTGCCAGCGCGCGTCACCGGCGAAGACGTCGGCGTAGTCCTTCTCGAACAGGTCACGGGTGATGGCCTGCTGGATGGTGGCGTCGACGTCGGCCGGGGCCGGCCAGATGTCCTTGAGGAAGACGTCCCGGCCCGCCTCGTCCCGGCCCAGCGGCTGGACGTCGAAGTCGAAGTCCATCGTCCCGGCCAGCGCATAGGCGATGACGAGCGGGGGCGAGGCGAGGTAGTTCATCTTGACGTCCGGGTTGATCCGGCCCTCGAAGTTGCGGTTGCCCGAGAGGACCGCGGTCACCGCGAGGTCGGCCTGCTGGATCGCCGCCGACACCTCCTCGGGCAGCGGGCCCGAGTTGCCGATGCAGGTCGCGCAGCCGTAGCCCACGAGGTTGAACCCGAGCTTGTCCAGGTAGGGCCACAATCCGGCCGCCTCGTAGTAGCCGGTGACGACCTTCGAGCCGGGCGCCATCGAGGTCTTGACCCACGGCTTGACCGACAGGCCCCGGTCGACGGCGTTCTTGGCGAGCATCGCCGCGGCCATCATGACCGAGGGGTTGGAGGTGTTGGTGCACGAGGTGATCGAGGCGATGACGACGGCGCCGTCCGTGAGCGTGTATGCCGTGGTGCCGCCGGTCCCGGTGTCGCCGCCGACCGCCTGGACCGGGACGGAGCGCAGGTCGCCGTCGACGCCGTAGTTCTTGACGTCGATCCCGAACTGCGACTTGGCCTCGGAGAGCACGATCCGGTCCTGCGGGCGCTTCGGTCCGGCGATGCTCGGGACGACCGTCGACAGGTCGAGTTCGAGCCTCTCCGAGAACCGCGGCTCGGCCTGCGGGTCGAGCCACATGCCTTGCTCCTTGGCGTAGGCCTCGACGAGGGCGACGTTCTCCTCGGAGCGGCCGGTCAGACGCAGGTAGTCCAGGGTCAGGTCGTCGATCGGGAAGATCGCGCAGGTCGAGCCGAACTCGGGGCTCATGTTGCCGATGGTGGCGCGGTTGGCCAGCGGCAGGGCGGCGACGCCCGCGCCGTAGAACTCGACGAACTTGCCGACGACCCCGTGCTTGCGGAGCAGGTCGGTGATCGTGAGCACGACGTCGGTCGCGGTCACCCCGGGGCGGGTCGCGCCGGTCAGTTTGAAGCCGACGACCCGCGGGATGAGCATCGAGACGGGCTGGCCGAGCATGGCCGCCTCGGCCTCGATGCCACCGACGCCCCAGCCGAGGACGCCGAGGCCGTTGACCATCGTCGTGTGCGAGTCGGTGCCCACGCAGGTGTCCGGGTAGGCGGTGAGGACGCCGTCGATCTCGCGGGTCATCGTCACCCGGGCGAGCCGCTCGATGTTGACCTGGTGGACGATGCCGGTGCCCGGGGGGACGACCTTGAAGTCGTCGAACGCGGTCTGGCCCCAGCGCAGGAACTGGTAGCGCTCCTTGTTGCGCCCGTATTCGAACTCGACGTTGCGCTCGAAGGCGTCGGCGCGGCCGAAGACGTCGATCTGCACGGAGTGGTCGATGACGAGCTCGGCGGGCGCGAGCGGGTTGATCCGGGCCGGGTCCCCGCCGAGGTCGGCGACGGCCTCGCGCATGGTGGCCAGGTCGACGACGCACGGCACCCCGGTGAAGTCCTGCATGATGACCCGGGCCGGCGTGAACTGGATCTCGGTGTCCGGTTCGGCGGTCTCGTCCCACGACCCGATCGCGCGGATGTGGTCGGCGGTGATGTTGGCGCCGTCCTCGGTGCGCAGCAGGTTCTCGAGCAGCACCTTGAGGCTGTAGGGCAGCGTGGCACTCCCCTCGACCCCGGCGAGTCGGTAGATCTCGTACGAGCGGTCACCGACGTGCAGTGTGCCGCGAGCGTCGAAACTGTTCGTGCTGGCCACGGGGGCTCCCTTCCGATTTATCTTGACGTCAAGATATCTAAGCACATGTGCGGTGTCACCGTCGAGGGTATGCCCGCCGGCGCGTCAGGCTCGGCCCGGCCGGAGCAGGGCGATGCATTCGACGTGGTGGGTCATCGGGAACGCATCGAACGCGCGCAGCCCGGCCAGCACGTAGCCCTGCTCCCCGAAGGTCGCCACGTCCCGCGCCAGCGCCGCCGGGTCGCACGCGACATACGCCACCGCCCGCGGCCGCAGGCCCACGATCGCCCCGACGACCCCGGCGCCCGCGCCGGTGCGCGGCGGGTCGAGGACGACGAGGTCGGCCCGCTCCGGCAGCAGCGGCGAGCGCCGCAGCTTGCGCGGTCGCTGCCCGCGATCGGCCGCACTCCCCCGCCGCTTCGGCCGAGCCACCCCGAACAGGTCGTCCACCCGCCCGGTCACCACCACCGCCTGACGGTATGCCGCGAGGTTGGCCTTCGCGTGCCCGGTCGCCGTCGCGTCGGCCTCGAGCGCGATGACCTGGCCCAACGGGGTGACGGCGTCGGCGAGCGCCGCGGCGAACAGGCCGACCCCGGCATACAGGTCGAGGCAGCGGTCCCCCGGTTGCGGGTCGAGCAGCTCGAGCACGGTGTCGACGAAGGTGGCTGCCGCCCCGGGATGCACCTGCCAGAACCCGCGGGCGGAGACCTCGAAGGCGCCGGAGAAGCGTTGTGCCGCCACACCTTCGGTGACCACCGGCACCGCGTGCCGGATCGGCACCGGCACGACGAGCGCATGGCCACCGCCCGCCGACACCACGTCGAGGGCCTCCACCCCTCGCCACGCCCTGGCCTCGACGTCCGCGGCGACGACCTCGGCCGTGGCGGTGCGACACCCCCGGACCGGCACCACCTCGTGCGATCGGTGCCGGTGCAAGCCGACGACCCCGTCGGGGTCGACCGCGTACTCGACGCGGGTGCGCCACTCCAACCCGGCGGCGTCCCCGGGCACCGCCTCGACCACCACGTCGACGTCGAGGCGGGCCAGCCGGGCGAACTGCTCCCGGACGACCTCACCCTTGAGGGTCCGCTGGCGTGCGAGGTCCACGTGCTGGAAGTCGCAGCCACCGCAGGCCGCCGGCCCGGCATACGGACACGGCGGGGTCACCCGATCCGGTGAGGCCACCTCGAACGCCACCGCGTCGGCGCGCAGGAACCGATCCCCCGGCCCACCCTCGGTCACCCGAGCACGGACCCGCTCGCCGGGGATCGCATGGCGGACGAAGAGGACGCGGCCGGCATACCGGGCGATGCAGTGGCCGCCGTGCGCGATCGGACCGACCTCGACGACGACCTCGGACCCGACGACCAGGTCGTCGGGTGAGAGTTCGCCCGGCACCGGCCTCAGCCCTCGCCGCGTCGAACGGATCCGACGGTGGGCCGGTCCTCGTCGAGCTTGGCCTCGAGGCCGGCCGAGGACGCCAACTGCCACGGCACACTGGAGACCATGACGCCGGGGGTGAAGAGCAGGCGGGCCCGCAGCCGCAGCGCGCTCTGGTTGTGCAGGATCTGCTCCCACCAGTGGCCCAGCACGTACTGCGGGATGTAGACGACGACGAGGTCGCGGGGATTGCCGCTTCGGATCGACTTCACGTAGTCGACGACCGGCCGGGTGATCTCCCGGTACGGGCTGTCGAGCGCCTTGAGCGGGACGGGAATGTCGCGCCGGACCCAGTCGTCCTGCAGGTGGGTCGTCTCGTCCGGGTCCACGTTGACCGTCAACGCCTCGAGGACCTGGGGGCGGGTGGCGCGCGCGTAGGCCAGGGCCCGCAGCGTCGGCTTGTGGATCTTCGAGACGAGCACGATTGCGTGGACGCGCGAGGGAAGCAACTGGTGCTGGGTGTCGCTCTCGTGGACGGCGAGCTCACGGCTGACGTGGTCGTAGTGCCGCCGGATGGCCAACATGATGACGAAGAGCACCCCCATCGCCGCGATCGCATAACCGGCCCCGTGCAGGAACTTGGTCGCGAGGACGACGACGAGGACGGTGCCGGACATGGCCGCGCCGATGATGTTGATGATCCGCGAGTTCTTCATGTGTCGGCGCACCGAGGGGTCCTCCTCGACGCCGAGGTGCCGGTTCCAGTGGCGGACCATCCCGATCTGACTGGTCGTGAAGGAGACGAAGACGCCGACGATGTAGAGCTGGATGAGCTTGGTGACTTCGGCGTTGTAGAGCACGATCAGCGCAATCGCGGCACCGGCGAGGATCAGGATGCCGTTGGAGAACGCGAGCCGGTCACCGCGCGTGTGCAGCTGGCGGGGCAGGTATCCGTCCTTGGCGAGGATCGAGCCCAGCACCGGGAACCCGTTGAAGGCGGTGTTGGCAGCGAGGATGAGGATGAGCCCGGTGACCACGGAGACCAGGACGATGCCCGGGGTGAACCCCGAGAACACCGCCTTGGAGAGCTGCCCCATGATCGTGTCCTGCACATAGGTGTCCCCGACCGGCACACCGTTGCGGGTCAGCTGCTCGGCGGGGTTCTCCGCGTAGTGGATCTTGGTCCACGTCGCGAGCGTGATGATCGACATGAGCATCGTGACGGCGATCGACCCCATGAGCAGCAGGGTCGTCGCCGCGTTCTTGCTCTTCGGCTTCTTGAACGCCGGGACACCGTTGGAGATCGCCTCGACACCGGTGAGGGCGGCGCATCCGGAGGAGAAGGCCCGCAGCAGCAGGAAGGCCATCGCGAGCCCGCCGAGCGCCTCATACCCCGGCTCCGGGTGCAACTCGAGGCCCGCGCTGGCCGCCTGGGGAAGCGTGCCGCTCGCTCGCCGGATGAACCCGACGATCGCCATCCCGATGACCGCCACCATGAACAGGTAGGTGGGGATGGCGAAGGCGGTGCCGGATTCCCGGACCCCGCGCAGATTCATGGCGGTGAGCAGGACGACGAGGATGACCGCGATGAGCGCCTCACGGCCGCGAATGAAACCGAAGGAGGCCGCCGCGTTCTGGATGCCCGAGGACACCGAGACGGCGACCGTGAGGACGTAGTCGACGAGCAGGGCACTGGCGACCGTCAGACCGGCCTTCGGTCCGAGGTTGACGGTGGCCACCTCGTAGTCTCCTCCGCCGGAGGGGTAGGCGTGGACGTTCTGGCGATAGGAGAGCACGACGACGACCATGACGAAGGCAACGCCCAGGCCGATCATCCAGGAGTGCGTCAGGGCGAGCGCACCGCCGGCCAGGCCGAGGGTCAGCAGGATCTCATCGGGTGCGTACGCCACCGAGGACAAGGCGTCACTGGCGAAGACGGGGAGCGCCAACTTCTTCGGAAGGAGGGTCTCGCCGAGGCGATCGCTGCGCATGTGCGCAGCGAT
>WBZS01002296.1_pt1 | contig 12230 bp, 8 predicted proteins | sample 5204201 | NCBI WGS metagenome assembly WBZS01 (sample SAMN12344357, study PRJNA552823) | activated sludge metagenome | biome: Activated sludge suspended growth; feature: Nitrification reactor; material: Wastewater; isolation source: activated sludge from nitrification reactor of wastewater treatment...
CATACCCCCGACTGACCCCGCGGTCCGGGCCCGGCTCGAAGCCGAGGCTGACACCCTCGGGCTGGCCGCTCTTCGGGAGCGGCTGACCGCGCTGGATCCCGTTGCGGCACAACGGATCGAGCCCAACAACGACCGTCGCGTCATCCGCGCCCTCGAGGTCATCGAGCTGACCGGTCGGCCATTCAGCGCGAGCCTGCCGGAGCGACAACACCTCGTCCCGACGGTGATGCTCGGGCTGACCCTGCCGCGCCCGGACCTCGACGACCGGATCGAGACCCGGACCCGTCGGATGTGGGACGCGGGTCTGGTCGCCGAGGTGGAGCGCCTGCTCGACCTCGGCCTGGAGCGCGGCCGGACCGCGCGGACGGCCCTCGGCTATGCCCAGGCCATCGCCCAACTACGGGGCGCCCTCACCGAGATCGAGGCGATCGCCTCGACCGCGCAGGCGTCCCGTCGGTTCGCCCGTCGGCAGGAGTCGTGGTTCCGGCCCGACCCGCGGATCCTCTGGCTGCCCGCCGACGCCCCTGACCTGCTCGACCGCGCCCTGGCCGCCTTAGCCGCCCGAGACGCGCTGCCGCGTGCCTCGGGCTCGATGCCCGACAATGGCTGACATGCACGGGCTGGCCTTCACCAAGGGACACGGGACCGAGAACGACTTCGTCCTCGTCCCCGACCCCGAAGGTCGACACGACCTCACCCCCGACGAGGTTCGCGCCCTGGCCGACCGCCGCGCCGGTGTCGGCGGCGACGGGGTGATCCGGGTCGTCCCGACCCGCCTCGCCGACGACCCGGCGGTCCGGGCCCAGTCCGGTCAGGCCGCCTGGTTCATGGACTACCGCAACGCCGACGGCTCGGTGAGCGAGATGTGCGGCAACGGGACCCGGGTGTTCGCGGCATACCTGCTCCGCGAAGGCCTGGAGCGCGGCGGCGACTTCGCCATCGCGACGCGCGCCGGCCTCAAGCGGGTGCGCACCGCGGCCCAGGGGTATGCCGTCGACCTGGGCGCCGCCCGCGTCGACGACTCCGAGGGCGCCCGGGAGACCGGGTTCAATGCCGTCGTCCACGCCCACGGCGGCCCCGAACTGCCGGGGCTGCGTGTCGACGTCGGCAACCCGCACACCGTCGTCGTCCTGCCGCCGACCCTGGCGTTGGGCGACCTCGATCTCAGCGTGGCCCCGCACGTGGCCCCGCACGCGTCGGCTGGCACCAACGTCGAGTTCGTCCAGATCCTCGGGCCAGGGCACATCGCCATGCGGGTGCACGAGCGCGGAGTGGGGGAGACCCGCTCGTGCGGCACCGGGGCGGTGGCGGCCGCCGCCGCGACCCGGTGGTGGGACGGCCCCGACGACACCAATCGAGAGTGGACCGTCGACGTGCCCGGTGGCCGGCTCGCCGTGACCTTCACGGATGCCGGGACTGCGGAACTCGCCGGCCCCGCAGTCCTCGTCGCCGACGGGATCTGGACCGACGGTGCCGACTGAGGAGCCCGAAACCGAGCCGACACCGGAACCGCTGGGCCACCCTGGCTCACGGCTCGGTGCGGAGGTCAGTGATGGTGCGCAGCGCCACCGAACCGCTCGGACACACCCCCTGAGCGTCCCCGAACCGGTAGTGCACAAGGCCGCTCGAGCCGGTGCTCAGTGGTGGTTGGACGCGCTCCCCGAGTTGGTCGCCGGTCTGGAACGCGACTGGCGGATCACCGTCGGGAGGGCTCTCGGCGGCGGCACGGAGGCTTTCGTCGCCGAGGCCACGACCGCGGACGGTGAGCTCGCCGTGCTCAAACTCGTTCTCCCACAAGGGCATGACGCGGCGCGACACGAGATCACCACGTTGCGCCTCGCGGACGGGCAGGGCTGCGCCCGGCTGTTGCGAGACGACACCGCGCGCGGAGCACTGCTCGTCGAGCGCCTCGGCCCGTCGCTGGCCGATGCCGGGTCCAGCTTCTGGCCGCGGCAGGAGATCCTCGCCGACCTGGCCGCGCAGGTATGGCGTCCCGCCGCCGACTCTGGCCTCCCGACCGGGGCGGAGAAGGCCCGCTATCTCGTCGACTTCGTCGAACGACTCTGGTCCGAGTTCGAGGGTGCCTGCTCGCGCCCGGCGGTCGACTATGCCCTGGGGTGCGCCCGGCGACGGGCCGACGCGCACTCATCTGCGCGGGCCGTCCTTGTTCATGCGGACATCCACGCGTGGAACGCCCTGCGTCGCACTGACGGGGGCTATGCGCTCGTCGACCCCGACGGGCTGCTCGCGGAGCCGGAAGCGGATTTGGGCATCCTGCTGCGTGAGGATCCCGACCACCTGCTCTCCGGGGATCCTTGGGCGTGGACGACCTGGCTGGCCCGGCGCACCGGCACCGACCCGGTCGCGATCTGGGAGTGGGGTGCCATCGAACGGGTGTCGACCGGCCTGCTCCTGCTTTCCGTTGGGATGACCGACCTTGGTGCGGCGATGTTGCGCGCCGCCGAGGTGGCGGCCGCCGCACCGCCGGTCAGTGGGTGACGGCGAGCACCCGGAAACCCCGCGAGGTCGCGTAGCGCTCGCACGGCATACCCAACTCGGCGGCGATCCACCGCTGCAGGGAGTCACTTCCGAGGTTCTTCTGGACCACGAGGTATGCCGTCCCGTCCGCTTCCAGCCGCGGCAGCCAGGTCCGCAACAGGTCGTGCAGGACGACCTTGCCGACCCGGATCGGGGGGTTGGACCAGATGCTCGCGAACCGTACGTCCCCGGGCACCTCGTCGGGGCGGCATACCCGAATCCGTTTGAGCCCCAACGATGCCGCGTTGTCCCGAGCGAGGGCCAGCGCGCGCTCGTTGACGTCCACGGCATACACGTCGGCACCTGGTGACAGGATCCCTAAGCTGAGCGCGACCGGGCCCCAGCCGCAGCCGAGGTCCAGAAGCGTCCCCTCCGTCGGTGGGTCGGGGGCCTGCGCCAAGAGGACCGCGGTGCCGATGTCGACCCGGTCGGGGGAGAAGATCCCGGCCGCCGTCACGACGGTGACCCGGCGCCCGGCCAGCTCGACGGTGAGGGGGCGGCGCTCCTCGGGGGTGGCCGGCGCCGCGGTGAAGTAGTGCTCCTGCTCGCTCATCGCCCACCAACCTAAACGGTTGGTCGACCCGGCATCGGCCGTGCGAGGCTAGAGCCACGATGACACGACGATCAGATCTGCTGGCCGGCAAGGCTTCAGCGCTTGCCGATGACGACCTCGACCCGCAGGGGTGGGGTGACGCGGCATACCCGGGCGGCGTCGACAGCGACCTCGGGTCCTACGACGGCGACCAGCTCGACCGCGAGGAGCGCGCGGCCCTGCGCCGAGTCGCTGGCCTGTCCACCGAACTGCAGGACGTCACCGAGGTCGAATACCGCCAGTTGCGGCTGGAGCGGGTCGTGCTAGCTGGCGTCTGGACCGAAGGCAGCGCCCAAGACGCGGAGAACTCCATCCGCGAGCTCGCGGCGCTGGCCGAGACGGCAGGTTCGACGGTGCTCGACGGAGTGCTGCAGCGGCGCCAGCGGCCCGACCCGGCGACCTTCCTCGGCAAGGGCAAGGCCCAAGAGCTGCGCGACATTGTCCTGGCCGAAGGGGCCGACACGGTGATCTGCGATGGCGAGCTGTCGCCGGGCCAGCGTCGCGCGCTGGAGGACGTCGTCAAGGTGAAGGTCATCGACCGGACCGCGCTGATCCTCGACATCTTCGCCCAGCATGCCCAAAGCCGGGAGGGCAAGGCTCAGGTCGAGCTGGCCCAGCTGCAATATCTCCTGCCGCGCCTGCGTGGGTGGGGTGAGTCGATGAGCCGCCAGGCCGGTGGGCGGGTGGCTGGCGGTGAGGGGATCGGGTCGCGAGGCCCCGGCGAGACCAAGATCGAGTTGGACCGGCGCCGGATCAACTCCCGGATCGCCAAGCTCAAGCGCGACATCGCCGCGATGAAGACCGGGCGGGACACCAAGCGGCACTCTCGTCGGGCTGGCCACGTCCCGAGTGTGGCGATCGCCGGCTACACGAACGCCGGCAAGTCCTCGATCCTCAACCGGATCACCGGGGCCGGGGTGCTGGTGGAGAACCAGCTGTTCGCCACCCTCGACCCGACGGTCCGGCGGGCCGAGACCGCCGACGGGCGCGAATACACCCTCGTCGACACGGTCGGCTTCGTCCGCTCCCTGCCCCATCAGCTTGTCGAGGCCTTCCGCTCCACCCTTGAGGAGGTGGCCGACGCCGACCTGCTGCTGCACGTCGTCGACGGCTCGCACCCCGACCCCGAGGGCCAGATCGCCGCGGTCCGCGAGGTGCTCGCCGGAGTGGACGGGGCGGGGGATGTCCCCGAGGTCATCGTCATCAACAAGGCCGACGTCGCTGACCCCGAGGTCATCGACCGGCTCACCCGCACCCACAAGCACTCGGTTGTCGTGTCGGCCCGGACGGGGGAGGGGTTGGAGGCGCTCCTCGTGCTCGTCGCCGAGGCGCTGCCCAAACCCGACGTGCAGGTCGAGTTGCTCATCCCCTATGACCGAGGCGACCTGCTCAGCCGGATCCACGAGCATGGCGAGGTCCTTGACGTCGAGCATGTCGAGACCGGCACCCGGGTCCGCGCCAAAGTGCACGAACAAGCGCTCGGCGGGCTCGCGGCATACCGGGTTTAACCGAGCGCACGAGGCCCGACGCGGGAGGTTTGGCGAAACCGCGGTTCCTCTCGGCGTGTCGCGCGGGGCGGGTGATGTGGTTGTGACCTATGGTGCAATTGGTGAGATCTCGCTATCGTTGGGCGCTGTCCGAACGATGGAGGTCCAATGCTGGCACGCCTGCGCCATCGGCGGTCTGTGTCACGCGGATTGCCGAGGCCACGCCGCCTGCTCCGGGGGATCTGGGTCGTCACACTCGCGGTGAGCGTGTCGTCCACGATGTCGCACGCCGCCCTGGCGGCCGGTTCGCCGTCCCCGGTGATCCCCAGCCAGGCTCAAGTGGATGCCGCCAAGACAGCGGTGACGAGCCAACAGTCGCGGGTCGCGCAGCTGGAGGCTGGCTACCAGGCTGCCAGCGCAGAGGCTGCAACGCGCCAGCACGCGGTCAACCGAGCCTCCGCCGCGTATGCCGTCGCGGAAGCGAACGTCGCACGCGCTGCCGAGGCGTCGCGCATCGCCCAAGCGGATGCCGACCGGGCCGCTGCTGCTGCGCGAGCGGCACACGACGCTCTGGGCCGGACCGCGGCGGCGGCATACGAGCAAAACGGCAGCACTGGCGAGCTGCTCCTGGGCCTGTTGGGCTCGGAAGGACCGCAGCGGGCCGTCGACCTGGCTCAGTACCTCGAGGATGCTGCCGGGGCGCTGGACCGGCAGCTGCGAGATGCCACCATGCTCGCCGGAGTCGCCGACTCGGCGACGGCCGTGGCGCAAGAGCGAGGCCGGGTGCTTGCGGAAGCCGCGGCAGCACAAGCGGACTCGCTGGCCAGCATGCAGGCCGAGCTCGACGCCGCCACCGGCGCCCTCAACGATCTGGCCGCACGGCAACGCGCCATGGTGACCGAGCTGGCCGCCCTGCAGAACACGTCGGAGGATATCCAGCAGGAGCGCCTTGACGGACTCGCTGCGGCGGCCGCTGCCAAGGCGGCCGAACAGGCGGCCGCTGAGCAGGCGGCGCGCGAGGCAGCAGCACGTGCGGCCGCAGCGGCAGCGGCGACTCCCAGCCCCACGACGGCCAAACCGAGCACGACCACGGCCAAGCCGAGTCCGTCGACGACGAAGCCGACGACGTCGAGCTCAAGCTCGACATCACCGACCAGTTCTTCGTCGCCCTCGACATCAGTCCCGCCGAAGACCACGGATCCGCAGATCCTCTGGGCGCAGAAGAACCCCAAGACGGTGGCGCAGCAACTCATGCCGAAGTTCGGCTTCGCTTCCAGCGAATGGACCTGCCTGGAGTCGTTGTGGCAGAAGGAAAGCAGCTGGTACTGGGCAGCCGACAACCCCTACTCCAGCGCCTACGGCATCCCGCAGGCGCTTCCGGGCACCAAGATGGCCACCGCGGGCGCTGACTGGCTGATCAACCCGGCGACCCAGATCACCTGGGGTCTGGGCTACATCAAGGGCCGCTATGGCACGCCGTGCTCGGCCTGGGCGAAGTGGCAGTCACGCTCTCCGCACTGGTACTGAGCCCGCGGATACTGAGCCCGCGGATACCGCGGATGAATGGCCCGCGGAAACTGAGCCTCGGGTCGGTCCCACCCGAGGCCACCACGGCCGGGCTGGAGATCAGGGCTGGTCGACTCCCGCATGGGCGATCCGGGCCAGCTCACGCCAGATCAGGGCGAGCAGGAGCGCCGACCCGACGAAGGCGAACCAGAACGGCGCGGTGACTCCCCACACCGACGCGAGCACGCCGCCGAGCGCCTGGCCAACGACGAGCCCGCCCATCAACCCGAGCACATAGACGCTGCCGACCCGGCCCTGGAACTCCATCGGGACCGCCCGCTGGCGCACCGCGCGGGCGGTGGTGCCCCACACGAAGGCCTCCATCCCGAAGGCGACCATGACGATGAGGGCGACGGCTGGCGATGTGGTCGTCGCCAGCCCGAGATGGACGAGGGTCTCGGTGAGCAGGCACGCGCGCATCAGCGCCGCGAGCGAGAAGCGCCGCTCCAGCCAGTCGTATGCCGCGGTGCTCACCAGCCCGCCGACCGCGATCGCCGTCGTGAGCACCCCGAACCCCACCGGCCCGAGCCCGAGTCGATCCTGGGCAAGGAGCACGAGGACCGACCACGCCGCACCCCAGGTGACGTTGAACGCGAGGATGGTCAGTGCGAGCGTGCGCACCGGACCGTTGGCCCACAGCCAGCGGAAGCCTTCGGCGATGTCCCGCCGCACGTGGCTGGGCTCGGTCCGCTCGGGCAACCCGGGCACGCGCATTCGACCGACGAGCAGGGCACCGAACGCCACGCATACCGCTTGGGTGCCGAACGGCACGGCGGCACCGACCGCGAAAAGCGCCGCCCCGATCGGCGGGGCGACGAGCTGGTTCATCGTCAGGTAGGCCGCCGACAGCCGAGCGTTGGCGATGCCAAGGTCGGCCTTGTCGACCACCATCGGGAGCAGCGTGGGGGAGGCGGTGTCGGCGAAGGTCTCCGCGGTCCCGAGCAGGAACATCACCGCCAGGACCAGCCCCACATGCACCGGACCACCGACCAGGGCGACCGTAAAGAACACCAGCACGAACGCCCGCGCCAGGTCGACGGCCACCACCATCCGCTTGCGGTCGAGGCGGTCGGCCAGCACACCGGCATACAGGCCGAACAGCAGCCACGGCAGGTGCTGAAGGAGCGCGGCCGCCGCGATGAGCATCGGGTCGCGGGTCACCGAAGCCATGAGAAGGGGGCCGGCGGCCAGCGCGATCCCGTCGCCGATATTGCTCACCCACGCTGAGCCCAACAGCAACGAGAAGTCACGCCCAAGGCGCTTCGGCAGCACCCGTTCCCGTAACCCGCTCACAAGGGGCAGACGCTACTCCGACGACCGCTGGCGGCGCCTCTGGTTTCCCGCCCTGCCGCGAGTGGGGACGGCTGGGGATGTCGGCGGCTGGGAGTCGGCGACACGGCATACAGTGGCTCGGTGTCCACGCTCGATGCCTTGCTGCGCGCCGCCGTGGCCGGGGTCGGCGGCACCGAGCGTCCGGGGCAGGTGCAGATGGCGTATGCCGTCGAGCGCGCCATCTCCTCGCGCGAGCACCTCCTGGTCCAGGCTGGGACCGGGACGGGGAAGTCGCTGGCCTACCTCGTCCCCGCGGTGCAGCACGCCTACGACACGGGCAAGCCAGCCGTCGTGGCGACCGCGACCCTGGCGCTGCAGGCCCAGATCATCGACCGCGACCTGCCCCGGCTGGCGAGCGCAGTCGCGCCGTTGCTCGGGCGGCGGCCGACCTTTGCGATGGTCAAGGGGCGACGAAACTACCTGTGTCTGCACAAGCTCGAAGGCGGGTTCCCCGACGAGGACGAGGCGTTGCTCGGCGTCGGGGATGTCGACCGTGCGGTCGGGCGGCTCGGCCAAGAGGTCATCCGGCTGCGGACCTGGGCCGAGATCACCGAGTCCGGTGACCGTGACGAGCTCGTCCCCGGGGTCTCCGACCGGGCGTGGCGGCAGGTGTCGGTCGACGCCCACGAGTGCCTCGGTGGGAAGTGCCCGTTGGTCACCGCGTGTTTCGTAGAGCGCTCGCGGGCCGCGGCGGCGGACGTCGATGTCATCGTCACCAACCACTCCTTCATGGCGATCGACTCGTTCGAAGGTCGCCAGATGCTGCCCGAGCACGACGTGCTCATCGTCGACGAGGCACACGAGCTCGTGGAGCGGGTCACCTCGACCATCACCGATGAGCTGACCGCGGGGATGGTCAACGGCGCCGCCCGCCGGGCAGGCAAGCGCAGCGACCGGTCCGAAGAGGCGACGCAGGTCGCCGACCTGCTCGGCTCGGTCCTGGACGGTATGCCGGAGGGCCGGGTCCTCGGGTTGCCTGACACGTTGCAGTTGGCCCTGACCCGGGCTCGCGACGTGGCGCGTGGCATGCAGAGCGACCTCAAACCTGAGACCGGAGCCGAGCCGGACGGTGCCCTGCAGGTCGCCCGGGCCGCCGTGGACGAGGTGTTCGACAACGCCGCTCGGATCCTGGAAGGGCGCGAGCTGGACGTCGTCTGGCTCTCCCACGAGCCCAGGCGCGGGGCGGTGCTGCGGGTCGCACCGATGAGTGTCGCGATGCTCGTGCGCGACAAGGTGCTGGCCGACCGGACGGTGGTCATGACCTCGGCCACCTTGGAGCTGGGCGGGTCCTTCGACGCGGTCGCCGGGACGATGGGCTTGCGCGGGGAGGGTGCGCCGAGCTGGACCGGCCTGGATGTCGGGTCGCCGTTCGACTACCCGCGCCAGGCCATCGCCTATGTCGCCGCTCATCTGCCGCCTCCCGGGCGCGACGGGACGCCGACCGAGGCGATGGACGAGCTGGAGGCGCTGGTGCGGGCTGCCGGCGGGCGGACCCTCGGGCTCTTCTCGTCGATGCGGGCAGCCCAGGCGGCCACCGAGCAGCTGCGGGAACGCTTCTCCGCGGGCGGGGTCGGGATCGAGATCCTCTGCCAGGGCGAGGACCAGATCGCTACTCTCGTGCGGCAGTTCGCGCGAGAGGCGACAACGTGCCTGTTCGGGACGCTGAGCCTGTGGCAGGGGGTCGACGTCCCGGGCTCGTCGTGCCAGCTGGTGGTCATCGACCGGATCCCGTTCCCGCGGCCCGACGACCCGCTGGCCTCGGCCCGGACCCAGGCGATCGCCCGGATGGGCGGCAACGGCTTCATGGCCGTGTCGGCGACGCATGCGGCGCTACGGCTCGCCCAAGGGGCGGGACGGCTCGTCCGTAGCTCGGACGACCGGGGCGTCGTCGCCTTCCTCGACTCCCGGATGACGACGGCTCGGTATGCCGGATTCCTGCAACGCTCGCTGCCCCCCTTCTGGCCGACGACCGACCGGGAGAAGGTGCTCGCTGCCCTGCGGCGTCTCGACGAGGTGGCGCCTGAGCCGCACCCGGTCGCGGAGCCCACGGCACGGGGGCTGGGAGGTGCGCCCGCGGCATACGCGATGGGGGAGGAGGGTGACGGGGAGGTGAGCGATCCGCGGCCGGTCGCCGGACCGCCCCCGGTGGCGCCCTCGCCGCGGACCGCGGTCACCGGCGGCCACGCGTGGACGACGGCCCAGGACGCCGAGCTGCGCGACGCTGCGGAGGCGGGGATCGACCTGGCGGAGCTCGTCGAGCATTTCGAGCTGCCTGAGGAGGTCATCCAGGCCCGGCTGACCCAACTGGGGCTGGAGATCGGCGAGCCGACGTTCGGTTTCGACTAGGACGGGCGTGACGGTGTGCGGTTGACGGGGTGATCATCCCCTCAATCGCACACCGTCGCGCTCGCACCTGATGGTCCCGAGAAGCGGCGCTGAGTTGAGGCCGGTGTCGCCGAGCGCCGTGCTGTCGCTCGTTCGTCACCCGCCGCTCGAACTCGGTTGACCGCCGCTCGAACTCGGTTGACCGCCGCTCGAACTCGGTTGACCGGCTGGGTGTGTGACTGGCAGGGTGATGGGCAGCGGCGCATCCTGACGCCCAGCCGGTGCCGGCCCCAGCCAGCGCACATCACGGCGAAGGGGAGAAGATCCTCGGGTTTGATCTCATCGTTGCGACGCCGCAGGCTGCGACGACGGGCTGGGGCCGTGGGCAGCCGGAAAGCGATGCCGATGACCACCGATGCCGACTTCAAGGCGCTCGTGCGAGCCCGGATGGCCCAGACCGGGCAGACCTATACAGCGGCCCGGGCCGACCTGCTCCTGCGCCGTGACGCCACCGGGGACCATCCCAGGTCGGACGGCGACGCGGCAACTGCGACTGCAGCGTCAGCCGCGCCAGCCGCGACTGCCGCGTCGGCCGCGGTGGCCGCGTCGGCCGAACCCATCCGATCACGCCCGACGATCACCTCGGCCGCAGCCGAGCGGACGCCCGACGAGGTGTTCCGCGACAAGACTCTGCGGGCCTTCTTCGACGGCAAGCGGTTGCGGTCGATCCCGGCCAAACGCAAGGCGCGCGTGGTCGTCCTCCTGGAACTCTTGCGCCGGTTCGAGCCGGGGCGCACGTACGCCGAGCGCGAGGTCAACGACCTCCTGCGCGCCAGCCATGACGACGTCGCGTCGCTGCGGCGTGAGCTCGTCGACTACCGCTATCTGGAGCGGGCGGACGGGCGCTACTGGGTGACCAATCGGGATCCGGTTCGGGACGCCAACGAAACTCAGGAGGTGCCGGCCGGCGAGGCCGACCTGTTGGCTGCCATGCGGTCACCGGCACCGAGCCAGTCCGGCCGGCAGGCTCCTCCGCGCTGATCCGGTTCCACTCGCCGCGACGCGGTAGTGCGCCTCGGTGTGGCGGTCCGCCGCAACGCGGCAGCCTCAACGCGGCAGCGTGGTCAGCGCCTCGGCGAAGATCTCGTGGTGCCGGTGCACGTCCGCGACCGTCGTCGACGGCGCCATGAGCGCCATGTTGTGGAACGGTGTCAGCAGGATGCCGCGGTTGGCCAGGTAGAGGTGCAGGTAATCCTCGAGCTCGCCATCGGCCGACGCGGCCGCCTCGGTCCCGTTGCGCGGGTAGGGAGTTGCGAACCGGTATTCGCCGCGCGCGCCGAGCTGGTTGATGGCCCACGGCAGGCGGTGTTCGTCGATGAGTGCCTGCACTCCGTCGACGAACACCGTTGCTGTGTCGATCATCCCGACGAAAGCGTCATCGGTGAGGACGTGTTCGAGGGTCGCCCGCATGGCCGCCACCGACAGCGGGTTGCCGGCGAGGGTGCCTCCGACGCCGCCCATGTCGACCAGGTCCAGGTCGGTGCGGGACAACGCGCGCGCGGCCAGCTCCGCAGACAGCCCATACGCGCCGGTCGGTATGCCGCCCCCGATCGCCTTCCCGATGACGACAACATCTGGGCGGAGGTGATCCCGCTGGGTCATGCCGCCGGGTCCGGCCGAGAAGGTGTGGGTCTCGTCGATGATGAGCAGCGTGCCGTGCGCCCGGGTCACCTCGCGGACCGCGTCGAGGTAGCCCGGGTCCGGCAGGACGATCCCGATGTTGGTCAGCGCCGGCTCCATGAGGACCGCGGCGACGTCGCCGTGGGCGAGCTGCTTCTCCAGGCCCTCGATGTCGTTGAACTCCGCGACCCGGCTGGTCATCGTCACGTCGACGGGGGAGCCGACGTTGCCCGGGCGGCTGGTCCCCTCGCCGTCGTCGCCGACGACGATGAGCGACTCGTCGACCGACCCGTGGTAGCAGTAGCTGTTGACGAGGATCTTCGGTCGACCGGTGATCGCGCGCACCAACCGGATCGCCCAGCGGTTGGCGTCGGTCGCGGTGAGCGAGAAGCTCCAGACGTCCATCCCGAACCGGCGGGACAGCTCGGCCCCGACCCATTCCGCGTCTTCAGTGGGCAGCATCGTCGTCAGCCCGCCGAGCTCGTCGACCCGACGCCGGATCGCGGAGACGACCGGCGCGGGGGAGTGCCCGGCCATCGCCCCGGTGTCGCCGAGCGCGAAGTCGACGTACTCGTTCCCGTCGATGTCCCAGACCCGGCTCCCGCGGCCGCGCTCGAAGTAGACTGGGAAGCCGCCCGCCTTCTTGTTCATCCACGTCATCGGCACCCGCCCGAACAGATGGTCGGCCCGCCCGTATGCCGCCGCGGAGC
>WBZS01002297.1_pt1 | contig 12230 bp, 9 predicted proteins | sample 5204201 | NCBI WGS metagenome assembly WBZS01 (sample SAMN12344357, study PRJNA552823) | activated sludge metagenome | biome: Activated sludge suspended growth; feature: Nitrification reactor; material: Wastewater; isolation source: activated sludge from nitrification reactor of wastewater treatment...
GGCGGCGACCGTGCCGCCGGTCGGCAAGGCCCCCGGCGCCAGATCGGCAGCGGCGAGCGGCAGGCTTGCGCCAAGCGCTAGGACCACGGCAGCGACGCCAGCACGGGTACGGCCCGAAGCCTTCTTGCCGCTGGCGCGCGTCAGCTCGGAGGCGACGATCCAGGCGTTGAGACGATGGTTCCAGATAAGGCGGTATGTCTTGTTCATGATCAAAAGGCCCATTCCGCGCCGACCCAGCCGCGCGTGCTGTTGCTCTTTCCGTCGGCATTGTTGCCGCTGGCCGAGGCGCCGGGGTTGTCGCCGATTGCCGTGGCGACGTAGGCAGTCAGGGAAATATTGCGCGGCAACACCCAGTTGAAGCCGGCGCCGGCGCCGGACAGCGAGTAGTGATTGCGGATGCCGGGGTCGGCCCGCCCGCCGCGCAGGTCGTCGACGATCCAGACTGCGCCGCTGTCGGCGAAGACGCGGAACGCCGCCTTGCCCGGGATGGCGGCTGCGGTCAGCGGGAACACCCAGTCGAAGCGGGCCAGCCAGGCGTTGTCGCCGCCCGCCTCGCCTTCGGGATAGGCGCGCACGCCGTTGAAGCCGCCAAGCAGGAATTTCTCGGAGGAATCGAGGTTGCGGCTGGCGCTCTGCCCTGACAGGCGCAGGTTGAGAAAACTCCAGCTGCCGACCGGATGGAGGAATTCCCCCTGGCCCCACAGCTTGCCGTAACCGCCGGCGGTGTCGACGGTGGCGGCATTGACCTTGATGTAGTCGGCCGGCCCCTTGATCTGGAGGTCGCCGCCAGTCAGCGCGACACGGTAGCGAACCTGACCGGCGGCCACTGCGGAAACCCCGTCGAACGAGAGCACGGCGACGTTGATGCGCTTGTCGTCGAGGTCACCGCCGGTCCAAGTGTCGGTCAGGCGTTTGCGTTCGAGGCTGAGGCCGACGTAGTGCACCGCGTTCTGCCGCAGCACGAGGGGATAGCGCGCCTGGATGCCGGCGACCGCGGCGTCGCCGGCGCGATCGAGAGCGGCGAACTGGCAGCAGAGGTCGTAGCGATAGTAGGCGGCGCTGGCGCCGAGCGTCAGCCCGTCGTAACCCACCGGCACCTGATAGGAACCGAAAACGGCGGTCGCCCCGGTCGAATGGGCAAGCCAGAGATTGCCGCGATCGCCAATGCTTAACGGGCTGTTGAGGGCCAGAGAGGCCGTGGCTCGCCCTTGGCCGGTAAACCGGTTGCCATAGTTGTCGACGCCGAGCGTCCCGCTGACCAACGGGCCGGACGGCGTATCGACCTGCAGATGGGAGGTGCCGATGGTGGCGCCCGGCTGCAGAAGGGCGGATGCCGGCGCACCGGCCCGCTGTTCGAGGAGGATGAGGCTGCGCTCCAGTCCACCCTGTTCGATCGGCTGTCCGGAAACGACCCCCTGGGCAGCGAGCGTCCGGCCGACCACATCGGCATCGAGGCGCGCCGACCCGGCGGCATTCACCCGGTCATAGCGCCCTTCGAGCACGGCGATGCGGACGACGCCGCCGACGATCTCCTGCGCCGGCACATAAGCGCGCGCCAGGAAATAGCCGCGCTCGCGGTAGAGCGAGGTTATGCGCGCCGCCCCTTGACGCAGCTCGTCGAGCGTGACTTCGCGGCCGGCCAGACCGGCCAGCTGTGCCTCGACCTCGGCGGGCGGCAACAGGCTGACACCCTCGATCACGAAGCGGGACACCTTGACGGAACCCTTCGCCCCGTCGCCCGCCGGTTGTTCGTCCGCCGGTTTGGGCAATGCCGACGCCGGCAGGGTCGGCTCCTCGACCGGCGGCGCAAAAATGTTGAGCAGCGTACCGGCGTTTGGATGGAATGCCGGCGGCGTCTGCGACCAGGCGGCCGAGGGGGTTGCAGCCAGCATCATGGCTGTCAGGGTCCGGAAGCGAAATAGGGGAAGATCAGCGAACATTCTTGCAGCCCGAAGGTCGGTCGTTACGCAAGGCGAACGAATTTTGTCTAATTTCGCAAGAATACCGCGCAACCATATGAACGCAATGAAATAATTCACGGCCACACGCCCCTCGGGCGGCTTTTTGCACTCGCGCAACGGAAAACCGCTGCCGGAAACCGATTCTGCCGCGCGGCGTCAGCGCAGACGAGCAAACGCCGGCAGGAGGCGCTCCCTGATTAGCTCGCTCCTAACCAATAGAGCGCTTCAAATGCCACCCTGAGAAACCTGAATGATCGGGATGGCGGAAGGATGCACCACGAATAGCGGAACAACCACGCTTATTCAGAAGAGTTTAGGCAAATGCAGTCGATTGTACGCATCGCTCAATCGCTCCACATACCAGCTAAACCAGGGCGAGATGATGGTTGAAAATGCAAAACGGCCCGAGAGGGGCCGTTCAAAAAATAATCTGGCGGAGAGGGCGGGATTCGAACCCGCGTTAGGGTATTACCCTAAACACGCTTTCCAGGCGTGCGACTTAAACCACTCATCCACCTCTCCGAGAGGCGCGCATTGTAACAGAGGGGCGTGGTTCGTCAAAGGAACTTTCGTACCCAGGCCAGTCCTATCCAGAGGATGAATAGCAGCAGAAATGTGAGCATACCCACTGCCTTGCCCGAAGTCGCGGTCGGCAGCAGTTTGGCGGTCAATTTTCGCGGTGGCGAGGTTAACAGGTCGAAAAATCGGTAAATGGTGTTTTGTTCTCGGCGCCGGCCGGCCAGCAGATGAAGAACGCCCTGACCGATCAGGCACAATCCCAGCATTTCGACGATGGCGCGCAACGCACCGATCAGAAAAAGGAGCACACCGCTCCCCTACTCGTCATCGATGCCGAACCGTTTTTCCAGTTGTCGCATGCGCCGGTTATAAATCCAGATCAGGAAAAGATAGATAACCAGCGTGCCCTGCGCTGCCATATAGAAGCCCAACGGAAAGCCAAACAGGCTGAAGTCGTTGAGATCCCTGGCGAACAAGGCAAAACCGAAGGTGATCACGACCCAGACGTAGAGCAACACCAGGGTCAGGCTCCGGGTCTTCCGCCAGTAAAGATTGGTATCCATCATTGCTCGCGATGCCGGGAATGGCGAATGCGGTCGAGAAATGCCATGGCATCCTTGTCCGATTGCCCGGTAAACAGGCTGACTACGAGAATGGTAAGGAATCCGGCAGCCACGCCAAGCACGCCGGCCGATGTAGACTGAAGGTAAAACCATGGATCCATACGCAGATTGCTTACACCCAGCCAGGTAATGGTGTCGAATTCGACGCGGAATATGTAGTACACGGTGATCAACAGACCGACCAGCATGCCGGCCAGTGCCCCGGCACGCGTCGCCCTTCGCCAGAAGATACCGAGCACGAGTGCAGGAAAGAATGCCGAGGCGGCGATCGAAAAAGCCCAGGCGACCATCGACAGGATGGTGCCCGGTTTTTGCGCGGCGACGGTGGCCGCCAGCACGGCGACAACCAGCAACATCGACTTGGAGATCACGAGGCGGAACTGGGTTGAGGAGTCGGGGCGGAAAATCCGGTAGTAAACATCGTGTGACAGCGCGCTCGTAATGGTCAGCAGCAGGCCGTCGGCAGTAGACAGCGCCGCGGCCAACCCGCCGGCGGCAACCAGGCCGGAAACGACATAAGGCATGCCGGCAATTTCGGGGGTGGCGAGCACGATCACGTCGGGATTAAGCGAAAGCTCGGCGAGTTGCAGGATGCCATCACGATTGATGTCCTCGATGCTGACCAGCCCCACCTTGCTCCACGCCGCGACCCATCCCGGCAATTTGGCAATCGGAATATCCACCAGATGGGTGAACACCTCGTACTTGACGAATACGGCATACGCAGGCGCCGTGATGTAGAGCAGGAGAATGAATAGCAGCGACCAGAAAACCGACTCACGCGCCTCGCGCACGCTGGGGGTCGTGTAATAGCGCATGAGCACGTGCGGTAGCGCCGCCGTACCTACCGTCAGGCAGAAGACGAGTGCCAGAAAATTGAGGCGCTGCGCCCAGCCGCCATTCGCTTCGTCCGCGGGAAAGGCTGACGCGTGATGAACAGGCGGGGCCGCCCGTTCGGCCGACGCAAACATTGCCGCCTCCCAGCGCAAGCGCGCCTGGTCCGGATCATGCGGCAAATCCCGACGCTGCCGCTCCAGCGCGACGATGTCCTTCATCTGTGCGTCACTGGCCTTGAGTTCGTTGATCCGGCTGGTCAGTTGTTCCCGCTCGAGTATCAGCGAGTTCGGCAACTGCATGATTTTTTGCGCATACTCATCCGCGCGCTCCTGGTAGAGGCGACGAACATCCTTCTCGGCCGGACTGTCGAACAACTTGTTTTCCAGTTGCCCAACCTGTTGCAAGACCTTGCCATAGACTATCTGGGGCACCGGATTGCCGGTCACCGACCACGACAGGATGGCGACCGGCGTGATGTAGGCGATGATCAGGATCACGTATTGCGCGACCTGGGTCCAGGTGACCGCGCGCATGCCGCCGAGAAACGAGCAGACGAGGATGCCGGCGAGCCCCACGAAGACGCCAATCTCGAACTGCAGGCTGACGAATCTGCTGGTGATGACCCCGACCCCGTAGATCTGCGCGACGACATAGACGAAGGAGGCAAGAATCGCCGCCGCGACGGCAACGAGGCGGATCGCGTTGCCGCCGTAGCGGGCGCCCAGGAAGTCGGGAATGGTGTATTCGCCGAAACGCCGCAAATAGGGCGCCAACAACAGCGCAACGAGTACGAAGCCGCCTGTCCAGCCCAGAACGAAAGCCAGTCCCTGGTAGCCGGAAAGGAATAGTGTCCCGGCAAGACCGATGAACGAGGCGGCACTCATCCAGTCGGCGCCGGTCGCCATGCCGTTGAAGAATGCCGGCACCCGGCGGCCGGCGACATAAAACTCGGAAACGTCCGAGGTGCGGCTCATGATGCCGATCACCGCGTACATCGAAATGGTGAATATCAGGAACGAGTAGCCGATCCAGCGCGGCGGCATGCCGTGCTCTTCGAGCAGGGCAAGCGCCGCGACGAATGCGATGAACCCGCCGGTGTATAACAGGTAGTACCGCTGCAGCCTGGTCAACCCGCCCGGCATTGCTGCGTCTTAGTGACTGCGGCGCAGGAAAGTGGCTGCCTGCGACTCCTCGACCAGCTTGCCGGCGGTGGTGAGGTCCCGGGCTGTCGCGCGCACCAGCAGCATCTGAAAGAGCCGTGCCAGCATCAGCGTATTGGCCATCGTGTCGCGCCGCTCATTGCCGGCAATGCCGAATGTTTCCAGCCAGTCGTCGAGCGGCACCGTGACTTCGGATTTTTCGTTGAAGAGCGATGGGAGCAACCAGGCCAGGTCGATCCACTGCGGCTGAAAATCGACCCCCAGGCGCTCCTTGAACGCGCGTGCCAGGAAACTGCTGACGAAAGGTCCATGGTAAGTGACCAGCGGCGCCTTGGCGGCATAGGTCAAAAATGCCATCAATTGGCGGTCGACCGCAGCAGCGTCGACTTCCTCCGACGCTTCGCCGTCGAGATCGAGCGAAAAGGCATCGTCGGGAACGATGGCCCCCTTGCGCAAGCCTACCGCAGCAATGCCCAGCAAGCCATCCTCGGCGGCACGCGGCCCCGACGTCGCAATGTCGATTACCACGTAGCGGGTGTGGAAATGCGGCTCTTCCAGATTGGGCGCCTTGCTGGCGCGCCAGCCTTCGAGCGCCAGGCGAACGTCCTCGGGCAGGTTGGCCGGCGAACCGGCTCCGCCCTTGAAAAGAAATTTCTTGAGTCCGAATACCATCACTGCACCTGGTAATCGAGTTTGAGCCGCGTCTGGATCTTGCGGGCCTGGCGGAACGATTCCTTGAGGATGCGGCGATCGAGTTCGTTCAAGTTATCCGGATTGATCAGGTTGTCGCCCTGACGACCCGGCTCACCTTCGAGATACTGGTGGCGCAGGCGGAGCAACTGGATGAAGTCGAGGCCTTCGAGGACCGCGTTGATTTCCTCGTCGCGGATCGACAGGCGCTTGGCGGCCAGACGCAGGCGCTGCACCGAGTTGGTGTTATGCACGCCGGCCGCCAGCGCATAGATGCGGGCGACATCGACGAAGATGCGAGAGCCGTATTTCTTGAGGTCGATCTTGCCCGGCTGGTCCGGTTCGAGGTCGGTCAGGAAGTCGCGAATCTTGCCCAGCGGCGGCTCGACATCCAGCGCGTTCTTCGCCATGCAGCGCAGGAACATCGGGTTCGCCGTCGTCTGGACCAGCAGGTGGCGGCGCATCGTATCGGCGAGTTCCGCCTTGCCGAACAGCGCACGGAAATCGAAGAAGATGGTCGCATTGAGCAGGGCGTCCGGATGCGGCATGCGTATCCATTGCGAGAACTGCTCCTTCCATTCGCCCAGCGTCAAACACCACTGCGGGTTGCTGGCCATGATGTTGCCCTTGCACAGCGGGAAGCCGCAACGGTCGAGATCCTTGTTGGTGTCCAGGGCGAAGGCCAAGAAGCGCTGTTTGAGGCCGTCGACCGCAGCAGGGTCAGTGCAGGCAAAGACGATGCCGTTATCCTGATCGGTACTAAAGGTCTGCTCGTCACGCCCTTCGGAGCCGAAGGCAAGCCAGGCCCACTCGATGCCATCGAAATTGTGGTTTTCGAGATTGAGCTGGATGACCCGGCGGGTAATCGCGTCGTTCAGCGCAGAAATGAATTGCGTCAGTTGCTCGGCGCCGATGCCTTGCGCCAGCATGTTGAAAGACAACTGTCGGACATCGGCCGCGGATTGCTTTAGCGCCTCTACATTTTCCGCCGATTCGATGGTCTGACGAATCTGGCGCAGGCCGACGCGCTGCAAGGCAAAGAGATCGCGCTCGGAAACGACACCCGTCAGGCGGCCTTCGGCATCTGTCACCAGCACGTGGCGAATGCCGTTGGTCGCCATCGCCAGCATGGCATCGTAGGCGGTCGCGTTTTCTTCGAGCATGTACGGGGTGGGCGACATCGCCTGGCTGATCGGCGCCGTATGCGGCAGGTCGGCAAGAACGACGCGATCGAGCAGGTCGGAACGGGTGAAAACCCCAACCGGCCGGCGGTCTTCGCCGGCGATGACCAGCGAGCCGACATTTGCTTTCGACATGCCCTCGAGCGCGGTGCGCAAGGGGGTATCCGGCAATACCGTGACCGGCGAGCGCGAACCCACGCCGGAGAGCGGTGAATTGAGCGTCTGCTGCTCGCTGGCGCGCTGGGCGAACTGCTGCTGAAGTTGCACCCGCGACTGATTGAGCAGGCTGGCGATGTATTGCGTGCAGAAGAGGTTGAACTCGCGGCTCGTCGCCATCAGCGTCATGAAATCTTCTGCCGGCAACTGATAGCAGAAGGTATCTTCGACCGCCGTATAGCTGTTGGTCGACGGTCGGCCAGCCGTCACGGCGCCGATCGGGAAGCTCTCGCCGGCACCGAGACTGAGGATCGAATACTCGGTCACCGTCACTTCGCCGGCCTGACGGGCCTGCACCTTGCCGGTCTCGATCAGGTAGAAGTAGCGGACATTACCCGAATCCGGGCCGAGGATTTCGCTGCCCGCCGCGTGAAACACCAGCTTTGCCTTGTCGGCGAAGAGCTGGAGCGCCTCCGGCTTCATCTTGTTGAACGGTGCATGCAGCTTCAGAAAACTCTGCGTACTCCCTGCGACCCGGCGGCTCCCCTGCTGCCGCAATTCCATTTCCGCTGTGCCTACGGCTTGTTCTTCGGTGCTCACGACAACCTCATTTTCTTCAAAGGGCATAGTTTAACTTGAGACGCTGTTGCAGTCTCCTTGCCTGCTTCAGCGATTCCTTCAATATTGCCCGGTCGACTTCGTTCAACCCGGACAGCGGAACGGCGTTGCCGCCACTGTTGCCACTGGCGACCTGGTGCGTCAGACGAATGCGCAAAACATGCGAAAAAGCGGCGTCGACCGCAGCAATCTCATCCTTGTGCAAACCCACATTGGGACCGGCGTCATGGAGACGAGCGCTGGTATTAACCGAGCGGGCGCCACTGGAGAGGGCGAAGATACGCGCGGCATCGACGAATATCCGGCTGCCGAACTTCTTCAGATCGACCTCGTTGCCGTCGTCGCCCTCGCCCACGACATCGCCGAGAAAACTCAATGGCGCCGGGGCCTGCAATGCATTGGCCGCCATCAGGTGCAAGAAAGCCGGTGTCTCGACCGTCAGCGAAAGCAACAAGCTGCGCAGACTTTCGCCAAGATCGATATCGCCATGCAGTGGCCGCAGATCGAAGAAGATGGAAGCATTGAGCAGCGCTTGCGGCTCGGGCCGGCGCACCCATTCGAAAAAGCGGTTGCGCCACTCTTCGAGCGACAGGCACCAGTCTGGATTGCCGGCCATGATGCCACCGCTGCACAGCGTAAAGCCGCAGTTCGCCAGTTGCCGATTGACGTCCTGGGCGAACGGCAGGAAGAGTTCGCGCAGGGCGTCAGCTTCCTGCGGGCTGGCGGCACTGAAGATCAGGCCGTTATCCTGGTCGGTGACGAAGGTCTGTTCGTGACGCCCTTCCGAACCGAGGGCCAGCCAGCACCAGGAAACCGCTGGCAAACGATGGCGCTTTGCCGTCAGCTCGATGATGCGTAACGACAGCCGGTCGTTGAAGGCGGAGACGAGTCGCGTCAGCAGGCGGCCACTGAGCCCGCGCACGGCCAAGTCGCGCAGGAACTCGTCGATGCGCTCGGCGAGTTGCGGCGCGTCGTCCAGAGCGGCAAGCGAATTCAGCTCGGTTTCGAGCCCCAGTTGCCGCCGGCAGGGCAGAACCCCCTCAAGAGACCAGGGCACGTCAGTACTTCACCCGGGCGAAATAGGTTTTCTCGGAAGCTTCCAGTGCCTGGCGCACGGTAACGATCCCTTTTTCTTCAAGCATTGGAATCATCTTGATGAAGACTTCACCGGTCGCCAGTGCATCTTCAAGCGCATTGTGGCGGCTGTCGATCTGGATGCCCAGCCGCTCCAGGATCACGTCCAGCTTGTGCGATTCCTGATTCGGGTGGACCACGGCCGATAGCAGCAGGGTATCGAGCACCGGTTGCGAGAAGCGGATACCGGTACGCTCCTCCTTGAGCTGCAGGAAACGCATGTCGAAGGCCGCGTTATGGGCAATCAGCACCGTGTCTTCGCAGAATTCGTGGAAAGCGGGCAGCACTACGTCGATGTTCGGCTGGCCGCGCACCATGTCCTCCGTGATGCCATGGATGGGAATCGATTCCGGCTTCAGCGGACACTCGGGATCGACAAGCTGGTCGAAGACCTCCTGACGCAGCAGGCGATTATTGACGATGCGCGCCGCGCCGATCTGGATGATTTCGTCGCCGTTGGACGGCTCCAGCCCGGTGGTTTCGGTATCGAAAACGGTGTAGGTCAATTCGCTGAGCTTGCGGTCGAGGTCGATCGACTGGTCTTCGAAATTGAACAGGTCGAAGTCGTAATACTCCGGCCGCCCATTGCCGCGCGCCCGCTCTTCGTCCTGGATGACCTCCGGCGTCGCCACCGGCAGCACGAAACGGAAATAGGCCCGGTGCGCCGCCTTCTCGCGCTGGTACCAGATCTCGCCGCCGTGGCGGTCGATAACATCGCGCAGGGTGAGCGGCGAGCTTTCGCCTGCGACCTGCATCGACTCCATTTCCCAAGTATAGAAAGTCTCGGAAGACATTGCGGGGCCGGCCCAGATCAGATCGAGGTAGGCAAGCTTGCCTTCGGAAGTCAGGCGGAAACGCAACTCGCGGGGCTCGTAGTGGTCCTGCAAGCGGGACGCCAGGAAGACCAGCGCGAAGACCAGCGAGAAACTGTCGGCCTTGACCCACAAAGCATCGTCCAGCTCTTCGGTCTTGATCGGCAGCTTCAGTTTGTCCTCGATGCGGCGCTGGGCGGCGGCGATCACGTCGATGCCGAGAATGTCTTCGAGCGGCCAGCGCGTCTTCATCGAATCCGAGAACTGGGCCATCGTCTGGTCAACGCTATGGCTGCGCTTGGCGACTTCTTCCTCGATCACGCGCAGGAAACGCTCGCGCAGGTCGGGTTCCATATCGGGGTAATCGATCAGGTTCGTTACTGCCGCGCGGATGTTGCCCAGCGCCGACCGGCTGCCTTCGGTCATCGTGTGCAGCAACTGGTCGCGATGCGCCTCCTGCTCGATGCTGCGGGTGATGTTCTCGACCGTCAGCACGTAGCCGGACATCGCCGCCTCGCCCTCGCCCGGCGCGCCCAGCACCGGCACCATCTGGACGCGCAGGAGCTGGCCGCCGCGCGTGGTGGTAATGAAGTTGGCCAATGCCGTCTTGCCGGCCGACAGGCGCTGACGCATGACTTCCTGCGCGTGCTGCACCTGGTTTTTTTCAAGAATGGAGAAGATCGAACGGCCAAGGCCGATCAGCGCGCCGCCGGAAACCGAGGTCGGCCCTTGGGCCAGCGCCTTGAACTGCAGTCGTGCGCGGTTGTTGTAGAGGAGAATGCGGCCATCGAGATTGCAGACAACGACGGCCTGGGCCAGCTCGGACATCAAGGCCGCCAGACGATTCTTCTCTTCTTCCACCGAAGCCTTGGCCTTGGCGATCTGCGCCTCGACGTCGTCCATCAAGGCATCGCGCTGCTGCGCCAGATCGTTGGCGGCGCGCGCCAATTGCTGGACTTCCGGCGGCCCTTCGGCTGCAACGCGGAAGTTACGGTTGGCGCCCAGCATCAGGCGCAGGGTTTCCGCCATGCGTAGCAGGCCTTCGACATACTGCTTGAACAGCCGGTGCAGTACCAGCACACCGATCACGAAGCCGAATATGGTCATCATGGTGCCGACCGGCAAACGGGACAACAGCAGCCCGGTCAGCATTTCGCGCTCGGCATCCTTCATGTCGAGCCAGACCAGCAACGAGGTAACGACGAACGGGCCGGTCATCAACAGACCGAGCACGATTACGGCGAGGATAAAGCGGTGTTTTGCCTTCATGGCGACCATCCGATTTGAAATTCGGGCATTTGCGGCCGTCGACCGCAACAGGGGTTGAAATTCAGCGAGCCAGCATGTCCTTGACCTTGGCGAGCAGCTCCTTGGTCGAGAACGGCTTGGTGACATAGGCATCGGCGCCGAGCGCCAGGCCCTTGGCCACTTCGGTATCACGCCCCTTGGCGGTCAGCATGACGATCAGCAGGCCGGCACGCGCCGGGTCGGCACGCAGCGCTTCGCAGACTTCGAAACCAGACTTCTTCGGCATCATCACGTCGAGCAAAATCAGATCGGGCGCAAAACTCGCCGCCTTGGCCAGGGCTTCCTCGCCATCGCCGGCGACGGCAACTTCGAACCCCTCCTTCTTCATCAGGAATTCGAGTGAAATGACGATGTTCGGTTCATCGTCGACGATCAGTACTTTACGCGCCATCTTGTTTGTCTCCCTTATTTTTCGGACACCGGAAAAGGCACTGTGAAGATGAATTTTGCGCCCGCGCCCGGCCGGCTTTCAACCCACAGATTACCACCAAAATATTCAACGATCTGCCGGCTGATCGGCAGTCCCAGCCCAGTTCCCTGGGGCTTGTCGGTCATCGTGTTTCCACCCTGACGGAATTTTTCGAAAATGACATTGCATTCCTCCGCAGTCAGCCCCGGCCCGTTGTCGACCACCTCGACCCGCACTTCATTGTCATTGGACGCCACCCGCACATGGACACGACCGGTTTCGCCAGGCACGAATTTCACGGCGTTCGACAACAGGTTGATCATCACCTGCGTCAGACGATCGCGGTCGGCCTGCACCACGGGGCCCTCCGGCGGAATATCGCCCTCCAGCGCAACGTCTTTCTCGCGAAAGAGCTGCCCGAGCGACACCATCGCGTCGCGCGCCACTTCGCCAATATCGACGGCGCCGCTCGTCCACTCAGCGCGGCCCGATTCGAGTTTGGCCATGTCGAGAATCTGGTTGATCAGGCGCGTCAGCCGCTCCGCCTCGCTGACGATGATGCCGACGAAGCGCGTCCTGTCGGCAAGCTCCATCTCAGGGTCGTCGTGCAGCATTTCCGATAGCGCCCGAATCGACGTCAGTGGCGTCCGCAACTCGTGGGTCACCGTAGAGATGAAATCGTCCTTCATGCGGTCAAGTTCACGCAGACGTTCATTGGCTTCGCGCAGGTCGGCGGTCGCCGCTTCGAGCTCGCGCGACTTGGTCTCCAGTTCGCGGCTATAGGCCCGCACCTGGGTCGCCTCGTCGAGGATGTCGAGCACC
>WBZS01002299.1_pt1 | contig 12216 bp, 5 predicted proteins | sample 5204201 | NCBI WGS metagenome assembly WBZS01 (sample SAMN12344357, study PRJNA552823) | activated sludge metagenome | biome: Activated sludge suspended growth; feature: Nitrification reactor; material: Wastewater; isolation source: activated sludge from nitrification reactor of wastewater treatment...
GTCGCGCTGGTGACGATCAACCGCGTCATGTCCTTCATGCTCCAGCCACGCTCGCGAAACTCGACGGCGAGCCAATCGAGCAAGTTCATGTGAACCGGATATTCTCCCTGGACACCGAAATGTTCCGCGGTCTTCACGATGCCGCTACCGAAGAAATGCTGCCACATGCGATTGACCTGCACGCGTGACGTCAGCGGTTGCTCGGCGGAAACCAGCCAACGCGCGAAGCCGAGCCGATCCAGCGACGCGTCTTTGGGCAGGGGCGGCAAGAACGCGGGCGTATTGAACGTGACCTTGTCCTTGGGCTTCAAATATTCGCCACGGTCAAGAATCTTCGTTTCACGTTTGTTCGCGTCGCTCATGATCATGACGCGCGGGATTTGATCGCCTTTGTAGTCGTTCAAACTTTTCTTCAAATTGTCCGCCGTGGCGAACGCGGGAGTCTTCTTGACGACCTCGGGCCGAACCTTTTCGTCAAACGATTTCCGAAGGCCTGCTTCCAAGGTTTTCTTGTCGGCGTCCGATCGTTTCTCGGCCGGGTTTTCGAGCAGTTTCACAATTGGTCCGGGCAAGGCCTTTCGTTCCGCGGAATTGGCCTGGTTCACCTGCTTAAGCCAGCCGGTGTAAGCGAGTTCGACCGCTTTCTTCCCGTCCGCCTCCGCTTGAGCGATTTGTTGTTCGAACTTCGAAATACGGGCTTTGTTTTCTTCGGTTGGAAGCTCTATGAACGGTGCGGCCACGCGTATTCGCGACGATTGCCGTTGGGGTACGCCCGACTCCGGCACGCGATTGAAGGCATCCAGAATGCCATAGTAATCCTTCATCGTTAAAGGATCGTATTTATGGTCATGGCACTGGGCGCAGGTCATGGTCAGGCCGAGCCAGGTCGTCGAAGTGGTGTCCATGCGGTCGAACAGGATCACCCAACGTTGTTCCTCGGGAATCGCTCCGCCTTCGCCGTTCAAAAGGTGATTGCGATTGAAGCCACTGGCGATCTTCTGGTCCACCGTGGCGTTGGGAAGTAAATCGCCGGCGAGCTGCCAAATCGTGAATTGATCGAAGGGCAGGTCGGAGTTGAGGGCACGGACCACCCAGTCTCGCCAAATCCATTGCCAGGTATCGCCATCTTGTTGGAAACCATTGCTGTCGGCATAACGCGCGGCATCCAGCCAAGGGAGAGCCATGCGCTCGCCGTAGTGATTGCTCGCGAGCAAACGCTCCACGATTTTTTCATACGCGTGCGGATCGGATTCCTGGACAAAGGAATCCACCTCAGCTGGTGTAGGCGGCAAGCCAATCAGATCGATGTAAAGGCGACGAATCAATGTCGCTCGATCCGCTTCGGGCGAGGGCTTCCAACCTTCTTGCTCGAGCTTGGCGAGTACAAACGCATCGATAGGATTTCGCACCCATCCCTTGTTCTTGACTACAGGTAGAGCCGGGCGTTGGGGAGCCACGAACGCCCAGTGCTGAGCGTACGGTGCCCCTTCGCGGATCCATTGTTCGAGCAGCTTTTTCTGTTCGGCGGTGAGCTTGCGATTCGATTTCGCGGGGGGCATCAACTCGCTGGCTTCCGTCGTGTGAAGGCGTTTGATCAGCTCGCTTTCCTCGGGTTGGTTCGGCACGATCGCCTTCGCTTTGACGGCAGGTTCCCGTTCATCCAACCGAAGGTCGCCTTTTCGTTTGTTGCTGTCGGCGCCATGGCAGGCAAAGCAGTTTTCGGAGAGAATAGGGCGAATATCCCGATTGAAGTCGATCGGCTCCGCTCCGAAACTAGGCATCGCAAGAAAAGAACTAAGAGAAACGCTCGCAAACGCAATCGAGAGCCATCGCATTCGCAGACCTCGCAAGCAAAGGTGTTCCGTGGCAAGATAAAATCCATTTTATCGCAACCGGACGGCGAACTCCACTAAGAAATAGGATGCACGCGTCGGGTTTTGAATCAGATTCGATGGCGCGCGAACGAAAACGACACGTTTGGAGGCAATCATGGGACGCATGACCCCACGCACCGGCAAGAAGACTCGGCCCAAAACCGCCACCAAGGGCAAACGCTATCTTTGTGCGAAATGTCGAAAACGAAGCCCCCGGCCCGTGAAAGAACCTGCTCCGTGGTATTGCCCGATGTGCCGGACCGTGGATTCGAAACAAATCACGGAGTGAAATATGCAGAGTCTTTCTACTGGCTTTCCACTACTTCTGCAGAGAAGATCCAAGAATCAAGAAGCCAAGCTCCAAACAAGTACCAAGGTCCAAAAAAACAAAAATAGACAGTAACCCGTTGCGTTTTTTTCAGTTGGTTCTTGTTTGAAACTTGGCGTCTTGGTTCTTGGTACCTTGCGGCTTTACCGCGTGGGGGCCTCAAATCCAAAACATCATCTTTTGTTTGAGGCTCGCCGGAATTTTGGTGTCGTAAACGCGTTTCACTTCCTGGGTGTTGTAACGCGTGCTGAAGTGGCCACAAATGATGAGTTCATTCTCGAATCGATCGGCACGCTCCAGAAAATCATCCAGGTGCATGTGGCCGAACTTGTGGATTTTTTCTCGGCGATGGTTCGGGCGAACGAAGCTCATTTCCGTGATGAGGATTTTCGCACGGTACGCGTCGGGGCAACCGTCCAAACCCGCGGGGCTGGTGTCGCCCGTGTAAGCCAAGATCGGCGTGCGAATTTCGTGCGTCACTTCGACTCCTGCCTTACGCAAATCGCGGATCTGGTCGCCGGGCAGGCCGAAATATTCTTGCTTGAGTTTGTTCCGCCGATCCCACACGAGAAAACCGACCGAGGGAATCGTATGCACCGTGGGAAACACGGTGACGACGTGTTCACGCGAAAGCTCGATTTCGCTGCCCGCTTTGACGCCGATGAGTTCGCAAATCATTCGGCCTCGATCTAGGCGTTGAAAGACGAGGAGCAATCGACGGACGTCTTCCAGGGCTTCTTCCGGAAGGTAAATTTTCGGAGGCTCCATCTTCATCATGCGCCGCCGGGCCACGTAGATCGGCAACGCGGCGATGTGATCCAAGTGCGAGTGCGTGATCAGCCAATTGGGCGTTCCCATGAAGTCCCAGGGCTGAGCACCAAGATCGAAACCGATCTTCAGCTCGGGGACCCGCCAATACGACTGCACCGCGGCTCGCGAATAGCCTTCGATGGTGAGGCCAGCATGGGTGTGCGACAAGATCGGTGCGTTATCGAGCATGTTCGGAAGATATTTGGGTAAAAAAAGCCCACCGCCAAAAGGCGGTGGGGTGAGGTACTTATCCCAGGGGTGAGGAAAAAACCTTGGGTGTGGTACCCCGCCGCCTTTTGGCGGCGGGCTTTCGTGGGCATTACTTCTTGTTTTTGCTGAAGTCGCCGGCGCGGATCACGATCAGGCGGTCGGCGCTGATATAACTTTCGAGCGCCCGCTGCACTTCGTAGGGGGTCAATTCCTTGACCTTCTTTTCTAGATCGCTGTAGTAGGCAAAGGTTCGGCCTAAATGCAACGATTCCCGCAGCATGGAAGCAAGCAAAGCGTCTTTGCCTCGGTCGACCTTCATTTCTTCCAGGTATCCCTTGCGAGCGGCGTCGAGTTCCTCTTGCGGGATGCCTGACTTGATGATCTTGCGAATCTCTTCATTGGCTCCGGAATCGACCTTGTCGATGTTTTCCGGGTTGCAAATCGCAAATACGAGTAGGCGTGCGACTTTGTCCTGCGAATCGACTTGCAGCCTGGAACCCGCACCGTAGCACAAGCCATCTTTTTGGCGAAGCCGATCCATCAACCGGGACGTGAATCCACCCGCTCCCAAGATATGGTTGCCAAGGTCGAGCGCGGCGTAATCAGGCGAAAGATCGTTCATGTCGAAACCGACGCCGGCAAACAAAACCGCGCCTTCCTTATCGGGAATTTGCAGCGTTTTGCGTGTGCCTTTGATATCTGGAACGTTCACTTTCGCGATTCGCTCGTAGGGTGTTTTCGCCTTCCAATTCCCGAAGGTTGCTTCGAGTTTGGCGAGCACCATGTCGGCATCGAAATCGCCAATGAGCACGACTTCCGCTTTGTCGCCACCGACTTGCTCCTCATACACCTTCACCACGTCAGCCAAGGTCAACTGGTCAAGCCGTTCGATTTCCTCTTCGATCGTCGCTCGGTAGCGAATGTTCTCTTTCGGGAATGGGTTGAGTTCGCGGGCCAAGGTGAGGAACGCCAATGCTTGCGGATCGGTCGAACTCTTTTGCAGGGCCTGTTTCGAAGTCCGCTTCACGTTTTCGAATTCCTTTTCCGGAAACGCGGGTTCGCGAAGAACTTCGCGCATCAGGTCCAGAACTCCCGCCAACTGACCCTTCTTGCTTTGGATCGACACGGAAAGGAGGTCACCCAACGGAGAACCGCTCGACACGCTCAGGCTCGATTTGAGTTTGTCGAGTTCATCTTGCAATTCTTGGCGAGTGTGTTTCTTGGTGCCTCGCATCAGCATGGAGCCGACGGCTTTGCTCGCCATCTGATTTCCATTGAGCGACTTTTCATTTCCGTAATGAAGCGACACCGTACCGATGACGGATTCGCCGCGCGTTTTCTTTTGAAGGAAGCCGACTTTGACGCCGTTGGAAAGCTGGTGGACTTTGAAACGACCCAGGATGTTTTCCGGCGTGGGGTCGAAGGTTTCGCCCTGCGCCATCGCCTTACCGCCCTTGTAATCTTTCACGATGCTGGCGACTTCAGGCCCCGTGGGGATCGGCGTGCGTGCGACTTCCTTTGAAGGAATGAACATCCCCGTGGTACGATTGGAGGTTCGCAGATATTTGACGGCTGCCTGCGTCACTTCCTCGGGCGTTAGTTTCGCGATACGATCGCGGTGCAGAAACATCATGCGCCAATCGCCCGCACCGACCCATTCGCTCAGTTGAATCGCGATTCGTTGGCTTTTCGTGAACGCTTGTTCGAAATGGGCGGTGTATTTGCGTTGGGCGCGTTCGAGTTCTTCCTTCGTGATCGGGTTTTTCGCGATGTTCTCGGAAAGATCGACGAGCAGATCCCGAACTTCCTCCGCGGGCGTTTTGTCGGCAACCTTCACGGTCAATTCGATATAGCCCGGATCGAACCAATTCGTGACATCCGAACTCACGCTCGTGGCTTTTTTGGTTTCGACCAGCCCCTTGTAGAGTCGGCCACTGGGGGTGTCGGCGAGAATGATGCCGAGCATTTCCACCGCGGCATTGTCGGGGTGTGAAGCGGCTGGGATGTGATACATCGTGCCGACGACCGCGACATTTCCGACACGACGCAACGTGACATTCCGTTCGCCATCTTGGGCGGGTTCTTCCGTGTACGTTTTCGGCAACACCCGCTTCGGCCTGGGAATCGAACCAAAATGCTTCGCGATGTTCGCAAGCGCTTTGCCTTCATCGAACTTGCCCGCGACGATCACCACCACGTTATCGGGCTGGTAATACTTCCGATAGAAGGCCTGCAAATTTTCGATCGGCACGCGTTCGATGTCGCTTCGGTTCCCAATCGTGGATTTTCCGTAGTTATGCCATTCGAACGCGATGGCAGCCATGCGTTGGCTCAAAATGTTTTCCGGGTTGTTCTCGCCGTTTTCGAATTCATTGCGAACGACGGTCATTTCCTTGACGAGGTCTTCGCGTTTGATGAAGCTGGTGATCAGACGATCCGCCTCCATGCGCAGCGCGTATTCCACATTTTCATCGGAAGCTGGCATGGTTTCGTAATAGTTCGTGCGGTCCGTCCAGGTGGTGCCATTGAATTCCGCGCCGACCTTTTGCAGCGCCTTGTCGATGTCGGGAAAGTTCTTTGCACCCTTGAACACCATATGTTCCAAAAGATGCGCCATGCCGGTTTCACCGTATCCTTCATGCCGGCTACCGACGAGCACGGTCATGTTGACGGTGACGTTGGAGGAAGAGGGATCGGGAAACAGCAAGCATCGGCAACCGTTGGCGAGCCGATATTCGGTGATGCCTTCGATCGTGACGCCCTTTTCAGGCGCCTCTTGGGCTTGGACCAGATTCGTCAACGCGAGGATGAGGAATGTTCCCGCGAAACCTATCGGACGAAACATCATGGCGCGTTCTCCTGCGGCCGAGATTGGAAGGATCGCAAGCGGAAGTGGAAGACCCGACGTGCGTTGAGGCTGCCGCATCCTGCTTTCACAAATTGTAGAGCGCCAGGTCAAGCCTGCAACCAAAAGTAGGGCAAGCCCGTCAATCACCATGGCTTTGCTTCGAACTTCGTTAGCTTGGAACAAAATGCAGGTTGTAAATGCGAACGAGAGCAGGGCATGGAAACCCTACTCTCGCTCGAATACGATCTCTGGCGTTTTTTCCCCGGCTGCATGCGCAGACGGCGCCTTGGATCACTGAATCAGGATGAACTCTTTCGTGTTGATCAGGGCCCAGATGATGTTTTCATAGGCAAGTTGGCGGCTCTTCTGATTGCGTTCGATATTTCGCAACGCGATGTCGAGTTGCGCTTCCGTGGGTCGGCGTGCGAAGGCCCAGACGAAGAGCTCTTCGACCTTTTCTTTGTCCGTTCGCGTATCCTTGGCCAAGAGTTGAGCCCGGCCGCCAACGCGGGTCAACTTCGTTTGAATCTCTTGCGAATTCAAAAGGTGCAACGCCTGAGCCAAGTTGGCTTCACTCACGCGTTCACATTCGCAGGCACTGATTCGTTGGGGTCGGCCAAAGACGTCCAAGAAGTACGATGGAAACGCTTCATCGGGCAGCATGATTGCTCGATTGGGAGCGAATTTGTCCGTCGGCAAGCCGTTGAAGGTCGCGGGGCTCGCCGTCACCTGCGAAACCGCGTCGTAAAGCACTTCAGCCGACATGCGGCGAGGATAATATCGCGCGAACGACTTTTTATCATTCTTGTTCCACTCGTTCGGTGCGGAGGTCAGTTGATAAGTTCGGCTCTTCACGATCACTTTCACCAGGTGCTTCAGGCTGAACTTGTGATCGACCAGTTCCTTGGCTAACGCGTCGAGCAGTTCCGGATTCGAAGGCGGATTCGTCACCCGCATGTCGTCGACCGGATCGACGATGCCTTTGCCGAAGAAATGGGCCCAATAGCGATTGGCGACCGCACGGGCGAAGAATGGATTTTTGCCGTCCACCATCCAATCGACGAGCCGTTGGCGAGGATCTTCGCCGGGCGAAAGCTTGACGGGATCGGCATCCAGGGCACGCATCTCTGCCGCCTGCTTGGTGCGGGTATTGATGACGGCGCCATTCCCCTTGTTGTAAACGACCAGCCGAGCGTTTTGCTGGTTCTGCTGCTGCAATCCCGGAATCGGCAGTTGCTTGCGACCGACCATGCCGAAAAAGGACGCCATGCCCCAGTAATCATCCTGGCTCCATTTTTCGTAGGGATGGTGGTGGCATTGAGCACATGCCATGCGAACGCCCAGAAACAGTTGGCACGTGTCGTCGACGAATTGTTCAGGCTTTTGCAGATCGCGATACCAAACCGTCGGCGGACTTTTCTTTTCGTCCCCGCTGGCAGCCAAGATCTCACGCACCATCTGGTCGTATGGCATGTCGGCCGCGATACTCTCTCGAATCCAATTGTGAAACGCGAACGTGCCAAACGCTCGACCTGGTTGATTGCCACGCTTCACGCGAAGCACGTCGGCCCAGCGATTCGCGAAGTAATAGCTGTATTCGGGCGATTCCACCAACCTGTCGATGAGGCGATCCCGCTTTTTCGCGTCGTTGCTTTGGGTGAATTCCTTGACCTGTTCCGGTGTGGGAAGCGTGCCCGTCAGGTCGACATAGACGCGGCGAACGAATAGCTCATCCGCCGTCAGATCGGACGGGACGATACCAAGTTGTTGCCATTTCTTCGTGGTATGACGATCGACCACCGTTTGAATGGGGAATTGATATTGGGGAATCGTTTTGCCGAGCGGCACCATCGCAACGAAGGTCGCAACGTGACCTTGATAGCGTGCCATGACAGCCGCCTCGCCGCTCAGATCGAGCGAACGAACCAGGCCCGCTCCATCGACGATGGCGATATCGGGGTCGTTGGTTTCATATTGGGTGCGAGCGGTTACGTCCGAAATCGTGCCGTCGCTGTAATGGGCGCGAACGGAAATCTGCTGCCGATTCTGGCGGGAGATGATGCGTTGTTCGGGAAACACCGAAATCTTGGTGACCGTCGGATCGTTCTTTTCACCATAGGGGGTTCCACTGGCGATCCAGCGGCGAATCAGCTTGAAATCGTCTGAGTCTCGCTCCATCCTTTTGCCACCGGCATGGGCGACCAAGCCCGCGGCTTTCGTGAGCAACAAGCTCGCCTCCGGCGAGGAAGGCAGAAGCCTTCGCCCTCGGTTTTCTTTCACGAGCGTTTGGAAATCGAGTTCCGGGGTGAAACCGAGCAAGGAAAGGGCGAATCCGTTCTGTCCGCCTGATTTTCCGTGACAGCCTCCGCCGTTGCAGCCGAGCTTGGTGAAAATCGGCACCACGTGGTTCACGAAGTTGATCGGAAGAGCCACGTCCATCGATTCGGTTTTGATGGTCGTTTGGGCACGATGTTGGCCATAGGTTGCGGTGATCTTGGTGGAGCCATTCGCGAGCGGCAGGATTCGGCCCGTGCTGGTGATGCGCACGATGCTTGGGTTTTCCACGTCGAACTTCACATCGCCGGTGAAATCTTGATTCCCGCCGTTTGTCAGCGAACCGTTCACCACGAGTTGCGCCGAATCTTCCACGCCGATCAGGCGAACTTCTTTTGGCTCGATCGAGAGGTTCTTCACCTCGGAGGCGGCGGGAAGTTTGATCGCGTCAGAAGTTTTTTCCGTTTTCGTTTCCTGAGCCCTCATTACCGACGCGAACGCGAGTGCGGTGCTGAGGGAGAGGAAGAATGCCACACGGCGAACCATGATCGTGTCCTTTGGAAGATTTCAAAGCCACGTGAAGGATCGAAGCGAAAGTGGGGGGACGAACATGAAAATATTTGTGCTTCAACTATGCTTGGCACTTGGTCCGAGGCTGAACGCTGGCGAAGGATACCTGGGGTGGCAGCCCTGAATGGCACCACGGAATCCCTGGCTGGCGTTGAGATTCGGACGTCGATGCAAGCGGCCTGTTGGCCGATCTACAACGAGCCGCGACCGTTTCAGAGCGTGCCTTCGCAAACGGTATTCGCGTGAGGATCGTTTCCTCACGGTCGCGGCTCGTGTTTCAAACGGCTTATAGCAGTTCGCGGACCGGTTCGCGATCTTCGACAATGTGGATCGGGCGACCCGCACCGTTGAGGAAGGTTTGGCTGGGGTCGATGCCAATCGCACGGTACAGCGTCGACAACACTTGAGGAACCGAGTATCGGCGATCGAGTGGACGTTCGCCACGGGCCGTGCTAGCGCCGACGGCTTGGCCCATGCGTAGGCCGCCGCCTGCCACCATCGCCGACATGACGGGCGACCAGTGGTCACGGCCCGCGCCGCTGTTGACGCGTGGTGTGCGGCCGAATTCGCCCCACATGACGACGACCGTATCATCGAGCAAGCCACGTTCGCTAAGGTCGGTGATCAAGTTCGAGAGTCCCTTGTCGACCTGGGGCAGCTGGCGGCGGAGCGTCGTGAAGTTGCCGCTGTGGGTGTCCCAACCACCAATCGAAAGCGTCACACAGCCCACGCCCGCTTCGATCAAGCGGCGAGCGGAAAGGAAGCTTTCCACGCCTTGATATTTTTGTCGAGACGTTTGCGGTTCGCGGCCTAGATCCAACGCGTTGCGAACGCCGCCCGAAGAGATCATGTCGAACGCTCGGGTCGTGAAGTTATCCAGACCCGCGATGTTGTTATCGATATCGCGACGCACGCCATCGAACGCGGACAACATGCTACGGCGGTCGTCTTGGCGGTCGGCGGAAACGGTCGTGAGCGGACGCAGGTTTTCGACGCCCGGACCATTGGGGCTGAAGGGACGGTGTTGGATTCCCAAAAAGCCCGGTTCGGTGCCGCGCGACATGCCACGCAAACTCACGAAGGGAGGAACCGTCGAGTGATCGTTGGACCGAATACGTGAAACCACCGAGCCGAAGGATGGATGGTTCGCGACCATGTTCTCGCGTTGGCTTCGGCCGGTCATCACCAAGGAGTCGCTGTGTTCATCGACCGACACCACGGAACGGATCACGGACATTTTGTCCCACAGGCGAGCTTGCAGCGGGAAGTGTTCGCAGATTTGCACGCCCGTCACATTGGTTTGAATTGGGCGGAATTCGCCGCGGAATTCAGAAGGAGCGTCCGGCTTCAGGTCGTACATGTCCATGTGGGATGGACCGCCGGGCAGGTAGATCATGATCGCCGACTTGGCGCGGGTGGGCCGCTGCGCCGCGGGTTCCGCCGCATTCGCCTTGGCGCGAAGCATATCCGCCAACGTCAAGCCAGCGCCAAAGGCGCCGATTTGCAGGAAATTCCGGCGTGAGACGCCGTCACAAAAACCTTGCTTTGAACCCAAAAACGTGAACATGACCAATATCCCCCCTTAAAGCAGACTGAGAAACGATGAACGAAATATCATATGCCGAGGTCGGCGCGGAACGCAAAGATATTTTTTCGAGAACTTTTTCGTCGGCGGGCGAGAGCGAACAAGCAAAGGCGGAAATTTTAAGAAGGATTCTTGGCGGGCGGGACGAAAGAGGGCCACCTTTTTGCTTGCGGTACCTCGATTATCCAGTACCCTGGTAATCATCGAGGAATTCTGAAGAAAATATTAACACCGAATTCGGAATTGATCCAGAGCCATTTCGAAATTAACGGGAAAATGGGTGTAGCCAAATTCTCTGGGGTTTTAATTCAAGTGGATCTCGTGCAGGGAGACCGAGGCACAAAGAAGAACATCGAAGACTTTTCGATCCTTTGCGAAAACCTCGACGAAATCAGAATTGGATGTTCCGATTTTCTCTGCGTTTCCGCGTGAGATCCTTTGAATTTTTCCCACGGGAAAACAAGGTGCCATCCAGGAAGATTTTGTCGTGGGCCATTTTTCGGGGGGGGGAAATCGGCATGTTTGAGCACCAGATTTGGCAAGATTGGAAGTCTAGGGGTATTTTGGCGGTCGTTCTCGCGCTCACCATCATCTCCCCCAGCGTGTACGCTCAGGGAATGATGGCGCCTGCCGGCCAATCTCCCAGGCTTGTGCACGTTGCACCGTTAGGTGGAAAAGTGGGCTCGTCGTTCGAGGTCACCGCGACCGGGACCGACCTCGATACCGCCGAATCACTTCACTTCAATTTTCCTGGTGTGAAGGTGGAGAAATTGGAGGCTGCCAAGACGGAACTCAAAAATCCCACCATGAAAAAAGGCGGCGGCATGACGACCAAGGGAGGTGCCCTGAGCCAAAAATTCAAGGTGACACTCCCTGCTAATGCTCCCCTAGGAATTCAAGACGTGCGGGTGATTACCAAGCTTGGCATCACGAATCCCCGCGCGTTCGTCATCAGCGACCTGCCCGAGGCTACCGAACAGGAATCGAACGACGACGTCAACAAGGCACAGGCACTTTCATTGAATTCCGCCGTGAGCGGTTCGATCGCCACGCCGACGGATGTGGATTACTACCAATTCACGGGCAAGCAGGGGCAGAAAGTGGTCGTCCACTGCCAATCCACCAGCTTGGATAGCAAGCTGCCCGCGGCACTCCAGATCTATGGTCCGAAGGATGCATACCTTGGCTTTAATCGCAATTACCAAGGCGACGATGCTTTGGTCGAAGTGACGCTGCCGCAGGATGGCGATTACCTGGTACGGGTCTACAGCTTCTCATACGCCGCGGGCGGATCGGACTATTTTTACCGGCTGACGGTGAGCACAAAACCCTGGATCGATGCCGCCATTCCTTCGATGGTGCCCCCCGGCAAGTCGACACCGGTCACGTTGTTGGGCCGAAATTTACCAGGAGGAAGAATCGATCCGAACCAGGTGGTGGACGGTAGGCCTTTGGAAAAGCTCGAAGTGGTGGTCAAGGCGCCGGACGATGCGACAAACCTACAGCGGCTGACCTACGCCGGCTTCGTCTCGCCGGCGGCGGGAAGCCAGTCGACATAGCGCTGGAAGTACCACTGCGCCGCTTCGCGATCCGAGGGCTTGGGCAGGGCAACGCTCATGTTGAAGCGCGGATTGAGGTTCTCGAGATAGGTCTTGATCGTGCCGCCTTTGCCCGCTGCGTCGCGTCCCTCAAAGACCATGAGGATGCGCGGCTTGGT
>WBZS01002300.1_pt1 | contig 12215 bp, 7 predicted proteins | sample 5204201 | NCBI WGS metagenome assembly WBZS01 (sample SAMN12344357, study PRJNA552823) | activated sludge metagenome | biome: Activated sludge suspended growth; feature: Nitrification reactor; material: Wastewater; isolation source: activated sludge from nitrification reactor of wastewater treatment...
CCCTGGAAAAACTGCCCACCTGCCCGAACAGCCGGATCGATTCGCTGCTGCCGTTGCGCACCCCAGCCCTACAGCACTGATCGCCGCACATCAAGGTGGGCGCGTTGCGCGCTTACGGTCGTCTGAAGGTCAATTGTTCGACGACGCGACGGGCGGTAGTCGATGCAGCACCGTTCGGTGTCAGAAGAACTTCTCCGACCTCAAGGCAACGCTTTGGTCAAAGGCTCGCGTGGTCGTCGACGATGAGAACCTTCACTCTCCATCTCCCGTGGCCAGTTCGTACGTAAGGAGCAATACCGAAGCAGCAGGTGTATGACGCTGGAACAGCGCGAATTAAGCGAGGTTTTTGAACAAGTTACTCGCCCTTGCCCAATTTTCTGCGCGATTTTGGACTGTACGTTTGCAGAATGTCCCCAATTTGATTCGGCTTTCATACTGGAGTCACACAACCACCAACGAATGCAGGGAACTTGCCGATTGCGTGTTCTGCCAGGAAGCGTGTCGTAGCCATGGCAATCACTACAAAGAGGTCAGAGATGAAGAACGGATGTCGATCGGAAATGCCCGTTCGCAACTCCGACGCTGGGCAACGGCTCTTGCCGAGCATAGACGGACGCGACACGAACTGCGATGGACTACTCGATATCAGCGCATTGACGGGTTCGGCGGATGTCGTTAAAGGGGAGAGCACGCAATTGGAGCGACATGCCGCGACGGCATGGGCGCCGCGTCTTGTGCCACCGTCAGAGCACTCCAGTCGAGCATTCGCGCGACCGGTCCGTCGGATGCTGCTCTTCGCGCGTCTTCCGAAAGCCGCGAACGTGGCAGTCATCTTGCTCGCTGCTTGTTGCTCCTCGCTTTATGGAGCCGAATCGATCGACGTTCCGGTCCGCCCAAGCGAGCGCTCGCTCGAATCACCGGGTTTCCTTCCGGACAAAGCCCCCGATGGGTTCGTACTCCCTGCGGTGCCGGAACTACCATCCGAGACGCCCGTCGGCGGCGCGGTGCTGCATGTCAGCGGAATTGCCTTCGAAGGCAACCAAGCTATCCCGACCGAGGAACTGCTTGCCATTGCGCAGCCGTTCGTCGGTCGAAAGGTCACAGCCTCCGATATTGAAGAGCTGCGGCACCAGATCACGCGCCATTACATTAGCAAGGGCTACATCAATTCCGGCGCCACGCTACAGGAGGGCGCGTTTCGTGACGGCCGGCTCACTTTCCACATCGTCGAAGGCCGGCTCGAAGCCGTTCGCTTGATCGGAATGGAACGGCTGCGCGATTCGTATCTGCGTGGGCGCCTGAGCCATGGCAATGAACCGCTGAACGTGAATGTCCTGCAGGAACGATTTCAGCTCCTGCTCACTGATCCGCTCTTTGCCAAAATGAATGCCCGCCTTTCGCCGGGGAGCATACCCGGGGAGGCAACACTCGATGTCGACGTCACCCGCGCCCGCCCGTACCAGCTGAGTGTGTTCGCCAATAACTACCGTCCGCCCTCGATCGGAGCCGAATCGTACGGGGGGAACGGATGGATACGCAATCTCACCGGGTTCGGGGATCTGCTCGACGCCACTTACCAGGATGGGCGTGGCGGCGGGCGCTATGCGGTGGGCTGGACCGTGCCGGTAGCGTCTTACGGCACGCAGTTTCAAGCGCGGTACGAGGACGGCAATTCGGCGCTGCTGGAAGAGTCCCTCAAGGCAGTTGACATCCGCAGCGATTTCAAAAGTCTGGAAGTCAACGTCAGCCATCCGCTGATAGAGACATTGCGCCAGCGCCTGGCTCTCGGCTTTTCCTGGGCAAACCGTGAAAGCTCCACGACACTGCTGGGCGAGCCATTCTCCTTTACACCCGGCGAACCAGACGGACGAACCAAGCTACGAGTCTGGCGCCTCTTCCAGGACTACCTCCAGCGCTGGGAGCAAAGCGTGCTGGCGGTGCGCTCGACCTTCAGTTTCGGCCGCAACAACATCATGCAAGAGCCGTCGTTGGACCAGACGCCAAAGGCACACTCCTTCGTCTGGCTCGGCCAGCTCCAGTATGCCCACCGCGTGATGGACAACGGCGCCCAGCTGGTGCTGCGGGGCGTCATCCAACAGACCCGTGATCGACTCGTACCCCTCGAGCGCCTAGCGATCGGTGGCGTCGGCACCGTGCGCGGATACCGCGAGAACCAGGTCGTGCGCGACAAGGGCTATGCCGGAAGCGTCGAGTTTCACTATCCGCTATTCGGTCCGAGCGCGCCGCAGCGTTCGCTCGATGCGATCGCCTTCGTTGACCATGGCGCGGCCCGCAACCGAAGCGAGAAGCGTGAGCACCTAAGCTCGGTGGGCGTCGGCCTGAACGGGCGTTACGGGGGCCTTGCCGTGGAACTCTATCTTGCGAAGAGGCTGCACAAGCTCACCGACGATTCGGGTTCGAACCTGCAAGACAAGGGCGTTCACCTGCAAATTCGCTATGACATGTTTTAGGGAGGTTCTATCATGCGACTGCTGATTGGCTCGGTTGGTCTTATGCTGGCGGCGACCCTATTCAGCGCCCGCGCCGCAGCCACCGACTTCGCCGCTCGAGTCGAGTATGGGGAGCAATTGAGCCGGTCCGGCAATCTGAATCTGGCGCTCGAGCAGTTGCAGCCCGCCTACCAGTCTGCCGCCACTCCGGCAGACAAGGCCCGCGCGGCCAATGCGCTGGGCGTCACCTTCTACCGCATGCACCGCTACAAAGACGCATTGCCGCTGCTGATGGAAGCAATCGAGGCCGCATCGGATCCGCGTGACAAGGCTCGTCATGCCAATGATCTGGGCAACCTATTCGCGGCTCAACGTGACATCGATGTTGCATACACTTGGTACGAGCGCGCACTTGAGCTCGCCCTCGGAGTCGCCTCCCTCCAAGCAGCCGCCCGCCTCAATCTCGCCCGCCTGGCCTCTGTTTCAGACAAGCCCAACCAGTTGTCCGTGCTCGTGAAGGAGATCCCAAAGATTGCCGATCTGCACGAGCGGGCGCGCTATGCGCTGAATCTCGGAGCGCAGTCCGCCGCACTGGGCCCGAAGGGGCTCAAGCTCGCCCATCAGGGTTTCGATCTGGCACGCAGCGCAGCCACGAGCCTCAACGATCCACGCCTCCTTGCCGAGGCCCTCGATGGTCTGAGCCAGCTCTACGAAGACCAGAAGCGCGACGCCGAGGCCCTGCGGCTTGCCGACCGGGGTGCAGTGAGCGCCCAGAGCGCCGATGCGCGGGATCTGTTGATCCGCCTCGAATGGCGGCGCGGCCGGCTGCTAAAGCGCTTGAACAAACCCGACCAGGCGCTCGCCGCCTACCAGCGCGCAGTCGACCACATCGAGGCGATCCGTCAGGACATTCCGGTCGAATACCAGGACGGCAAGTCCTCTTTTCGCGAAACGCTGGAGCCGGTCTACCTCGGTCTGGCCGACCTGCTGCTGATTGAGGCCGACAAGCAAACAGGTGCTCCCCGGCTCGGCCTGTATCGGCGCGCGCGCGACACGCTGGAACTCATCAAGCAGTCGGAGCTGGAGGATTTCCTCGGCGACCGTTGCATGGTGAATGCCGTTCGCCGTGCATCGGCCAGCTCGCTCCCGCCGCATACGGCCGTTCTCTACCCGATCATCCTGCCAGATCGACTCGACCTGCTGCTGGAAACCTCGCAGGGCATCGAGCGGCGCTCGGTGCCACTGGTTGATATGGATCTGCGCAAAACCGCAACCTTATTTGCCGCCCGCCTGCGTGCCGGCAAAAAGGGGTATGAGGATCTCGGCCGCAAGCTCTACGACTGGCTGCTGCGCCCGGTCGAAGGCATCCTGCAAGAGACCGAGACCGACACGGTGATCTTTGTTCCGGACGGCGTGCTGCGGCTGGTGCCGATCGGCGCGCTGCATGACGGCAGCCGTTTCGCGGTGCAGAAGTACGCCATTGCCACCGTCCCCGGCCTGAGCATGATCGATGTCGAACTCGTCGCAAAGCGCGAGCCCCGCATCCTGCTCGCCGGTCTCTCCGAACCCGGCTCGGTGGTCAACAAGATTCCGCCTGCGCTGCTGAAGATGTTACTGCCCGACGATGTTGCCGGTCAGTCGGCCGAGCCGGATACGTCGCTGCCGACATCGCGGGCACTCGTCCGTCAGCCCGCGATATCCCCGACCGTCAGTAGCAGTGGAAGCCGGGAAGTTCGACTACGGGAACAGTTGGCTCTGCCCGGCGTGAAACAGGAGATCGAGGCTCTCGGCCGCAGCGTCAAGGGCGAGACGCTGCTCAACCAGACGTTCACCCTGGATCACTTCAAGGAGCAGGTGAGCGGCGGAGAATTCCGTGTTGTGCACATCGCCTCGCACGGTGTGTTCAGCAGCAGTGCTGACGCCAGTTTCATCATGACCTATGACGACCTTCTGACTCTGGACGGACTTCAGAGCCTGCTCCGGTCGGAAAAGTTGCGCGATCAGCCTATCGAATTGCTCACGCTGAGTGCGTGCCAAACCGCCGAGGGTGACGACCGTGCGCCCTTGGGGTTGGCGGGAGCGGCGCTCAAGGCGCGCGCCAAGAGTGCCATGGGCACCCTGTGGCCGGTGGCGGACGAGGCGGCCACCGCGCTGATGCCGCACTTCTACCACGCCCTCGGACAAGCGGGCACTACCAAGATCAAGGCCTTGCAGCAAGCGCAGCTTTCGTTGCTCGAGAAGAAAGACTTCAACCATCCGTTCTACTGGGCGCCGTTCATTCTCGTGGGGAGTTGGCAATGACAAAAATCCGAGACAAACGGCACTACCGTGCGGCCGCGCCGCGTTGGCGATCGCATAGGCCGTTGCCGACGCGCGTAGCGAACATCCAGCCTCTTGCAATCGTCATTGCCATGTCTCTGGCACTGCACCCGCAACCGTTACTGGCTGGTGCCGTCACCGATTCGAGTTGGGGGCGAACGCCCCATTCCCTCTCGGGCAACTTCGTCATTCCCGAGATCGTGGGCAAACTCGTGGGGCCGAACCTGTTCCACAGCTTTCAGCGTTTCAGTGTCAATTCGGGCGAGTCAGCAACCTTCACGACGACCACCGGTTCGATTCAGAACCTGATCTCTCGGGTCAGCGGGACCGAGGCTTCGACCATCAATGGTCTGCTGCGGCTTCAATCGGCAGCGGGTAGCGCCCCCAACTTCTACTTCGTCAACCCAAACGGGGTGACGTTCGGAACGGGAGCACAGATTGACGTTCCCGCTTCGATTCACGTAAGCACGGCGAACAACCTTCGTTTCACAGATGGCACGCTGTTCAAAGCGGGAGTTGGGCCGGACAGCACGTTCACTTCGGCCATCCCGGAGTCGTTTGGCTTTTTGGGTGGCCAGACGGCGGCCATAAGATTCGCCAACGGGAATCTCGATCTGGATCCTCATAACAATCTGACAGTTGCTGCCGGCAGCATCGAGTTCGACTCGGCTCAATTATCCAGCCGGGGAGGATTGGTTCGGCTGGTCGCGATAGGTGCTGAGACGGGGCACGTGGGCTTGGATCCACAGTCGCCAACGGAGCTTGGCGGCACCATTACCATTCACTCCTCAACGAAACGGCTCTCGTTGATTAGCATTCACGAACAGGGTGGCATCCAAATGCAAGGAGGATCCATCGATTTGAATGGTGCGTACATCCTTGCCAGCACAGAGGCTTCCGATCCAGGCCCCATCAGGCTTTTTGCGCGCGACCGAATCAACTTTATTGATTCTGGCGTCTTTTCGCTAGCGACCGCAGGTGCTCCCGGGCATTCAATCACTGTCGCAAGTCCGGGTTCAATCGACTTCAATAACGGGAGGGGGACGACGGCCGCAATTCAGACGACGACACTATCAAACGGAGCCGCTGGCAATATCCTGGTTGTCGGCAAGAACATTTCAGTCCGCGGCGAAGCCGACATATCAAGCCTATCGAACGGGGCGGGCGCGGCAGGCAACATTGTCGTCGTCGCCGAGCGCCATTTGCAGGTCTCAGAGTCAGCGTCGATAAGTTCCCGCGCGCTATTCGGTTCGCCCCGACCGCCGGTCGGGTCCGTAATCATCAGTGCGGGGTCGTTGACCATCGATGCTCAGAACTTTGGACTAGCGCAAATTTCCAGTGAGTCGGGCGCCAGTGCAGCCGCGGGAGACGTATCAGTCATTGTGCGAGGACCGTTGGTGCTTCGACGCGGGGGCAAGATCTCCACTTCCGCTCTTGAGCTCCAAGGGTTGTCACCATCAGCCGGAACAGTAAGAGTCAAGGCAGATTCAATTTTGATTGAGGGATCGGAGGGGGAGGGTTTTTCTACCGGGATCTTTAGCGACGGGCCGTCAGGTCGGGTTTTCGTAGAAGCGCCCAGCATAACCCTAAGAGGCGGCGGCATTTCGGCTGATACTTTTGGCCCTGGGACCGGTGGCCTGGTATCCGTGAAGGCGGACAAACTCGTTCTTGACGGCGGTACGATCTCAAGTTTCGCAGGTGGTGCAGGGGCCGGCGGAATTGTTTCGGTAAAGGTCTCGGGCAGCTTGTCGCTCTTGAACGGCGGCACGATCGACACAAGCACCATCTCCTCAGGAGCGGGAGGGGATATTTTGGTGGACGCAAAGAATCTGAATGTTGACGACGCCGGGCCTTCGCCAGCAGTGACCGGAATCCGTGCGATTTCGGTGGGACCAGGCAATGGAGGCATTATCATCATCGCCTCCGAGAACATCTCCTTGGTGCGCGGCGGCGCAATTACTGCCAGTGCATATTCATCCGGAGCAGCCGGATCGATCATCATCTCGACAGAAAACATGACTGTTGACGGCCAGGGGGGCGCCCTCACGGGATTGCGAAGCGCGGCGAATGCTGAGTCAAGCGGGCAAGTGGGCAAGATTGCAATTCTTGCGGACGGGAACGTGGCCCTGCTCAACGGTGGTGTCCTGTCCATCAAGAACGAAGCTACAGCTCCCGATCTTCAAAAATCCGTCGCGAAGTCAATCAGCGTCAGTGCCACGCGCGTGCTGATCGATGGCGGGACTATCGAGGCGTCGTCCGCCAGCAGTGCACCGGCCAGCGCGATTCGAATCAATGCCACCGACAACGTAACGATGCAAAACGGCGCGAAGATTTTGACGACGGCACAGGACGGCGATGGCGGTCCGATCAACGTGGCAGGCGGCAAGTTCATCTCGATGCGCGACTCGCAGATCGCTACCTCGGTCCTCGGCACTTCAAACGGCAACGGCGGCAACATCAACGTCTCTGCCGATGCCATGGTCCTACAGACCGGATTCATTCAAGCCAATACTGCCGCGCCTAGGGCCACCGGGGGTGATGTCACCCTGAATCTTGGGGCGCTTATCCCGAGTGGCAACACGCTGTTTGTCGGAACGCCCGAGGTCATTCCGTTTCAGCCCAGCGCGTTCGGGCTAAACGTCATTCAGGCCGCCGCACCAGAAGGCGTGTCGGGCGACATCCAGATCACGAGTCCGCAACTCGACTTGACTGGAAGCCTGACCGGTCTCTCTGCGGCGATCATAGACACCAGCGCACTTTCGCGCGACTTGTGTCGCGTCGGCGCAGGCAGCTCGCTCACTCCGATTGGCCGAGGCGGGCTGGCACCATCAGCGCTCGATGCTTTGCGACCGGAGAGCCCGTCGCCTTCGACAAACCAGCGATTCCGGGTGACACCTTCCGCGAGCGGCACCTCTAGTCTCACGCTACCGCGTTCTCCGATATTGCTTGGATGCCTGTAGCGAAAGCGCCCTGTGGACGAGTTTGCTGGAGACCACACCTCGGGTGTCGAGTTTGGGCGAAAGAACAGTCTCGAGAAAATGCAATCTCCGCGTGCCCAGTCGAGATGCTTCAAGCCGCAATCGGCATGCGGCCATTTTGGAAACGCGTGCTCGGGATCGGTCGAATCGCGCCCAGTTAGCTTCGTTAGATGTCTTGGGGAGATCGTTATGAACAGAATCGTGTTGGTAGCTGCAACAGCTTTGATTCTTGCTGGGTGTGCCTCTGGTGTCACCCGAACACCGAGCGTGCCCGCTGGTCACGTTCGCCTTTCAGCGAACAACCAAGTTGCGTCTTTGTCCTTGTCCTTGACGGACGAAGCCAAGAAGAAGGCGGCAGAGAACCTGAAGTTCAATCCTGATGAACTGCTTAGTCATGTCAAGCGAGCACTCGAAGCGAACTCATTGGTGAACGGTTCCGCAGATAAGCCGCGCCCTGATCTTGAGATTCGGGTCAAAGACATAAGAGTTCGTTCGAATTTCTCCGCTGTCATGTGGGGGTTCATGGCGGGAGCGGACTCGGTTGCTGCAGATATCGTCCTCAAGGACTTGGCGGGTAAGGAACTTGATCGATTTGAAGTTTCGGCATCGTACGCCCTTGGCGGCTTCGCTGGTGGCCAAGACAGCGCTCGGATGGGGTGGCTGTATGAGAAATTCGCTGAAGAGACAGTCAAGGAACTCACCAAGCCGTGAGCGCTCGATCGGATCAAGCTCTCGTCCGGGCGGAGGAGCCGCAAGGCATCCTGCAATCCCACGCAGTGTGGTCGAGAAATCCACTGACCAAGCGGTATTCGTGGCCGGTATCTCCCGCCACCGTTTGCCTTGGTATCCACACTGTTCGCCATAGGACTCCGGTTCCATGGAGCCGGCCCTACCGTTTCGGACATGCAATGCGCGCCACGTCCTGATCCACGAACATAGGAATCTGCAGAGGCGACTGGTTCGCCCTGCGGAAACCCGGGCATTGCATGGAGCAGATCACCGAGCATGAAGCGGAGCACAACCATCGCAGCCTCGGCCCAGATTGCAATCCTATGACGCGACTGATCTTTCTCGGAGGCTTTCTTGCGTCTGGAAAGACGACGACTCTCCTTCGCTTGGCAGGGGATCTGGTCCGCGCGGGACACAAAGTCGGGGTTCTGACCAACGACCAGGGCGAGGAGCTGGTGGACACCGAACTCTTCCGGGCATCGGGTCTGGACACGCGAGACGTTCGCGGCGGTTGCTTTTGCTGCCGTCTGGAAGACTTTTTTGCGCAAGCCGCCAGGCTAGTGTCGAGTTCAAAGCCCGATTTCCTGCTGGCCGAGCCGGTCGGCAGTTGCACTGACTTGGTGGCCACGGTTTTACGCCCTTTGCAGCAAGGACATCGTGGCGAATACGCCATCGCGCCATTCACCGTGCTGGTCGACCCGCTGCGCGCGCGCAACGCGCTCAGCCGCGAGGGGAAAGCGACCTTCTCGGAGAAGGTGACCTACATCTACCGGTTGCAGCAACTCGAAGCTGATGCGATCGCCGTCAACAAGGCGGACACACTGGCGCCGCGCGCGAGGGACGAACTTGTCGACCTGCTGCACACCCGGTTTCCTGGCAAGCGGATACTCAGCTTCTCGGCGAAGACGGGCGAGGGCTTCGACGACCTCGCTGCCTGGCTGCTCGGCCCGAGCGACCGCGCGCTGCCGACATCCCCCGAAATTGACTATGACACCTATGCCCAAGGAGAAGCGGAACTCGCGTGGTTCGATGGGCGGTTCGGACTTTCAGCGCCGAAGCCGGTGGACATGGATGACGCATTGATGACCCTAGGTTCGTTGCTGCGTGCACGCTTGTCGGCAGCCGGGCTGCAGATCGCCCACGTCAAGCTGTTCCTGCGGGCCGGCGAGCGGGTGTGCGCTCTGAGCGTACCCTGCAACGACGCGCCGCCCGAATTGTCAGGGCGCGCTGAAGCAAACGCATCCTCCCTGGATCTCATGGTCAACGCGCGCGTTGCCGCGACGCCGGAAGCGCTTCGCGAGATCGTCGAAGCTTGTCTTCGAGCCTGGTCCGAGACGCACTCGATTTCAGTTTCAGGCGGAACCGAATCGTCGTTCAGTCCGTCGAGGCCGGTGCCGACTCGCCGGATCGGATGAGGATCGCCGCAAACACGTGCAAATACGTTTCCTTTGTCTCGCGCGACCACCTCTGTTGTCAAGGCTCCAGCGTGGGATTCGGCGAAAAAGAGTCACAGCACACTGCACAGAAGATTTCGCCAACATCCACGGAACATCACCAATTCTCTGGTGAATCGCGATCAAATTGGGAGGTCAAGAACAACAATCCTCCCCAAGTAGTGCTTCATAGGTACGTTGATGATGTGCGATTTCGATTCGCCCGCAGTTGGATCAAGCTCCGTGTATCCCTGCGTCCCACGAATGAATTTCTCGTCGGCGGGGCGACCGTACTTCTTGATGATCCTGGCAACGAATGAATCAAAATTGCTTGCCCCGGGGAAGGCGGACCGGACGACTTCGATGCAGCCGTACGTACCGCCCTTGTGGTGAATATCGATCCAGTAATTGTACTTACCGACCTTCGGGTCCCATTTGGGCAACTTGCCGCGGTCAAGAACAGCTAGGGCATAGTAATTCCAATTGTTGTTCGTGTTGTAATACGCGAATACGGCCCTGCCGTCCCAGTCGCCCGCGACCATTCTTGCGGTACGCGGGTAGTAATTCGGAACTGCCAACTGAAAGGCACCTAGGCAGTTGCCATTCGTATCCAAGATGACGAGGGCGTCATTGAGGTCCGTTGTCCCCTCCTTACGACCGTCCCAATGAACTTGGTTAGCATCAACATGCATCAGGCTCCTCGTCAGGAAGCCTTCATAACCGCCACGGATCAAATAGAACTGGATGCCGCCGGATTCTTTGCATGTTCTTGTGCCGATCAGGCATCCGATGAGTGACCGCCAATACAGACCGCTCGTCTGTGCAACTTGGATCCCCGAGCCAGCCATCTCCTCGTCGAATCGACGCTTCCACCCGGCTTCCTTCGCCTTGGAGTATACGAGCGCGGCGGTCGACCGCTGAATCGAAGCGAATGGATCTCGACGCGAAGGTCGGCAAAGGGCCTCCTCTGCCAGCCCAACGCAACCCGGACGGCTGGATCGTGATCTGCACAACGTGCCCGCGTCGTTCCAATCAGTGCCAAGTCGGGAAACGCACAGAGGCGCAGGATTTGACATGGGTTCTCCTTTGATGAAGGTGAAGCTATGACACTCGCTGGCTACAGCACAGCATGTGACCTCCGATCTTCCGCATCCGGCAGACCTGCATGGGGCATATCTCTCCAAGCCCGGATGGACCTGCCGAATTCGGACGAAGGTGCATAGTTGTAACGCAGGTTGAGCCACCCGCTGATCGGCTGACAGCAGCTATGCCTCGCGAGTTCCAATCAACGATGCGCCTTGGTGGTGTTAGCGACTCGGCTCACCGTCGCATAGTGCACGCTGAACGCCGCCGCCACCTGGGCAAGCGTGTAGTCCCCGGTCCGATAGGCGCGTGCCATTCCTTCTTTCGGATCCGCATAGGCACTGACAAAGTGCGACAGCGGCTGCGCTTGCGGACGACGTTGCGCGCGCGGCACTTCCAACGCTTCCACGTTCTCCGCTGCGAGCGCCGCCATGCGTTGGACGAAAGCCGCTCCGCCCAGATAGATCTGACCCGTCAGGCCATCCCAGATGCTCGGCAAGCCGATGCCGGCGCGTACGAAATCGATGAACTTCATTCTCGCCTTGCTGCGCGTGGGCCCGAATGCTCGCAGCAAGCCATCCACGGCCAGCCAGGGTGGCGCGGGTTCGCGCCCGATCATTATGCGATAGCTGCTCCAGGGCCAGTCTGCGGCCTGCGCCACCATCCCGGCGCGTACCGGGTTGAGCACGACATAGCGGGCCAATTCCAGCAGGTAGGTGTCCTTTTCGACCAAGATCGCCTTGTAGCGCCCCTGAAATACATGTCCGACCCGCTGGTGCGTGCGATTGATGAACTGCGTGTAGACGCCGTTGAGTTGGCGCATGCCTTTGGCGAGGTTGCCTTCGACCGTCTCCACCACGACATGGTAGTGGTTGGTCATCAGACAATACGCGTGGCAGGTCCAGTTGAAGCGCTCGCATACCGAGCCCAAGTTCTCGAGCCAGGCAACGCGATCCGCATCGTCGAGATAGATGTCCTCGCGGCGGTCACCGCGCGAAGTCACGTGATAAAGATCGCCTGCGAACTCGGTGGGTAGGGAGGCCATCGACCATTTTATCGCGGGGTGCTGCTATATTGCAAGACCTGACCCCAGCGTTTGTTGCGAGTTAATGATCTGTCCGGTTTTGTAGCACGACACCTGACCGGTCGTCATAGTGTCCCTAAGGGGGCACGAGATGAGACCGACGGAATTGCTACAGGAGATCCGGAAGATGAGATTCGAA
>WBZS01002301.1_pt1 | contig 12206 bp, 8 predicted proteins | sample 5204201 | NCBI WGS metagenome assembly WBZS01 (sample SAMN12344357, study PRJNA552823) | activated sludge metagenome | biome: Activated sludge suspended growth; feature: Nitrification reactor; material: Wastewater; isolation source: activated sludge from nitrification reactor of wastewater treatment...
GGTGCTGGCGCTCGGCATCGGCGTGAGGATCACCACCGAGGTGGCGGTCGGCGGTGAGGACGACGTCCTGAAGTCGATCGGGACGGCGTTCGTCGGCGTCGTGCTCATCTGCGTGTCGTCCTTCTCCCCGCTGGCGCTCTACAAGCTGTTCGCGTTCACCGACCCGGGCAGCACGTCCGGGTCCGCCTTGCGCGCGGGGATCGCAGCCGCCGGGGGCATCGGCGGCGTCCTCGCAGGACGCCAGACCGGCAGCAGCGCTGCCACCACCACCGACAACGCCGGACGCACCGCTGGCGAGGACGGAGCCGCGGCCACCACGATCGGCCGATTCGCGGCCGGCATGGGCCCGGCCGGGCAGGCGTTCTCGGCCGGAATCGGCGTCATGGCCGCCGTGGGCGGGACAGCCGCAGCCATGGGCGCCGATCAGACCAACCAGATGGGCGTCGGCCACAACAACTTCCCGCCCGACTACTCGCGCCGCGGCGTTCGGGCCGGCAGCGGTCAGTCGGGTTACGACGACGGCGCCACCGACGGCACGCCGGACGACCCGCCGGCCAACGACTACGACGGCGGTAGGTGGGAAGGCCCACCACCGGACGCCGCCGGGGCGGGCGGGTCTCGACCCGGAACGGGCACTATGCCGCCCACAGGAACGGCGGCGCCCACCGCAGCGCAAGGGAGCGCTGCGGCGACGGGTGCTGCCAGCACCTCCGAAGTGGCGGAGGTCGCACAGGTGGCGGCGCTTTAGCCGGCGCTGACGGGCGAAGCTCATGCCACGTGGGGGGCAACGCAGTTCCTGGGGGCGGCTCAAGCAGCGGCAGGGTGCAAACCAGCTGGTCAGCGAGTGACTCGACCGTGAGCCACCCCATTCGACCTGCGAGCCCTGACTCGACTCAGTTCGCCGGACTGTGGAGCCGAGGCGCGACAGGGAGCCGGACGTGCGCGCGACGCCTTCCTCGGCCACGCGTGGGACGACCGGGGCGGCGTGCGGCCGAGCTGCACGACCTCCCGTTGCTCAGTGTGTGTCTGTCTGGTTCAGCGCGAAGGGAATCATGCTCGGCGAACCTTCTTGCGCGAGAACGATCGGGGTCTCGCGAAGTCACGGACGGGGCTCGTGCTGGTCGCACCAGCGTTTCTGTAGCGGGTCCACAGCCGGGCGTCTCCGACAAGGAGCTGTCCGAACTGCTCGCGCGTGATCTCCTCATCGCGGTCGTGCACAAGACCACCTACCACGACCTCCGGAAGGTCAGCCCGCTGATGGGTTTGCGGAACGGACTCGACACGGCCGAGGAGTCGGTGGCGGTCATCGCCGCGAAGATCGCCGAGTTGGTCGCCGTCGAGACCACGCTCACCGCGTCAGGGTTCCCGCTGCGGTGACCAGCGCCCTGTCAGCGACGTTGTCGGGCGTCGCGGGACCGCTCACGGCGTGAGCGACAACCGACGCTGCGACAACGCCGCGAAGCGCTCGCGCGGCTGTGAACTGCGATTCGAGGTTGTCGCAGATCGCGGCGAGTTCGGCAACGCGGCGAACGATGCGGGCCTGTTCGTCCATTGGAGGCAGCGGTACGGGGGTCGCGAGGATCTGTTCGCGCGAGAGCTTGCGCATTGTGTCGCTCGTTCCCTTGGAGACCTCGGCGTATAGGACCCGGACTGCGCGGGTCCTGTTGAGGACGTTAACGTACTCGGCGGTTACGCGGTCCACGAACCCGAGGCGGACGACTAGGTCGGACATCATGAGCCTGGGCGGCGGATCAGCAACGACGACACTGCGGCCCACGAGCGCAGCCGTGTTTGCGCGCGACATGAGGAAATCGCCGTCGCGGACTTCGATGGCGGGCCGGGGTGCCAAGCCTGCTGCCAACACCTTGTGCTCGCGGGGCAAGAACTGGCCCCACGACACTGCGCTGAGCTTCAGGACACCCCACTGGTCCGGACTCGACCGCGGCTCCGCCGGGCACACCGGGCTCCATCCCGCCTCATTCGAGACGAGCAGCTCGCCGAGCGTGCACCACACCCATCCCGGTGGCGCTCCGAAGTATGGAACGTCAGGATCCAACTTCGCTGGTGGTCCCGACAGCCTGATCGCTTTGGCTCTGATGAGCCTGGCCCGCTCAAATGCGATGCGGTCGATGAGTACGGTCGCCGGCTCGTCGGCGGGGTCCTGGTGGGTGAGCCGGCCTCGGACTGCGAGTTCCAGGATGGTCTGGCGGACGCGATTGAGGGCAGCGAGGTCGCCTTCGCCCGGGGCGAGGTGGAGGCCGATTTGGTTGGCGAATCCTCGGACAGCTGCCCGCAGGTCGTCCACCGATTCCGTCTCCGCGACACGGTTGAGAGTCGACGCGGTGAGCGCCGAGCGCGCGTCGGTGCGTGCGGCCTGCTCCTGCTCCAAACGGTCGCAGAGGCCCATCAATTGGTAGACGCGCTGGACGATCCGCTGCTGCTCGGCGACTGGGGGCAGCGGAACCGGGAACAGCACCATGCGCTTGATGGCAAGTCCTTCGCGTGATGCGCCCGGACTGCTGCCAGCAATGAGGCCCTGGAAGTACGGGCTGAGTATCAGCGCGTGGAGGTACTGTGTCGTCTCCGGGACCAGTGGCCTCAGCACTGAGACGTGCTGATTGACGTTCGCCGAGGTCCATCCATCGGTGGGAACGATCGCCGACCTTCCTATCGAGGCGCCGGTGATGTTCAGCAGTATGTCGCCGCCGCGAACCCATGTGCCGGACATCCGCTCATGAACCGAGAAGGGAATGTGCGCGACTCCTTCCAGGACAAGTCCGTCGTTGTGCACGTTCTGTGAGCGAAGAAACATGACTCCGCTCTCGACATAAGCCTTCTCGCCACCCGCGGGCGTGCTTCCGGCACCGACCCGAGAGAAGAGATTGCCGAATCGCGTCCAACTCCAACCTGGTGGGACTTCGGTTGCCTCGGTGGCAGCGACTGGATCCAGCTCTTTGGGTTCTCGGATCACTTTGGCATCGACGAGACGGGCGCGCTCCCCGGCCATCATCACCAGCAGAGCCTCGGCCGGCTTGTCGGCTGGGTCCTGATAGCTGAGCCGACCATGCATCGCGAGGTCAAGGATCATGCCGCGGATCGTTGCGACTCCACCGGGGGCGTCAGCGATGTGACCGAACGATTCGAGGAAGGTCTCGCGCTTCACCGGATGGCGTCCTCGATCGCGGCGACGAGGGCTTCGCGAAGGTTTTCGCGCGTCTCCTCGATGGAGCCGAGGAGTGCCTTGTACTCCTCCAGCAGCTCTTTCGGATCACGGTGCTCCGCGTCTACCTTCTTCGGATTGGCGATGTCGAGGTTCCAGTTGTTCGCGCGGATGTCCTCGACGGATACCCTCCAGGCAATCTCGGACCCGACACGGTTATCCCACCACCCCTTCTCCTCCGCGAACTCCTCGATGCGGATCGGCTTGGTCTTCGAGTAGTTCTTGTAGCCCGCCGGGTACTGGTGCTCGTAGTACCAGATGTCCTTTGTCGGCTCGCCCTTTGTGAAGAACAGCAGGTTCGTGGCGATGCTCGTGTATGGGTTGAAGACGCCCTTCGGCAGCCTCACGACGGTGTGCAGGTTGCAGTCGGTGAGTAGTTTCTCCTTGATGCGAGCCTTGACCCCGTCGCCGAAGAGAGTGCCGTCGGGGAGCACGACCGCGGCTCGCCCCCCGGTCTTGAGCAAGTGTTCAATGAGCACGAGGAACAGGTCGGCGGTTTCACGCGTGCGGTACGCCTGGGGGAAGTTGTTCTCGATTCCCGGTTCCTCGATGCCACCGAACGGCGGGTTGGTGAGGATGACATCGACGCGGTCCTTCCTGCCGTAGTCGCGCAGGGGCCGGGCCAGCGTGTTGTCATGGGCGATATTCGTCGGCACGTCAATGCCGTGCAGCAGCATGTTGGTCGTGCAGAGCAAGTGTGGGAGCTGCTTCTTCTCGACGCCACGGATCGAGGACTGGAGGACTTTCTCGTCCTCGGGGGTCTTGACGTGGTTAGTGCGGACGTGCTCGATAGCGCCGGTGAGGAACCCGCCGGTGCCACAGGCGGGGTCGAGCAAGGTCTCGCCGAGTTGTGGCGCGACAATGTCGATCATGAACTGGGTCACCGCGCGCGGGGTGTAGTACTCGCCGCTGTTCCCTGCGCTCTGAAGGCCTTTCAGGATCTGCTCGTAGATGTCGCCAAAGAGGTGGCGATCCTCCGAGCGGTTGAAGTCGATCTCGTTGATCTTGTTGACGACCTGGCGGATCAGGGTGCCGTTCTTCATGTAGTTGAAGGCGTCCTGGAAGACGTTGCCGATGACGTTGGCGCGGCCCGTCGTGGAAGTCTCGGAGAACTGCTTGAGCGCGGGGAACAGTTCGTTGTTGATGAAGCCGAGCAGCGTGTCGCCTGTGATGCCCTCCTTCGGGGCCGCCCAGGTGCGCCAGCGGAGGTCGTGCGGGATTGGTGAGCGGTAGGCGGCGTCGAGCAGCTCGGCCTCGGCCTCGCGGTCGTCGAAGATCTTGAGGAAGAACATCCAGGCGAGCTGGCCGATGCGCTGCGCATCGCCGTCCACGCCGGCGTCTTGCCGCATGATGTCTTGGATCGACTTCACGACGGCACTAATCGTGCTCACACGAACTCCTTACGAGGCCGTCGCGTAGAGGTGCTGCTCCAGTTCCTCGACGGCCGAATCGAAACCTGCCTTGCCCCCGAACTCGACCACGATCTCCATCGGTGTGCCGATGTCGATGAACGGGCGGATGCGCAGGACGCTCGCGTCGCGGTCGGGCTCGAAGCCCTCGTCAGCGTACTTGTTCAGCAGCGCCTTCAGCGTCGCCTGGGCCTTGGATGAGTACTTCGCCCAGTATCCGGTGGCTGCCACGTTGTCCGCTCGTTGCCTCCGGGTCAGGGCAGGCTGGTCGAACGCCACGTGGCAGACGAGGTCGAAGGGGCTGTGGTCGCGGCCGACCTCCTCAGCGAGGGCCTCGAAGAACACGCCCTGCTCCTGCAGCTCGGCGACGATGGCCTGCTTGCTGTCGCCCCCCTTCCACCGGGTGAGGAATGTGTCTAGCGTCGGATAGGCATCCCGCACGCGCTTGCGTGTGAAGTCCGTGAGGCTCTCGGTGATGAGCTTCCCATCTGGCCCCATGTACTGGACCCGCTCGGCGAGGAGCGTGACCGGTATGTCGCCGACGACGTACTTGACCCGCCGACCGGGTGGGTCGTCCGGATCGAACGTCGGATCGACGACGAGCGGCTCATTGGAGTTCTCGGGATCGGCCGGATCGAGGCCCTCCGGCGGCTCGAGCGGCTCATCGGCACCGGGGGTGTAAACGACGACTGGATCGCCGTCGAAGTCCGGGTCGGCGAACAACTCAGTCACCTTCCGGAAGTCCATGATCGTGAAGTAGAACTTGCCGTGCTCCTCGTTGATACGAGTGCCGCGGCCGATGATCTGCTTGAACCTGGTCATCGAGCTGATCGATTGGTCGAGCACGATGAGCTTGCAGGTCTGGGCATCGATCCCGGTCGACATGAGTTCGCTCGTCGTCGCGATGACCGGGTAGCGGGACTCGGGGTCGATGAAGTTGTCCAGTTCGGCCTTGCCCTCGGCGTCGTCACCGGTGATCCGCATGACGTACTTGCGGTTCTGCGCGACCAGGTCGGCGTTCTCGTTCGCGAGGGCCGACCGCATCCGCTCGGCGTGGTCGATGTCCTGGCAGAACACGATCGTCTTCGCGAACCGGTCGCCCGACTCCTTGAGGTACTGCGTCACCTTCTTCGCGACCAGCTCGGTGCGCTTCTCCAGCACGAGGTTTCGGTCGAAATCCCGCTGGTTGTAGACGCGATCCTCGATCAGCTCGCCGTGCTTGTCGACCTTGCCTTCTTGAGGCCGCCAGCCCAGGAGGTCCTTGTCGAGGTCGACGCGGACGACTTTGTAGGGGGCGAGGTAGCCGTCGTCGATGCCCTGCTTCAGCGAGTAAGTGAACACCGGCTCGCCGAAGTAGGTGATGTTCGACGTGTCGGCCGTCTCCTTCGGCGTCGCGGTGAGACCTACCTGCACGGCGTCCGTGAAGTACTCCAGCACCTCGCGCCACTGCGCGTCCTCGCGGGCACTGCCGCGGTGACACTCGTCGACCACGATTAGGTCGAAGAAGTCGGGCGAGAATTGCTTGTAGATATTCTGCTCGTCCTCGGTGCCGGTGATCGCCTGGTAGATCGCGAGGAAGATCTCGAACGACGGGTCGGCGGTGCGGTTCGTGATCTTCGTCATCGCGGTGCCGAACGGCTTGAAGTCGTTGACCCGCGTCTGATCGACCAAGATGTTCCGGTCGGCCAGGAACAGCACCCGCTTGGCCCGGTGCGACTTCCACAGCCGCCAGATGATCTGGAACGCGGTGAAGGTCTTGCCGGTGCCCGTCGCCATCACGAGGAGTGCGCGGTTCTGGCCGCGCGCGACGGCCTCGATGGTGCGGTTCACGGCCTGGAGCTGGTAGTAGCGCAGCTCCTTGCCTTGGAAGTAGTAGTCCTGCTCGACGACCTTGGTCTCGGCGGTTCCCGGAGCCATTCCCTTCCACGCAAGCCACTTCTGATGCAGCTCGTTCGGCGAGGGGAACTCATTGAGGGTCAGCTCGCGTTCGATAGCGCCGGTCGTGACTGTGCGGTCGTGGAAAAGGAAACCGTCGCCGTTCGAGCTGAAGATGAACGGGACGTCGAGCCGGTCGGCGTAGCCCTGTGCCTGCTGCATTCCCGCGCCGACGCTGTGGTTGTTGTCCTTTGCCTCGACGACCGCGAGCGGGAGACCGTGCTTCAGGAAGAGGACGTAGTCTGCGGACTTCGGTGCCAGGCGGGCATGCAGCTTGCCACGCACCATGATCCGGCCAGGGGCAATCGTGTACTCCTCGCGGACCTGGTTCCTGTCCGGATCCCAGCCGGCACGCACGATGGCGGGCGTGATGTACCGAGTGCGGATCTCGGTCTCCTTCAACGCCTTCTTGTTGATCTCGCTCACGGCCCCCAGTGCCCTCCTCGTCGACAGCGTATCGGGGTCTACCGGGCGGTGCCGCTGTGGGCCTACGGTGGGGCGGCGGTTTGCCGGTGCAAAGGGGCATTCGATCTCAATAGTGGTGGGATCGAACGCCCCTCGTTCGCCCGGCCTGACTACTTGCCGTTCTCCGTGACGCTGGTGTTCGGGTGACGAGCAGCCGCAGCCTCGGAAATGTACCGTCCGGTGATCGCGGAGCGGTGATCGGTGCCCGACGCCTTGTTGCCGCCGGACTCTGTCACGCTCGTCTTTGGGTGCCGTGCAGCCGCTGCATTCGAGATGTAGCGGCCGGTGATCGAGGATCGATGCGCCACGATTAGCCTTCTTCCTCTTCGGATTCACGCTCACGCTCCGCGAGCGGCGCCGCCTGAAGCGGGCGGACATCTGTGTTCTTGACGAGCGTCAGCCGCGGCTTCGGGTTGTCGACGCCGGCCAACTGACGCACCCGCCTTAGCGGTAGTTGCAGGTCGGCCGCGATGCGCGCCAGCGGAATGTCGTTCCTCTCGAGGAGTTCGATGGCCCGCTTCAGCAGCTCGGGCTGCTCCCCAGCGAAGGCTCGGATCGACTGCGGTCGCCGAGGAGCTGAGTTCAAGGCGATGTACGCCCGCCGGGCGGTCGACTCGGAGACAAGTTCCAGCTCGCGCATGCGGTAGAGCAAGGAGTGCACTGAGACGCCCCAGTATTGGCTAAGAGCCTCGAGCCGATCGAAGTTGACCCTGTGGGGGAGCAGTGGCCGGATCGCTACGTCGGGGGTGAGGAACTCAGCCGCAAACTGGTCAGCCTGTCGCTCCATCTCGCTGTCCGTACCGTGTCGACCGTGATGCATGACGATATGACCGACCTCGTGAGCTGCGGAGAACCGGTGCCGCAGCACATCGTCGGCCTTGTCGGGTGTCATCACGATCACTGGTCGTGAGAGCGACGTCGTCGAGAACGCATCGATGCGACTCTTCTCGTCCGCTCCCTCCTCCTTCATCGAGAAAAGAACGACAAGGATGCCGTGCTGCTCAATCTCGGCGATGAGATCCACAACTGGCCCAGCGCCGAGGCCCCAGTGGGAACGCAGAAGCCGCGCCGCCGTGACGGGGTCAATGGGCTCCTGTGACTCCGGGAGTGCCCAAGAGGGAAGGTCGAGTTCGGGGAACTCCACCTGCTCTTCGAGGTAGCAGCTCAGTTCCCAGACCTGCTCGACGTACGCCGTTGCCTGTTGCTGCTGCGCGACGGTCGTCGAGCGGAGACGGCGGAATGACGCCTCGGCAACCTCGACCTGTGCGCGCGGCCTGCCGAGAGCGAAGTACCCCGGGGGCACCTGAAGTGCGTCGGCAAGCGCCTCTATCGTCTCAGCACGCGGCTTGACCTCGCCTCGCTCGTACTGGCCGATCGCCGCCGCCGAGACGCCGACGAGCTGGTGCAGCTCTGTCTTCGACATGCGCGCGATGCGTCGCGCCTGGGTGAGACGAGCAGGATCGAAGACGCGCGCGACATCTCCGACTCGCACGGGCCCGCCGTCTGCACGCGCGCCGTTCATGACGTCTCGCCCCCTGCATCCGTCCCACCCTGCTTCCGCAGCCGGACGGGGGTGGGCTTGCGCTCGGCGCTGGCGAAGCCGGGGACCGCAGCCGTGATCGGAGTCGAGGCGGATGTGGCCGTCGAGGGGACACGCTCCAGCGTGACCCGCTCAGGCGAGGCGAACTCGAGGTGGTTGCCGCTGAGGCGGGCAGGGCCCCAGTACACGGAGCCGACTCCGGCCGCGGTGCTCGCGTAGTAGGGCACGAACAGCGTGACCGGCGGGGAGCTGGCTTCCACCGCCGCCAGCACATCGGCGAGCGACGCGGGCTCGTCGATGGCTGGCGTGGGCAACCTGAAGAGCCCGGCGGGCAGGTACTTCGTGTTGCTCGTCTTGGTCAGGAGGGCGCGGCGGTTGTCGGGCAGGTAATTCAGGCGGATGCGCAGGTGGTTCCGGGGCATCCACTTGCCGACCCGGTGGGGGAAGATCAGGGCTTCACCCACGAAGAGCAGCTTGCGGCGGCTGCCGGGCGTGAACTCTTCCCGATAGGAGTCGAGCGACGCGAGCCGTGAGGACATCTCCTTCTGAACTGCGCGTGCCATGCCCGCGCCGTACACGTCCTGGTCGTTGTCCGGGTCGGCGTACTCGGTCTGGGCACGCGTGCTGCGCTCGTGACCGAAGCGGATCGAGTCCTGGATCGCGGTGCGCACCACCGCGAGGTCGCCGTCAGCGAACTCGGAGTGCCACGTGTCGGTGGTCTTTGCCATGATGGAAGATCCTTTCTACGGGACCAGAGTACACGGGGACTTTAGTTTCACTCGCGACACGCGCAAAGAGATGAGATCTCCCGCCTCCAAATCGGCGTAAACCCCGACCTTCGGTACCGCTCCCAGTCGTGCAGGATGGCAAGGTGGCACTGCTGCTGGCTGACTTTGCGAAGCCGACTGCTGGCGACCACTCCGGTCGCGAACATCCGACCGCGGAGCCCGCGCATGAAGGAACCGTGGCCTCCGAGAAGCGCTGGTGATCCGGGGCGGGTGGACCCCGAAGTGCGCACGCCTCTCTGCTGGGCGGCGTTGGACACCAGAAGTCGCGCACATACCAGCACCACCCGCCTGGGGGCTGTCCACGAGATAGCCGGAGTCTCCGTTATGCGGTGTGGATGGCCTGACGGTCACCACGACCGACAGGAGGCCACGCATGGATGACTGGACCACCTACCCCTACCCGGACGTCGACGTACCCGACACGCAGCTGTCACTCCTGAATCAGGACGGGCTCGCGATTGAGGCGCGTCGCGCCCACGCGCAGCAGGCGGAAGCCGCCCGCGTCGCCGAACTCGAGCAGACCCAAGCCATGGACGTCGTCGGCAACCACGCCGAGGTAGACGTCCCGCTCCCGTTCGCGACACCGCCCGGTGCCGCGCTGGCCTTCTGAGCGGCCGGTCTCTTCATGGCAGCGGTATACGACGACTACGGGCCAGACCGGGTCGGGTTCTTCTTCGGGTTGACCGGCCCCCGGCTGGCGGCCTTGACCCTCGCGGTCATCCCCGTGTTCGTGGCCGTCAACCAGCAACGCTGGCTGCTCGCGGCCCAGCTCGCCGCGATCGCTGCCGTGGTGACGGTGCTGGTCGTCGTCCCCGTCCGCGGCCGATCAGCCACCGGGTGGCTCCTCGCGAGCCTCAGCTTCACCGCCGGTAAAGCGTTCGGCTGGACGTCGTGGCGTAGCAAGGCCGCCACAGGCAAGGCCGAAGCCCTCGTGAAGGCGGACCTCCCCGGGGTGATGGCTGCCATCGAGGTCCACGACGGCGCCCCGAAGGGCCCGGCGCAGACCCGGTACGCCGTCATCCAGGATCACGGACTGCGTACGTGGGCGATGACCGCCGCGATCCGGCACCCCGGCGTCGGCATGGCCGAGGGCGACCGCCGAGACCAGTACGGACGGGGCCTGACAGAGCTGCTGGACGTCGCAGCCCGGGCTTCCCTGATCAGCGACGTGGTGTTCCTGGTCCGCACGGTCCCGGACGACGGCGCAGAGCGACAGCAGTGGATCGGAACACATCGGCGTCCCGACGGCCCCGAACTGGCCAGGCGGATGAACGACGAGTTCGCCACCGCCTTGACCCGCGCCGCGGTGCGCACCGAGGCGTTCGTCACGTTCGTGGTCCCCGAGACCCGGATCGCGAAGCAGGCGCGCGAGTTCGGCGGCGGCCTGGAGGGACGCACCCGCGTGCTGTACGCCCTCGCCGACGAGATCTCCGGGATGCTCCGCGGCGGCATGGGTATGACCGATGTTGCCTGGCTCACTTCGCCCCAGCTGGCGCTCGCGGTCCGCACCGGGTTCGCCCCCGCCGACCGGGCCGGGATCATCGATGCTCTCGCCGCCCACCAGACCGACCCAGCGGTGTGCACCGAAGTGCCGTGGGCGATGGCCGGCCCCTCCGGAGCCGACACGACGATGCGGCACTACTCCCACGACGCCTGGAACTCGATCAGCTCCACCGTCAAGCTCCCCGACCGGGGTGCCTGCCTGGGCGCCCTGGCCCCGGTGCTCACCCCGTCCGAGCCGGGGGAGCGGCGCAGCTACACGGTCGTGTTCCCGATCCTGCCGTTCAGCCGCGCCGACCGACAGACCGCCTCCGGCGAATGGGCCGCCGACATGGGCGAAGGCCTCCGCGGCCGGCTCCAGATCCGGCAACGCTCCCGCGATCGCGCCAACGTCACCCGGGCCCACCGCCTCGACGCGAAGCTCGCCTCCGGGCACGCACTCACCCGCCCGTACGCGGTCGCCTGCGTCACCGTCGCCAAGACGATGCGCGTCGCCGAGTTCGGACGCCGCCTCGACGCGTCCATCCGACGCGCCGGCTTCGCACCCCTGCGCCTCGACCTCGCCCAGGACGCTGGCTTCGCCGCCGCCACCCTGCCGCTCGGCCTCGGGCTCACCCGGAAGGCTGACGAATGAGAACGCCGCCCCGCGGGCGCTCGACCGCCCAACTGCTCGCCGACTTCGGCCACGACCTGCCCACCAAACCCGAACCCGAGCGTGCCGGCAAGGAGCCGTACTTGTTCCACGCGTCGCCGCGCCGCGGCCGGCGGCGTCCCGGCCGCGGATGGAGCCCGGCCCGGACGCCGGTCGTTCAGTACCGGATGACCAGCGACCAGGCTCCGGCGTGGTGGCCGTTCATCGCGAATCCGCCGCTACCTCCCACCGGCGCGCAGATCGGCATTGACGAACTTTCCGGGGGCAGCTTCTACGCCGACCCGCTCGGCTGGGTGCTCGACGACACCGTCCCGGTCACCAACCCCAACGTGATCACCTTCGGCAAGCCCGGCGGCGGCAAGTCGACCAACACCAAGAACTTCGCCACCCTGATGATGGACTTCGGCTACAAGGTGTTCGTCCTCGGCGACCCGAAGGACGAGTACGAACCGCTGTGCCGCGCCTTCGGCGTCCAACCCTTCGCCGTCGGCCCGGGCATGACCGCCCGCATCAACCCACTCGACTTCGGCCCGCTCGGCGACGGCTGGGACACCCTCGACCGGGTCGAAGCCCAACGCCGAGCCGGCATCATCTTCCGCCGCTGGCTCACCCTGATCCGCGGATTGGTCGGCTCCCAGTTCGTCGGCGAGCAGCGCGTCCCGTTCGGGCCCACCGACGCCCGCGTTGTCGAGGCCGC
>WBZS01001765.1_pt1 | contig 12203 bp, 7 predicted proteins | sample 5204201 | NCBI WGS metagenome assembly WBZS01 (sample SAMN12344357, study PRJNA552823) | activated sludge metagenome | biome: Activated sludge suspended growth; feature: Nitrification reactor; material: Wastewater; isolation source: activated sludge from nitrification reactor of wastewater treatment...
ACGCCTACGGCGACGAGTTCGACCCGGACTCGATCGACGCCGCCCGGTTCGCCGCCCACCTGCGGTACTTCTTCGCGCGGGCTCGGGCCGGCAAACAGCTGACCAGCGGGGTGCCGGCCGTCGCGGTGGTGCTGGCCGAGGGCAACGACCGCGCCCACCAGCTGGCGCTGCGGATCCGGGCGCTGCTCGAGTTGCGGCTACAGCACCCGGTGACCGCCGACGCGCTGACCTACCTCACCATGCACATCGCCCGGATGGAACTGGGCATGCGCACCCGGACGTCCGCTGATTGAGGACGCCGCTGATTGAGCTTTGTCGACATCACGATGGAGCGGGGTCTCGACGAGCTCGACCGGCGCGGGGAATTGCGGAGAGCCGGGTCGTGGACGCTCCCCCTTTGCGTCCCGACCCGGCTCGATCCGTGTCTCACCACGGTGAACAGTTCCCCCGACCGTTCTCGCGTCCCCCCGAATCGCGATCCCGATTGCTGTTCCCCGGTGGCTGCCCCCCGATGAGAAGAACTCTGCCCGACCGTCCTCAACGATCTGTAAAAGCAACCTCAAGACCGACCCAAGATCCGCTGCGGAGATCCCCGGGCAAGCCCGAGACGACCGCGGGCTGGGCGATCCGCAGCGTTCGGGGACGGTTCTTCGCGTGCGAATTTCGAACGAACAGAACCGTCCCTGGGCGTGCGAATTGAGTTCGGGGACGGTTCTCCGCGTGCGAATTTCGAACGAGAAGAACCGTCCCCGGGCGTGCGAATCTCGAACGAAAAGAACCGTCCCCGATCGGGCGCGGTCAGGCGTCGCCGAGCTCGAACTCGTCGGCGTAGATCAGGCGGTTCTCCCGGGTGGTGGGGCTGTTCGGGTCGCCCAGGTTCTCGGGGTCGCCGACGAAGGTCTCCCACTCCTCGATCCGGACGCGGTGGTCGCCCGCCGTGGTCGGGCGGGTGAAGGGCAGGCCCTCGGGGACGTCCAGCTCGCCGGTCCAGACCAGGTTGGCCAGCGAGCCGGCGTAGCCGCGCACCACCAGGTCGGTCTGGTCGAGCGTCTCCCAGGCCAGGTCCGAGGTCTGGCCGGCGTCCCGGTGCTGCAGTTTGGCGCGCAGCACCCGGTTGGCGCCCACCAGCAGCGGGTTCACCGTCGGCTGCCGGCCGACGACCGCGATGCCGGCCGGGGTCAGGCCCGGGGCGTCCGCGCCGAAGCCGACGTCGTGCAGGCCCGCCGGCCCGCTGACCAGAACCCGGACGCGGCCCTCGGCCGTCCGGCTGACCGACGCCGTCCGCTCGGGCGGGATCTGGATGTAGTCGCACAGCACCGGCTTGGAGAGGTGCCGGCCGGTGACGCTGTACGGCTGGTAGCGGACCAGCGCCAGCTGCACGAACGGCCAGAACCGGGCCGGGAAGCCGATGTCGACGAACCACTTGCGGCGTTCCTCGTTGTATTGCGGCCGGTAGGGCACCACCCACACCTTGGTGTTGGGATCCTCGGCGCTCGGGTACTGCTCCGGCTTCCCGGACGGCCCGGCCACCGAGTCGTAGTCGTCCCAGCCGACCGCGGCCAGGAACTGGGTGAGCTGCAGCGCCTCCCTGTCCTCGACGGCGCTGCCGACCCAGAACGGGTCGCCGCCCCACTGGCTGACCAGGGTGGTCTCCGGACGCGCCCCGGTCGCCAGCACCACGCCGATCTGCTCGTCGGCGCCGGTGACGAACCAGGGCCGCTCCAGGTAGACCCGGACGCCGGTGCGCCGGGTCCGGCGCCGCGCCATCGGCTGCGCCGGTTCGGTGCCCTCCTCCCAGCGGAACAGCGGGATCACCGAATGCACCAGCGGCGGCGCCGGCAGTGACGTGTTGGGCACGTGCACGTCCACCTCGGGGCTGACCGTGCTGCGTCCGTCGTCGATCGGCAGCGCCGGGTCGTCGGACGGCGGCAGCGGCGCCAGCTCGTCGGGGGAGAAGTACTCGCGGAACCGGGTGGTGGCCCGGAACCGGTAGTGCACCAGCCGGTGCAAGGTGTCGCCGAACTCGTGCACCGCCTGATGCGAGCGGACGTGCCCGATGGTGGCGTCGTTGTAGGTCGTGTCGGCGTGCCCGCCGGCCAGCACAGCGACGTCCTCCCACGGCTCGATGGCGGTGGTGGCGGCCACCTGGCGCTGGTTGGGCAGCGTCTTCCAGGCCCGGTCGGACAGGTCGTCGAGCACCTCGTCCCAGCGGGCGTCGACGATCAGCGAGTCGGTGCTCGGGCCGTCCAGCTCGATGCCGCCGATCAGCATCGCGTTGGTGGCGTTCTGCGGCCGATAGACGGTGAAGGCGACCGATTCCGGTGCCCGGACCGGACGCGGCACGGCATGCACCAGGGTCAGCGACTCGGACGGCGTCAGCGCCCACAGCCACCCGTTCGCGGCCGCCTCGCCGATGATCGGCACCTGCTTGAGCGCCGCCGGCAGTTGCTGCCAGACGCCCATCACGTCCAGGTCGCCGGGGGCCAGGGTCGACGACAGCCGGGTGCGCAGCACCGTGCCCAGCGGCAGCGACATGGTGATCAGATGGGGCGTGACCCGTCCGCCGAGCTCGGCGGCGCCGTCCAGCACCAGCCGGTAGCCGTCGACCGCCGGCCAGCTGCCGGGATCGTCGGCCGACGGCAGCGCCCCGGCGTAGCGGGCGGTGAACCCCTCGACGCCGAACGGGGGCACCATCGTCCAGTCCTGGCCGGCGTCCGGGAAGACGAAACCGAGCCCGCGGGCCAGCACGTCGGGCAGGTACGGGGTGTGCACCAGGTCGGTGTCGTGCACGACGTACTGCCCGGGCCCGGGAGCCTCGCCGGGTGGCAGCGGCAGCGTCTTCAGCTCGCCCGGGGACGCGCCCGGTCCGTGCACCAGCGCCACGCCCTCCTGCGGGTCGCGGACCGACGGGTCGTCCAACCGAGGCAGGTCCAGGTCGAACAGCGTCCCGGATTCGCGGATCGCGGCGTGCAGCCACAGGTTCACCGCCGAGGCGTCCGACGAGCCGATCGCGGCGTCGAAGGCGCGGTGCAGCTCGGCCTCGAACTGGCTGGTCTTGGGCGGCACCAGCTGCCGCTCGCAGGTCGCGAACCGGTCCGGATGGGCCGCCGCGTACGCCTCGGGATCGGTGTGAGTGACCGCCAAAGTGGTCGGATCCTGCTCGACTCCCGAGCGGATCACCAGCACCTCGTTCGACTCGCCCTCGCTGTACAGCCGGCGGGGCACGATCGCCGGCGGCGGCACCGGCTGCCAGCGCACATAGGGAATCTCGGGGGTGACCGCCAGCCGTTCGGCGGTGAACAGCCCGGCCAGATCGCGGCTCAGTTCCAGCCCGGACGCGATCACCGCCGGGTTGAGCACGGCGGTGGCGGACGGCGTCACGTCATCCGCCTGCAGACCGGACGCCAGCGCGCTGCGCACCTCGGCCAGCGCCGAGGCAACCGGCTGCACGGCCTGTTCACCGCGGACGACCTGGAGGCGTCCGACGATCTGCGGCAGCACCTGCGCCAGTTCGAGGCCCGTCCCACCCTGTCCGGGCTGGATCGGCTGGGCGGGCGCCGCGACCTCGGCGATGCCGGCCCGCAGCCGCTGCACGGACGTCGTGGTGAAGTCCCGCAGGCCGGCCAGGTTCGCCGTCACCCGAGCCTCCGGCTCGGCCCCGTCGCCGTCGGCCGGGGGTGCGTCGACGGGTTGCGCTGCCTCGGCCGCGGCCAGCGCGGGCCCCACCCGGTGCGGCCGGGAATTGCCGGCGAGGTCGACGGCCCAGGCGCGGAAGCTGTAGCGGCGTCCGAACCGCAGCCGGGGCAGGGTGCCCGGGGCGGCGCGCCGCTCGATGATCACCGGCGTGGACGGGTCGTCCGGCGGTTGCGGGTCGGTGACCACCTTCTCCTCGCCGCCCTCATGCACCACCGGCAGCGCCGGACGCGCCGCCGACAGGCTCCAGCCGTCCCAGCCGAACACCGCCTCGTGGACGTGCACGGGCGCCTTGTCGGCGCCGGAATGGGTGGCGGCGGTCTCCTGCAGGAACGCCACGTCGTCGAACTCGAGGGTGCGGCCGCCGACCACGTCGGCGCGGACGTGCACCTGGTGCAGCGAACGCCACAGCTTGGTGGCATCGTCGTGCACCTCGATCCGGACGCCCTGGGTGACGTCCTCGGTGGTCAGCAGCGGGGCGTTCGCCGCGGACTGGTTCGGCGGCTGGTCGCGCACCGAGTCGAGCATCGTCCGCTGCCGCTCCATCGCCGAGGCGGTGGTGGCGGCGTTGTCGCGGCGGGCCAGGGTCAGCCCGATCGAGCGCAGCGCCGGCGGGGCGGCGTTCACCGGCGCCCCCTGCAGGGCCGCGGCCGCCGTCCGCAGATAGGACGACAGGTACAGCTCGGTCTTCAGGGCCGCGCCGTCGGCGTCCACGTCGAGCAGGTCGAAGGCGTCGGCGTTGCCGACCGGCAGGCGTCCGTTGATCCAGGCCTTCTCGTCCTCGGCGCGGGTGGTCAGGGCCGTCCCGACCGCGCGGCAGGCGACCCGGACCACCTTGGTGGCGTCCTCGCGGCCGTCGATCAGGATGCGGCCGAGCAGCCACTGGCTCTTGGCCAGCCGAGCGGCGTCCGCCTTCAGGTCGACCACCAGGCCGAGCTTGCGCTGCAGCGGTCCGTGGTCGTTGACCAGCGAGACCCGGGCGTGGAAGTCGGGAATCTGCTTCTCGGGCTCCGGCGGACCGGAGTTGCCCGGGTCCGGACGCGGCTGGTAGTCGGTCTCCTCCTCGGGGTGCGAGTAGAACCGACGGGCCTGGTGCAGCGCCAGCTGGGCGGCCGCCATCGGGGCGCCGCCGGGGGCGCCGTCGACCACCGGTTGGACGGCGAAGTACTCCCGCGGGCTGCCGAACTCGGCGAGCGGGACGCGCTCGCGGCAGGCGGCGTCCAGGCGCTCGGTCTGCTGAGTCTCGTACCGGCCGACCAGATCGAGCGGGTTGAAGCGCTGCCGGCCGTCGCCACCGCCGCCGAGCGGTCCGAACACGTCGGTGCCGAACCAGGGCACCTGCTGCACGGTGGGCGGCTCGACGCCGTTCGCCATCGTCGACAGCAGGTTGACCGCCTTGGCGACGCCGGTGGTGACGCCGGGGTGGAAGGTGCGCCACGGGTGCTGCTTCCAGTCCGGCGGCACGTAGCTGGTCACCGGGGTCTGCTCGGGGAAGACCTCCTCCCACAGGCCGTCCTCGACGGCGTCCAGCAGCGGGGTGCAGTCGATCTCGCCGTTGTCGTCCTCGAGCACGAACTTCGCGTTGACCAGGGACTTTGGCCAATGCAGGAAGAGCGCGGTGACGGCCAGGGTGTCGCGCGGGTCGTCCACCTCGATGTCGGGGGCGACGAACAGCGAGACGTGGAAATCGGCGTCCGGGTCGCACGAGTAGGGCAGTGCGACGACGGTGAACTGTTCACGCATGTTTCACTCCTGGGCGAAGGCGAGGCAGTACTCGGACCACAGCGGTGAGGTGAAGTCGGGCTGCACGCCCATCACCTCGGCGAACGTCGGGTCGCCGTTGCTGCCGGCGAATTTGCGCTCGCAGGAGATCTCGACCGACGCCGAGAAGCACAACACCTTCACCTTGACGGTGATCACGGCCTTGCCGATCAGCTTGCCGCTGGGGAAGTCGTAGGTGAGCGACAGGTAGAGCTCGATCGAGGCGCTGATCAGGCCCAGCACGTCGACCTCGCCGCGCAGCCGGAAGTAGGCGGTCAGCGAACCCTTGTCGGCCTCCATCCGCAGGTAGATGCCGAGCGCCATCGACACCGACCCGGACGCCACGCCCAGGTTGATCGACAGGTAGGCGCCGGCCTCCAGGCCCAACTCGAGCACCTCCAGGCCGCGCGGGGAGAGCCGGATGCCGAACCAGCCGCCGCCGCCGAGGCAGAGCACCGCCAGGTTGAACGGCCGCTCCCGGGTGCAGAAGCCGAAGCCGACCGAGACGATGTCGCCGAGGAACGGCACCCGGACGTCGGCCGCCAGCGACATGTTCGACAGGCTGAACACGCCGATCGCCAGGTTCGGCAGCTCCAGGGTGAAGCCGGCCACCACGCCCTCGGGAGAGACGTCCACGTAGGGCGGGTCGGAGAAGCCGTCCAGCGGGATCAGCTGCTTGATCCGCTCGACGAAGGACAGGATGCCGACGAACTCGATGTTGCCGACGGACGCGTCGACCTCGACCTTGCCGGTGCTGCCCGCCTTGAAGGACAGGTGGTCGAACGGCAGCTTCGCCATCGGTTCGCCCGGCGGCAGGATCAACGCGAAGCCGCGCAACTCGGCCAGCACGTCCGCCTTCGGATTGGCGCCCGCCTGGCCCTCGACGGCCAGGGTGAGGCCGCGTTCGGGCAGCTGCAGCACCGGCTTGGCCTTGCTCGGCCAGGACTGCAGCTTGGGCTGCCACTTGAAGGAGAACCGGGCGTCGGTGACCGCGGTCGCGATGCCCTGGACGAAGTCGATCACCGACTGCACCATCTGGACGTCGGTGGCGGCGGTGCGCAGGGCGCTGGTCAGCGCGGTCAGCCGGTTCTTGGCCAGCGGGGTGAGCTTGGCTGCCGCCGCCTCCACGGCGGTCAGCGCGGCGGCCAGGTTGCTCAGGGCCGCGGCCAGCTTGCCGGGCGCGGACGCCAGGTCGCCGGGGGCGTCGATGATCGCCTGCAGGACGCCGTCCGCGGCCGTGATCACCGGGTTGACCAGGTTCTGGGCGCTGGTGGCGGCGTCCGTGGCCTTGGCCACCAACTCGTTCGCCAGGGCGCTCCGGCCCTGCGCGATCAGGTCGTTGGCGGTCTGCTGGGCCTGCGTGAGCGCGGCTTGGGCCTGCTCGGCGGCGTCCTCGACGGTCTGCTTGAGCTCCTTCAGGTCGGCCATCAGGGCTTCCACCTTGGCCAGTGACTCGGTGATCAGCGACGGCGCGTCGTTCAGGTCGACGCCGACGGCGTCCAGGATGTCGATGATCGAGATGAAGCCGAACAGCTTCGGCAGCGCGTTCTTGAGGAACTCCTTCGGGTCGAAACCGCCGGACGCCGTGGTGGCCAGGTCACCGACCGGGCCCTGCTTGCGGGACAGTCCCTCGATCGGCAGGGACGGGGCGAGGAAGCCGCCCGCGCCGCCGGTGGAGGTGCCGCCCGAGCCGAAGCCGAGCGTGGTCGGCGAGGTCAGCTCGGCCCACACCTGACCCGGGTTGCCGGCGCCGAAGCCGCCGCTCAGCCAGGCCGCGGCGTACTTGATCTGCTGCGGGCCGGTCGGCTTCATCCGTTCCACGGCCGGAATGGTGGCCCGGGCGGTGACCAGGTTCGGCACCGACGTGCCGAGCTGCGGGGTGCCGGTGAAGGTCAGCCCGACGGTCGGCACGGAGTTGTCGACACCGCCCGGCTCGGAGGGGGCGAAGGCGATGTTCTGGCCCAGCCCGGGGATCTCGCCGACCGCGGCGAAGGCGTCCACCGGGCTCTTTCCGGCGGGGTAGGGCGGCTTGTAGTGCTCGGCCACCCAGACCAGCGGCGTGGGCAGTTTCACCTCGCGGTCGTCGGCGTCCGTGCAGTGCAACACGAACTGGAACGGGGCATTGCCGACGTTGGGGACGAACATGGTGTCCTGGGCGGCGCCCGGATCGGGGGACAGCGTCGGGGTGATGGTGGGCACGATCTCGGCCCGCTTGAACGGGTTGTTCAGCGCGGAGTACGTCTTCACCGGCTCGCCGACGACGATGAACTTGCGCTGGTAGAGGATCGCCTTCGGGTTGGTCTTGTCCTTGATCTTGCGTTCGGTGACCTTGACCAGGGTGGCCTTGTGACCGAACGGGAACAGGTAGCCGGGGTAGGCGACCCGGACGTACTGGTCGCGGCCCATCGGGGCCTCGTGGTCCCAGGACAGGATGGACGCCATGGCCTGGTTCGACCAGGGCAGGGTCTGCCAGAACGCGTGCAGGTCGAGCCAGGCGCCGAGGCTGGACAGGTAGAGCCGGGTGGCGTCGATGGGTGCCGGGTCGGTGATCTTGACCCGGTTGCGGGCCCAGGTCTCGCTGGACTGGCGGACGATCATGTGCCGGTCCTTGGGGTTCAGCGACATCCGGTACGGGTCCTCGCCCTGCGGGATCTCGACCGTCGGCCAGTTCGGGAACTTCTCCCGGTCGCGGGCCCAGACGGCGCGGATCCACTCGGGCCCCTCGACCACGGTGTCGTCGCCGCGGTGCCCGAGCCGGGTGTGCCACAGCTCGACGGCGCTGCCCGAGGCGTCCGGGACGGGGGCGTCGGCGTGCGTCCAGCCGCTGCTTGTCGAGGGCGAGATGGTCAGCCGGAACGGTGCCTCGATGGCGGTCTCGCCGGCCCCCGCCGGGCGGCTCAGCTTCTGCGGGTTGCGCAGGATCGGCCCGACGATGCGTCCCGGTACCCGCCAGTCGGAGACCAGGTCGCCGACCGAGGCGCGGGCCTCGACGGTGCCGAGTGTCCGCCGTAGTTGGGCAAGGGTGCGGGCGACCTGGGCCGTCGCGAAGGTCGTGCCGGCGGGCTGCAGTTCGACTGCGTGGGCGGCCGGCTGGTCGTCGCCGTCCGCGGCGGCCAGCAGCCCGGCGTTGCGCAGCACGACGAGCAGGCCCGGGTCGAAGAACACCAGCCCGCGCGCCGGCCCCGGCGTGGCGAGCGGGTGGACGGCCATCGGGTAGCGGCTCAGGGCGTCCAGGAAACCGGCGGTGCTGACCTCGACGGTCGCCCCGGCGGGTGCGGCGACGACGACCCGGCTGCCCCGCGCGGGGATGCCGGGGACGGGGGAGTCGGGCGTCTCGACGCCCCCGCTGCTCGTCTGCGGCGGCTGGTCGGGGTGCAGCGGGTTCGGAACGGGGGACGGCAGGCCCTCGTAGTACGCCTTCTCGCCCAAGTGCTGGAACGGGAAGGAGTAGATCAGCAGGCCGGGGCCCGGGTCGCGTGCGGTCAGCACGCCGTCGGCCAGGTCGAAGCCGCTGGTGCTCACGGTCAGCGACACCAGGTCGGCGGACCGGATCACCTCGAAGCTGTGCTCGGGCTCGATCTGCGCCGGCGGCGGGACGGCGAGGTCGCCCAGGTCGGGCAGGCGGATCGGGATCCGCCAGATCGGGTCGATCCGGTCGATCGGGACACGCGGATCGAGCACCGGCCCGGCCGCGACCGGCTGGACGCCGCCGACCGGGATGCGCTCCACGGGTATCCGTTCGATCGGGCGATCACCGCCGATCGGTTGCCCCTGGGGACGGCTCTCCAGGTTCGGACGCTCGGCTGGGCGCTCGGCGGGCTGGTGCTGGACCGGCTCGCGTCGGCCCGCCTCCACCCGTTCGACGGGCTGGTCGGCGACCGGTGTGTCGAGACGCGGACGCCGCCGGAGCTTCTCGGCCGGCTGCTGCGCGGGCCTCTCGGCCTTCAGCCGCGGGGCGGCCTCGGCGGCCGCCGCTTCGGTATGGGCGGCGGCCTGCGCCGGGCGCTGGAGTTTCTTGCCCGGCTGTTCCTTCGATCCGGCCACGGTCGGCCTCCTTCGGGGTGCGGCGCACCTGCCAGTCTCGACCGCTTCGAGGGCCGTAGCCACCGGGAAGAATTGCGTAGTATCAGCCGCTTCCGCGGCCCCACCTCACGCGCGCCCTCCGCCGGGAGCCGGGCAGCGGGTCAGCGGAGGCCGGCGGCGGCGGCGTCGTCCGGGGTGTCCACGTCGGCGGTGATCGCCGGCGCCGGGATGCGCCGCAACTCCAGTCCGGTCATCAGCCGCCGGACGGACTGCGAGCGCGGGTCCCCGACCGCGCGCAGCCGGTCCTCCAACGCCGCCCGCCGATACCGGGCGGCCAGGTACTGCGGGTAGTCCTCGGCGTCCAGCAGACAGACGCCGTCGGCGGGCGGGGCCCCGGCGGGCGAGGCCAGCGGCGCGGCGTCCAGGACGGCGACGATGTCGGCGACCCGGGGCAGATCGCAGGCGAGCAGCAGCACCTCGTCGCCGGGCAGGGTCGGCGGCAGTGCGGCCAGGCCAGCGGCGATGCCGGCGACCGGACCGCCGAACGGCGGGTCCTCCAGGGTGCAGGCCACCCGGCCGGCCGGGACGTCCTCGGGCAGGTCGGGCGTCACCGTCACCGTCAGCTCGCGGGCCGCGCAGGCGTCCACCGCACGCGCCAGCAGGGACCGCCCGTCGAGCACCAGGCCCCGCTTGTCGCGACCCATCCGCGCGGACCTGCCCCCGCCCAGGATGATCGCGAATCGGCGCTGCATCGGCCCAGACTAGTGGTGCACCACTAGGGCCGGGGCCTTCGGGGTCAGCAATCGAAGACCGACCAGCAGATGTCGTTGCGCAGCCGCTGGTCGTCGAGCACGAGCGCGCGGACGGCGTCCGGGAGCCGGTCGCGCTGCCACCGGCACTCCGCCCGCCCGGACGCCTCGGCGCGGTCCGCGGGTGCCGCCGCGCGGACGGCCTTGATCGCGTAGGCGGCGGCGCCGAGTTCGTGGGCGACGGCGCCGGCCTGGCCGGCGGCGTACGCGGCGTTGCGGGCCGCGCCGCGCAGATCGCGCGCCGCCTCCATCGCGTGACCGCCGGCGGCCCGGGACTGCATCATCCCCACCTCACCCCGCGTCCAGGCCCGGATCTGCGCGATGGCCTCGCGCGGACGCCGGTCGTCCGGGCGGGCCGCCTCGAACAGCGGCAGGACGTGCTCGGCGCAATCGGCCGCCCACAAGGCCAGCAGCCGGTGGTCGGCGTCGCTGAGGGTGCCGCCGCGGCGGACCGTGATGAACCGCGGGTCCCTGACCGAGGGCAGGATCATGGCTTTGCGCCTCCGCTGGTCAGGGGCAGTTCGACCATTCGGTGGAGCCGTCGGAGAACAGCTGGCGCTTCCAGATCGGCAGCCGTGCCTTGACCTGCTCGACCAGCTCGGAGCAGGTGCCGAACGCCTCGGCGCGATGGGACGCCGACACCGCCGCCACCAGGGCCACGTCGCCGACCGCCAGGGTCCCGACACGGTGGGCGACGACCACCCCGTGGACGCCCGCGCGGCCAACCATCTCGTCGGCGATCGCGGCGATTACGGCGTCCGCGCTCGGATGCCCGACGTACTCGATGCCGTCGACGGCGCGTCCGTGGTCGTGGTTGCGGACGACTCCGGTGAAGACGACGGTCGCGCCCGCCCGGTCGTCGGAGACCAGGGCCGTCAGCCGTGCCACGTCCAGGGGCTCGCTGGAGATGGCCGCGGAGGCCGTCCGGGTCGGTGAAGTCGTCATCCCGGCGATTCTATGCCCGGGGTTGTCGGTGCGGCTGCGTACCATCACGGCATGGCACGGCGTCGGAAAGGGCGGGTCGGACGCGCGATCGTCCGGCTGGCGGTGGTGGGCGTGCTGCTCGGTGCCACGCTGATCGTCGCGCCGGCCTGGTACATCCACACGGTCACCGACGACCGCATCATGAGCGCCGACGACGTCCCCGCCCAGCCGGTGGCGCTGGTGCTGGGGGCCGAGGTCTACGCCGACGGACAGCCCTCGCGCTACCTGCGGGCCCGGCTCGACGTCGCCCGCGAGCTGTTCGCCGCCGGCAAGGTGAAGGTGATCCTGGTGTCCGGCGACAACAGCACCCGGCACTACAACGAGACCGACGGCATGCGCGACTACCTGATCGCCCAGGGGGTGCCGGCCGACCGGATCGTCGGCGACCATGCCGGGTTCGACACCTACGACTCGTGCGTGCGCGCGAAACAGGTCTTCGGCGTCACCAAGGCGATCGTGGTCAGCCAGACCTACCACCTGCCCCGGGCGCTCGCGACCTGCCGGGCGATCGGCCTCGAGGCCTGGGGGGTGGGCGACGAGTCGGTGAAGAACAACCAGGAGATGTGGTCCTACGGCACGCTGCGCGAACTCGGCGCCAACCTCAAGATGATCTGGGACGTGATGAGCCAGCGCAAACCCGTCCTCGGCCCGCGCGAGACCGCCGTGGACGACGCCCTGCGCGGCTGACGCGGCCTGTCGAAGGTTGATTCGCCCGCCGTCCTGCCGGCCCGCCGTCCTGCCGGCCCGCCGGCCCGCCGGCCGAGCGTCGGTTCATCGTCGGGGATTCGCATCGTCGTTCATCGCCGGGGACGGTTCTTCACGTTCGAATTCCGCATGCAGGGGACGGTTCTTCACGTTCCGAAATCGCACGTCGAGAACCGTCCCCGAGGTTCGAAATTCGAGCGTAAGGAACCGTCCCCGGCGTGCGAAATT
>WBZS01002302.1_pt1 | contig 12201 bp, 8 predicted proteins | sample 5204201 | NCBI WGS metagenome assembly WBZS01 (sample SAMN12344357, study PRJNA552823) | activated sludge metagenome | biome: Activated sludge suspended growth; feature: Nitrification reactor; material: Wastewater; isolation source: activated sludge from nitrification reactor of wastewater treatment...
CCTTGGGCGTGCCCGTGTTTTTGACTCAGGCTGCGCAATGGGGGAAGTTACGCGGAAGGCCAAACCACGGGAGGTTTTTATGGCGTTCTACAAAAGCAACGGTGACCGGGTACCTGAGGCAATCAAATCGCTCGCCGAAGAGGCGCGCGCCAACCGTCTGGACCGTCGCGAATTCCTGGCAATGGCAAGCGCAATGGGCGCTTCGACGGCGGTCGCCTATTCGATGATCGGTCTGGCGGCGCCGACTCCGGCGCTCGCGCAGGAGGCCAAGAAGGGCGGCGTCCTGAAGATGCAGATGATCATCAAGGAGCCGAAGGACCCGCGCACCTACGACTGGTCGGAAATGGCCAACGTGACGCGCCAGTGCAACGACTACCTGGTGCGCTACACCAAGGACTTCACATTCGAGGGGCACCTGATCGAGAGCTGGGAAGTCAACGACGACGCGACCGAATACACGCTGCATGTCCGCAAGGGCGTGAAGTGGTCGAACGGCGACGACTTCAATGCCGACGACGTCGTCTTCAACCTCACCCGCTGGTGCGATGGCAAGGCCGAGGGCAACTCGATGGCCGGCCGCATGGGCTCGCTCATCGCCAAGGAAAAGGACAAGGACGGCAAGGACGTCAATTCCTCCAAGCCGAACGACGGCGCGATCACCAAGGTTGACGACTACACCGTCAAGCTGAAGGCCGCCCAGTCTGACATCACCATCATTCCCGGCATGGCCGACTATCCCGCGCTCATCGTGCACCGCGACTTCGACAAGAATCCCGACACCACGAAGATGCCGGGCACGGGTCCCTTCGAGATCGTCGAATACGAAGTCGGCAAGAAGGCGACGCTGAAGCGCCGCGAGAACTTCACCTGGTTCGGCGGCGACGTCTATCTCGACGGCGTGGAATTCATCGACTACGGCGCGGAAATCTCGGCGACCGTCAGCGCGCTGGAATCAGGCGAGGTCGACACCAACTACCAGACCGTCGGCGAGACCGTGACGCTGCTCGACTCCATGAGCATGGTCAAGGAAGAAGTCGTGACCGCGGCGACGATCGTCATCCGCGCGAACGTGGCGCAGAAGCCCTTCGACAACAAGGACCTGCGCAACGCCATCCAGCTCGCCACCGACAACGCGGCGCTGCTGAAACTCGGTTACAACGATGCCGGCACGGTTGGTGAAAACCACCATGTCTGCCCGATTCACCCGGAATATTTCGAGCTGCCCAAGGTGCCGCGCGATGTCGCCAAGGCCAAGGAACTGCTCGCCAAGTCGGGTGTGGGCGATCAGGAGCTGGAACTGATCTCCTACGAGGCCGAGTATGTGAAGAACCCGGCCGACGTGATGGCGGAAAACTGCCGCGAAGCCGGCATGAAGGTGAAGCGCACGGTCATTCCGGGTTCGTCGTTCTGGAACGACTGGACCAAGTATCCGTGGTCGACGACCGAGTGGAACATGCGTCCGCTCGGCGTTCAGGTGCTGGCGCTGGCCTACCGTACCGGCGAGGCGTGGAACGAGTCGGCGTATTCCAATCCCGACTTCGACACCAAGCTGAACGCGGCGCTGGCCGTGGCCGACGCTGCAAAGCGCAAGGAGCTCATGAAGGACATCGAAGCGATCCTTCAGGACTCCGGCATCATCGTCCAGCCGTTCTGGCGCGCGCTTTATCGCCACCATGCGCCTTATGTGAAGGGCCTGGTCATGCACCAGACCTTCGAGCTGCACCTCGATAAGGTCTGGCTCGACAAGTAAGCCTCAGGCTTCGAGGGAGGGGCCGGGCCCCTCCCTCTTCTCCCGCCGGTCGGCGCACGGGCGCGACGGCCATCTCGGTCTACGGGGAGGGCGACCGTGCTCAATTTCATTTTCCGACGCCTTGGCGTGATGATCCTCACCGCGATCGCGTTGAGCTTCGTGGTTTTCTTCTTCGTCAACCTCGAACCCAACCTGAAAAAACTGGCGATCTTCCAGACCGAAATGCGCTCCACCGAGGAGATGCAGGAAAGCTGGTTGCAGAGGAACGGGTATCGCGACGGCTTCCTGCTGCGCTACGGGCGCTGGCTGGGCGTCGTCCAGAAACAACCCAACATCGATCCGAAAACGGGCGAAGCGGTGCCGCGCTTCCGCTACTGCAACGAGCCGGCGGAACCGCATTACGGCGGGCTGGTACAGGGCGATCTGGGATGCTCCACGGCGCTTCGAGCGCCGGTGGCCTCGCGCCTGTTCGAGGCGCTGAGGGCGACCGGCATCCTGATGTTCTGGGTGATGGTGGTGATGATCCCCGTGTCGCTCGCCACCGGCGTACTGGCCGGAATGCGCGAGGGGTCGCGGCTGGACCGCGTCCTGTCCTTCCTCTCCATCGCCTCCACCGCGACGCCGGAATATGTCTCGGCGATCATCTTCACCGCGATCTTCGCCACCGGGCTTGGCTGGCTCAACGGTTCCGCGGCCTCGGCGATCACGCAAGGGCCGTCGCTATGGAACTTCACTCTTCCGGTGATGACGCTCGCCATCTTCGACATCGGTTACATCGCGCGCATGACGCGCGCCTCGATGGCCGAGGTGATGACGCAGCAATATATCCGCACCGCGCGCCTGAAGGGCCTCTCGTTCACCGCCGTGGTGATGAAGCACGCCTTGCGTAATGCCCTGATCGCGCCGTTCACGGTCATCATGCTCCAGTTCCCCTGGCTGCTCACCGGCGTCGTCGTGGTCGAGACGATCTTCAACTACAAGGGCTTCGGCTGGCTGCTGGTCCAGGCGGCGTCCAACAACGACATCGACCTGGTGCTGGCCTGCGGCGTCGTCTCGGTCGTCATCGTTCTGCTGACGCAGTTGATTTCCGACATCGGCTACGCGCTCCTCAATCCCCGCATCCGCGTGTCCTGAGAGGCTGACATGGAAACCATAGGCTTCTTTGGAATCGTCGTCGGCGTACTGGCCCGGTTCTGGCCGGTATGGATCGTCCTGGCCGTGATGCTGGCGCTCGTCTGGCGCTTCAAGAAACGGCTCGGATTGTTCGGACAACTGTTCAATACCAAGATCGGAATGGCCGGCGTTCTGCTCTGCGTCTTCTGGCTGGCGACAGCGGTGTTTGCCGGCATGATCGCACCGTTCGGACCGACCGAACACATCACGGTCATGCAGAACGCAGTTCCCGGCGCGATCGACGCGGCGTCCGGCAAGGTCTATCTGCTCGGCGGCGACCAGCTTGCCCGCGATGTGTTCTCGCGCATGGTGCACGGGGCCCGCGTGGTGCTGTCGATCGCGCCGGCGGCGACGCTGATCGCGATCCTCGTCGGCGTCACGCTCGGCCTGCCGGCCGGCTACCTTGGCGGCCGCATCGATGCTTTGCTCTCCTTCCTCGCCAACCTCGTGCTCGCCTTCCCGGTGATCCTGCTGTTCTACCTGCTGGTGACGCCAGGAATCCGCGAAACCCCGATCCCGAAATGGATGGCGGGAATCCTGTTCCTCTTCCCCATCATCTTTTTCCTCGTGCTGTTCGTATCGCGCTACCGCCTTCAGCCACGGAAGCTGGCGATGTTCGTCGGCGCGGTGATCATCGTCGGCGGATGGCTCTATCTCGGGCTGGTCTTCGATTCCGATCCTTTCGGCCTCGTGCATATCGAATCGAACGAGCTCAACATCTTCGTCGCGGTCGTGTTCGCCTCCTCGCCCGGCGTGTTCCGCATCGTTCGGGGCCTGGTGATGGACATCAAGACGCGCGATTACATCGCGGCCGCGCAGACACGCGGCGAGAGCCCCTGGTACATCATGCTGTGGGAACTGCTGCCGAATGCGCGCGGCCCGCTGATCGTCGATGCGTGCCTGCGCATCGGCTACACCACCATCCTGCTCGGAACGCTCGGTTTCTTCGGCCTCGGCATGGGACCGGAAAGCGCCGACTGGGGCACGGCGATCAAGGACGGATCGCAACCGGCGCAATTGCGCCTCTACATCTGGCAGGGTCTGGTTCCGGCACTGGCGCTGATGAGCCTGGTGCTCGGGCTGAACCTGCTCGCTGACTCGCTGCGCGAAGAATCGCTGAAGGACTGAGCCGATGACCGACAAGGCACCGACGCCCATCCTCGAGATCGACAACCTGTCCATCTCGTTCTTCACCAAAGCCGGCGAAATCCCGGCGGTGATGGACTTCTCCTGCAAGGTCATGCCGGGCGAGGCGATGGGCATCGTCGGAGAGTCCGGTTGCGGAAAATCCACCGTTGCGCTCGGCATCATGCGCGACATGGGCAACCGCGGGCGCATCGTCGGCGGTACGATCAAGTTCATGGGCCGCGACATGGGCGAGATGAGCGATCGGGAACTGCGCGACATCCGCGGTTCGCAGATCGCCATGATCTACCAGGAACCGATGGCCAGCCTGAATCCGGCCATGAAGATCGGCAAGCAGCTCATGGAAGTGCCGATCGTTCACGAGAAGGTGTCCAGGGACGAGGCGTGGAAGCGCGCGCTCGACATGCTCAAGGCGGTTCGCCTACCGGATCCCGAGCGCATCATGCGCTCCTATCCGCACCAGATCTCGGGCGGCCAGCAGCAGCGCATCGTCATCGCGATGGCGCTGCTGTCGAAGCCGAAGCTGCTGTTGCTCGACGAGCCGACCACGGCGCTCGACGTCACGGTCGAAGCCGGCATCGTCGAGCTGGTAAAAGACCTCGCCAAGGAATTCGGCACGTCGATGCTGTTCATCAGCCACAATCTCGGGCTGATCCTGGAAACCTGCGACCGCATCACGGTCATGTATTCGGGCGAGGCGGTGGAGGCCGGCGGCATCCGCGAGGTTTTCGACCACATGCGCCATCCCTATACGCAGGGCCTGTTCCGCTCCATTCCGCTTCCCGGCGCCGACAAGAACGAGCGGCCGCTGATCGCGATCCCGGGTCAGCTGCCGCTGCCGCACCAGCGGCCGAAGGGCTGCAATTTCGGTCCGCGCTGCCTCCACTTCGTCGACGGCGTCTGCAACGCCAACGAAATCCCGATGATCCCCGTGGTCGGGCGCGCCCGGCACGAGACGCGCTGCGTGCGCTCCGACGTGATCGACTGGCGGAAGATGCCCGACGACATCAAGCGCCATGAGCGGGTCAAGCCGGGCGCGACGGTGCTGAAGATCGACGACCTGAAAAAATACTACTCGCTTGCCGCCAACGAAATTTTCGGGGGCGGCGAGACGCGCGTGGTCAAGGCCAACGAGACGCTCTCCTTCGAGGCGCGCGAGTCCGAGACCGTCGCGATCGTCGGCGAATCCGGCTGCGGGAAATCGACGCTCGCCAAGATCCTGCTCGGCCTTGAAACGGCGACCGGCGGAAAGGTGCTGCTGAACGGCAAACCGATCGAGGCGGTGGATGTGGAATCGCGTGATACGCGCGACATCGCGTCGATCCAGATGGTGTTCCAGAACCCGTTCGACACGCTCAACCCCAGCCACTCGGTGGGATCCCAGATCATGCGGACGCTGGAAAAGTTCGGCATGGGCAATTCCGAGGAGGAACGGCGCGGGCGCATGCTCGAACTGCTCGACCTGGTGAAGCTGCCGCGTGCCTTCGCGACGCGCATGCCGAGGCAATTGTCCGGCGGCCAGAAACAGCGCATCGGCGTGGCGCGTGCGTTCGCCGGAAAGCCGGCTGTGGTGGTGGCGGACGAACCGGTCTCCGCCCTCGACGTTTCCGTGCAAGCGGCGGTGACCGAACTGCTGATGGATATCCAGCGCGAGGCGAAAACCACGATGCTGTTCATCAGCCATGACCTGTCGGTCGTGCGCTACATCGCCGACCGCGTGGTCGTCATGTATCTCGGCCACATCGTCGAGCAGGGGTCGACCGACAAGATCTTCTCGCCGCCGTACCATCCCTATACCGAGGCACTGCTGTCGGCGATCCCGATCGCCGACACGTCCGTGGTCAAGAAGCATATCGTGCTCGAGGGCGACATTCCCTCGGCGGTGAACCCTCCGCCGGGTTGCCCGTTCCAGACGCGCTGCCGCTACAAGGGGCAGGTGCCGGGCGGGTTGTGCGAACGCGACGTGCCGCCGATCCGCGATCTCGGCGACGGTCACTTCGTCAAATGCCACCTGACGGACGAGGCGCTGGCGTCGATGGAGCCGGTCATCTCGTTCCGGAAGCGCGACCCCGATGCCGAACCGGCATTCGACGCGCCGCCGCCGCCGGAAATGCTGCCGAAGAAGCATTAGGAAAATCCGCGCCAACGTTGCGCTTTTTCGCCTACCCGAACCGTATGGTTCGAGGCTCGGAACAGGCGCGCGCCGTCTGCACCCTCGGCGCGTGGCCTGAGGTTGCATTCCGTGCCTGCGAAAAACTTTTGAAAATCAATGAAATGCTCGCAGGAGCGAGCAATCCGATTCCGCTTGTTGGCAAAGTGATTCAAGGACCTCGACCGATCTGGAAGCCGGCAACGGAAGGCGAAGCGGAGCGGCGATAACAACGAAATTTGACCGATTGATAAAAAAACGGAACTGCGTTAGCGTCCTCGAAAATCGCGCAAAGCGAGGGAGGAACGTAGATGGCAGACGGCGTCCATCGTGACGGGATCGTAGCCGGGCGGCTTGCACCGCAAGACTACACGATCAATTTCTCGGACCTGCATCCGCCGCTGTCCGCGCATGAAGCCCGGGTCGAGGCGGACCGCTGCTATTTCTGCCACGATGCGCCCTGCATGGCCGCGTGCCCGACCTCCATCGACATTCCGCTGTTCATCCGTCAGATCGCGACCGGCAACGCCACCGGCGCGGCGAAGACGATCATGACGCAGAACATTCTCGGCGGCATGTGCGCACGCGTCTGCCCGACCGAGACCCTGTGCGAGGAAGTCTGCGTCCGCGAGACAGCCGAGGGCAAGCCGGTGAAGATCGGCGAGTTGCAGCGCTTTGCCACCGATGTCGCCATTTCCGCCGGCAAGCAGTTTTTCGCGCGCGGCAAGGCGACGGGCAAGAAAGTTGCCGTCGTTGGCGCCGGTCCGGCGGGCCTCGCCTGCGCCCATCGCCTGTCGATGCACGGGCTCGACGTCACCATCTTCGAGGCGAAGCCGAAATCCGGCGGCCTCAACGAATACGGCATCGCTACCTACAAGACGACCGATGGCTTCGCTCAGGCGGAGGTGGATTATGTGACCGCCATCGGCGGCATCCGCATCGAGCATGGCAAGGCGCTCGGCCGCGACATCACCGTCGAGGGGCTGGCGAAGGACCATGACGCGGTGTTCCTCGGCATCGGGCTTGGCGGCGTCAACGCGCTTGGCTCCGAGGGTGAGGAGGCGGCGGAAGCGGCGGTCGATTTCATCGAGACGCTGCGCCAGGCCTCCGACCTGGCGAAGGTTCCCGTCGGGCGGCGCGTCGTCGTCATCGGCGGCGGCATGACCGCCATCGACGCGGCGGTGCAGGCCAAGCTGCTCGGCGCCGAAGAGGTGACGATCTGCTACCGGCGCGGACCGGAGCAGATGAACGCCTCGGATTTCGAGCAGGAACTCGCCGCCGCCAACGGCGTCGTCATCCGCTACTGGCTGCAGCCGAGGCAGGTCTTCCACAATGGCGGGCCCGGTGCCACCGGCATCGAACTCGAATACACCGAGTTGCGCGACGGCAAGCTGGTCGGCACCGGCGAAACCACGAGCCTGCTCGCCGACCAGGTGTTCAAGGCAATCGGCCAGACGCTGGACGAGACGAGTGCCGCCGGCGTCGCCATCGAAGGCGGACGCATCAGGGTCGACGCCGATTTGCGTACGTCCAACCCGAAGGTCTGGGCCGGCGGCGACTGCGTCCGTATGGGCGAGGATTTGACCGTCACCTCGGTCGCGCAGGGCCGCGACGCGGCGGAAGCCATTCACCGGGCGCTGGGAGACTAGCAAGATATCGGAGCGGTGTTGTGCCTGATATTACCAAGAATGAACGTGGGGTACTTTCAGTGATCGAGACACTTACCGATCCAGAGAAGTTGCGCTCCATAATTGAAAATTCACGGAAACAAAATTCGACGATCGTCGAAAGGGCGGCTTTTCTTAAATTGTGCCAAGTTCAACCAGAAAAAAACCCTGGCACTGTAGAGTATGATGTGTGGCAATCTATTTATGCTCTTGAAGAAATGCTCAGGATCGAACGAGGTAAAACTGTACGCCTATCACGAACGCGTCAAAAAATCACGCGAGATGGAGAGACAAAGACAGCTTCGGATTTAACTCTGAAATCTGGTGCTTCCGCGGGGTTTTTGGACTTAATTGAGCGTGGTTATCCTGAGCTAACTTTCGAAGCTATAGTTATTAGGCATCCTAAAACATTTTCAAAAGTCGCAATTGACGCTGCCCGTTTGAGGCTTGCTTCCGTGGGTGTCGATCCAGATGAATTTTCCAATCCTGCGCGAGGAGATTGATTGATGGCCGACATCAGAAACAATTTCGTAGGCATCAAGTCACCGAACCCGTTCTGGCTGGCTTCTGCGCCGCCGACCGACAAGGCCTACAATGTCGAGCGCGCCTTCAAGGCGGGCTGGGGCGGCGTGGTGTGGAAGACGCTCGGCGAGGACGGCCCACCCATCGTCAACGTCAACGGTCCGCGCTACGGCGCCATCTGGGGCAATGACCGCCGGCTGCTCGGCCTCAACAACATCGAGCTCATCACCGACCGACCGCTGCAGCTCAACCTTCAGGAAATCAAGCAGGTCAAGAAGAACTGGCCCGACCGGGCGGTGATCGTCTCGCTGATGGTCCCGTGCACCGAGGATTCGTGGAAGGCGATCCTCAAGCCGGTCGAGGAGACGGAAGCCGACGGCATCGAACTCAATTTCGGCTGCCCGCACGGCATGAGCGAACGCGGCATGGGCTCGGCGGTCGGCCAGGTGCCCGAATACATCGAGATGGTCGCGCGCTGGTGCAAGGCCAACACGCGCATGCCGGTGATCGTCAAGCTGACGCCGAACATCACCGACATCCGCTATCCCGCGCGCGCAGCCAAGCGCGGCGGGGCGGACGCGGTGTCCCTCATCAACACGATCTCGTCCATCACCTCGGTCAATCTCGACACCTTCTCGCCGGAACCCTCCATCGACGGCAAGGGCAGTCACGGCGGCTATTGCGGTCCGGCGGTGAAGCCGATCGCGCTGAACATGGTCGCCGAGATCGCCCGCGACGCGGAAACGCGCGGCCTGCCGATCTCCGGCATCGGCGGTGTCACCACCTGGCGCGACGCGGCGGAATTCATGGCGCTCGGCGCCGGCAACGTGCAGGTCTGTACCGCCGCGATGACCTACGGCTTCAAGATCGTACAGGAGATGATCGCCGGGCTTGAGAACTGGATGGACGAGAAGGGTCACAAGGACCTCTCTGCCGTCATCGGGCGGGCGACGGGCAACGTCACCGACTGGCAGTACCTCAACCTCAACTATGTCACCAAGGCGAACATCGACCAGGACCTCTGCATCAAGTGCGGACGCTGCCACATTGCCTGCGAGGACACCTCGCACCAGGCGATCACGGCGGAAAAGGACGGCGCGCGCCATTTCGAGGTGGTCGAGGCGGAGTGCGTCGGCTGCAATCTCTGCGTCAATGTCTGCCCGGTCGAAAACTGCATCACCATGCAGCCGCTTGCGCCCGGATCGCTCGACAAGCGCACCGAAAAGACGGTCGACGGCGACTACGCCAACTGGACGACCCATCCCAACAATCCCGGCGCCTCGTGCGTGACGGGTTGATCTCCTCCCCGAAGAAGGCGGGCGAACGGTGTCTCAGCGCCGCCGCCCGCCTTCGACGGGGCCGCGCGTGACACGCCAGGCGCTTTCCGGCCATCTGGCCATGCTCGCCTTCGCGGCGCTGATCGCGGGATCGTTCTCGCTTGGCGCGCGCGCCGCACCGTTCATCGCTCCCGCCGCGCTCAACGCGGTCCGCTTCGCCATCGGCGCCAGCGTCATGGGCGCGGTCGCCTGGGCGACGACGCGACGGCCGCCGGGCCTGCCTCGCGCGCCGTGGCGCTTCCTCGTCCTCGGCCTGTGCATGGGCATCTACTTCATCACCATGTTCGAGGCGCTGAAGCTGGCGAGCCCGATCTCGACCGGGGCCGTGTTCACGCTGATCCCGCTGATGAGTACGCTGTTCGGCATCGTGCTGCTCGGAGAATGGCCGCGGCCGATCGTCTGGCTGTCGCTGATCCTCGCGGCGGCGGGCTCGCTGTGGGTCATTTTCAAGGGCGATTTCGCGGCGCTGCTCGCGCTGGATCTCGGACCGGGCGAGGCGATCTTTCTCGTCGGTTGCGTCGGGCACGCGCTGTTCGCACCGCTGCTCAAGCTGCTCAACCGCGGTGAGCCGGTGGCGCAGAACACCTTCCATGTCCTTTCCGCCACTCTGGTCTGGATCGTGCTCTACGGCGCCCGTGACATCGCCGCGACCGAGTGGGGCGCGCTGCCCGCAATCGTCTGGATCGCCATTGTCTATCTGGCCATCTTCGCCACGGCAGGCACGTTCTTCCTGCTGCAATACGCGGCCCTGCGGCTTCCGGCGGCGAAGGTGCTCGCCTATGGCTACCTGACTCCGGTGTGGATTATCGTCTATGAAATCGCCGCCGGCGGGGCTTTGCCGCCACTTCGGGTTGCCGCGGGCGCGCTGCTGACCGTGGGCGGGTTGGCTGTCCTGGCGCTGGCGGGGGACAGAAAGGAGGCCTCATGAGCGACGAATTTCTTGAGCGCGGACGGCGCGTGCTCGCCGAGCAGGCCTTCAGCCGCCATATCGGCGCCGAACTCGTCGCCTGGTCGCCCGGTTCGGCGGAGCTCGCCATCGATCTGAAGCCCCACCATCTCCAGCAGCACGGCGTCGCGCATGGCGGCGTGGTCTCCTACCTCGCCGACAATGCGCTGACCTATGCCGGTGGCTCGCTGCTCGGCGATTCCATGACGCTGGAGTTCAAGATCAACTATCTGCGTCCGGCGAAGGGGCAGCGGCTGGTGGCGCGGGCGAGCGTAATGGGGAGCGGCCGGACTCAGGCCGTCTGCCGATGCGATATCCTCGCGGTTGCCGACGGCGAAGAAAAGCTCTGTGCCGTGGCGCAGGGGACCATCTGGAAACTGGAGCGCTAGTCGGTCCGTTCCTCAAATCGCACGAACCGCAATGCCCCGACGAGGCCTGCCAGCGCGGGAAGGAGCGTCAGGGCGAACACGATCAGCGTGACGGTGCGCGCCTGTTCAAGGGCCATGTCCACCGACATGCCGGCGCGGTTGGCAACGATGCCGATGGCGGCCGCGCCCAGCGCGTAGCCGAAGCGCTGCACCGTGTTGATGGCGGAGGTAACGCGCTCGCGGTCGTCGGTCGCGACGATCGCGACGGCGCGGCGCAGGATGAAGGTCCACGACATGCCGAAGCCGGCGCCCTGCAGGACGGCGAAGAGGGGGATGAGCCAAGGCGGACCCCAGGCGATGGTCAGGCCGAGACCTACAACGCCTGAGAGGACGATGCCCGCGCCGCCGACGATCAGCGCCTTTTCGCGGTTGCGCGGCTGGCCGGAGATCAGCATCGCAGCGAGCGACCAGCCGACCGATTCGAGCATCAGCACGAGGCCGGTGGCGAAGGCCGAAAAGCCGTGCAGCAGGTGAAGGAACACCGGCCCGTAGATGAGCAGGGCGATGGCGCCCGTGGAGAGGCCCAGGACCAGAAGCATGGTCGCGCCGGCGGGTGACGACAGCTTCACGGCATGAGCCGGGAGCAGGCGCCCCGTTCCTCCGCGGGCATCGAGGAGCACAAAGGCGGCGACCAGGGCGACACCGGTTGCCCCGGACGCGAGCGCCCACAAAGGTTCGTGGATGACGCCCGCGGCGGCGACCGCGACGACGCCGGCGGCCAACACGCTCATGCGGCCAAGCGGGAGGGCGGCTGGTCCCGTTTCATGTTCGCCCGGCATCCGGATGAAGGCGTGGGCCGCGGCGTAGGCCAGCGCCTGCGCCGCGAAGAACAGGAAGGCGCCGCGCCAATGGCCCCATTCCACGAACAGAGCGCCGACCATGGGTCCGGCAAAGGCGGCGACACCCCACACCAGCGAGACGGCGGCGACGGCGCGCGGCAGCAGGCGGCCGGGAAATGCCCGCCAGGCGGCGATGAGCGACACGGCGACGATGGCGCCGCCGCCGAGGCCCTGCACGAGCCGGCCGGCCAGGACCCCGAAGATGACGGGCGACAATCCGCTGAGCAGGCAGCCGGCAGCATAG
>WBZS01002303.1_pt1 | contig 12192 bp, 8 predicted proteins | sample 5204201 | NCBI WGS metagenome assembly WBZS01 (sample SAMN12344357, study PRJNA552823) | activated sludge metagenome | biome: Activated sludge suspended growth; feature: Nitrification reactor; material: Wastewater; isolation source: activated sludge from nitrification reactor of wastewater treatment...
ACGTCAGCCTGAACGCCATCGACCAGACGCTACCGCAACTGCTGACCCGCATTGCCAAGCAAGTCGACATGCGTTTCGAACTCGACGGCCCGAATCTCGCCGTCATGCCCGATACGCCCTATCTCAAAAACTACAAGATTGACTACGTCAATATGTCGCGTGATGTGACTGGCACGGTATCAACCAACACCCAGATATCGACCAGTGCAGTAAACACAACGGGAGGTAGTACACCCGGCGGAGGCAATACGTCTCGCCTCCAGATCGAGAACAAATCGAGAAACCATTTCTGGGAATCGCTCGAAAAAAACCTGAAGGATTTGCTCCACGAAACCGACAAGATCTTCCCCGAGGGTTCAACGGAAACGGTGACGGAGCAAAACTCGTCACAAAGCACGACCGGCACGGGTTCTACCACGCCAACGGTTAACGCGGCGCGCGGCAGCCGGGTCAATCAAACGCTGGCGGGCAGCCCGAATCCGGCAGCGATGGAAAACTCCGGCGCGACGGTTGTTAAACGCATGACCTTTCGCGAAGCGGCTTCGGTCATCTCCAGCCCGGAATCCGGCACCATCACAGTCCGCGCCACATCTCGTCAGCATGAAAAAGTGCAGGAGTTCATCGATCGCGTGATGCGTAGCGCTCGACGACAGGTTCTAATCGAGGCGACCATCGTCGAAGTCGAACTCTCGGATGGATACCAGCAAGGCATCGAATGGAGCCGTATACGCGATGATAAGACGGCGTCTTCTCCAGCTTCTGGCTTTGTAATCAATCAACCAACCCTGGGTACAAATCCCACTAACTCAGTTACACCTTTTATTTTTTCCTATTTCAATAAAAGCAATCCACTTAACCTACTTTCAACAGTCAACCTTCTCCAGTCTTTTGGCAATCTAAAAGTCCTTTCCAGCCCGAAACTGACCGTACTGAACAACCAGACGGCTACTCTCAAGGTCTCGGAAGAGTTTGTCTATTTCAACGTAAAGTCGGACATCGCCGCAGGCACATTGACAACCGGGCCAACCAAGGCCTTTACAACAACCCCCCAGTCAGTGTCCATTGGTTTTTTCATGAGCCTGACGGCACAAATCAGCGACAACGATACCGTCACCCTGAACGTTCGCCCGTCGATTTCCAGCATTTCTGATCTAAAGCAGGATCCGAACCCGGATTTGGCTGCCGCTAGCATCAAGAATCTAGTACCCCAAATTCGTACGCGTGAGATTGAATCACTGATGCGCATCGAGAGTGGCGACATTGCTGTTCTGGGTGGCCTGATGGAAGACCGAATGGACAACAAGACGGGGCGCTTCCCAGGTCTTGGGGATATTCCATTGTTTGGCGAATTGTTGAACAATCGATCTAATACCTCAAGAAAGACCGAACTTGTAATCTTCATCCGTCCGACGGTTATTCGCGATGCCTCCATTCAGGGCGATTTTGGCAATTTCTCAGGCTCTCTCCCGAACAAGGAATTCTTCAAGACCGACAAGATATTCCAACCCTTCTCCGGGCCCAGTCAGCCGCAGGAGCCGCTCAAATGAGCCTGCTCATGGAGGCGCTTAAAAAGGCCGAAGAAACCAAGCGTCAGGCCACGGAGCAGACGGCGGGGACGAAGCCTTCCACCCCGCCGGAGTTGACGCTGACGCCAATGACGGAGCCGGCGAAACTGCCTGAAAACTCCGCCAGCTCGCCTCTGCCGGACCTCTCGATGCATTTCGCCGCCGTCGATGCTGACCTCGCCAATGTGTCGACGGAAGCCCCAGCCAGGCAACCGTCATCGCCCACTTCGCTGGCGACCGACACCGAACGCCAAGAGGCGGCCGAACGCTCGGCCGTGCGCAATGCCTTTGCCGTAAAGCAGCCTGCCAAGGCTCCGCTCAATCTCTGGCTTTTCATTGGCATCGGCGTCATTGCCGTTCTGGGCGTTGGTGGCTATTTCTGGTGGCAGTTGCGAACCGTATCGACGTCGACTCTGGCCCGCCCGCCTCAAGCACCCCCGCCTGCCCAGGCCACGGCGCCAGTCGAAGCTCAGCCAAAGTGGCCAGCAAGTGCGACGGAAAACGCCAAACCCATGCCAGAGATTCTTCCGCCAGCCGGGCCGTCCGCCTTGAAAGCGGTTCCTTACCCAGAGCCGCCGCCGAGCGAGCCAGTGGCGCGTGCGCCAAAGCCGCCATCGAGTGGATCGCGAGCACTCGCGGCTGACAGACCAGTTCAGTTCAACGGCAAACAGCCCCGATCGAACCTGACGTTGGAGCGCGCCTATGACGCACTTCAGTCAGGCAAACTGGACGAATCGGCCCGCGCTTACGAACAAATCCTGCGCAGCGATGCAAAAAATACGGATGCCCTGTTGGGCTTGGCCACCATTGCCGCACGCCAGGGGCAGACCGAAAAGGCCCAGGACTACTACCTGCGGGCGCTCGAATCCGACCCCAACGACGCCACGGCCCAGGCCGGATTGATCAACACCCGTGGCCAGTCCGACCCCGGCCTTGCTGAAAGCCGACTCAAGACTTCGCTGGCCGGCCAACCGGATTCAACAGCCCTGCTCTTCGCACTGGGCAACCTCTATGCCCGCCAAGCCCGCTGGAGCGAGGCGCAACAAGCCTATTTTCGGGCCTACTCGACCGAACCGGATAACGCAGATATCATATTCAACCTGGCCGTCAGCCTCGATCATTTGCGCCAGAACAAGCTGGCCGCGCAGTATTACCAACGGGCATTGAGCACCGCCGATGCGGATGCCTCGCGCAGTGTCAACTTTGACAGAAACCTGGTCAAACGCCGCATCCTTGAACTCCAGCCGTGATTCTATCGGACTGCCACAAGCTATTTTGCGTTCGCTAACTATCGACCGATGAACGCCACTGCCCCACACCACAGGCCACTCGGCCAGATTCTGATCACCAAGGGCATCCTCAGCGAGGATCAGCTGCGCATTGCCCTGCTTGAGCAGATGAAGTCCAATCAGCCGGTCGGCAAGCTGCTGGTTTCACTGGGTTTCGTCTCCGAAGCCACGTTGCGCGACGCGCTCTCCGAAAGCCTGGGCAAGCAGAGCATCGACCTCTCCAGCGCGATTATCGACCCGTCAGCGCTGACGCTGGTTCCTCGCGATCTAGCCAAACGTCATCATGTCCTGCCGCTTGACTACGACGCCGAACATCACCGGCTGACGGTCGCACAATCCGACATCAATGACATCGTCGCGCTCGACAAGATCCGTGGCTTGTTCAGCGATGCCATCGAGATCGACACGCTGCTCGCCGGAGAAACCGAGATCGATCGGGCGATTGACCAGGCCTATGGCTACGAGTTGTCGATTGACGGCATCCTGAACGAAATCGAAACCGGCGAAATCGACTTTCGCGGACTGCAGTCTTCCGCCGATGAGTACAGCCAACCGGTTGTCCGGCTGATCGATTCGATTCTGACCGACGCCGTAAAACGCGAGTCGTCCGACATCCATTTCGAGCCTGAAACCGGTTTTCTTCGAATTCGTTACCGGATCGACGGCATGCTCAGGCAAGTCCGCTCGCTGCACCAATCCTATTGGCCGGCCATGGCCGTGCGCATCAAGGTCATGTGCGGCATGAACATCGCCGAGACGCGCACGCCACAGGATGGCCGTATCTCGCTGAACATGCGTGGACGTCAAATCGATTTTCGCGTTTCGGCCCAGCCGACCATTCATGGCGAAAACATCGTCCTGCGCATTCTTGACCGCCAGAAGGGTCTGGTGCCACTGGAAGGTCTGGGGCTCACCGAACAACAACTGGACCAGCTCAAGTTGATGATAGCCCGACCGGAAGGCATTATCCTGGTCACCGGCCCAACCGGTAGCGGCAAGACGACGACGCTTTACTCGGTACTCAATCACATCAATTCCGAAGGTCTGAACATCATGACCCTGGAAGACCCGGTCGAGTATCCGATGACCATGGTCAGGCAAACTTCGGTCGCCGAGTCGGCCAAGCTCGATTTTGCCAACGGCATTCGCTCGATGATGCGCCAGGATCCCGACGTCATTCTGGTGGGGGAAATACGCGACGAGGACACCGCCGACATGGCGTTGCGTGCGGCCATGACCGGCCACCAGGTCTATTCGACGCTGCACACCAACTCGGCCATCGGTGCCATACCGCGACTGCTCGACATCGGGATACTCCCGGACATCATGGCCGGCAATATCATCGGCATTGTCGCTCAGCGCCTGGTGCGCCGTTTGTGTCTGCATTGCAAAACGCCCTACCAGGCCGAAGCCCACGAGGCACGATTGCTTGGCGGCGCCATCGACACGCCCCGGCCGGTGATTTTCCGCCCCTGCGGCTGCGAACGTTGCGACTTTCAGGGCTATCGCGGCCGCTTGGCCATCATGGAGCTCTTGCGCATGAACGGCGACATGGATGAACTGGTCGCGCGTCGCAGCACCGTCCGCGAGATTCGCCAGTTGGCGGACCGTCAGGGCTTTGTTCCCCTGGCCGATGACGGTCTGAGACGCGTGCTCGACGGCTCGACCTCGATTGAGGAAGTCGCCCGCATTGTCGACCTGACTGACCGGATGTGAGAGCCCGCTCATGTCGCTTTATTCCTACAAGGCGGTCGCTTCCGATGGACGTAAGGTGCTCGGTCGCATCGATGCCCTTAACGTCATTGACCTCGAGATGCGCTTGCGGCGCATGGAGCTTGATCTCATCTCCGGGGAGACGGTCAGTAACCAAAGCCTGTTCGGATCCGGCAGCGTACCGCGGCGCGAACTCATACACTTCTGTTTTCACCTCGAACTTTTGGTGCGCGCCGGCGTCCCGATTCTGGAAGGTTTGTCGGACTTGCGCGACACCCTGGAAAACCCGCGCTTTCGCGAAGTCGTCGCCAGCCTCATCGAATCGATCGAGGGCGGCCAGAAACTGTCGCAGGCCATGGAAGGCCAGCCCAAAATATTCCAGAAAGTCTTTGTCAGCCTGATCCGTGCCGGCGAAACCACGGGCCAGCTGCCCAAGGTGTTGCAAAGTCTGACCGAATCGTTGAAATGGGAAGACGAACTGGCCTCGCAAACAAAGAAACTCATCATGTATCCGGCCTTCGTCGGCACGGTGGTCATTGCAGCGACTTTCTTCCTGATGATTTACATGGTGCCGCAACTCAAGCAGTTCATAAAAAATATGGGGCAGGTTTTGCCGATGCAGACGCAGGTGCTTTTCTTTGTTTCCGACGTGCTGGTTTCCTACTGGTACATCGCTGTGGTGTTGCCTATTCTGGTGATACTCGGCGTGAAAATCCTCCTTCATTTCAATCCGCTGGCGCGCGTACGACTTGATGGCGTCAAACTGAAACTACCGCTGATAGGCGACATCCTGCGCAAAATCATCCTTTCACGTTTTGCCAACACTTTTGCATTGCTCTACGCCTCGGGAATCCCGATACTGGAATCGATCCGCACCACCCAGGACGTTGTCGGCAACCTGGTTGTCCGGCAAGCTCTGAAACGCGTCGAACAACTGATCGGTGAGGGGCAGAACGTCACGGCGGCATTCCACAGCATCGGATTTTTCCCGCCGCTGGTGATTCGCATGCTGCGCGTGGGTGAAAGCACCGGCGCCCTGGACGCCGCGCTGATCAACGTCAGTTATTTTTATAATCGCGATGTCAAGGAATCGGTCGAAAAGGTTCAGCAACTGATCGAGCCGATGCTCACGGTCGTCCTTGGCTGCCTGCTGGGCTGGATCATGCTCTCCGTTCTCGGTCCGGTTTACGATGTCATCAGCAAGATAAAAACCTAGCGCACGCGCCAACAACGTCCATGAAAACAAATCGCCTGCTCTACCTCAGCACGCAACAGATGGTCGCATACCGCTGGCATTCAGGCGAGATGGTTTGCGAAGGGCTGTTTGCGGCAACGGAAGACGGGCACCAGGATTTTGCTGCTTACCTCAAGCAGAATCCCAAGAGTTTTTTTTCGATCCTCGCCAACGTTTCCGAGGAAAGCTTCCACATCGAGACCATCCCCTTTCTGCAAGGGGCCGACCGTAGAGCGATTATCGGCCGCAAGCTCTGGCAATTGTTTTTTAACGCCGAACTGACTACCTCGCTCTCGCTGGGTTACGAAAAAACCAAGCGGAAAGACGAGCGCATCATGCTGGCCGCATTGACTAACAATGATTTCTTCGCCCCCTGGCTGAAAGCCATAGCGCACACCGGTACTGCCCTGTCCGGAATCTATACGCTGCCGTTTCTCGCCCCGACGCTGCTGCGCCGGCTGAAGCTTCCCAAAGAAAAGTGCCTGCTGCTCACCGTCCAGGACCAAACGATCCGGCAAAGCTACCTTGAAAACGGCGAGTTGCACTTTAGCCGGTTATCGCCGTTGCAGAACAGCAGCATCGGCGGTATCGCACAGGCGTTTTCCGCCGAGGCGCTCAAACTGCAGCAATACCTCACCAGCCAGCGTCTGATCGGACGCAACCAGCCGATCCAGGTCCACATTTTGGCGCACACCGGCGCAAAAAAAGCCATCCAGAACAGCTGCGTCAATACGGCAACGATTCAGTACAACATCATCGACATAGAAAGCTGTGTCAAAGCAACCGGACTTAAGGCCCCGCCACCGGACTCGCATTGCGAACAGCTCTTACTGAATTTGTTGATCACAGCCCCTCCGCGCATCCAGTTTGCCAACGACGATCTGTTGCACAACTACCACATCGGCAAGATACGTTCGATGTTTCACGGTCTGGGCACGATTGCCTTGCTCGGCTGCCTGTTGTTCTCGGCTCAGCTGTTGTTCGATGCGTATACCATTGCCCAGGAGTCCGAATCGCTCCACAACGAAGCCGGCCTGGCCCGACAGCGTTACAACAGCATCGTCAGCACCTTCCCGCCCATACCGACGAATAACGACACCTTGCGTCGCATCATCGACCGCTACGTGGAACTGGAAAAGAAGAGTTCGTCTCCCGAGACGCTGTATTACGAGATCAGCCGAGCCTTGCAGCTTGCGCCTGAAATTGAACTTGACAGTATCGATTGGGAAGTGGGCAGCCGTGAAGCCTCGGCGAACCCGTCGACCGGGCAGACTTCGACAGGCAATTCCATGCCCCGCGACAGCGAAACGGTCATTGTGCGAGGCACCCTGAAGTTTGGTTCCAGCGCCAATGCCCGGCAAATATTGGAGGCTTTCAACCGTCTCGTCGAGGCGCTGCGGAGCAACCCGAAGCTGCAAGTCAATGCGCTCCAGCAACCCTTTGACATCGAATCCGGAAAGTCCTTGAAAGGTGGCGACACCACCGTGGAAGACGCAAAACCGCGTACGTTCAGCCTGCAGGTCACGAGGAAGGTCGAATCATGAAACTCGGTTCCGCTGATTTTCCAAAACTGCAGACCAGTCTGCTTATCTCCGTGCTGATGATTGCCGTTGGCGCAGGCGCCGTCTATGTTGCGTTTAATTTGTCCAAGTCGTCAAAAATTGACTTGGCCGCCGCGCAAAGCGAGCGGAACGATATCGCCGGCAAACTCCAGCGCGTACGCAGCGAAGAAGACGAGATCAAGCAAAAGTCAGCGTTGTTCCACAACCTGAAGACGCGTGGCGTGATCGGCGAAGAGCAGCGGCTCGAATGGGTCGAACTACTGAAGGACATACGCGACCAGCGCCGGTTGTTGGACCTGAAATACGAGATTGCGCCGCAACGTTCGCTCGATGCCGATCCGGGCAATGGGTATGCTTTCTTTTCCAGCACCATGAACCTGCAACTCAAGCTGCTCCATGAAGAAGACCTGACCCGTCTGCTCAACGATCTGCGCCAACGTGCCAAGGCGCTGATTCAGATCAAGAAATGTGGCGTCGCGCGACTGCCGCGCGGGTCCAACGAGAATGGGATACCCGCGCAATTGCAAGCGGAGTGCCAGATCAATTGGATCACGTTGCACGAAGTCGAGAGCAAACCTGTCAACGGATCGACCCGATGAACACGCCACCACGCCAGCGCAGTCAGCGACGTACGCGATATTGGCGCTCAAGCCTGAGCACGCTGCTCTGCGCCGTCGCAAGTTTGATCGCGCTTTGCCCCACCGTCGGCGCGGCAGATAATTCCGAACCACTCGGCAGACTATTTTTCACGCCAGAACGTCGGCAGATGCTCGATCGACTGCGCCAGCTCAACATTCAGGAAAAACAGGAAATCCCCGAAGATACCTCGCTGACCATCAACGGCGTCGTCACGCGCAGCAGCGGCAGGCGTACGGTGTGGATCAACGGCGTTTCGCAAAACGAAAACGACCCGCCGGGCAGCCTATCCGTCACACCAAACCGGAAAGATCCGGGCCAAGTGATTCTTCAATCCAGCGAGGCTCCGGCCGCCAATGCCAGGGTGGGCGACACGGTTAACCGGAATACGGGGGAGGCGAGTGATCTGCTGGGTGACGGGCGAATTGGTGTCCACCGGGGTACGGCGAAATAATTCGCTCAGGATCGAGAATGCCTGGACACAACCTCCCTTACGTTCGCCATCCTCATCCGCGGCGCCAAAGGCAGCGGGGCGTAGCCCTATTATTAGTGCTTTTTGTTGTGATAACGCTTGGCCTGGCTTTTTTCTTCAGGCCTACCGATACAAGTTCGGCTAATTCCGTCCGTGAACGGCTGACCGAGGACTCGCTCGCTCAAGCCAAGGACGCCCTGATTGGTTTTGCCGCCACCTATCGCGACACGCACCCCAATCAGGTTTTTGGTTACCTACCCTGTACGGATACTGACAATGACGGAGTCGCCGACACATGCGGTTTAAAGGATGTTTCTTTAGCAGGCCGTCTGCCGTGGAAGACGCTCGGAATCTCCGCGTTACGCGATAGTGCCAGCGAGTGCTTGTGGTACGCACTGTCCGGGCGTGCCAAAGACACTCCGAAAACCGATATTTTCAACTGGGATACGCTTGGTCAGTTCATAGTCCAGGACGCGAGCGGGGCAACGCTCGCGGGAGCCGTTGCTCACGATAGACCCTTCGCTGTGCTTCTCGCCCCGCGCGCAGTGCTTGGAGTGCAATCCCGGCCTTCAACGGTCATCACAGAATGTGGCGGCACCAATGTTTCTACAGACTATCTGGAAGGTCTCGGCGTTCTTGGCACTGGCGATACCACCCTTGTTGTCGCTAGCGCAGACAGCTTGCGTAGCGGTACCAATAACGATTCCGGACTGTGGATCACGAGCAAGGACATTTTCGACCGGGTAAAGCAGCGTAGCGACTTTAAAAACGATGTCGAGGCACTTCTCAATGATCTTGTCATTTGTCTTAACAGCACGGCCGTCATTCCGGCCGCGTCCGTCACAAACAAAGGTACCGACAATATCATCGCCGCTTGTCCTACGGTCTCTCCAACAAAGACTTCATTCTCTTCCAACTGGAAGGAAAATCTGCTCTACGCAGGCGGCCCTTCCGGCATTTTCACGGTAAACAGCGGCGCGGCGAGTTGCAAGGCCGTACTCATTTTTGGCGGCGAGCGTGCCAACAGAACCGTCGCTCCACTCGTTCCGCAGACGCGCAGCACGATAGCAGAAAAAAACGACCCGACCATGTATCTCGAAGGTGTCAACGCGACACTCTTTCCAGCCAATGGTGCCTACGCCGGTGCTACACTTTTTTCTCCCAGTGCCGCCAGCGCCGACATCGTTCGCTGTATTACCGGCTTACCCGCCGGGGCAACGCAAGTTAGTTTCGCGCAAAACTTGCCAAGCTTCACTTCGACAGGTGCCATTCCAACCGTCACGACAGATACGACAGAAAAGACCGTCGTAATAAGTGACAACGGCTCGGGCACGGCCGGAGGCTGTTTCTGGTCACCGACACGGATTCCGCTGGACGGGAAAACCTTGCGTGCCTACTATGAATATCAGTTTTCCTTTGCCGACACCTTTGCAACGAGCGGCGCTATTGCTGACCGAGGGAACGGCTTTACGTTTCAGCTGGTTCGTGGCGACATCCCGAATGGGTCAGGTGGTTTTTCTCAACCTGACACCTGTGGTACTGAAAGCAACCTGGGAGCGCTTAATACCAGTGATATCTGGGGAAGTCTCTCCTATATCGTTGAAACGGATATACGCCGAAACGCCTCACAAAACGACCCCTCAGGAAATCACACGGCCATCATGATCAACGGCAGCCTCAATCATTCGGGATCCGGCGGCACACCAACAACGGCCTGTAACGGAACGACCAATTGTTGCTTGTTTAACCCAGCCAACACATTCGAAGAATCTCCAGCCCCTTTGACACACAACCAGCGAATCGAAATTCATACCGGCTGCAACTCAACTTGCACGCGATGTGACCCGAAGATCATAGGCACCTATGCCAAAATCAGCACGTGGGTCGATTGCACCGACTGCAATGACGTCGTTGCCGACCTGCTCGATTCCGAACAGATCACTTTGCAAGCAAATCGAGATTTCAGCGCACCAGGAGATTGGTCAGGAACAAACTGGTCAGTTGTTTCGAATTCGCTCAATCATACGGTAGGCGCCACTCCCGCATCGCTGCCCAATTCTGCACTGACGGCCCCGCCGGCTACAGGCACCTCATATCGCATTGATTTCGTCATTGATACGACAACGGCGGGGGCCATTTCGATTGCCTTTGGGGGAAACTCAACACTCCCGCTCAACCAGTCGGTCGGAGTTGCAAGCTATAACTTGCAATTTGACCCGACTTCGGCGACACCGCTTACGCTCACGCCTGACGCAAATTGGGTCGGAAACATCAGTCGTGTAAGCGTAAAACCTGTCAGGCCTCCGAAAATCAATCGCTGCGTCGTCTCAAACCCGGAAATGAGTCAGGTATTCTTTGGTTTGACCGGAGGCTTTCTTTCTACACCGGACACCGTGCAAGGTGTTACTTTCAAGAATCTCATTTTGCGCACAGACTAGGCTTGGTTCTCGGAATTTGCTGTACATACAATGGCATTCAGCTTTGCGCAGACTGCCGAGAATTCTCCGAATTTAGTCACGTTGATGAATTACCCATGAAGAACCGGCTTAAATCATGACACCTCAGACCTGCGCTACCCGGTCACACATGCTTTCCTCGACTTGCCCGGCGTACAGAACCGCACGAAGGAATGGCTTTACGCTCGTTGAACTGGCCATTGTTTTGGTTATCGTCGCACTCTTGGTTGGCGGCATGCTGGTTTCATTATCGACCAGTCGCGACCTCGCCTCCGAAAAGGAAACACAGAAACAGCTTGCTTCAATCAACGAGGCGTTGCTCGGTTACGCCGCTGCACAACAACGCCTTCCATGCCCTGCCGCACCTTCAACGACCGGAATTGAAAGTCCGGCAGGCGGGGGTGCATGCACAAATAGCTACAATGGTTTTGTTCCTGCCATCACCCTTGGCATCACGCCAACAAACGCCCAGGGTTACGCAATTGACGGGTGGGGAAATCCAATCAGGTATGCGGTGACCGCTGCCAACGCCAGCGCTATTACGACAACCAGTGGACTGAAGGCTGCGTGGACGACAGGCCCGACTCCTGACTTGCGTGTCTGCAATACCTCCCTTGGGATAACTGGAAGCGGAGTCACGTCAGCTTGCGCGACCGGAACGGATCTTACTTCCAGTGCTGTCGCCGTCGTCATTTCCAGCGGAAGGAATGGTAGTGCCGTTCCGACCGGGGCTGACGAATTGGCCAACGTCAGCAATAACCGCACATTTGTAAGCCATACACAAGCTCCTTCAAGCGCTCCCCAAGGGGAGTTTGACGATATGGTTTCCTGGATATCCCCGAACATCCTTTACAACCGCATGATCTCCGCAGGTCGTTTGCCATAAAGAGTTTTGGCAGAACAGGCCGGAGAACAATAGACGTTCTTTGGCCTACATGCCTTGAGAGCCGCAGAAACACTGCCGCTTGCGGCACAGAACCTCAGGCCCCCGTCCTGATTGCCTTTCAGATCATTTCGAACAATTCATCCCAAACCAATGCCAACGTGTCTTAAAAATGCTTGGACTTTTCCGAGCAGATCGCTAGTATTACAAATACAATATTTAAACTTTGATTTGTAATAATGATCCCGCGGTACGCATTTCCCACACTGCACCGTCTGGCCAAGGGCTTCCCCGTCCTGGTCCTGACCGGCCCCCGGCAAGCGGGTAAGACAACGCTGGCTCGGCTGGCATTTGCCGAAAAAGTTTATGTTTCTCTCGAAAA
>WBZS01002306.1_pt1 | contig 12184 bp, 11 predicted proteins | sample 5204201 | NCBI WGS metagenome assembly WBZS01 (sample SAMN12344357, study PRJNA552823) | activated sludge metagenome | biome: Activated sludge suspended growth; feature: Nitrification reactor; material: Wastewater; isolation source: activated sludge from nitrification reactor of wastewater...
CGCCAGGTGCTGCGTCCACGCCGGGGTGTTGGGGTCGCGACCCATCTCGGACTTGGTGGGCAGCTCGAAGAAGGCCAGCACGTTGCCGTTGCCCGCATCCAGGAAGATGTGCATGTAGGGGTCGGGCTCCTTGGTGGAGGGCACTTCGTTCTCTGCGATGGCCAGGATGAAGTCCATGTCGAGGTACTTCTGGTACCACTCCACCGTCTGCTTGGCGTTCTTGCAGCGGTAGGCGACGTGGTGGATTTTTTCGATGAGGGCCATGGTGTCTCCTTGAGCGAACCAAATCAGACGCCGGCGCGGGCGATCTGCATCGCCTCGCGCAAGATGGTGATGTCGCCGATGTGGTTGGACAACAGCAGGATGAGCCGGGCGTTGACCATGGCGCTCTGTTCGTCGCTCAGGTCGCGGTGCATGTCGATCAGCGCCTCGTAGAAATCATCGCCAGGTGAGTACGCTTGGAAGTAGCGCTTGCCGGTTTCGCTGAAGTTGGGCTGGGTGTTGAGGGGCATGGTGCGTGTCTCCGTCAGGCGTTGCAGGTGGCGCGGGCCACGGCTGCTTTGATTTTTGAAGCATCCAACTGCCGCCAGCGCGCGGCGACGTGCTGATCAGGACGGGCCAGATAGGTGGTGCCGGGCTTCAGGTCGTAGCGCTGGGCGACGCAGCCCTTGGTGTCGATCAAGGTCTTGATGCCGCCCGGCGCCTGGCCTTTTTTCGCGATGACGATGGGCTCGACGGCAATGCGGTGGCTCGCCAGGTCGGACAAGGATTTGGCAGCGACGGCATCGAGCGTGCTGGCGTCGTCCACATAGTGCAGCGCCTGGAAGCGGTTGCCCAACTGGCGCAGCAGCCACGCGTCGCCATTGGTTGCTGCAACAGGCGCATCCGCCATCGGCGCGCCGGGAATCATGTGGCCGGCAAACGCATCGGCGTCGGGTGTGTTCAGGCGCGAATCCTGCAGCCAGCTTGGCACCGAAAGACGGCCGGAATTGACCAGCGCGCGGGCGAACGGGTAGGTGGCCGCCATTTCGAGCACTGCGTTGCGGAACACGCGGCTGGTGGCGCTCTTGGGCGTGATGAAGTCGGTCGAGCGGGTCGAGTTCATCAGGTTCTCGTCGGCGGCGTAGCAGCGTTCCTCGCTGTAGGTGTCGAGCAGCGCAGGCGGGGCCTTCCCGTCCATCACCAGCTTGAGCTTCCACGCCAGGTTATCGGTGTCCTGAATGCCGCTGTTGGCGCCGCGCGCGCCAAAGGGCGACACCTGGTGCGCCGCGTCGCCTGCGAACAGCACGCGCCCGTGGTTGAAGCGGTTCATGCGCCGGCACTGGAAGGTGTAGATGCTGACCCATTCCAGCTCAAATTCGCGTTCGTCGCCCAGCATGGCCTTGATGCGCGGGATCACCTTCTCGGGCTTGCGCTCTTCCACCGGGTCGGCCTGCCAGCCCAGCTGAAAGTCGATGCGCCACACGTTGTCGGCCTGCTTGTGCAGCAGCACCGATTGATTTGGGTGGAAGGGCGGGTCGAACCAGAACCAGCGCTCGGCCGGGTAGTCGGCGGCCATCACCACATCGGCGATGAGGAAGCGGTCCATGAAAATCTTGCCTTCAATGTCCAGCCCCATCATGGTGCGGATGGGGCTGCGCGCGCCGTCGGCCACCACCAGCCAGTCCGTGGTGAGCGTGTAGGCGCCTTCGGGCGTTTCCACGCGCACAGTGACGCGGTCGTCCGTCGGCGTGACGGCGATGACTTCGTTCTTGAAGCGCATCTGAACATTGGGCAACTGCCGCGCCCGCTCGACGAGGTATTCCTCCAAGTAGTACTGCTGCAGGTTGATCATGCCCGGGCGCTGGTGGTCGCTTTCCGGCCGCAGGTTGAAGCTGAAGACTTCGCCTTCGCGCAGGAAAGTGCGACCCACGTCCCAACTCACGCCCTTCTGCACGAACTTGTCGCCGCAGCCCATCCGGTCCAGCACCTCCAGCGCGCGTTTGGCGTAGCACACGCCGCGCGAGCCGATGGACACCGTGTCGTCGTTGTCCAGCAGCAGCACGCTCTGACCCTGTTGCGCCAGATCGATGGCCGCCGCCAGGCCCACCGGGCCGGCGCCGACCACGACGACCGGGTAGTGGCCGGGCTGGCCCGAGTCCAACTCGGGCGGGCGCGTGAAATCGAACTTGGGGTAGGTGAAGGTTTTTTGCATGTTGTCTCCGGGTTATCGGAACTGCCAACTGCCGGACGCAGAAGAGGCAAAAATGACGCAGAGGACGCAAAAGAACAGCCAAGAAATTTGGTTTTCCTTCTGCGCCTCTGCGAATCCTCTGCGTTCTCTGCGTCCGGTGTTTTGTATTTCAGCCCTGCTGCAGCGCGTGCCACATTTCCTGGTCGCGCTCCGCGGTCCAGATGCGCGGGTCGCGGATGCCGCTGGCCTCGTCGTGCGCACGCGTCACGTCGAAGGGCAGGCAGTGCTCGTAAATGAAGACCTGGCCGAATTTCGGGTCCATCGCCTTGCGCGTGTGCTTCATGGTGGCGTTCAGGTCCATGCCCTGGGCCACTGCTTCTTGCGCGCTGGTGTATAGCGTGGACACGAAATCCCGCGTATAGGCCAGCCCCTTTGTCACCGCGTCGCGTGTCATCAGCGCCGGTCCACGGCCGGGCACCAGCTTGTCGAAACCCATGGCCGCCAGGTTGTCCAGTGTCTGCGGCCAGTCGGCGAGATACGCGTCGCCCGTGTAGCAGGCGGCGTCGGCCTCCACCAGATCGCCCGAAAAGCAGATGTTCTGGCTCGGCAGGTAGACGATGGTGTCGCCCTTGGTGTGGCCGCGGCCGATCTGCTTGATCTTGACTTCCAGCTTGCCCAGCCACAGCGTCATTTCGCCCGTGAAGGTCATCGTCGGCCAAGTCAGGCCGGGCACGCTTTCGACGGCCTGGAACAGGCGCGGAAAGCGGCCGATTTCGGAATCCATGTCCTGCTGGCCGCGCTCGACGATCAAATCGTAGGTGTCGTGGCTGGCGATGATCTGCTCCAGCCCTTCAGCCTTGTAGCCCGACGCACCCAGCACGCGCACCGCGTGGTAGTGCGTCAGCACCACGTACTTGATGGGCTTGTCGGTGATCTCGCGGATTTTCTGTATCACGCCCTGCGCCGCCACGGGCGTGGCGGTGGCGTCGATGATCATGCAGCCGTCGTCGCCAATGATGACGCCGGTGTTGGGGTCGCCCTCGGCGGTGTAGGCATAGGCGTTGTCGGACAGTTTTTCCCAGCTGATCTTCTTTTCCTCCAGATCGGCGTGCGAGGCAAATTTCTTTTCGGTCATGCGTATCTCCTGATGCGTTGAGATGAATGGTAGGTTGAAATTCGTCATTCGTCAACGAATTTGACAATATCTAAATTCAACTGGCCATCAGCAGTTGTAGATGGCCAGGTGCCGTACTGCCAGCATGAAGCTGACGCCCGCGATGCCGACGGCCAGCAGCCACGCCGCTGGGCGATGGCGCAGCAGGGTGGCGAGCGGCACCGCCGCCAGCGGGGCGCCAAACAGGATGGCGTAGTTCAGCACCCGCAGCAGCCAGTTGGTGTCGAGCAGGAACATTGAAGTGGCCAGCAGCAATGCGGCAATGACTGCCCAGCCCAGGCCCATGACGGCGAAAGCCCGCAGGCTGGCGGGCGCATCCGCGCGCGTGACCACGTCGATCCAGCCGGCCACCACCAGGCCGGCGAAAGCCAGGTTGCCGGTCTGCGACAGCACAAACCGCGGCACCGAGCCACCGTAGGGGCGCCAAGCATCCGCTGGCAGGATGGCGGCCTGCAGGGAAAGCACGCCGGCCACCACCGCCAGCGTGCCCAGCCCGAACAGCACGGGGCGCGCACGCGCGCGCCTCAGCCGCTGTTCGAACCACGGCAGCAACGAGTGGCGCATGCGATTGCGCTGCACCAGACATACCCCAAGCGCCACCATGCCGAGCGCGGCCAGGCCCGCGATGCGCCAGCCGTTACCCCGCAGATGGTGCTGTGCGATGTCGTGGAGCATGGCCTGATAGGGGCTGCCCGGCACCACGAACACCAGCGCCGACAGCGCCAGCGCCGCCAAGCATGCGGCCAGCGCACGAAGCGAAATCTCGCGCAGCAGGAAGAAGTAGCCCATCAACCACAGCGAGAGCATGACCAGCAGCGCGAACGACAGGATGTGCGTGAACGCCGTGAGCACCAGCGTCGCCGCGTACACCAGCCACGGGCCGCGCCGCGACAGGAAAAGCCACAGGCTGGTGCCGCCCAGCAGCACCAGCACCTGGCCCCATTGCTGCGGCCGGCTTTCGATCAGCGCCGCCCAGAAGTAGCTGCTCAGGCACAACGCCAGCAGGGACATGCGCAGCGGGGTGACGCCCATGCGCCGGTAGCGCCAGGTCATCACCAGCATGGCCAGTGGCACGAACAGCACGCCCATCAGCGCCAGCGTCTGCCGATAATCCAGCCGCAGGCTGCCGGCCAGCATACGCAACAGCGCCACGTGAAGTGGCCCCGACACGGGCCAATGCACGCCCTGGTCAAGCTGGTGCGCGATGTGGGCCCAGTTCAGCTCGTCGGTCGGGCAGTTGGGGTAACCGCCCCACCAGCGCGCCAGCACGGCGGACATCGCCGCAGCCAGCATGACCAGCACCTGCCGCTTGAGCTCGGGCGCGCCGGGCCGCGCGCCGTTCATCGCGCCCCCAGGCGGCGCGATACGTTGGCGGCGTGCTCACGCAGCAGGCGGCCGGCCGGGCCGTCGATGTCCGCGTCGAACACGCCCTGCGGGCCGATCATCGTCATGACCAGCACAATCTGGCCGTCGGCACCGAACACCGGCGCACACAGGGTGTTGACGCCCGGCTGTGGCATCGACAGGCCGCGCCCCATGCCCGTGGCGCGGATATCGGCCAGCAGCGCCTGGACCTCGGGCGTGTCGAACGGCGCCGAACTGCCGCCAACCACGCGGCGATGCTCGTCTTCCAACATGCTGCGCACCATCTTTTCGGGCAGGTAGGCGGCAAACACACGGCCCGTGATGGTGTTGAACAGCGACATCACCGTGCCCACGCGCAGATTCACGTGCAGCGGATACCGCGGCTCGTCCAGCCGCACCACCGTGGGCCCCAGCTGGCCCCACACAGCCAGGGCGATGCTGAGGTCGGACCGCGCGGCCAGCTGTGCGGCTTCCTGGCTGGCCTCGGTCAGCGGGTCGAGTTGCTGCAGCGCGGCCAGGCCCAGTTGCAGGGCGCCGGGGCCGAGCTCGTAGTGGCCGGTCAGCGGGTTCTGCTTGACCAGGCCGACGTGCATGAAGCTCACCAGGTAGGGGTGCGCCTTGGCCGGGGCCATGTCGGCCAGGCGGGCGACCTCTTTCAGCGGCAGCGGTCGCCGCTGCTCGGTCAGGGCCTGCAGCACGCGCATGCCGACTTCGATCGACTGGATGCCGCGCTGCCGCCGTCGCGCGCCCGCGCCGTCGCTTTCGCCACCGGGCGGCATCGCCAGGTCCGTCGTGTCCAAATCTGCCATGCGGGAATTATGGTGCGGCGCCATTTACACCAGGCAGACGAACCCCGCTGGGCGCAGTGCTGTTGAAATTGGCGCATCATGCGCGCATCCGTTAGTCCGGCATTGCTGACGGCGGCTGTCACCGCGCTGAGCGGTTGGCGGGCGCACGCGCTGCCAACGTTCATCATCTCGAGGAGATCTTCATGAGCCAGAAAACCATTGCCGTCGTCGTCGGCAGCATCCGCAAGGAATCGTTCAACCGGCAGTTCGCCGAAGCGCTGGTCAAGCAGTTTCCGGCCGACTTCAAGGCCCAGTTCATCCGCATCGACGATCTGCCGCTGTACAACCAGGACGACGACGGCAACCCCGCGCCATCCGTGGCGCGCCTGCGCCAGGAGATCAAAGCGGCCGATGCCGTGCTGTTTGTCACCGCCGAATACAACCGCTCCATCCCCGGTGTGCTGAAGAACGCCATCGACCATGCCTCTCGCCCCTGGGGCAAGAGCGTGTGGGCCGGCAAGCCAGCGGGCGTGGTGGGGGTGTCGGTCGGCGCCATCGGCACGGCGCTGGCGCAGCAACATCTGCGCAACGTGATCTCCTACCTGGACATGCCCCAGCTGGGCGGGCACGAAATGTTCATCCAGTGGAAGGAAGGCCTGGTCGAAAACGGCGCCATCGGCCCGGCCAGCAAGGACTTCGTGCAGAAGTACGTGGATGCCTTCGCGGCCTGGGTGAACAAGCAGGCCGCCTGAACCGCGGCCACAGGGCGCGCGTCGATAGCGCCGCACGCCGACGCTCAGGCCGCAAGCGACCGGAGCGATCGCAGTGCATCAAATGGCGCGCAAAATGCGCGCCTGCCGTTGCAGTGGCTCGGCTGAATGCTATTAGAATGGTAGTTGACTGACGCCGTCGTCGCGCGGCCGGCCTGATCGTGCGGAACCTCCGTGCCGCCGCCGGCTCACACCATTGCCTTTTCGTGTGGCCGTGGTCAGCGACGCCGCCTGGAGAATCCGATTGCCTGCATCCCTGTTCGCTCGTCCGCGCCGCGTGTTTGGCGCCATCGCCTTGATCTGCCTGGCCATGTTGGCATTTGGCATTCTCTATCTGCAAAACGTGGTCGGGTTGGAGCCGTGTCCCATGTGCATTGTGCAGCGCTATGCGCTGATCATCGTGGGCGTGTTCTGTGCCTTCGCGGCGTTTTCGCGGTCAATGGCGGGCTGGAAGCTGTGGGGCCTGCTGGCCGTTGGCATGGCCGGTTTCGGCGCCTTCACGGCCGCGCGCCAGAGCTGGCTGCAGTGGAATCCGCCGCCGCTGGCAACGTGCGGGCGCGACCTGTACGGGCTGATTGAATCCTTCCCCCTACAGCGCGCGATCCCCATGATTTTCAAGGGCTCGGGCGATTGCAGCGCGATCGACTGGACTTTTCTGGGTGGCACCATCGCCAACTGGTCGTTCGTGTGGTTCGTGATCTTCATCGTGGTGATCCTGGCCACCTTGCTGAACGCGCCGCGCCGCGCGAGCTGGTCGCTGCGCTGAGTCAGCGCGATTCCGCGTCCACGCCCTGATTCGAGGCGTTCTGACGCCCGCGTGGCTTGCCGCGCCGCAAGCCCAGCGATGCGGGCGCCTTGACCAGCCGCAATACCACGATCAGGATCAGCGCACCGAGCGCTGCCACCGCGATGCTTGCCCATAAGCGCACGCCCAATTGCAGGCCCAGCGTGCTGAAGACGTAGCCGGCGAGCATGGCGCCCAGCATGCCCACGATGACGTCGCCACCGACGCCATGCACCCTGTTTCCGAGCATCCAACCGCCCAGCCAGCCTGCCACCAGGCCGACGAGCAGAAACCATACGATTTCCATTTTCCGTCCCTTGACTGCCGTGCAGCGGCGACCAGTCACTGGCTGGCCAGCCGATGATGAGTAGAAATGTAGGGATGACTGCGGTGCGGCGCAGTAGGAAAACGACTTGCCTTCGTGAGGGGCCTTCGCCCCCGCGCACTACAGTTTCTTGACCAGCACCTGGCTCTTGCGGTCCCAGTTGTACTTGCGCTTGCGCGCCTCGGGCAGCCACTCCGGGTCGACCTGCTGAAAACCGCGCTTGATGAACCAGTGCATGGTGCGCGTGGTCAGCACGAAGATGCTTTGCAGGCCCATGGCGCGGGCGCGCTGCTCGATGCGCTTGAGAATCTTTTCGCCATCGCCCTGGCCCTGCGACTGCGGCGACACGGTGACGGCCGCCATCTCGCCGGTCTTGGCTTCGGGGTAGGGGTAGAGCGCCGCGCAGGCAAAGATCACGCCGTCGTGCTCGACGATGGTGTAGTTGCCGATGTCGCGTTCGATCTCGTTGCGGCTGCGCTTGACCAGCGTGCCGTCCTTCTCGAACGGCTCGATGAGTTGCAGGATGCCCGCCACGTCGTCGGGCGTGGCCTCGCGCAGGCTCTCCAGCTTCTCATCGACCACCATGGTGCCGATGCCATCGTGCACGTACACCTCCAGCAGCAGCGCGCCATCGACCGCGTAGGGCAGGATGTGGCTGCGCTCCACGCCGTGCACGCAGGCCGTGACGCAGGAGCGCAGGTAGTAAGCGAGGTCGGTCGATTTTTCGGGCGCGGGCAGGCGCGCCAGCAGGCGCTGCGCGGCCTCCAGCGGCATCTCGGTGACGATCGGGTTGTCGTCGCTCGCCGGCTCTTCGGGGTGCACGCGCAGGCCGGGCGTTTCGGTCAGAAACAGCATCTTGTCGGCCTGCAGCGCAATCGCCACCGAGGTGGCGACTTCTTCCATGCTGAGGTTGAAAGCCTCGCCCGTGGGGGAGAAACCGAAAGGCGATATCAGCACCATCGCGCCGGTGTCCAGCGTGCGGGTGATGCCGGCCACATCCACCTTGCGCACCACGCCGGTGTGCTTGAAATCCACGCCATCGATGATGCCCACCGGCCGGGCGGTGATGAAATTGCCCGAGATCACGCGCACGGTGGAACCGGCCATCGGCGTATTGGGCAAGCCCTGGCTGAAGGCGGCCTCGATTTCGAAGCGCAACTGACCGGCGGCTTCCTGTGCCGAATCGAGCGCCACTTCGTCGGTGATGCGCATGCCATGCGAGTAGCGCGGCTCGTGCCCCTTGGCCTTGAGTTGCTCGTTGACCTGCGGGCGGAAGCCGTGCACGAGCACGATCTTCACACCCATGCTCTGGATCAGCGCCAGGTCGGTGGCGATCGCTCCCAGCTTGCCGGCGGCAATCGCTTCGCCCACCACACCGACGACAAAAGTCTTGCCGCGGTGCATGTGGATATACGGCGCCACGGCACGGAACCAGGGGACGAAAGTGAAGTTGAAGACGGTGGACATGGGGCGGTGGGCTGAGCGGGATGTCGCGTGCTGCGGCCAGTGGCACCCGGTGCGGGCGCCAATGCGGCGAGTGTAGTGCGCGCAGGTTACTTCAACAATGATAGCTGGGCGCGCAAGCGCCACAAGGGCGGAGGCCGAAAAAGGCTCTGACTAGGATGTGCGGCGTGCGCTCAGGCGTCGGTATACCGTGGCCCGGCTCAGGCCCAGCGCCCGTGCGGCCTGCGCCACGTTGCCGCCGGCTTCACGCACCGCCTGGTGAATCAGGTTGGTCTCCAGCGCCTTCAGCGACGGACGCTCGCTGCCTGGGTGGCCGCCGCCGGCAGCGCCGTCCTGGGATGGGATGGCCCTTGCGCTCACCCGCAGGCCGGACCAGAGCGGCACTGCCAGCGGGCCCCCGCGCTGGCGCAGATCGAACAGGCTGGTCCAGGCCACGGCAAACAAGTCGCTGGCATGCACCGGGCTGTGCGCCAGTTCGTGAAGGCGGGGCAGCATGTGGCGCGCACCGGCGTTGGCGCTGACCACGGCGCCATCGGCGTCCAGGCACAGCAGCGCATCGTCGTCGGCATCGCCGGGCAGGGCGTCGGCCCAGCTCAGCTGCAGGCGCAGCGCATGCGGCACGCCTTGCACCAGCGCGTTGCCGATGCCGCGGGCGGCGCGCGCCACCAGGTGCTTCAACTCCGGGCGTTCGTCCACTTCCACGCCGGTGAGATCCAGCATGCCGACACAGCGCCCGTCGGGACCGAACAGCGGCGCGCCGGCACACGAATAGACACTGGTGTCGCGGAAGAAATGCTCGCCCCGGTGCAACCACACCGCCTGCTGCTCCCCCAGCGCGGCGCCAATGGCGCTGGTGCCGATGCTGCGTTCGGACAGGTCGACGCCGACGCGTGCAATGGCCTGGGTGGGGCGGTTGGAGCGGTCGATGGCGCCCGCGGCGTCGATCACCACGCCGCGGGCATCGGTCAGCAGCGCGAAGTACCGGATCGGCGCCACGGCGCGAGCCAGGCGCTCCATCTCGGGCCGTGCGGCCAGCAGCAGCGTGCGGTGTGCGTCCTCGGCTTGCCGCTGTGCCGCGGCAGGCACCACGTCGAAGCCGACCGGCTGTTCCGGCCGCTGGCCCTGCATCAGGCAGCGGCGCCATGAGCGCTCCAGCCACGCGCGCTCATGCCAGGCACTCACCATGTGATCGGTGAGCGAGGCGCCGCCCTCCAGCACGGCATGGCGGGCTTCGGCAATCTGCCGAGTGCGGTCGTCTGGCGGCATGGCTATGAAATGGGTTGCATAGGCAGCACGGTCAATGCGGGCTGGCGGCGCGTCTCAATCTGAGAATTTAAACGTCGATGGCGTTGATCCAAGGGTTTCTCCTAGACCGATCGCGCGCGCGTCTTTCAAGAATGGAATCATTGTTACACCAACGATGATCCACCACAGGAGACAGCCCCCGATGAAAGTCGAACTCACCGTCAATGGCCAGCCCGTCCGTGCGGATGTGCCCGAGAACACGCTGCTGGTCCAGCTGCTGCGCGAGCACCTGCAACTGACCGGCACCCACGTCGGCTGCGACACCGCGCAATGCGGCGCCTGCACCGTCATCGCCAACGGGCGCGCCATCAAGTCGTGCAACGTGCTGGTCGGGCAGCTGCAGGGCGCGGAGGTGTCGACCATCGAAGGCGTGGCCGCCGCCGACGGCACCATGCACCCAGTGCAGGCCGCGTTCAAGGATTGCCACGGCTTGCAGTGCGGCTTCTGCACACCCGGCATGGTGATGAGCAGCATCGACCTGCTCAAGCACCACCCCAAGGCCAGCGAGGGCGAAATCCGCGAACTGCTGGAAGGCAACCTGTGCCGCTGCACGGGTTACCAGAACATCGTCAAGGCCGTGCAACAGGCCCAGGCGGCCCTTTAAAGGAGAGCGGATCATGGGTGCCAACGACTTCGCCAAACTGCCGCACATCGGCCAATCCCTCCGGCGCAAGGAAGACGAGCGCTTTCTCACCGGTGCCGGCAACTACACCGACGACATCGTTCAGCAAAAGCAGCGTTACGCGGTGTTCGTCCGCTCCCCGCATGCACACGCTGCTATCAAAAGCATAGATACCAGCGCTGCGACCGCGATGCCGGGCGTGGCGCGCATCTTCACCGGCGCCGACATCGAAGGCAAGATGAACGGGCTGCCCTGCGGCTGGCTCATCAACAACCCCGACGGCTCGCCCATGAAGGAGCCGCCACACCCCGTGCTGGCGCAGGGCAAGGTGCGCTACGTGGGCGACCAGGTGGCGCTGGTGGTGGCCGACACGCTGGAGCAGGCGAGGAACGCAGCCGAGGCCGTGCAGGTCGACTACGACGTGCTGGACGCCGTGATTGACATGCGCACCGCCAAGAACGGCCCGGCCCTGCACGAGGCCGCGCCCGACAACCAGTGCTACAAGTGGGTGCTGGGCGACAAGGCAGCAGTCGATGCCGCCTTTGCCGGCGCCGCGCACGTCACCAAGCTCGATCTGGTGAACAACCGGCTGATTCCGAACGCAATGGAGCCGCGCGCCGTCAACGCCAGCTACAACCGCGCGGCCGACGAATACCAGCTCTACGTGGCCAACCAGAACCCGCACGTCGAGCGGCTGTTGATGACCGCTTTCGTGCTCGGCCTGCCCGAGCACAAGGTGCGCGTGATCGCGCCCGACGTGGGCGGCGGCTTCGGCTCCAAGATCTTCCTGTACGCCGAAGACGTGGCGCTGACCTGGGCCGCCAAGCAGCTCAACTGCGCCATCAAGTGGACGGCCGAGCGCAGCGAATCCTTCCTGACCGACGCGCATGGGCGCGACCACATCAGCCACGCCGAAATGGCGATGGACAAGGACGGCAAATTCCTGGCGCTGCGCGTGCACACCGACGCCAACATGGGCGCGTATCTGTCCACCTTCTCGACCGCAGTTCCGACGATCCTGTACGCCACGCTGCTGGCCGGCCAGTACGCCACGCCGCAGATTTACGTCGAAGTGGACGCCTGGTTCACCAACACCGCGCCGGTCGATGCGTACCGCGGGGCAGGGCGGCCCGAGGCCACCTACCTGCTCGAACGCCTGGTGTCGCGCTGCGGCTGGGAGCTGGGCCTGGGCCAGGACGAGATCCGCAAGCGCAACTTCATCACCCAGTTCCCGTACCAGACGCCGGTGGCGCTGCAGTACGACATTGGCGACTATCCCCAGTGCATGGATCAGACGCAGCAACTGGCCGATGTGGCCGGCTACGCGGCACGCAAGCAGGCCTCCGAGGCCAAGGGCTTGAAGCGCGGCATCGGCTACTCCAGCTACATCGAGGCCTGCGGCATCGCGCCGAGC
>WBZS01002307.1_pt1 | contig 12173 bp, 7 predicted proteins | sample 5204201 | NCBI WGS metagenome assembly WBZS01 (sample SAMN12344357, study PRJNA552823) | activated sludge metagenome | biome: Activated sludge suspended growth; feature: Nitrification reactor; material: Wastewater; isolation source: activated sludge from nitrification reactor of wastewater treatment...
CGCTTTCTTGCCGCACGTGAAACATTTGTGACCTATGTTTTCACGAAGGCAACTTCTCTCCCCTGAATCTCTCGAATGGAAGTCGCCCCAAGGAGCCTCCCATGTCCGCGACCGCGAGTCTCACCGAGCGATGGATGGATCGAGTCCACGGCGATTACGTTTATAATCGCCGCGTTGAAGTGCTGGCCCAGCAGTTATCGGAAGCTCTACCGAGCGGAGCTCGTGTGCTTGACGTGGGCTGTGGGGATGGCCTCATCAGCAGCTTGGTCGCGAAACGGCGACCGGACATCGACATCGAAGGAATTGACATCCTTCTTCGGCCGAAAACGCATATTCCCGTCACGAAATTCGACGGAACCACGATTCCATTCGAAGATCACGCGTTTGACGCCGTGATGTTCGTGGACGTCCTTCACCATACCGTTGATCCCAGGATTCTGTTGCGCGAAGCGAAACGCGTCGCGCGGCGCTGCGTGGTGCTCAAAGACCATACGAAAGATGGTTTCTTGGCGGGATCCACGCTTCGTTTCATGGACTGGGTGGGAAATGCACGCCATGGCGTGGTGTTGCCTTACAACTATTGGCCGGAGCGCCGCTGGCGAGCCGCGTTCGACGAGCTATCCATGACGGTCAGCCATTGGAATCAAGATGTACCGCTATATCCGAAATGGGCCGCATGGGCGTTCACACGAAAGCTCCATTTCATTGCTCGGCTCCATCCTCGTTGATTGGCTGGGCGGTTCGAGTGGGTCATTTTTTCGCAACTGCGGAAAACTTCGGGTGCGGTTGGCGGTGGATGATCGCCTTGCTTTGCGACTGTAAACTCACGATTTCCGCCAACGCACCGGCGACGCCCGGGGTGGTGTCGTGGATTTCGATGCTCCACGTCGATTCCCAATGAGCACCTGCCGTCAACAAAGGAACTCGCCCATTTTGGCGTTCAAATGTCTTGAAGTTCGGAAAATTCGTCGCCGGCTCCAGCCCCGTCACATACCCATCTTCCAACGCGGCCGTGTTCTTCCAAACGGTGAAACAAGGCAAATCCTGACGATTGAATCGTAAGACGACCCCTTTGTCTTGAGCATGGTTGAAAAGCATGGCCATGGTACGGCCGGCGGCATCTCCCAGCAAATCGTAACAATAAACCTGTTCCGAAAAGCCCGGCGTCGGAGCCGCATAGGATTCGAGCGTCTCAATTCCTTCAGCCGCGCGCGGACTGATCGGCGAAATCTCTCGAATCGGCGCCACGACTCGGCTGCCCGCGCCAAGGAAGGGCTGCCCGATGTTGCAGTGGTAGAGCAACTGCATCTCGGTGGCTTCCGCGCCACGATTTTCGATACGGTCGTGGATCACGACTCGATTCGAACCCGGCACGGTCGTGTAGGTTGTCGTAAGTACAAGGTGAGGATAGAAAAGCCCCCCCTCCTCCACCTGACCCGTGACACTAATCTCGTAAGGCGGATCCAAGGCGACCCGAACCTCGACATAATACGCGGGTTGGTTGGCGATTCGGCCATGGAGCGAAAGCTGGTCCTTCCGTGCTCGGCCATGGCGATCGACGTACGCATCTTCCCCTGGAGGCCCGTTCGATGCCAGGCCGCATCGCACGAGCCATTCATCAAATCCAGTAAGCCAACCGATGTTCCCCCGGTCGGCGGAGTTCACGAACTTGGGATGAACTGGGCCGTGAACCGGCGCCTTCCAGCCAAGGAACAAGCCCCGATAATGTCCCTGCCAAAGACTCATCCCACGGGACGGCAGGATTTGATACGAGAGAGCGCCGTTATGCACTTCCAAAAGGTCGATCCCGTCGCGTAACCCACCACGCAAGGTACGTTTGCGTACGCCCCAAGGATGTGGCGTGTTCAAACGCAGCGTGTCGTTTCCAATCGAAAAGTGTTCGAGCCAAACGTCGTGAACGATGTCGGTTAGAACCCAGGTCTGATAACGTTTCACGAGAATTCTCCGGTCGCCAAGGATCGTAAACACCCTTTTAGCGGAGAAGGTGGAACACGTCCAGTGGCGCGGGCTTGCGACCACGCCGCTTTTCATTCCGCGTAAACGTCACCTTGCTTGATTTGCCTGAAACGTTAACGTTCGGAAACGCGCTCCCTGGGATCCTTCTGATATAAAAATCCTCCGATCATGAGACATAACCTTATGCAACCAATTTACTTATGAAGGCACGGCCGTTGCTTTTCGCCCATTGGCATTGGCTTTGCTTTGCAAGGTGGTGATTCCAAGTCATGAGGCAAAAGGAGGCATTGCCATGGATTTTCGCTCGCTTGTCTTTATCACGTTGTGGACGTTGCTTGTGGGACCCGTGTTTGACATGCCGATGGGATCGCCGAAGGCACAACAAAGCAGGACGGTGCCGTCCCCTGTTCAGGGCCGCTAAACTCCAAACTCGTTCCCTCGCCTTTCATTTCCCGTCGCGTGCTACGCCGACGTCTCGCTTCTATTTGACGTCGTTTCACTTTGCCACGCGGTGCTGATTCGGTCGCGGACCGGGCAATAGGAAGGTCCTGGCCAAGGGGTCAGGATCCATTGCCAGAACGGTCCTTCGAATGCGTCCCACGAACGGAGCTTGCCCGTTTTTGTCGGAGCCATTTAGGACCGGTCGTGCCAATTTCCCCAAATGTCCCGGCGGAGTGCACCGTGGCGTCGGCAAAAAAAATGGGGGGCCATCACGCTTAGACAGCCATTCAACCGAAGTCAAACCATGGGCGCGAACATCGGAGATGCCGCGCCGTGGATCACTTGATGGTACGATTTTTCCCCTGGTACGAGTAAACGGATTTATTCCGTCCGTGGGGCCTGCGGAGCATCGGCGGAACCGAGAAACGTGGAAGATTCGTAGCCGATGTACAGTTGAAAACCATGTGCTGAGGGGAAATGCGTCCCGACGGCGGTTCCTGATCGTTGAAGGTGCCGTTCGGTGACGCTCGAAATTGAACGTTCGCGACCCCAAATCCTTCCCGGCCGCGGAAATTTGGGGAAGTGTCCAAGCGAACTCCCACCTCAGCGCGGGGCCACCTGTCCATCGCGCCCTGAATCTCACCCCGGTATGATGTTTGGGGGGATTTTGCGTCTTTCAACTTATTTCGACGCCCCTCCACCCGATCATTCCTGACTTTCATACCGGGCTGGTTTCATTTGGGAGAACGTGGATCATGAATTGGCCTTTCGCGAGCTGGTGGAAACGGAAAAACGTGCCGGTGCTGAAAGATCTCAGCAAAATTCGTCTCCAACTAGAAAACCTCGAAGACCGCGCCGTGCCCACGGCTTCGCCCCTCGACGGGGAGTTCCTGGTTAATACGCAAATCGCGAGTTCGCAATACCTGCAATCGGTCGCCATGGATGCGGACGGCGATGCCGTGGTCGCCTGGGCAGCCAACAATAACAACCCCGATAACAGCGTCTATGGGGTGTTTGTCCAACGCTATTTTCGCGATTTGGCGGACGGCGGTAGGCTTAAGCCACGCGGCGTCGAAACCGCGGTCAACACCACCACGTTTAGTTCTCAAACGAACCCCGCCGTGGCGATGGACGCCGTCGGAAACTACGTGGTGGCGTGGCAAAGCTTCAGCCAAGATAGTGCAGGCTGGGGAATCTATGCACGCAGCTACAACTCGGTGGGGGTGTCGACTTCGAATGAATTCCGCGTCAACACCACGGTGACGAACGATCAAACCGCCCCCGCGATCGCCATGACTCCCACGGGCGGTTACGTCGTCACGTGGACGTCGGTCGGCCTGGACGGAAGTTCGGAAATCTTCGCGCAACGTTTCACGCGTGAAGGGTTCACGCTGGGTAGCGAAATCCCCGTCAATACCACCGTCGCTGGCGAACAAACCGATTCACGCGTCGCCATCGACGCTCAAGGCAATTTCGTGGTCACGTGGGCCACCGATAATCAGGATGGCCAAGGAAAAGCCATCTTCGCTCGCCGCTTCAAGAACGATGGTACGGCGCTTTCCGGCGAGTTCCAAGTCAATACGTTCGTGGCCGCGGACCAGATCTTCCCAGACGTGGCCATGGATTATCAGGGCAATTTCACGATCACGTGGACCAGCGGATCGAATCAGGACGGCGCGGCGAACGGCGTCTTCTTCCAGCGATTTAGTAACACGGGCGCTCGTTTAGGCACGGAAGCACGCGCCAACACCTTCACGACCTCGGACCAGCAAAATTCCCGAATCGTGATGAATTCGTTGGGCAACTTCACCATCGTTTGGCAAAGCCAGGGCCAAGACGGAAACAGTTGGGGAATCTTCGGGCAGAATTTCAATCGTGATGGCGCAGCGCTGGGGAACGAGTTTCGCATCAACACGACGACGCCCAGCAGCCAACGCTTACCGGCGGTCGGAGGTAGCGCCGACGGTGATTACCTCGTCACCTGGGCAAGCTTCGGACAGGACGGGTCCGCCGAGGGGACCTATGGCCAATTCTTCTCCGAACCCGTGGATGTGGTGGGACCGACGATTCCGTACGTGTTCCAACCCAATGGCATCGCGGTGATCAACGACGGAACCGTGGTCCCCGTTCCCTTAGCGTCTGCCACGCTCGTCTTCTCGGAAAACATGTGGACGCTCGGCGGTACGACCGGCCTTCACAGCGTCACGAACAAGGCGAATTGGAGTCTGACGCGAAACGGCATCGACTTCTCCTCGCGCATCCGTGATATCACGTTCTCGCTCAACGCCGCCACCAATCGCTATGAAGCCGTGGTAACCTTCATCGAAAACCTTGGCGTTGGCAGCTACGTCTTGACCGCGAAAGGCGCCATCTTCGATTTCAATGGGAACCCACTGGATGGAGGCAACGATGGCCTTCCCTATGGAGAAAACTTTAACCGATCCTTCTCCATCCCCAACACGGCTCCCATCGAAATCTTCGTGACCACGAATATCAATCCTCCGTTCCCTCCACCCCAAGCATCGGTGTTCGAAAATTCACCCGAAGGAACCGTGATCGGCACGGTCATCACCGACGACACCGACTTGCCGGACCGTGGCCGTTACCGTTACGACCTCCTGGACGACGCCGGTGGACGCTTCGCGCTTCGTCGAGTCACCAATGCGTCCGGCCTGGATGAATACTCCCTCATCGTCTTGGATGGCACGCTTCTGAATTTTGAAGTCAGCGCCGGTCATACCGTCGTGATTCGCGCCACCGACACGCAAGGTGCGACCGTGGTCGACGCCGTCACCATTCCCGTGCTGAATGTCAATGAAGCGCCGACCATCACCTTGCCGGACACCCATCCTTCTCTCGATTCGGCGGGAGCGTTGACGTTCAGTGCCGCGAACGGCAATCCGATTTTCGTGGCTGATCCAGATGCGTTCAGCAACACCGTTTCCGTCACGCTCAATACCGCTCCAGGAAACATTCTGACCCTCGGTAGCACTTCGGGCGTCGGCAATGTGATTGGTGACGGCACCAACATCGTCTCCTTCGAAGGCACCATCGCGAATGTCATCGCCGCGATGGACGGATTGACGATTACCCCTCAACCTGGTTTCACCGTCATCGACGCGAAGATCGATGTCACGGTCGACGACCTGTTCAATTCCCACGATCCGACGGCTCCCCACATCAAGAATGTGGTGACGCAAAGTCTCGTCGTCCCTCGCTTGTTGGACTCGGTCTTCCCCGAATTAAAGCTCAACACGACGATTCCGGGGAACCAAACCACGCCTTCGGTTGCCATGACCTTGAACGGCAATTTCATCGCGGTGTGGGCGGGTCAAGGCAGCACCACGACGTTGGACAAGGATCAATTCGGAATTTACGGCCGACTCTTCAATCGTTCAGGAATCCCCACCACGGCGGAATTTCTCGTCAATACGACGACGACCCTAAGCCAAACTCAGCCGAAAGTCGCCATCAACGCCCACGGCGATTTCGTGGTGGTCTGGACGAGCCGCCTGCAAGACGGTAGCGGCGATGGGATTTACGCACAACGGTTCAACACCGTGGGCGAAAAAATCGGCAAGGAATTTCGCGTCAACACGATCGTGGCCGGCGATCAGAACTCACCCGACGTTTCAATGGACGCCGACGGGGATTTCATCGTGACCTGGACCGATCGGAGTTCCGGCGTCACCTTCATCAAGGCGCAACGTTTCAAAATCGAAACGGAAGCCGCCAGCACCGAGGGTGCCGTCCGCATTGGAGGCGAATTCACGATCAGCGCGGGACCTAGCCAACAATCGAGCGTGGCTACCGATTACGAAGGTGCGTTCGTCGTCTCCTGGACGCAGCAAGATCCCGCGACCGGGCGTTGGGACGTTTTCACGAAGCTTTATAACTCCGGCGGCGCGTTGCGATTCGGTCCGTTCAAGTTCAACATTCAATCGTCCATATCGCCGATTTCCAACTCGGTCGCGATGGATTACGATGGAAATTACGTCCTGGGGTTCACGAGCGACTTCGAATCGCGAGCGTATCGGTTCAACAAAGATGGCGCCTTTCTCGCCAGCGCCAGAGCATTCAACCCCACCACCACGGTGGAAGATGTAACGATGAACCTGGAAGGAAGCTACGGTGTGGCGAGTACGAGCAACTTCCAGACTAATGATTTTCTCGAATCGACATTCCAGCCTTTCAATCGAAATTCAGGCCAAGCGGAAATGTTCTTGCAGACGGCGAACAATACGTTGCCAGGCCTGCAACGTGCCAGCTCGGTGTCGATGGACGCCGAGGGAGATTACGTCGTCGCCTGGCAAAGCAACTACCAGGAACAGATTTCCGGGGTCTTCCAGGGATATGGAGTTTACGCTCGAGTGTACCGCGTGCCGGTGGACCACGTGGGGCCTTCGGTCACGTCGATTTATCGAATTGGCAGCGACGATCGCATCCTGCCGGGCCAACCGCTCCAAGACGGTTTAATCAACAAACTCGTCGTGGTCTTCTCGGAGGACATGAACGTTTCCGGTGGAGCGGCGGGTGCCAACAGCGTACTCAATCCCGCCAACTATATTCTGGAGAGACGCGAAACGTCCGGCGCTTACACCGTGCAAACCGGCGCGGTGGCGAGCGTCGACTTCCTCTTCAACACGGCGACGGGCCGTTTCGAAGCCACGCTCAATTTCGCCGCGAATCTGGCAGGCGGACATTACCGTCTCAAATTCGACGCGTCGAAATTGCAGGACGTGGCTGGAAATAACCTGTTGCCTCGAATCGCGCTCACGGGCGAGGTTCCAGCCCAAACGGCTTATTTCCACGTCGTCGAGTTCGATATCAATCGAACGCCGACCAATATTATTCTTTCCAAAAACACCATCATGGAAGGCAGTGCGGTTGGTGCCGTGGTGGGAAAACTGACCGCCACCGATACCGACGACAACCAGACAGCGACGTTCTCGTTGGTTTCCAATCCGGGCAACGCGTTCCGGATCGTTGGCAACGTTTTACAGGTACGGACGCCGTCGGCTCTCGATTTCGAACGCGATCCCTTGTTGACCGTTCGGGTTCGCGTCACCGATTCCGCGAATGGCGTGTTCGAACGCGATTTCTTCATCAAAGTGCTCAATGGCAACGATCGGCCATTCAACCAAAATCCCACCGCGCTCAATATGTTCCGAAATGGGACGTTGGTGTTCAACGCCGTGAATGGCAATCAAATCCGCGTCTTCGATCCTGATGGTTATGTGAACCCGGTCCAAGTAACCCTGACAGCGACGTTCGGGACGTTCCGCGCAGCCTCGCTCGTCGGTGTCACCGCGACCGGCAATGGGACGGGGAACGTCACGCTCCGTGGCACGCAATGGGCCGTCAACAACGCCATGAACGGTTTACGTTTTACGCCCCCAACAGGCAGAACCGGGACCGCGACGATCACCGTCACGACCAACGATCTTGGTTCGAAACTCGGGGCCGCGCTCACCGCACGAACGACGTTCACGGTCCGCGTCATCAACCGAGCGCCATTAGCGCCGCTGCCCAATTTCACTTCCGCGTTCACCTACAACGTGGCTAGCGGGGGTACCCTGAAGGTATCCACGGCGTTCGGCGTCCTCCGTGGGAAAACCGATCTCGACAAGGATCCACTCACCGTTCGACTTTCCACCTCCGCAACGCGAGGCAAAGTCGTCCTGAACGCCAACGGCTCCTTTACGTACTCGGCTCCAGCCGGCTTTACCGGCTTGGTGCTCTTCAAATTCCGGTACCACGACGGTCTCGTTTCCGGAAACGAGGTTACCGTGCGCATCAACGTCACGTAAGAAGCCCTGCCCTACAGGGACAGGGCTCCTGACCCGAACGGCCGTTCCGGTGCGTCGCATAACAACGACTGCCCCTTGTAGGCAGTGCCACAAAGCACCCGTCGCTCGAGGCCTCGTTCCCGTGCAAATGATGGGAACGAGGTCTTTATTCTTTCGCCTTCGTCCGCAAATCATTGACCCGTAGGTGCGCTTGCCGAGTCGGTTCTGGAATTCGGTAACCTCGACAACACTGCATTACCACGCGCACGGCGCTTTCCAGGTCGATCCGATGGCCTGGAGCGATAAAAAGTGGATTCGTGCGTTTCTTCGTTCGCACCACTTGACCGATCACCTCGCCACGGTCCGTCAGGTCGCTGACCGAACCTGCTTCAAGGTCAGGCGGAACGAACGTTCCGACGAGTCGGCTTTTCGCGCACCCGATGGTGGGAAGATCAAGCCAAAGACCCAAATGGCATGCGATGCCAAATCGCCGAGGGTGTGCGATTCCTTGCCCATCCACCATGACGACGTCTGGTTTCGATTCGAGTTTGGCGAAGGCGCGCAATAGCGTGGGGGCTTCGCGGAACGATAAATATCCCGGAACGTAGGGGAAGGTCGATTCCCCGAGCACGTCCGATACCTCCATGATCTCCCCGGTGCTGCGTTTCCATACCACGACGGATGCGTAAAGTTTCGGCGAGAATTTGTTGTAGGAAATATCCGCACCAGCCACGAGTTCGACTTCAGGGAGAGACCCGACGGTGAGAACACGCGGCGCCAATTCCTTTTGTATTTCCTTGGCTTCCGTGATCGAAAGATCCCAACGGTGAAGGTGTTGCATCCTTTCTCTCCAGTTGTGATTATTCGACGGCCCAAGCCGAACCCGGCGGGATCCAGGCCTTTTCGCCGTTAGGAAGGCCAATTTGCAGCCACTCACCGCGGCGATGAAGAACGACCACCTCGAACCCGGCAGGAAGTGAGGAAAACGACGCATGCCTTGGATAGCTATCGCCATTTCCGGTAAGCACCGGCGTGCCGTTGCGAATCACGACGGCGGGTTGGAGCGGTTCGGCGCCAGCGAAGATTTCCCACGCCAAGATGGCCGGAAGAATAAGCACTCCCACGAAAAGTATCGCTTCCCACGGAGCTGGTGAACGTCCAACTCGAAATCCCAGCCAAATTCCCATGGGCGTGCAAACGACCAACGCCCACGTACCAACGGATTCCACCCACGCACTCCACGCCGATGTCGGAGAACGCACGGCCGAAGTATCGACACGTTGGCGAAGCAGATCACGATGGCGTTCCAGGAACGCATGATTAGGATGGTGCTTCAGGCCACATTGGCACGCCCACAACGCGGCAGGCCAATGGTCGAGAAGTACTTCCGCGTTGCCCAGATTTTGAAATAAGCCCGACCCACGAATCCCACGCCGGTACAACTCGTAGTAGTCTTTCGCAGCTTGTTGGTACGCACGGCGAGCCTGGGACCAGTTGCGGCCCGCTTCTCGCCCCATGCGAAAGGCATTCTCCGCCCGAACCGCGAGTTCCTGGTTCGAGGGCGCAACCTCCGCATGGCCTATCCCGGTCGACCACCAACCCGCGACCACCAAGGTTACAAATGCCAAGATTGAGAACGGTCCCAGACGTGAAAGCTGACGATTCAACGCGAAATCCAGGCTTTCAACACATGTTTTCGCCTCCGACACCGTGGGAACGGCATGCGCGCCAGCGGGCGAATACGTCGCCACATGACAGCGATTGAACCAATCCGACCATAATGCACGAATTCTTTTTTCGACGTCGCACGCCTTGAGGAAGCTTTCCAGTTCGCACGCCGTCGGCTCGATGCCGCGAAAATCCAAGCGCTCGCGAAGGAATTCCACCAAGATCTCGGCACTCGCTTCGAGTTCTTCCGTCGCCCGCAACTTTTCTAGTGCCTGGCTCGCGGCTGGACTAAGGATCCGACCCTGCCGACGTTTGAAACTCGCTTTCCCGAAACGCGTCAAAAAGCCGAGAACAACGGAAACGAGTGGCACCAATAAACTGACCACCACGAGCGTCGGCCTCCACCGTAGGCCTGAAGGCGGCGTCTCTAGCACGCGGTCTACCTGTGCGAGTTCGAAAAAACTCCCCGCGACGCGATCCCAAACCGCGGGATCGATTTCCACGTCGAGCTTTTTCGCGGGCCCCACCTCCACGGCGATCGGATCCCCTTGGAGGAGTTGGTAGCGACGACGAATGGAATCGAAATACGCCAAGCGAAGACCATCAATCATGCGTATCTTTGAATGCTTAGGTCGAAGCTTATAAACGAAGCTCCATTTTCCGTTCTCAGGATCGATCGTATCCGCCGTGGAAACGTCTTCGATGAAAAAGTCCTCACTGATTTCTTCCGGGAAAAGACGCAATTTCGCTCGCATCGGCTGGTAATTCGCCGCGGCTTTCCCTTGAAGGTGAACCCGCAGCGTGATCGGTTCCTCGACCGCGACCTTCGTGGGAGACGCTTCGAGCGCCATCGTCATTTGTCCGACGATACCGCTGAATGCGGGAGGCCGATTCGCCAAGGGCGGTTCGTCGGCACCGTCGCCAAGGAAGAAAAGGAAGATCATCCACGTTGGAAGCATGACGCGTTCCCGAACTGTTCGGTCTCGAAGTCGATCAAGCATTATCTTACCAAGGGAGGAAAGCGCCTCAGGCTCTAATCTACTCCATGCGAAGGTAAGAGCCGGCACATCCGGTTTTGGCATGCGATTTGGGGATCCAGGACAAATGGAGAAACACGATTCGACCTTGACCATTTCCCCGGAAATTCGGTAACACGGAACGCAGGAAAAAAGCAAACTCACGGAGGAATCCATGCGGATGAGGCGTGTCGGCAAACGAATCGCGATCAGCCCAGCCCGCGCGATGGTGATGGAGCTTTTACACCATGCGCAAAAGGTCCCCTCGTTGCCTCTTGCGAAAACCGTCAATATTTCCCTTCTTCTTGAAGCTCGTCGATTCGCGGGAATTTCCTGGGCCGCCATTTTTCTCAAAGCTTATAGCCTTGTCGCACGCGAAATCCCTGACTTAAGGCGTGCGTATATCCCCTATCCTTGGGGCCACTACTACGAACATCCCGACAGCGTGGCGACGGTGCTGGTGGAGCGTGAAGTTGGCGACGAAAACGCCGTCTTAGGGGGGCGAATCCGTCAACCCGATTGTTACCCGCTAACGACGCTCGATGAAATGCTCCGCTCCTTCCGCGATTCTCCCGTCGAAGAAATCAATGTTTTTCGGCAATCCCTTAGACTTGGCCGATTCCCAGGTTTCCTACGTCGATTTATTTTTTGGCATAGTCTATACCTGTCGGGATTTTGGCGTGCGAAAAGGTTCGGCACGTTCATGGTTTCCAGCCTGGGAAACTTCGGCGTCGAACAAATTCATCCACGGACGTTTTTGACCACGTACTTGACTTATGGCCCGATCGATTCCCACGGCGACGTCGACGTGAAGATCATCTACGACCATCGCGTGCTCGATGGTCGCACCGTCGCGCGTGCGTTGGTCTCGCTCGAGGAAACGTTGAACGGCCCCATCCTCAGTGAGATACGCGAATGCTCGCTTCGCCCGCAAGAGGCCTTGGTAGCGTGAGAACCCGAAGAAGAAGAGGTATCCTGATGGCTCCTTCGGAATTGGCCATCGATTTGCCTTTCCTCGCGGAATGGCGAGATCGGCCCGTCGCCGTCACCGGTGCGACGGGATTCGTTGGTTTCCACTTGACGCAACTTCTTCGCATGCTCGGCGCGGACGTGACCGCGATCGTTCGTCCCACTTCCAACACGAGTCGGCTTCTTCCGATGGGCGTTCGCTGCAAGATCAGCACCCTGGATGATCCTCGCGATCTCGCGCAGTGTTTGGAAGGCAACAACATCGCCTTTCACACCGCGGGCATGGTCGATTTCGAAAGCGATTGGGAACGCT
>WBZS01001520.1_pt2 | contig 12172 bp, 11 predicted proteins | sample 5204201 | NCBI WGS metagenome assembly WBZS01 (sample SAMN12344357, study PRJNA552823) | activated sludge metagenome | biome: Activated sludge suspended growth; feature: Nitrification reactor; material: Wastewater; isolation source: activated sludge from nitrification reactor of wastewater...
GTCCACGCCTCCGTAGCTCAGCTGGTAGAGCTCCCGCCTTGTAAGCGGATGGTCGCGGGTTCGAATCCTGTCGGAGGCTCGTGTTTCCCCGCAGCCAGTGGGCCGAGATCATCGCCCGCGACCCCGGCCATTCCCAGCGCTACATCGACCGGTTCGCGATGCTCGCGGCCCAGGGTCACGACCTGGTCGGCGAGGCCCGGCTGATCGACGCCATGGTCGGGCGCGGCGCGGCCATCCTCGACGCGGGCTGCGGTCCCGGACGCCATTGCGGCTACCTGCACCGGGCCGGGCACCGGGTGGTCGGCGTCGACCTCGACCCTGCGCTGATCGCCGAGGCGGGACGCGCCGAGCCCGGACCCACCTACGTGGTGGGCGACCTCTCGTCGTACGCCCTGCCCGCCGACGCGCCGCAGCGGTTCGACGCCATCCTCTGTGCCGGCAACGTGCTCGGCTTCCTGCACCCCGACACCCGGCGTCCGGTGCTGGCGGGATTCACCGAGCGGCTGGCCGAGGAGGGTCGGGCCGTGGTGGGCTTCGGCGCGGGTCGGGGATACGCGTTCGACGACTTCTTCGCCGACGTCGCGGAGGTCGGCCTGGTGCGGGAGCAGACCTTCTCGACGTGGGATCTGCGGCCGTTCACGGCCGAATCCGGATTCGTCGTGGCGGTGCTGGGTCTCGCCTGAGGCTCCGTCCGATATCCGCGGTCCAGTTCACGGACCCCCGGCGTGTCGCCGACCCCGGGACGATCTGGCCCGCGGTTCTCGGCGTGATCCCGATCGGCAACCGCAGGTGGGCGGCACGCCGGTCCCGTAGGGTCGCGGATAACCCCCGAGCAGGAGCAGGTCATGAGCAGCACCCACGAACATCCCCAGACGCCGACCGGCCAGGGCGGTGCGCCCTCCGTCCCGCCGCCGGTACAACCGATCCCGGCAATGCCGCCCCAGCCCGCCTTCATGCCGCCGCGGGAGCGTCCGTTCCGCCGCGGCTTCGGCCTCGGCGCGGGCGCGGGCCTGGGCGCCGGAACGGTGGTGCTGGTGCTCGGCGTGATCGGCTCGCTGATCACCGCATTGATCTACGGTGCCGTGCTGTCGGCGGCGGCAAGTGGGGCGTCCGGGCCGCGGGTGACCGGCCTCGAGACCGTCTGGGGCGCCGAGACCGCCGCCCCGGCGCAGACCGTGCTGGCGATTCCGATCGAGGGGGCGATCCAGGCCGACGGCGGCGACGGGTTCGCCCTCACGGCGTCCACCTACGGCTACGAGATCGCCCGCACCCTCGACGCTCTGGGCACCGACGACGCCGCCGGTGTGGTGCTGCTGATGAACACCCCCGGCGGCACCATCAACGGTTCGCGGGCCATCGCCGACGCCGTCGAGCGCTACCAGAGCCGGACCCGCAAGAAGGTGGTCGCCTTCGTCCAGGGGCTGTCCGCATCGGGCGGCATGTACGCCATGGCCGGTGCCGACCGGATCATCGCCGACCACGGCTCGCTGGTGGGCAGCATCGGCGTCATCTTCGGTCCCTTCGTCCGCTACAAGGACGTGGTGGCCACCTCGGGCAGCTTCGTCGAGGCCGGCGTCTCGACCACCGGCGGCATCACCCAGGAGTACCTGACCCAGGGCACCGGCAAGGACTTCGGCAACCCGTTCCGGGCGATGACGACGCAGGAGCGCAAGGTGATCACCGACGGCCTCGCCAACGAATACGACGCCTTCGTCGGCTGGGTGGCTACTCACCGCCGCATCGCGCCGGCGACCATCAAGGACGACCTCGGCGCCTACATCTATGACGGCAAGACCGCGATCGACAAGAAGCTGATCGACGCCCAGATGGGCCCGGACGAGGCGTTCCGGGACGCCGTTCAGCTGATGGGCCTGGACGCCGCCACCGCCCGCGTCGCCAAGCGCAAGGCGGCCAGCGCCCTCGAACAGCTGCTCGGAGCCTCCGCCCGGGTGTACGGCTACCAACCGGCGGTGCCGCAGGGCACCCGGGCCAGCAGCCTGATCTGCACCGGCACCCCGCAGCCCCTGCTCTGGCACGGCCCCGTGACGTCGATCTGCGGCTGAGCCCTTCCCGCTGGTCGATCTGCGGCTGAGCCTTCCCGCTGGTCGAGCTTGTCGAGACCCGAGCCAGCCCGGCACCCTCCGTCATCCCGGGCTTGCCCCGGGATCTCGGCACTCACCCGCGCAGTCGCGGAGATCCCGGCATCCGCCGGGATGACGAAAGCGCACATCGGGGACGGTTCTTTTCGTTCGAGTTTCGCATGTCGGGGACGGTTCTTCACGTGCGAAACTCGCACCTCGAGAACCGTCCCTCACGTGCGAAACTCGCACCTCGAGAACCGTCCCCGGCGTCCGTGCTCTCGGGTCCGATTCGCCCAGCATGAAGTCAGCCGCGGCAGCGGGTGACCTCATAGAGCGCGATGCTCGCCGCCACCGAGGCGTTCAGCGACTCCACCTCGGAACTGATCGGGATCGACACCAGGACGTCGCAATTCTCGCGCACCAGGCGGGCCAACCCCTCCCCCTCGGAGCCGACCACCAGCAGCACCGGGCCGTCGACGCCGGGGATGCCGGCGACGTCCAACTCAGCCTCGCCGGCCAGTCCGGCCACCACGAAGCCGGCGTCGGCGTACTGCCGCAGGGTGCGGTTCAGGTTGGTCGCCCGGGCCACCGGGACGCGGGCCGCGGCGCCGGCGGAGGTCTTCCAGGTGGCGGCGGTCAGCTGCGCCGAGCGCCGTTCGGGGATGATCACGCCGGCGGCACCGAAGGCGGCCGCGGAGCGGATGATCGCGCCGAGGTTGCGGGGGTCGGTGATCGAGTCGCAGGCCACCACCAGGGCGGGGTCGGGCGCGTCCAGGGCCTGCGCCAGCAGGTCGTCCGGATGCAGGTACTCGTACGGCGGCAGTTGCAGCGCGACGCCTTGGTGGGCGGCGCCGTGGGTGAGCCGGTCGAGCTCGGTCCGGGTGGCCTGCAGCAGCGCGACGCCGTGGTCGGCCGCGTAGCGCAGGATGTCCCGCAGCCGGTCGTCGCGCTCGACGCCGTCCGCGACGTAGGCGCGCTTCACCGGCAGCCCGGCCTGCAACGCCTCGAGCACCGGGTTGCGGCCGATCACCCAGTCGTCACCCGACCGGGTGCGCGCGGCACCGCCGCGGCCGCGGTCGGCACTCCCCTGGCTGGACTGGGTCTTGCCCGGCTCGTCCGGACGCCGCTTGCGATAGGCCTTGTGGTACGGGCGATCCTCGGCCTTCGGGGTGGGCCCCTTGCCTTCCAGGCCGCGTCGGACGCGGCCGCCGGAACCGGCGGTGTTGCCGGCGCCGATGCCCTTGCCGCGTTTGCGGACGGCACCCTTGCGGGCGGAATTTCCGGGCATCAGTTCTCCAAGCTCCAGCGCGGGCCGGCGGGGGTGTCCTCCACCTTCAGGCCCAGGTTCTTCAGGGTGTCGCGGACGGCGTCCGCGGCCGGCCAGTCCTTGCGGGCCCGCGCCTGCGCCCGCTGCTCGAGCAGGGCGCCGACCAGGCCGTCCACGACCGGCTTCAGGTCGTCGGTGGCGGACGCGTCCGCCCATTCGGGGGCGTTCCGGTCGAGCCCGAAGACGCGCAGCATGCCCCAGACCGCCACCTGGGCGGCGAGGATCGCCTCGACGTCGCCCGCCTCGATCGCGACGTTGCCCTCCTTGACGGTGCGGAACAGCACGGCCAACGCGGTCGGGGTGCCGAGATCGTCGTTCATGGCGTCGGCGAAGTCCTGCGGCAGCCGCGCCGCGTAGGTGAACCACTGATCCGGACTCGCCGCCGCGGCCCGTTCCACGAAGCTGTCGATCCGGGCCAACTGTGCGGCGGCCTCGGCGAGCGAGGCGTCGCTGAGTTCGATCGCCGAGCGGTAGTGCGGCCCGGCCAGCCAGAGCCGGACGGCGCGGCCGCCGTATTTCGCCACCGCCGCGGCGACGTCGGCGGTGTTGCCCAGCGACTTGGACATCTTCTCGCCCGCCATCGTGACCCAGGCGTTGTGCATCCAGTACCGGGCGAACCCGCGTCCGGCCGCCCGCGACTGCGCCAACTCGTTCTCGTGGTGCGGGAAGCGCAGGTCGAGCCCGCCGCCGTGGATGTCGAAGGTGTCGCCCAGGTACTTCCCGGCCATGGCCGAGCATTCGATGTGCCAGCCCGGACGACCCCGTCCCCACGGGCTAGGCCAGGACGCCGTCTCCGGCTCTCCCGGCTTGTGCCCCTTCCACAGGGCGAAGTCGCGCGGGTCGCGCTTGCCGCGCGGGTCGGCGTCCTCGGCCGGGGACATGTCGGCCACCCGCTGCCCGGTGAGTTCCCCGTAGTCGGCCCACGATTGGACGTCGAAGTAGACGTCACCCGACTCGTCGGACGCCGCGTAGGCGTGGCCGCGTTCGATCAGCTCGCCGATCAACTCGATCATCTCGGGGATGTGCCCGGTCGCCCGCGGCTCGTACGTCGGGGCCTGGACGCCGAGCGCCTCGAACGCCTCGCGGAACGCCCCCTCGAACAGGTAGGCGTGCGCCCACCAGGGCCGCTCGGCCTCGGCCGCCTTGGTCAGGATCTTGTCGTCGATGTCGGTGACGTTGACGACCAGCGTGACGTCGTGGCCGGTGAACTCCAGCCAGCGGCGCAGCACGTCGAAGTTCACCCGGCTGCGCATGTGTCCCAGGTGCGGCGCGGACTGCACGGTCGGTCCACACACGTAGATCGAGACCTTGCCCGGCTGCAGGGGCTGGAACTCGACGATCTCGCGGCGGGCGCTGTCGTACAGGTGCAAACTCACCGGCAGATTCTATCCGGGTCGGCCGGACGCATGGACGGATCAGACCTCCCGCCGCCGCAGCGCGGCGATGTCGAGGAGACCGGTCGGCTCGGGCTCCTCGTCGGCCGCCGTCTCCCAGGGGTCTTCGGGCATCTCGCCCTCGTCGTCGACGAAACCCTGGGAGGGGTCGAACGGGTTCGCCAGCTGCCGGGAGCCCTCGGCGAGCGGACGGCTGTCCATCGCCTCGTCGGGCAGGCCCTCCAGGACGTCGCGGATGTAGCCCCAGGCGGCGTCCAGCAGCGGCACGTCACGATGCTCGCGCTGCGAGGCGTACCAGCGGTAGTCGAGCACCTCGTGGAAGATCTGGGCGGCGTCACGCTTGCCCCGCATGTGCGCGGGGACGGCCTGGGTGACCGGCTCGAAGCACTGGGTGAGCCACTGGTGCGCCACCAGCGCCTCGTCGACGCTCTGCTGATTGGTGCGGAACCGGAACGTGTCCAGGTCGTTGAGCAGGCGGCGGGCCTGGTTCTCCTCGACGTCGAGACCGGTCAGCCGCAGCAGCCGCCGGGTGTGGTGGCCGGCGTCGACCACCTTGGGCTGGATGGTGACCTGAGAGCCGTCCGGCGACGTGGTGATGTCGAGTTCGGCGACGTCGAAACCGAGCGCGTTGAGCCGCCGCACCCGGCTCTCGATCCGGTCGAGTTCGGTACCCGGGAACTCCTCCACCCCGGTCAGCTCGGCCCACAGCTCGCGATACCGGGAGGTGATCGTCTCGACCAGCTCGAGCGGGTCGAGCGACTCGTCGAGGAGCTGGCCGGCCTCCAGGTCGCTGAATTCGCCGAACAGGTTGGTGGTGGCGATCTGCAGATCGTGCTCGCGCTGCCCGTTGCTGAGGCTGGGGTGCAGTTCTGCGGTCTCGGCGTCGACCAGATAGGCGGCGAACTCGCCCGCGTCGCGCCGGAACAGGATGTTCGACAGCGACACGTCGAGCCACAGGAAACCGATCAGGTGCAGCCTCGCCAGCAGCACCACCATGGCGTCCAGCAACCGGTTCACGGTGTCCGGCCGGACGCCCTGCGAGAACAGCGCCCGGTACGGCAGGGAGAAATCCAGGTGCCGGGTGATCAGCACCGGCATCAGCGGCTCGCCGGCATCGTCACGCCGGTTGGTGATCACCGCGAGCGGCTCGACCGCCGGGGTGTCCTCGCGGGTGAGCTCCTGCAGCATGCGGTACTCGTGGACGGCCGCCGCCTCGATCACCTCTTTGGCCGCGTACACGTCGTTGCCGACCTTGATGAACCTCACCACGTGGCGCGAGATGCCTCGCGGCAGGGCGACCAGGTGATCCGCCGGCCAGTCGACCAGGGGCAGATCCCACGGCAGCGGGATCAGCCGGGAGTCCGGCTTGGCCGACAGGATGCGAGGCATGGCGAACATTGTGCCAGCCGGCACCCACAACCCGCCTTGGCCGGTCCCCCGCCGTGGACGCCGGCGGCGTCCGGTGCGAGCGGGCCGGACACGCAACGATGCCCCGGACCGAAGCCCGGGGCATCGCATGTCGATCGGTCAGTCGGAGAGCCGCTCACCGGTCTTGTTGCTGAACACATGCAGGGCGTGACCCTCGCCGGCGGTGAACCGGACGGTGGTGCCGCGCTGCGGAGGGGTGCGGCCGCTGAGGCGGGCGACGATCTGCGTGGCGGACAGCTTCTCCTCGTCCTTCAGGCCGGCCAAGGTGCCGTAGGTGTAGGCGTCGGCGCCCAGCTCTTCGACGACCGCCACCTCGATGGCGATGCCGTGATCGCCGAGGTCGAAGTCCTCGGGACGGATGCCGATGGTCAGGGTGTCCTCACCGGACGCCTTGGCCAGGGTCGCCCGCGGCACCGGCACCGTGTAGTCGCCGACCTCGACGCCGTTCTCGTTGATCTTGCCGCTGATCAGGTTCATCGCCGGCGAGCCGATGAAGCCCGCGACGAAGATGTTCGTCGGCTTGTCGTAGAGGGTCAGCGGGCTGTCGCACTGCTGCAGCAGTCCGTCCTTCATCACGGCCACCCGGTCGCCCATCGTCATGGCCTCGACCTGGTCGTGGGTGACGTAGACGGTGGTGACGCCGAGCCGGGTCTGCAGCGCGGCGATCTGGGTGCGGGTCGAGACGCGCAGCTTGGCGTCCAGGTTCGACAGCGGCTCGTCCATCAGGAACACCTGCGGCTGTCGGACGATCGCGCGGCCCATCGCGACGCGCTGCCGCTGGCCGCCCGAAAGCGCCTTCGGCTTGCGGTTGAGGAAGCTCTCCAGGCCCAGCAGGTGGGCGGCCTCCATGACGCGGGCGTCACGCTCGGCCTTCGGGACGCCGGCCATCTTCAGGGCGAAGCCCATGTTGTCGCCGACGGTCATGTGCGGGTAGAGCGCGTAGTTCTGGAACACCATCGCGATGTCGCGGTCCTTGGGCGGCAGATCGGTGACGTTGCGGTCGCCGATCCAGATCGCGCCCGAGTTCACCTCTTCCAGGCCGGCCAGCATGCGCAGCGAGGTGGACTTGCCACAACCCGAGGGGCCGACCAGAACCATGAACTCGCCGTCGCCGATCTCGAGGTTGAGCTTGTCAACCGCCGGGTGATCGGATCCGGGATAGACGCGACAGGCGTCCTTGAAACTAACTGTGGCCATGCCAACAATCCTTTCCACGGGCAGGTACGTGCCCGACGATCCGTAGTGGAAACAGTGCCGCGGCTTCGCGGCTCGCGCCATCGTCGCATGGAATTCCCTTCCTACTCAAACGTTTTGGAGAATTTCGGGCAAGATCCGCGGCCGTCCGCCCGCGGGCGGGGCCCGGCCACCCAGGACGCCCGGGTAGGCTCCCACAACGTGACCAGCTCCGAGCAGCCGCCGCAGAACCCCGCCGAGCCGGGTGGCGATGCGCCGCGCGAATGGTGGCAGGAGCCCGGCCTACCGTGGAAGCACAAGCCAACTCGCTCCGACATCGCCTGCCTGAGCTGGATGGGCGCCGCCTCGCTGTATGGGCTGATCCTGCTGCCGCTGCGCCCGGTGATGCTGGGTCTGGCGCCGCACGTGCTGGGCTCACTGGGCTATCGGACCGGACTGGTGATGACCGGCGCCCTGGGCTCGATCGGCGACCCGTGGTGGCCCCTGGTCCTGGTGCTCGGCAGCCTGATGGCGATGAAATTCGACTGGATGTACTGGTGGGCCGGCAAGCTCTGGGGACACGGCCTGATCGAGGTCTGGTCGGGCCGCTCGCCACGGGCGCGGCGCCGCAATCAGCGGGCCATCGCCTTCACTCAGCGGTTCGAGACCTGGGCGATCTTCCTCACCTATCTGCCGATTCCGATCCCGGCGGGCGTGGTGTACGCGGCGCTCGGCGCGGCCGGCACCAGCCTGAAGAAGTTCCTCGGGGTCAGTTTCATCGCCTCGCTGCTGACTTCGGCGCTCTACATCTACCTGGGGTGGGTGATCGGCGAGCCGGCGGTGGAGCTGATCAACGCCTACGGCAACGTGCTGTGGTACATCTCGCTGGCGTTGCTGGTCGGCATCATCGCCCTCGCCTGGTGGCGCGCCCGCACCGGCAAGAAGCCCGGCGTGCCCGGACCGGCCATCTGATCGGAACCGCTGGTTGAGCCTGTCGAAACCCCTCCACGGCAACAGAAGGTCTCGACTCGAGCAACCAGGCCGGGCCTCAGGTGCGCACGACCAGGTCCGCGCGGTCCCGGGTGCCGTCCGCGCCGAAAAGGTCCTTCTCCTGGGCCGCCCAGCGTTCCCAATGCGGGCGGTAGGCCTCGCCGTCACGCTCGATGCCGCGAGCCATCCGGACGTCGCGACCCGCCTCCACCCAGACCCGGACGGCGATGAATTCGGCCGCCGGACGCACCGTGCTGGCACAGCCCTCGACGATCAGCACCGGTGTCGGAGGAACCTCGACGCGTTCCGCCCAGGACAAGGCGATCCAGTCCCAGCGCCGGTAGCCGGCGTCCAGCCCGGCGGCCAGCGGCCGCAGCACCTGGTCGGCGAGCAGGACGGACGCCTCGGCGAGCCCGTCCCAGCCGGGGAACAGGTCGTCCATGTGCACCACCGGGCAGTCCAACTTCGCGCGGACGCATTCGGCCAGGGTGGTCTTGCCGGAGCCGCTCGGGCCGTCGACGCCGATCACCACGGTGTCCCCGCACCGCGGTTCGGCGGCGCGGGCCAGTGCGATGACCGCCGCTGCGGCGTCCGGCTGCATTCCGGGGACTCTACCGGCGTCCGCTCCGCGGTGAGGCAGGCCCTAGAGTGAGCCTCACGCCACACCAAAGGAGCAATCTCGGTGAGTGATCTCGGGGCCACCGCGTCCGATGTCTACCGCAACGTCCTGTCCGTCATCGAAACGGTCGAGCCGCGCATCGCGGACGCCACCCGCGCCGAACTCGCCGATCAGCGGGCGTCGCTGAAGCTGATCGCCAGCGAGAATTACGCCTCGCTGCCGGTGCTGATGACGATGGGCACCTGGTTCTCGGACAAGTACGCCGAGGGCACCGTCGGACACCGCTTCTACGCCGGCTGCCAGAACGTCGACACCGTCGAGTCGGTCGCCGCCGAGCACGCCCGCGAGCTGTTCGGCGCCGAGTACGCCTACGTGCAGCCGCACTCCGGCATCGACGCCAACCTGGTCGCCTACTGGTCGATCCTGGCGCACCGGGTCGAGTCGCCGGCGCTGGAGCGGCTGGGCGCCAAGAACGTCAACGAGCTCGCCGAGGACGACTGGGAGACCCTGCGGAAGTCGTTCGCCGAGCAGCGGGTGATGGGCATGAGCCTGGACGTCGGCGGCCACCTGACCCACGGCTTCCGGCCCAACATCTCGGGCAAGATGTTCCACCAGCGTTCCTACGGGACGCACCCGGACACCCAGCTGATCGATTACGACAAGCTGCTCGCCGACGCCCGCGAATTCAAGCCGCTGATCCTGGTGGCCGGCTATTCCGCATATCCCCGGCGGGTGAATTTCGCGAAGATGCGCGAGATCGCCGACGAGGTGGGCGCCACCTTGTTCGTCGACATGGCGCATTTCGCCGGGCTGGTCGCCGGCAAGGTGTTCACCGGCGAGGAGAACCCGGTCCCCTACGCGCACGTGGTCGCCTCGACCACCCACAAATCGCTGCGCGGCCCGCGCGGCGGCTTCGTGCTGGCCACGGCCGAGTACGCGCCGAGCGTCGACCGGGGTTGCCCGATGGTGCTCGGCGGCCCGCTCTCGCACATCATGGCCGCCAAGGCGATCGCATTCGCCGAGGCCCGCACGGACGCCTTCCGCGGCTACGCCCAGAAGGTTGCCGACAACGCCCAGGTGCTGGCCGAGGGGCTGTCGAAGCGCGGCGCCACCCTGGTCACCGGCGGCACCGACAATCATCTGGTGCTGATCGACACCCGCTCGTTCGGCATCACCGGACGCCAGGCCGAGTCCGCCCTGCTGGACGCCGGCATCGTCACCAACCGCAACTCGGTGCCGAACGACCCCAACGGCGCCTGGTACACCACCGGCGTCCGGATCGGCACCCCGGCGCTCACCTCGCGCGGCTTCGGGGCGTCCGAGTTCGACCGGGTCGCCGAGTTGATCGTGAACGTGCTGTCCAACACGACCGCCACGACCACCGCGGCCGGCACCCCCGGCAAGGCCAAGTACGTCCTGGCCGACGGGGTCGCCGAGGCGACCAAGGCAGCGTCCGCCGAACTGCTGGACGCCAACCCGCTCTACCCCGGCCTGGAGCTCTAGGCACGACGGCCCGTCCCTCGGACCTGCCGACCTGCGCCCCACCCCCGCGCTCGCCTAACTATTTAGGGCTCGCTCAGGTGAGCGAGCCCTAAATAGTTAGGCGAGCGCGGGGGACGGGTGGGGCGGGGTAGGTCCGGCTCGGCGGATCGCGCAGGAACGGTCAAGCGGATCCGGGCCGGAGCGCGCAGACTTGCGGAATGACCACCCTGCCTCGCGACCGGCTGCGCGAACTCCTGGACGCCGTCCTGGACGAGGGCAACGGCTCGCTGGCCGACATGGCCGGGGACTCCTTCGCGTCACCGTTCCACTTCGGACGGCTGGTCAGCCGGGGAGCCGGCGAATCACCGATGGCCATGCGCCGCCGGGTCATGCTCGAGCGGGCCGCCTGGCAGCTGCGGCAGGGCCTGCCCGTCACGGACGCCGCGTGGGCCGCCGGCTACGGCTCGCTCGAGGGCTTCAGCCGGGCGTACTCCCGGGCGTTCGGCCATCCGCCGAGCCGTCCGGCGGAGCGGCACTGGCTGCCCGCACCGAACGGCATCCACTTCCACCCACCGATGTCGCTGTGGGTACAGGCGAAGGAGCAGGCGATGAATCCCGTCGTTTCCCAGTTGGTGGCCCATGATCTCGACGACACCGAGTCGCTGCTCGGACTCGCCGGAGCCCTTCCCGACGAGGCGCTGCGGGCGCCACGCCGGTGCGGCGGCGTGATCACCGCCTGGGAGGGACCCGAGGAGTCGATCGCCGACGTCCTCGAGCATCACGTGTACACCAAGGAGGTCTGGCTCGCCGCGATCGAGGGGGCGGACGAGGTCCCCCGCGAGCCGGACGGCGACCTGGCCGCCCTGCGCCGGCGGCACGAGGCGGCGGCTCCGCGCTGGCTCGCCGTGGTGCGCGAGCTGGACAGTCGAGGCGGCTGGGACGACCGGCTGATCGACGCCCTCTGCGACCCGCCGGAGAGCTTCGTGATGAGCAGCGTGGTCGCCCATGTCCTGACCTTCGCGGCGCACCGGCGCCAGTTGGTCCGGCAGATGCTGGCCGAGGCAGGGGTGGAGACCGACAGCGGCGACCCGATCCTGTGGTTCCGCGCCCGACGTGGAGAGGAAATGAGCAGATGAAGACGATCTACTACGCGGCCACCACCCTGGACGGCTTCCTGGCCGATGAACACGACAACATCGACTGGCTGCTCAAGCAGCCCGAGGATCCCGAGGAGGGCCGATTCAGCTACGACCGGTTCATCCGGAACATCGGCGCGCTGGTGATGGGCTCGACCACCTACCGCTGGGTGGTCGACAACCACGAGTGGCCCTACACCCTGCCCAGCTGGGTGCTCAGCTCCCGTCCGCAGCCGGCGGTGGCCGGCGCGGACATCCGGTTCGCGGACGGCGACGTGGCGACACTGCACCCCGAACTGGTCGCGGCGGCGAACGGCAAGGACGTCTGGGTGGTCGGCGGCGGCGACCTCGCCGGCCAGTTCGCGGACGCCGGCCTGCTCGACGAGATCGTGGTCTCGATCGCCCCGGTGACCCTGGGCGCCGGGCGTCCGTTGCTGCCGCGCCGCTACGACCTCGAGCTGCTCGACACCGGACGCAGCGCCGGCTTCCTGTGCGCCCGCTACCGGGTGGCCGGTCCGCTCCCGCAACCGCTCGCCTAACTA
>WBZS01002310.1_pt1 | contig 12167 bp, 13 predicted proteins | sample 5204201 | NCBI WGS metagenome assembly WBZS01 (sample SAMN12344357, study PRJNA552823) | activated sludge metagenome | biome: Activated sludge suspended growth; feature: Nitrification reactor; material: Wastewater; isolation source: activated sludge from nitrification reactor of wastewater...
AGACGTGGATTCACCGATATATGGTGCCAGCAATAGGGCATTCGCGCCATGCGCAGCGGAATAGACCCGTCTCTATCTGGGACGCGATGCGGGCGGTGGCGGTAAGCCGAAGCCCACGACCGCAGTCGCGGGCGAAGGCTGGACGCCGCCGACCCGATCGCTCGTGCCTTTTCGCGTCGAATTTGCGACCACAAAAAAAGCCCACGCGGGTCGAAACCAACGTGGGCTAGGTCCTCATTCCTCGTCGCCGATTGCTTGCTTCGCCAGGAAGCTGAAGCACTCGACTAGGGCATGAGCGGCAGGAAGGAGATCGCTCTGCCGAAGGCTGTGGGTATGCTCCCACTTGCCGTCCGAGGTGCGGTAGGATCGCCGGAGCGAGATGCTCGGGATCTGCTTCTTCTCGCTGGCCGTCTCGATCTCCTGGAGGAAAACCGCGACGGAGAGGGTGCCGACCCGAACGCTGTGGGTGGGCTTGGCCGATGATGTGGCGTCCGTTGGGGCCGGACGGATGCCCTTGGGCGAGAGGTTCGCCATGGGAATTGGGGGAAGGAAATAACGGTGGGAAGTCCACCGGGAGTGGCACCGAAATGCCACCGTCCGCTAGGCTCCGTTGAGGCGGCGTCGCGCTTCCAGTGTGAGGCCCAGCGCTGGGTCAATCTCGTCCGCGAAAAGGGAGGTCGAAACCCGCCAGCGTCCGCCCGGTTCCTGGTAGGCTTTCCAAACCACCAGGCGATAGAGCTTGGCCTTGGATTTGGCCCGGGAAGTTTGGCTGAAAATCCCAGCGGAAAGGCGTCGATCATGGACCACCGACTCGGCCGTGTAGCCCTTCAAACCCGGGGGAAGTGGGCGTCCAAGTACGAACGTTGGCTTGGTGGATAGGCCGATGATGGAGCAGAGAAACGAATGCCATTGCATGGTGATATGGGGAAGGAAGTAATTGGCGGGCCGGTTGGCTCCGCGGCAGCCTGGACTCCAACACGTCGCAGCGCAGCCGTCACAGGCTGAGCGAGCGGTCGGTGATCCCGCAGGTTTGCGAGCCGCCTTCCTTGAAGATCGACGTTGCGGCGACGCAAACCTCTTGCGCGGTCACCCCGCGAGCGGCCTTGACGGCGAGAACGACGTGTTACAATGCGATGGCTGCGAGCAGACAGGGGGGGAAACAGAACATCCCACAAAACAAAACATGGGGGGGCGACTTGCGGACTGCGAAGCAGGACGGCGACCCGTGCGAGCTTCCTTTGGTGGATTGAGGAAGCGAGCCGGGTCGCGGGTGCAGGGTGCGACCACCCTGCTTTTTTGGCTGGCACCGATTGGCCCGGAGCGTTTCGGGATGGTGGGCCTCGAACGTAGGTGAGAGGGCTCCATAAGGCTGGCAAAAAAGCAGGGGGGCGAGGGAGTCGCCGCGACCGAGAGCCCCCTGCACCCCAAGTCGGGAGGGGCACACAACTTACAAAAACCAGAAGGTGTTCACCCTGGCTGTTCACCGCTCGAACACCTTTTCGTATACCCTTTCGAACACCAAAACGAACACACCGCACCGTCGAATGACAGCGGGTTGTCAAACGCCCGGCGGAGCGGGCGTTGAAAGCCATCACACCTCGAAAGGAAAGAACTTAGGCCGCGATGGAAGGCCGGAGAATGGACCGCGACTCGCCAGCGGTCGTGTACCAGATCGGCGCGGTGAAAAACGCGTCGGCGGTGAGATCGCTTACGGTCGCAAATCGGAAGGCCTCACTCCCTGGTCGATCACGCAGGAGTTTGGCCAAATGATCGCGTCGTTCCTTCGACGGCGTGACCACGAAGACGCACACGATCGGCTCGTGGGCGGTCGGCCAATGGACCGCGACGGAATTGGCGGACAGCAGCGCGTGGTATCCCGGCAGTTTCCGCGAGAATTGTTTCAGGGATTCGCTCGACCGGTCGAACTCCCAATAAATGACGATCGGATGAGCTGTTCCGCTCGCGCTTGCGATGGTGAGCAAGCAGGAGGCATCGGGTCGGCACGAGATCGTGCCAGTGTCGGTCTCGAACGTCTCGTACAACACGAAACGTTCCGCGAAGGTAGCGCCTGCTCCGTTTCCCGAACGTGCGTCGTGTTCGAGGATCCAACGGGGAGCGTCGAACCTCTGCCGTCGGCACGCGTCCTTCACGACGAGTTGAAGCTTCGCAACGCCGAGCCGATGGGGGATCGATTCGGCTCGTGGGTCTCGCGAAAACATTCGCTGCGGCGCGTGGCCCGTGAGTTCGGTGATCACTTCTCCGCCCCGTGGCGTCAAACAGTAGACAATGGGGAGTCTGCCCTCCATGAACGTGGCCAGTGGCGACAACGGCCGCACGAGCCCTTGATCCGCGAACCGCCGCAGACGGCGCAGACACGCTCGTCCTGTCCGGTCGGCGGGAAAATGGCGTGCCCGGACGGTCACAGTATCGAGCAAGCCGACCTCGCCGAATTCGGACAGGATGGCGAGATCCCTCGGCGTGAAGTGGAGATTTCGAGTCATGGCTGCTCCTTCGAATCAAATGGACACGGGCGATTCGCCATCCGATGACGGGGACGGTCGCCGTCTCGGATCCATACCTTTTGGCCCTGCCGTTGCACGTTTCGGCGGTGGAGCGGCGGGCGAGGCCGGAAGATCCTGAAGCTGCGCCAGCCAAGCCGATTCGAAGGCGAGAATTTCGGCTTCCACGGTTGTCGGAAGGGCGAACTCATCGCGCCGCAACAAAAGGTTGCGAAAGGCCTGTACCTTCTTCGCGCGAGCCTTTGGCGTCATCGCGAACGGATCGGGATGCCAAGGGAAGCGGACCACGGCGGGCGGCTGGCCCGCGTGATAGACGAAGGCAGCACCGGTTGGGAGCGTGGCAACCTGGCGGGCGAGCACGCCGGTCTGTTCGTCCGCTGTGAAGAACTGGACGCTCGACACGATGTCACGCCAACGCAGGATCGGTACCAACGTCTGCCGATGGGTTCTCGTGAGGCCGCGCGTCCTCGACCGCGAGCGTGACGTACCGACCTGATCGGAGGTCGCTTTCGAGGAGCTGCTACCCGTTTGGCTCGCACTCGCCCGGGCGTCAGAAATCGTCTTGGCCAAATGACCGTCCGAGCCCGTTTCTCCACTGGTGTGAGTGTGGCTAGCCGTTTGGGATTCGTTTTGGCCCTCGGTGTTCGTCGTTCCGGTCGTCGTCGTTTCGCCTTCCTCCTCGCCTTCGGTGGAACTGTCCGAGCGATCGTGGAGGATGACGAGTTCGTTCCCCGCTTGGTACTGCTGCTTCTGGCGAAGCGTGTGTTTCACGCGTCTTGGATCGAACGTCGGTAAACCCAATATCTCCGCAAAGAACTTCGCGTCGACGGGATCGATGTGACGGAAGAAAAAGTGGATGCCGCACTGCCCGACCAGAGCGTGCAGCAAACGGTCTAACGTGCGATCCTCAAAGAAATTCGTCCCCTGGTGGGCACAGACCCAACGAAGCAAGAATTTTCTGGTCTGCCTCAGGCAGTCGGTAATGAGACTGGCCGAGGAACGAAAGACCGGCAGCTCATCGACGAAAATCCAGTGCGGAACCCGCTCCTGTAGCGGCGTGTTCATGATCGCGTGAACGATCTCCATGAGCCAAAGATTCGCGAAGATCTCTTGGTCTTCTTCGCGGAGCACGCTGTGCCGTGAGAGATCGATCAGGATGATGGCGTTGTCTTGAATCAAGCGCCGAGGTTGAAGGGCTCGGGCATCGGCGCACGAGAGCGCATAATCCACGGGTGGTCCGGAAAGGAAACCCAGGATGCGATTCTTGGTGGATCCGATGTACTCTTCGCGGTCGACGGGTCGCATCTGTTCAAGTTCGGCGAATTCGATCCGATGCAAGGAATCGGGGACTTGACGGGTGAGGGCTTTGTAGATCGGCGAACCGACGGCCAGGAAATGCTTCATGTCGCGAATTGAGAGCTTGAGCAGGGCAGCGTTTAAGAGAATGGCGTTGAGCCATTTGTAGAGCACGGGTTTGCTGTTGAAATCACGCTCGCCGAAGGCATGCAAAAAAATGCGCGCCATGTGGCCGCATTTCTCCGTGATCCGAGCCCGCCAGGTGAATGCGTCGAGCCCGGTCGGGTCGACGTGCAGCGGATTCATTCGCGTGATGATGGACGTGTCGCCTGGCGCAATCTCAATGACGCGCCTGGCCACGCTCTCGCCCATGTTGAGGCAGCGGTGTTTTACTAACTGTACGAGGTCGCGATGTGGATCTAGCAACGTGAAGCCGAATCCGTTGCGAGCCAATCTCTCGGTGAGCAGATCGATCAGCGTCGATTTGCCAGTCCCACTATCTCCGGAAATTTGAATGCCCCCGGACTCGTCAAACAAGTACGGGGGCAAGTGTTGGAAGCCAGTGAGCGAACGTCGTGGGGTCATAAGGTGCTCCGGTTCGTGGTTGCTGGGTTCTGCGATTGCATCAGTTCCTGGCGGAATCGATTTTCCTCCGCTTCGACGAGTTGGGCTCGCGTGTCCTCATCAATGCCTGGCACCTCACGTAACGCCGCCACGCGATGGGCGTGATCGCGCTGGGCCTCGGCCAATTGCTGAGCGTACGACGGCTCGGCCTGGGTCGGCGTCACCACCCGTCGCTGCGCCTCGGCCCGAAGGTATTCGGCTTCGAACGCTGGAATCCCGAGTTGTCCCAACAGCTCAATCAGCGAATGCATCAAGGCCTCGGCATCGCTTCCACTTCGCAGCCGTCGAACGAAATGTTCGAGCAGCTTGGCCCGGAAGCGACGAAACTGTCGCTGCCGAAACGCCAACGGTACGCCACGGCAATGCGCCGCCCACGATGCCGCTCGCCGAAAATCTGGAGCATTGGGTAAGTCGAACAAAGCGATTTGCAGACGCCGGGCCAAGAGGTTCTGGCGTCGGCGTTCCATCAGATACCGCGTAGGCACAGGCGACGGAGGTGGCCGGTGGGATCGTTGTCGGCGCCGACGGGCATGCACGCTCTCGCGAACGAAAGCGTACACACCAGCGACGACAACACCGAGAATGGCGAATCCAATGAGTAGTTCCATGGCGTCTCCTTAGGCGGCGATGCGACAGAGGGCTCGGTTTCGAAAACGCACGCAGTCGGGGCACGCGGGCTCGCCTCGGGTCGGATCGGCCCGCACGATCGTATTCCACGCGAAGAACGACTCACAATCCTCCGGGATGCCGAGGTGTTCCCGCACCAGGTCGCGGCCTCGCCATTGCCACCTGGGATCGATCTTCACTTGGAGAAAGTTTCGGTCGCCAAGTTGCGGAATCAGGCGACCATATCGGTTGTCCGCTCCTTGGGTCAGGAGGCCGATCGCGAGCATCCCCGCGATACTGTCGACCAAGCTGATGTCGAAAATCGTCGCGCCTTCGCTGGTCGGATCGAGCCGACGCTGTTCAATTTGAGCTTGTTCGTGAGCCCTGTACCGACTCGGACACAAACACCGAAAACAAGCCGCAATTCCGGGATGCCAAAAGATGATCTCGCCTGCCTGTCCACCCGCGTAGAGGCCGATCCAAAGAGCGGGGGTCAGCAGGCGCGTCGCGACTTCATTCCCACGGGCTTGAGCATTGAATCGGTCGGTAGCGAAGATGAACAGATCCGTGGTGCCAAACAGGTCATCGATCTCGTCATCCGTCAGTTGCGTGAAGTCGAGCGGCAGCCCCATCACTTCGGCGGCCGGGTTGATCTGCTCGACCAACCGAGCCACGGCATCGACCTTGGCCACGCCGAGACTGGTCACGTCGTGCCCCTGCCGGGCGATGTTGCTGGGTTCGACGATGTCCGGATCTACGATACGAAATCGCTGCACGCCGCAACGGGCCAAATCACAAATCAGCCGAGCACTCCCTCCAGCGCCAATGACCGCCACTTCCGCAGCTTGCGTTCGCTTCGTATCGATTACACCGTGAATACGTGATAGATCCATGGGATACCTCCGGTTTGAATTCCTACGGAACGACTAAATCAACACCAGGTCAGCGGTTTGAATCGTGTCGAGATCGCTGATCGAGATCAGATAGGGGAAGAGTTCCGACCCACACACGATGGGGAGGTAGAACTCCGTGAGTCCCTGGTTTTTATCGTTGGCAAAGGCCCGGCGCACATAGCGATGATCGCCGGCGCTTGGATGATTGCAGCCCGCCGGGTGCGAATGAACCAGCCCCTTGGCATCCAGATCGCATTCCAGGTACTGCTTCAAAACCACGTTGAGGGACTTCGCATCGACCGTGAACGACACCGGCGTTGCCCGGCCCTTGTGATCGGGGACATAGTGGGTCACGAGCGAACTTCCCTTCGGCCCGAGGAGCATGCCGCCGGCCTCTGGGGCCACGGACGTTAGATGGGCCATGACGGCCCTGTACGCCGCTTGGGTCATGCGCATGGCCGGACGGGAAGGTTCCGGGTCGTAGCATTCATCTGCCTCCGATCCGGCATCGGACGAATTGGGGGGTTCAGCATCGTCCCCGCGATCGAGCCCGGCGAATGCGGATTCGTCAGGACGATCCGTCGGCGGTCCAAACGGATAGAACGAAAAATCGGGATCCAGAGCGTACGGAATCGCGTGAGTTCTATGGCGTAGAAGCATGAGATTCTCCAAAGAATTGAGGGCTGAAACGAAGGAGGACGCTTGAAGCGTCCTCCTCGGAAAAAACAGCGTTGCTCATCGGCACTAAGATTGGTGGAGCGTGCCAGAGTCGATTTCTTCGATCCCGAATCGTCGAGTGTCGATCATGGTCTTCCTCCTTTCTTGGTTTTTAAAGGTCACGAATGTGCCGCTTACACGTTGATGCGGCGTTTGCCGTTGGGAAAGTGCCCCGTTTTGAGGTATTCCGTGTACCCATCGATCCAGGCCATGGCGATGGCCTTGGCGCGATCGAGCGTCCGAGGTTCCCGCCCACTCGCCACGCAGATTTCGCCGGAGTCATACCGGTGATGCGTCGTTGGGCCTTGCCCGTGAATGTTGTCCGGGCACTGCGTGGCCACGATCTTGTAGGTCCCGTTCGACTGTGGGCGATACTCGATCGTGTAATCGTCAGTCCCATCGACGCGATACTGTTTCTGAATCGTGGACATCATTGGTTCCTTTCACCGTGTTGATTTCCATGGGTCAGGGCATTCACCAGTTGAAGCACCGACCCGAGGTCGACCCGAAATTCTTCCCAGCGATCAATCACTTCCAAATCATCAATCCTGATCACAACCTTGTCCCCGCACACCCGCAGCGATGCCCGGATGTTGTCCGGGGAGTAACGGGCCAAGCCGAAGGGATACCGGCCACCGACCGAATCAAGCGTGAGCATCATGCCGTCATCCTCCGTTCGGCGATGTCCCCGCCAACGCCGCCACGCGGTTGACCGGAGTCTCGGGGCCACGTTGCTTCTGTTCCTGAATACCACGGAACCGAATCATCTTTTGCAGTTCGGCGAAGCTGACGAGAGCGTCTTTCAGCCCATCGTCACTCTCGACCAGGACGACCTCACCGGTCTTCCCAGAAACTTCGCACACGCCGTCGATCAAGCGTTTAATCGTGTACCTCATGGCGTTCCTTTCGTGATTCAATAGGGGATGGGATCCGAATCCGTCACAGTTGCATGAGTCTCGGGCAACGGCTGCATGAGCATGAACTCGCGGGCCTGTTCGAGCGCGAACAGGAGCAGATGGACATCGTTCAGGCCATACGAGGAGGAATTCTTCCACTCGCCCGATTCGCGGTCGCGATACCGGCGTGGATTGATCGTCACGGAGCGAACGATGCGTGGCCCGTCGTCCGTTTCGATCCGATTGGCCCAGATCGCCACGCCAACGCCGCCGGCGTAGGGGCCAAACTTCTTCTCGGGCACATTGCGTGTTTGATTCGTTGGGTTCACCGTGATTCTCCTGTTCAGACTGTGGAGGGCCTCTACTCATAGGCTGCGGCGTTGCGGGTCCACCTCAAGCCGCGCGCCGGAGTGTTCGTTGTCGTGGCTGGGGCCGTTGGGTGAGAATCAACATGGCTCGCCCGGATCGCGTGAAGGAAACAAGATCCTCGACGGCCGTCAGAATGATGGCCCGCGAGAAAAACGCCCGTTCTCCGACCCGACGGCCACAGAGGTAGGTCTTTCCGCGGCTTGCATCGGTCGACGCCGTGCCAAAGTACCGCACAGCTTCATCGACCTCATCCCGCGTGGGCGAGTGATCGTAGCGATATTCATCCACGTCTACCGCAATCCACGGATGCGTCACCGGAGCCTCGGTTCCGGCTTCCGTGTCGAAAAGGAACAGCTCCCGTTGGGAAAACAGATCGCGAATGGCCTTTGCCGTGGTGCGGTCAGAAAGCTTCTGTTCCTGCGGCACGAATTTCGTCGTCATGGCTTCTCCCAGCTTGAATGGAAAGGGTCTCTACTCATAGGCTGGGGCGTTGCAGCGTTATTCTCGCTGTCATTTCCCCTTACCTGTTGGGGGCCGTGTCGCTTTGCAGAAGCGTGAAACCTGGGCGAGCGGGCTCTACCGGTCGGGCCGGCGTTGTGAATGTGCTTTCAACGACGTGGTGGGATGTGATGGGTGGTATCAGGGAACCGTGAGGAGAGGGAGCCGGGAGATCGGCCGAAACGCGAACTGGTGTGCGGCCAGCGAAATGCTCAGATTTGCTTCGGATTCCAGACGAACGGTGTTACGAGACCTAGAAATCTCGGATTTTCCGCGAGGGACTGGAAATCGAGGTCTTCCGAGATGCATTTCTTCATTTCGGGAAATTTGGTCACGACCATGCTGATTTGGGAAAGGCATTCATCTTCGTAACCACCAAGAGCGAGGACTCGTGCGTAGACATACCGCGATCTCTCTGGATCGAGGCTCATAGCCCTCCGACTGTAATCGTTCGCTTGTTTCAGCGCGTCGGCCTGGTTAGATTTTTTTGACGTGTAACGGAACACTCTGAGAAAGCAGAAGGCAAGATTACGTAAAGTCGTCCCGTCCTCGGGTGAGATATCCAGGGACTTGCGGTAGGCGGATGCGGCCTCGTGTAATAAACGGACTTTCTGAGTGATGTTCGACTCGAATTTGGCACGGTCTACGAACGCGAGACCGAGATTGAACCAGGTTGCAGCAGAATTGGGCCTGAGTTCTAGGGACTTATTTAGTGAGCCAATCGCTTCATTAAGAAATGTGAGGCGTTTTTTGGGATTCGTTTCTGATCGTGCCCGTTCGAAGATGGCATTTCCGAGATTGTACCAGATTTGAGGGTCGTTGGGCCCGAATTTCAGTGCGGCGCGATACACGGCAACAGATTTCTCGAAAAGGGCTGGCTTCCGTGAGCCCTCTAGCTCGGCTCGCCCACGTTCCAGAATCGCATTGCCGAGACTGGACCAGACCTCTGAACTTTCGGGTGAGATATCCAGGGACTTGCGGTAGGTGGACACGGCGTCGTCTAATAATCGGATTTTCTTAGAGACGTTCGACTCGAATTTGGCACGGCCTTCGTACGCGAGACCGAGATTGAACCAGGTTGCAGCAGAATTGGGCCTGAGTTCTAGGGACTTTTTAAGTGAGGCGATCGCTTCATCAAGAAGGGATCGGTTTTTAACTCGGTCAGCGGATTGAGCCGCATACCCAATCAGCGTAGTCCCTAGGTTATACCAAACCGTCGCGTGTTTGGGCTCGAGTTCCAACGAATGGCGGTAGGCCTCAATGGCATCTTCGTATAGCGAGGCTCTCTTGGATCCCTCCGGCTCGGATTCCAAAAGTCTACCCAGGGCAATTCCAAGGCTGGAATAGACAAACGCATTGGTATGTTTTTTTTCTAATGCTTCACCAAAGGCGAACACCGCTACACCGGCCAGACTCTTATGCCACTGCGTGTCATGGCTAAGCGTGTTCGTGTGCGTAAAAATAATCCCGAGGTTTGCGCAGCAAGAATGATACCAAGGATGAGACCGGTCACCATTCTTTATGAATTCCTTCACAGCGATCAGGAATTTTTGTGGCGTGGTAGTAGTAACATGGTCATCGAGATGCAAGGCAATGTCACACATTTTTGCGCACCAGGCGTCGGTCGGGACAAAACCCTCCACGTTCTCAATCAGGCATTCTTTTGCAATGCCGAGAAGGTGCTTATGCCCGTCTTGTGCGCCATAGGTCACAAGACCCTGAGCACTTTTCAAAAATAGATGGCCTGTAGAACGCGAACAGGTCTTCACAATCGACCATTGGGCCTCAATCGCCAAAAGATGGCGCACGCCCGAGAACCAGTCATCCTGGAGAGGAACGTCTGGATAGGGAACGAACGCATTCAAACCTTCGATCAAGCTCTGGATCAAAGTTGGTATCTCGTCCGCACTGATAGTGATAATGCGAATGACTTCTTGTGTGAGGCGATGTATCGAGAACATGTCGCTGGTCGATCCGAATCGGAGAACCGACAGGATTCGAAGCTGACGTAGTGCCCCGTCAGTCTGGACTCGAAAATCGGAATTAGGGTCCAAGAACGCAGAACGTTCGACCACTGCATAAAGCAGTCTTCGCGGAACGTCATCCGGTCTCAGAAAAGAAAAGACCTTGAGGATATTCATCGCGTCAAGTGAAAGGCTTTTCTCGATGACGAGCCAAGTTCTTGCAATTGATTCCTGGTATTCGGTCATGCCTCCATGTTTAAATTCTAGTAGCCTTTTTCTAGTATCTTGGCTCCGCAGTTCATGGAGATACGCGTCGAAGGTCCACGGCCGATCCAAAATTACTGCGGCAACGTTCTCGCACGCCAGAGGCAATACATGGTCCTCAGGCACTGAGAAGATCGTAGCTTTCGGGCTGTTCGTTTGATCAAGGGAACTACCTGCCATCTCGTGCACTGGAGTGGCAAGTTCTCTGATTATCCCGGCTACCGCTGTCTGATTCTCGGGCGATTTTTCCGCACGGGTCCTTCCGAAGAAAAACTCAATCGCTTCCTCCTTGGACCACTGCTCACATTCAATGCGTGGAATGTTTTCTGGCCAGTTGCTAAAACGAGAGGTGATGAGCGTTTTGCAATTGCCGCCGAGAGGCAAGAAACCCTTTACATAATTATCGTCGCGAACGTTATCCAGAATCAAGAGTCGGGGGGCTGCATCTCGGCGATTAAGGTACGCGAGAAGTTGGCGTCCATCGTCATTCGGTTTCCCGGAAGGGCGGTCAATGGCCTTGATCGCGACGGCGTGAAATCCCAACTCCTGTAAAAGATTGTCAGTATCGGCATGAATCCAAAGAACGTCCTGGTAATATTTGCCGTACGCTTCAGCATATTCGCGAGCCAAGGTGGTTTTGCCGCAGCCCCACATCCCATGAATTGCCACGACAGGTTTGCCGAGATCAAACAGCAACTCGTCCAACTTGCGAAGTCGGTCCTTGAAATCGACGAAACTCGGATTTGCCAGAAAGGTGAAATTGCAATACTGACGTGGGTATTCGGGCCTCGTGCGTTCGGGGATGGTTTGTGGTGTTGAAGCATCGAGTTTTTCTGGTTCGTCGGCGCTCGATTCGGACGAACGCTTGGAAGCCGCGTGAGTCTCTTTGGGAAGGTCGAGTTTGCAGTTGCGCAAATCAACTGCCCAAACAAGAAAATCTTCCAAGGAAGAGCAATAGGTCGTTGATCTGCTCGGTGCGTGCCTTTCAACGACACGCGCAATTGCATCATTCTCGGAAATACCCCGGAGCCACTCGTTCCAGGGTTCGTCATCTTTCAGGCACGCTTCGGGAAGATTCAATTCGCGGCGTCGGCTTAGTGCAAGAATGGCCTCGATTTGGCGATTTGAAAACGGCGGATCGTTGGGCTTCAGATGATTGCCCAAGCGGTCCAAACAGATTTCTTTCAAAGCGATCTTTAGCTCGTCCTGTACCAGACTTTCGGCATCATTGCCGTCGTCGGGCGATGCATCGAGCGCCAGCATCGCAGTCTCAAGCCAGGAAACATCGGCAGTAGTTACGGTTTGATCTGAAATTCGCGTTAAAATTTTGCTAACTGTCGCCTCAGAAGTCCCGAATTTACTCCAAAAGGAAACCTCATCCCTGTTTTGTTCTTCATTTGCTTCCTCTATCTTTTTCTCTATGGCCTCGCCCAATCGTATAGCGAACGCCTTTTGGGACTTTTTGGGTTGTGACTTACCAGTCTTTCCAAATTGCTGTTGTAGCCATTCTCCGCATTTCTC
>WBZS01002311.1_pt1 | contig 12166 bp, 8 predicted proteins | sample 5204201 | NCBI WGS metagenome assembly WBZS01 (sample SAMN12344357, study PRJNA552823) | activated sludge metagenome | biome: Activated sludge suspended growth; feature: Nitrification reactor; material: Wastewater; isolation source: activated sludge from nitrification reactor of wastewater treatment...
TGTAGTTGGTCCAGTACTTCTCTAGGTACGTGGCCATGGCCGTGTCGTTGTACCCGTCGACCGGCAGTGCGCTCTGGCCCGTGGTCAGAGACGGAGCGGTCCCCTTCGCTGTTGAGGGTGCGCTCGGCTGCTCCGTCGAGGACGGCACTTCAGCGCCGACGACGGGAGCCGGATTGGCCTGGTCCTTGGCGTTGGCGCCCTTTGTGGAGGTGAAGGTTTCCGCAACACCCAGCGGCAGGAGGCCGGAGGGCTCGAGCTGGTTGTCCTTGGTGAGCGTCAGCGCTCCGTTGGTCCCCGATCGCTTGTAGACGAGCTCGTGCTCGGCGCTGTATCCGGTCTCGGGCGGCTCGTCACCCCGGATCTTCGCGTAGGTCAGCATGGTCGTCTCCCGGACGCGGAGCACCGCACCCGTCTGCGTGGTGCGGCTTGAGAGGACGTCGACGAATGTGCTGGAGTCGACGTAGGCTTCGCCCCGGGTCTGCAGCCAGGCGCGATAGTCGGAGACGGCCTGGGTAAAGCGGTCGTCGACCAGGCGCCGAGACGTGGCGGAGTCCTGCTTCGAGAGCGTCCCCAAGCGGGAGGAGGCTGACCGTCGTTTGGCCTCGTTCGGGTTTGCGCGGGCAGCGAACAGGGCCGACGCCTGATCGAGTGCCGCTTGGCTCTCGGTCGCCGTGAGGGCCGTGGCACTGGTGGGCGAGGCGCCCGAAACAGCGGGAACGACGGCGACCGCTGTGCAGGCGACAGCCACAGATGAGATGAATGTCCGGGTGAACTGGGTTCTGCGCATGATGCAACACCCTTGGAATGAGGCTCGGACAACAAGAACCCTTTTTGAGCCCGTCCGACCCCGAGTGAAATGATTGAACCACGCGGGGGTCAGGCTTTCCAGTTGAACGGCCATCGGGGCCGGACGGCTTCGGCGCCTGGATCAACAGCGATCAACCCTGGAACACGGCCGGCCCTTCATCGCCGCCCGTAAGCTCGGACTTGCGGTGAAGGAAGACCAGGCAGTTCAACTTCCGACGTGTCGACGACGCTTGAAAACGAGGCCGTAGCGACGGTCGAAAACGAGGCCACTCAGACAGATTGGGTGGGTGATCTCTATGGAGGATTGGGCTCTGATCCGGCGGCCGGTGGCGGACGGTGTTCCGCAGCGCCAGGTCGCGCGGGACCTGGGCATCGGACGGGCGACGGTGGCACGCGCGGTGGCGTCGGACGAGCCGCCGAGGTACGAGCGGCCGCCGGTGGCACGTCGTTCACGCCGTTCGGGCCGGCGGTGCGGCAGTTGCTGGCCAAGACGCCGGACCTACGGTACGGACACTGGGGTTGAGCCGGAAGCACCGGGGGCGTCAGGCGGGGCAGCCGCCGGCCGGCGGACCGACGAGAGTTGGAACCATCCCCTACCACCCGCGGACGAGCCACTCACCCAGGTGCGGTCGCTCGACCCCCAACGTGGTGTCGTCGCCATGCCCGGGATAGACCCAGCTGGCATCGTCGTAGACGTCGAAGATCCGCGCGGTGACGTCGGCATAGAGCTGCTCGAAGGACTGGCCCGGCATCTTCGTGTTGCCCACGCCGCCCGGAAAGAGCGAGTCACCGGTGAACAGGTGGGTGAAGCCGGCCGGATCGGCATACGCGAGCGCGACCCCGCCCTCGGTGTGGCCCCTCAGGTGGACGACGTCGAGCTCGACCGCGCCGACCTGCAGCCGGTCGCCGTGCCGCAGGGCGCGGTCCGGTGTCAACGGCAACGCCGCCGCGTCGTCGGCCCCCGCGGCGGTCGGCGCTGCCGACCAGGCCGCCAGCTCGACGAGCGCTCGGACGTGGTCGGGGTGGCGATGAGTTGTGACGATCCGGCCGAGCCCGCCGGTGCCCTCCGCGACGAAAGCCCGCAGCCGGGCGGCGTCGGCAGCAGCGTCGATGAGCAGTTGCTCACCGGTCGCCCGGCAGGTCAGTAGGTAGGCGTTGTTGTCGAACTCGCCCACGCTGCACTTGCGGATGACGAGGTCGCGCAGCTCCCGGACCTCGGACGGTCCCCCGGAGGCGACGTGCCCGGCATACCGGCTCATCTCAGATTCCCTTCGGCAGGGTGGGCAGCGGTCCGTCGCAGGTGACCCCGTCGGTCAGCCCGCGCGCCAGCCACCCGAGCAGCGCAGCCCGGGACCCGGTGACGTATGCCGTGCCGGCACCGACCGGGTAGCTGTCTCCCTCGTCGGTGCGGACGGCGAGCCCAGGGGCGTCCGAGCGCCGGGACAGCCGGTCGACCTCGTCGGCGAGGAAGGCCGCCACCCACCGATCGGGCAGGTCCGTCCAGCCCGTCCCGGCGAGCAGGTCGACGTGGTGGTAGGACACCTTACGCAGCCGCAGCCACGGGAGCTCGCCTGCTCGGACCCGCCATCCGCCGCGCAACTCGACCTCCCGGTCGGCGTGCTCCGCTCTCAGCTGCGCGGCGAGGTCGGCCAAGCGGGATGCGCTCTGCTCGAGATCGGCGACGAGGTCGGCGAGCGGCCGGGTCGCGCCGGACTGGATGTCGCGCTCCCGCGCTTCGGCCGAGGCGTACATCGGGATGGGCACGCCGGTCACCGCCGACGTGACCAGGTTGCCGATGGCGTCGCCGTTGCGGGCCAGGTGGGTGAGGACGTGTCCTCGGGTCCACCCGTCGCACAGGGACGCCGCGTGTTGGTCGCCGTCGCGCAACCGGTATGCCGTGTCCGTGAGGGCACGTGTCGCGTCGCCGACGTCGTTCCACGTGGCTGGCGTCGTCATGGCCCGACGTTACCCGGTCGGGGCACCTACGATGCCGGTCATGGCGCGAACACCGGTGGTCCCGCTCGTCGAGAGCAGGGCGGGCAGTGTCTGGCGGGTCCGGATGCTCGGCGACTACATCAACGGCTTCCTGTTTCGTGACGCCGACGGCCAGGTGACCCTCGTCGACGTCGGGCTCAAGTGGTCGGCGCCGCGGGTCCTCGATGCCCTGGCCGCCGTCGGGTCCGGGCCGTCGGAGGTCACCCGCATCGTCCTCACCCACGCCCACGCCGACCACGCCGGAGCCGCGGCGGCGATCGCCGATCGCACGGGTCACGACGTGGATGTGCACACCGCAGACGCGGCATACATCAGGGCGGGGGAGACCGCCCCGGTGTCCGGTGTCGCGCGGATGCTCCCGCGACGGCTGTTCAGCTTCGCGGCGGCCACGGTGGGGGAGGAGCTCGTCGACGGACAGCTACTCGACGCCGCTGGTGGCCTGCGCGTCGTGCACACACCAGGACACTCACCCGGGCACATCTCGCTCGTCCACGAGGACAGCCGCCTGCTCATCACCGGTGATGCGTTGTTCAACATGCGCGGGGTCGGGTGGCCGGGGAAGTACTTCTGCACCGACTTCCGGCTGACCCAACGGACGGCTCACGTGTTGGGTGAGCTGGACTACCGCATGGCCGCGTTCACGCACGGTCCGGAGCTACGTGAGCGGCCTCGGGAGACGATCCGCGCCTTCCTGCGCCGTCACCCGTCAACGGCTGTCAGTGGGGGCACCTAGGCTGTCCTGCGTGCCAGTCGTGTCCTCGTCAGCCCCTCGCCAGCGCTCCGCAACCGCACCATCCATCTCTGCGACGAGCCCCTCGGTGACGGTTGCTCGGCACGGTCACGACACCTTGGTCATCCGTGGGGCGAGGGAGCACAATCTCAAGGACATTTCCGTTGAACTGCCCCGCGACAGCCTCATCGTCTTCACCGGGCTGTCAGGGTCGGGCAAATCATCTTTGGCGTTCGACACGATCTTCGCCGAGGGCCAGCGGCGTTATGTCGAGTCCCTTTCGGCCTATGCCCGACAGTTCCTTGGGCAGATGGACAAGCCCGATGTCGACTTCATCGAGGGTCTTTCCCCGGCCGTCTCCATCGACCAGAAGTCGACCAACCGCAACCCTCGCTCGACGGTCGGCACGATCACCGAGGTCTATGACTATCTGCGGCTGCTGTTCGCCCGGGTTGGTCGGCCGCACTGCCCGACCTGTGGCGAGCCGATCACCCGGCAAAGCCCGCAACAGATCGTCGACCGGCTGCTCGAGCTGCCCGAGCGGACCCGGTTCCAGATCCTCGCGCCGGTCGTCCAGGGCCGGAAGGGGGAGTATGTCGACCTGTTCGCCGAGCTGCAGACCAAGGGGTTCGCCCGGGCCCGGGTCGACGGCGAGGTCATCGCGCTCGCCGAGCCGCCCAAGCTAGAGAAGCAGATCAAGCACACCATCGAGGTCGTCGTCGACCGCTTGGTCGCCAAGGGTAGCGACGCGGCTGCCAAACGGCGCCTGACCGACTCGGTGGAGACCGCGCTCGTGTTGGCGGGCGGCATACTCCTCGTCGAGTTCGTCGACCGGGAGGCCAGTGATCCCGAGCGCACGCGGCGGTTCTCCGAACGGATGGCCTGCCCCAACGACCATCCGTTGGCGATCGACGAGGTGGAGCCGCGCACGTTCTCGTTCAACTCGCCGTTCGGCGCCTGCCCTTCGTGCACTGGCCTGGGGACGGAGCTCGAGGTCGACCCCGAGCTGTGCGTTCCCGATGAAGACCTGTCGATCGCGCAGGGCGCGATGGCGCCGTGGGGGAGCGGGTCGGGTTCAGCCGACTACTTCATGCGGGTCGTGGCGGCGGTCGCAGAGGATCTCAAGTTCTCGCTGGACACGCCGTGGCGGGCCTTGCCGGAGCGCGCGAAGGAGGCGCTGCTCTTCGGCCAGAACTACAAGGTGCACGTGAAGTACCGCAACCGCTACGGCCGCGACCGGTCCTACACCACGGGGTTCGAGGGTGTGGTCCCGTTCGTCAAGCGGCGGCATTCCGAGACCGATTCGGACTGGAGCCGGGAGCGCTACGAGGGCTACATGCGGGAAGTCCCCTGCCCGGTATGCCGTGGTGCTCGGCTCAAGCCGGAAGCGCTCGCCGTGCTCGTGGGCGGGCGAAACATCTCCCAGGTCTGCGCTTTGGCCATCAACGAATGCGCTGATTTTCTTAGGTCGGTCGACTTCACCGACCGCGAGCGGCAGATCGCTGAGCGAGTTATCAAAGAGGTGAGCGCCCGGCTGGGATTCTTGCTCGATGTCGGGCTGGACTACCTGTCGCTCGACCGCCCAGCAGGGACGTTGTCCGGCGGCGAAGCTCAACGGATCCGGCTGGCGACCCAGATCGGTTCGGGACTGGTGGGCGTCCTCTACGTGTTGGACGAGCCCTCCATTGGGTTGCACCAGCGGGACAACCATCGGCTCATCGAGACGCTCACGCGGCTGCGCGATCTCGGCAACACCCTCATCGTCGTCGAGCACGACGAAGACACCATCGCAACCGCCGACTGGGTCGTGGATATTGGGCCGGGGGCGGGCGAGCACGGAGGCCATGTCGTCCACTCCGGGCCGGTCGCCGGGCTGTTGGCCCACCCAGACTCGTTGACCGGGAAGTACCTCTCGGGCCGCAAGGAGATCCCGGTGCCGGCCGTGCGCCGTCCCCAGGTCGCCGGGCGCGAGGTGACCGTCGTCGGCGCTCGGGAGAACAACCTGCAGGACGTCACGGTGTCCTTCCCGTTGGCCAACCTCGTTGCAGTGACGGGGGTTTCGGGATCAGGCAAGTCCACTCTGGTCAACGACATCCTCTACACCGTCCTCGCGAACAGGCTCAACAAGGCGCGCCAGGTGCCCGGACGCCACAAGTCGGTCACGGGGCTGGAACACCTCGACAAGGTCGTCCACGTCGACCAGAGCCCAATCGGGCGGACCCCGCGGTCCAACCCAGCGACCTACACCGGGGTCTTCGACCATATGCGGCGCCTCTTCGCCGAAACGACCGAGGCCAAGATCCGCGGCTACCTGCCCGGCCGCTTCTCGTTCAACGTCAAGGGCGGGCGATGCGACAACTGCTCCGGCGACGGCACGATCAAGATCGAGATGAACTTCCTCCCCGACGTCTATGTCCCGTGCGAGGTCTGCCATGGGGCGCGATACAACCGCGAGACGCTGGACGTCCACTTCAAGGGCAAGACCATCGCAGACGTGCTCAACATGCCGATCGAGGAGGCCGCCGAATTCTTTGCCGCTGTGCCGGCCATCGCTCGGCATCTCACGACCTTGGTCGATGTCGGGCTGGGTTATGTCCGGCTCGGACAGCCAGCGCCCACCCTCTCTGGCGGAGAGGCCCAGCGGGTCAAGCTGGCCGCCGAGCTGCAGAAACGCTCCAGCGGCCGCACGGTTTATGTCCTGGACGAGCCCACCACCGGGTTGCACTTTGAGGACATCAGCAAGTTGCTCGGAGTCCTGCAAGGTCTGGTCGACAAGGGCAACACCGTCATCGTCATCGAACACAACCTCGACGTGGTGAAGTCGGCCGACTGGATCGTCGACCTCGGGCCCGAGGGCGGCTCGCGAGGCGGCCGGGTGGTCGTTGAAGGTACTCCGGAGCAGGTGGCTGGATACGCCGAATCCCATACCGGGCGGTTCCTTGCCCCCGTCCTCGCCAAGGTTGGGGGAGGTAGGCCGTCGGTCCGCCCGAGTGTGGAACGCGCGTCGACCCGCACCCGAAAGCGCGCACCGTCCGCCGCTGCGACCCGGTGACCGATGGCGGCCGGCCACAGATGAGCCAAAGCCAGTGGGGCGGGCCAACTGGCCCCGCCCCACTGGCTCACGCTGTGGTCAGTCTTCGCCGAGATAGGCCTTACGGACTGCATCGCTGTGCAGGAGGTCATGACCGGTGCCCTCCAGGACGATGTGCCCCACTTCGAGCACGTAGCCCTTGTCGGCCAGCTTGAGAGCTGCGCGGGCGTTCTGTTCGACCAGCAGGATGGTCGTCCCCTGGCTCTGCAGAGTCTTCACCGTGGACATGATCCGCTGCATCATGATCGGCGACAAACCCATCGACGGCTCGTCGAGCATGAGCAACTTCGGCCGGCTCATCATCGCCCGGCCCATGGCAAGCATCTGCTGCTCCCCGCCAGAGAACGTTCCCGCAGGTTGCTTCGAGCGCTCACCGAGGATGGGGAACAACTCATATGCCGCCTGCAAGTCATCCTTGATCTTGCCGTCGCTGCGCGAGAAGGCACCCAACAGCAAGTTCTCCTCAACCGACATTCGTGGGAAGATCCGCCGGCCCTCTGGACTGTGGGCCAGTCCCAGCGTGACGATCTCGTGAGCGGCCACGCCATCTAGACGCTTGCCTTCGAACAGGATTTGTCCGCCGGCTGGTTTGATGAGCCCAGAAATCGTCCGCAGTGTCGTCGTCTTGCCTGCGCCGTTGGTGCCGATGAGGCAGACGACCTCTCCTTGACCAACGGCGAAGCTAATCCCTTTGACCGCCTCAATCTTGCCGTAGGAGACCCGCAGGTCTACGACCTCAAGCATCGCGCTCACGCGTGCTCCCCCTTTGCAGCCTCTTCTTCGAGTTCGTCCTCGTCGGGTTTGCCGATGTAGGCCTCGATGACCCGGGGATCGCTCTGCACAACCTGTGGGCTGCCCTCGATGAGCGTTTCGCCACGGACGAGACAGAGCACCCGGTCGCACAAGCTGAAGATGAAGCGCATGTCGTGTTCGATGACGACGACCGCCAGGCCCATGTCGCGGATCCGGAAGATCAGCTGCTTGGCCTCCTCGGTCTCCTTCGGGTTCATGCCCGCGGTCGGCTCGTCGAGCAGGATGAGCCTCGGGTCGGTCGCCAGTGCTCGAGCAATCTCCAGGCGGCGCTGGTCTCCGTAGGGGAGGTTGCGGGCAAGGTGTTCACTCGTTCGACCCAGACCGACGAAGTCGAGCAACTCCTGGGCTCGCGCCCGGGTCGCCTCCTCTTCGCGACGGAACTTCGGCCCTCGCACGATGGAGGTGAGGGCCATCGCGCTGGTCCGGCAATATCGACCCACCATGACGTTCTCCAGGGCCGTCATGTTGGCGAACAACCGGATGTTCTGGAAGGTCCGCGCCATGCCAGCCTGGACCACCGCGCGAGGCTTCGGTGGCAGAACCGTTCCTTCGAACTTCACCTGACCTTCAGTTGGTTTGTACATCCCAGTGAGGCAGTTGAAGAAGGTCGTCTTGCCAGCACCATTGGGCCCAATCAATCCGACGATCTCGCCTTGATTGACCTGCAGGTCCACGTTGTTGACGGCGGTGAGGCCACCGAATCGCATCACGACACCGGTGGCTTCCAGGACCGGAGTCCCGGCCGATGGGGGAGCGGCAGACCGCTCTGGAGCAGTGGTGGTCATGCCCGTCCCTCCGTCGGTGTCACGGCCTCGATATGGGCTTCCTCGATGCGTTCGGCGAGCTTGGTGTCTTCCTCGTGGAACTCCAATGCCCGCCGTTGGCTGGGCACCAGCCCCTCAGGGCGGAAGCGCATCATGAGGACGAGCAGCAGACCGAAGGTCAGCAACCGGTAGTCGGCAACGAAGCGCAGCTTCTCCGGGAGCAGCTTGAGCACCGTCGCCCCGACCAGGACGCCAGCGACAGTGCCCATGCCGCCCAACACGATCGCTGCCAGGAGGAAAGCCGACTCTAGGAAGATGTACTGGTCCGGTGTGACCGACACGTCCTGGTGCGCCTTGATCGACCCGGCCATCCCGGCGAGGAAAGCGCCACCGGCGAACGCGAACAACTTGAGGCCGAAGACGTTGACGCCCATGGCCTCTGCGGCCTTCTCGTCCTCTCGAATAGCCACCCACCCACGCCCGATCCGGCTGTTGTTGAGCCGGGTGAACACCGTGATGATCACGGCGGCCACGAGAAGCAGGAGGAAGTAGTAGTTGGCGAAGCGGCCCAACGGGATGCCGAGAACGTCGTGCGTGTCACCGAAATTGAACGACCCGATCTCCAATTCAGGGATGCCAGGGATGCCGTTCGGGCCGTTGGTGAGGTCCGGCCCGTTGTTGCCGTCGAGGTTGTTGACAGTGAGCCGGAAGATCTCCCCGAAGGCCAGGGTGACGATCGCCAGGTAGTCACCGGACACGCGAAGGGTTGGCGAGCCGATGATGAGGCCGAGCACGGACGACACGATGGCCGAGATGATGACGACGACCAGGAACGGCGGCTTCCACCCAATGTTGGCGAACGCGGAGTGCGACATCATCGCGGAGACGTAGGCTCCTGCCCCGAGGAACGCGATGTACCCAAGGTCGAGGAGCCCGGCCAGACCAACGACGATGTTCAGGCCCAGCGCAGTGGTGGCGAAGATCAGCACCTGGGTCGCGATCGACATGTTGGCGTCGGACCCGTTCTGGGTGAACGGGAAGAGGAAGGCCACGGCGAAGGCCCCGAGCATGATGACCCGACGGTTTCGCTGGGCGATCACGCCGATCCACGAGAACAGGCCCGCGCGAGCCAGCGCAACGACCAAACCGGCCAGGAACAGCAGGAAGAGCGAGAAGACCGTGCCGTCCTCCTGACCGAGCGCGTATGCCGCGCCGAACAGCACGACGGTCAGCATGGCGACGATGACGAGGATTTCGACCCACGACGGCAGATGAACCGTGATGGGGTCGACGGTGGGGTCGGACGGCATACGGAAACTGCCCGCGACCATGGCGCAGGCACCGACGAGGGAGACGAACACCCCGGGGTCGGCGTTGGCCAGCCCCGGAGCCTGAAGCAGGATCACCAGGACAATGAGCAGCATGAACGCCGCGGCTGTCACCGAGAGGGCGCGCAGGCCGCGAGCGCTGTCCAGGAGTTTGTGTGCGGCGGGGAAGAGCCCCTTACGCAGGAGAAGGAAAAACAGCGCAACCACGCCGATGATGATCATGAAGATCTGTATCGCGCCGGGGAAGAAGTTGACCGACAGGTTCCCCAGGAGCGCTGGCACGTATGACCAGGACAGGAAACATCCGAGGATAAGAAGCGCAGTTCCGCCCAGGGTGATGAGCCACTGGCTGCTCGGCTGAGGGTTGGAGACTGCGGCGATGGGCTGAGAGGTGCTCATGCGCGGTCCACCACCCGAGCGCCCATGAGGCCTTGCGGGCGGAACACCAGGACGATGATGAGCAGGACGAAGGCCCACACGTCCTTCCATGGCGACCCACCGAAGGTGCCGGGGATGAACTGCACGGCCATGGCCTCGACGACGCCGAGCACCAGTCCACCGACGACAGCGCCGTAGATGTTGCCGATTCCGCCCAGCACCGCAGCGGTGAATGCCTTGAGGCCGGCCATGAAGCCGATGAAGAAGTCGATGTTGCTGTTTTGCAGTCCTTGAGCAACACCCGCCACACCGGCCAGGGCGGCACCGATGGCGAACGCAACCGCGATGATGCGGTCGACGTTGACACCCATGAGCCGGGCAGTGTCAGGGTCCTGCGACACCGCGAGCATCCCGCGGCCCATCTTCGTGCGGTTGATGAAGAACCACAACAAGATGGCGCACACGATGAGGGCCCCGATGACGAAGATCGCCGAGCGGCGCACGGTGACGGGACCGGCTTGGAACGCGGGGCCGGTCACCATGTCGATCTGAGGGAAGGGCAACGCGCTCTTGGCACCCGGATAGAACAGGCGGACGGCCTCCTGAAGGAACACCGAGATGCCAATAGCCGTGATGAGCGGCGCCAGGCGGGGCGCATGGCGCAGGGGCCGATAGGCGACCCGCTCGAGGATGAGCGCAACCACCACGGCTGCCAGGACAGCCCCGATGATCATGAACGGCAACACCCACAGTCCGAGCTGTCCCTTGAAGAACACGGTCCACGTGGCCAGCGATCCGAACGCTCCGATCATGAACACCTCGCCATGCGCGAAGTTGATCAACTGGACGATTCCGTACACAACGGTGTAGCCGACAGCGATCAGTGCATACAGCGAACCGAGAGTGATCCCGTTGAGCAGCTGTTGCAAGAACTGATCCATGTCACCTCCTGAGGACGAGTCGGGTGGGTGTTGCGTGGTGCGTCGCCCGGTGGCGATGACCGTCGGGCATGTAGGCGTAAGGCGAGAGTGTGGCAGCACACAGGGGCGAGCGCTAGGGCTCGCCCCTGTGTGTCTGACTATTGGTTCCCGGCCTTAGCGGACCGTCACTTGAAGGTGTCGGTCTTCGAGGCCATCCACTTGCCACCGTCGACCTTGTAGACCGTGAGGATCTTGGAGGTCGTGTCGCCGAACTCGTCGAAGGCGACCTTGCCGGTGACGCCATCGAAGGACACCTTGCCCAGAGCGGTGAGCTCCGCGGCACGAGCGGACTTGACGTCCTTCGCGTCCTTGAGTGAGGTCTTGGCGGCCTCGATGATGGCCTTCGCGGCGTCGTAGGCGTAGCCACCGTAGGCGGCGGCAGGCTCGGCGAATCCGGCGGCCTTGTACTGGTCAAGGAACTTCTTGCCGGCCTCGGTCGACTCGGTCGGGGCACCGACGGAGGTTGCGAGGTCGCCGTTGGCGGTGGTGCCGGCGAGTTCGATGTACTTCGGGTCGAAGATGCCGTCGCCACCCATCAGCGGGACCGACAGGCCCTGGCTCTTCATCTGCTGCGAGAGCGGCCCGGCCTGCGGGTACTCACCGCCGTAGTAGATCGCTGCGGGCGCGGCGGGCTTGATCTTGGAGATGACCGCGGAGAAGTCCTTGTCGTTCTCGCCGATGGTCTCGGCCGCGACGACCGTGCCGCCGCCCTTTTTGAACTCAGCCGTGAACGCGTCGACCAGGCCCTGGCCGTAGGTCTTCTTGTCGTGGATCGTCGCGACGCTCTTGATGCCCGCCCCGAGGAGGTACTGGGCCGCGAACGGACCCTGGACCGCGTCGGTGGTGCAGGTGCGGAAGTAGTTGGTGTACGGACGCTTCTTGGCGGCCGCGTCGGCGCCCTGGGTCAGCGTCGGGTTGGTGTTGGCCGGCGAGACCTGGGCGATGTTCGCCGCGGCGAGGACCGGCATGGTCTGCTGGGCCACCGAGGAGTTCAGGGTGCCCACCACGCCGAGAACGGCGTCGTCGGACGAGAGCTTGGTGGCGGCGTTCTTGCCGACCTCGGCTTTGGCCTCGTCGTCTTGCGCGGCAAGTTCGAACTTCCAGCCCGGGACCGCATTGGTCTCGTTAGCCTGCTTGATGGCCAGGTCGACGGAGTTCTTGATGCCCAGGCCAAGGGCCGAGAGGCCGCCCGACAGCGGGGCGATGACGCCGATCTTGACGGTCTTAGTGGCGCTGCCTGCCGTTGTGGTGGTGGCGGCTTCGCGGCTCCCGCACGCGGA
>WBZS01001193.1_pt2 | contig 12156 bp, 10 predicted proteins | sample 5204201 | NCBI WGS metagenome assembly WBZS01 (sample SAMN12344357, study PRJNA552823) | activated sludge metagenome | biome: Activated sludge suspended growth; feature: Nitrification reactor; material: Wastewater; isolation source: activated sludge from nitrification reactor of wastewater...
ACCAGGTTGACGGTGATCCGGTGCGGGCCGAGCTCGCGGGCCCAGATCTTGACCAGCTCGGCCTCGGCGGCCTTCGCCGCGGCGTAGGCGGACGCTCCGGGCTTCGCCCGGTCCACCATGTCCGAGCCGATCAGGATCACCCGCCCGAAGCGGTGCGCCTTCATCGCCGGCAGGACGGCCTGGGCCAGCAGGGTCGGGCTCTTCACGAAGAACCGGAACTGGTCGAGGTAGGCCGACCAGGTCAGCTCCTCCAGCAACGCGTTCGGCTGTGGCCCGGTCGCGTTGGCGACCATGCCCAGCACCGGGCCCAGCTCGCTGCCGACCCGGTCGACCAGCTCCTCGACCGCCGCCTCGGCGGTGACGTCGGCCGGGTAGGCGGCGGCCGCCCCACCGGCACCGCGGATGTCGTCGACGACCCGCTCGGCGCGGTCGGCGTCCGAGCGGTAGTTGACCGCGACGGTCCAGCCGTCACCGGCGAGCCGGCGGGCGATGACTGCGCCGAGGCCGCGCGAGGCACCGGTGACCAGGACGACACGGGCGGGCGACATGGCAGCACGCTACCGGCCCGCGCTTTGCCGGCTGCGGCGTCCGATGGCGAGAATGGACGCCATGGTGCCGTACGCGGGCGAGTGGAACTGGCCGGAGACACCCCTGATCATCCTGATCACCCTGGTCGTCGCCCTCGTCGGGCGCTGGCTGCTGGTGCGGGCGATCCGCCGGGCGTCCGATCTGGCCATCGACCGGGCGAAACGGCGCCGGCAGGCGCAGGGCGCCGAAACCGAACCCCTGCACATGGCCCGCTATGCGGCGCGGACGGCCACCATGGGGTCGCTGCTGCGCAGCCTGACCAACGCGGCCATCGCCGTCCTCGCCGTGCTGACCATCCTGGCCACCCTCGGCGTTCCGCTGACGCCGCTGCTGGCGTCGGCCGGTGTCGGCGGCGTGGCCCTCGGCTTCGGCGCGCAGAGCTTGGTGAAGGACTACCTGTCCGGCATCTTTATGATCGTCGAGGACCAGTACGGCGTCGGTGACCTGGTCGACCTGGGCGAGGCCACCGGAACCGTCGAGGACGTCGGCCTGCGGGTGACCCGGCTGCGGGACGGCAACGGCCAGGTCTGGTACCTGCGCAACGGGGAGATCACCCGGGTCGGCAACCAGTCCCAGGGCTGGTCGACGGCGATCGTCGACATCCCGGTGGACAGCACCGAGGATTCGGCGCGGGTGATGGAGATCCTGGGCAGGGTGGCCGCCGAGGTGTACGCCGATCCCGATGTGGCGAAGCTGCTGCTCGAAGAACCCCGGGTGGTCGGCATTCAGTCGGTGGAGGCCGGCCGGATGACAATCCGCATCGTCGCCAAGACCCAGCCCAATCAGCAGGCGAACGTGCAGCGGGCCATCCTCGATCGCGACCTCCAGGCTCTGAGGGACGCCGGGGTCAGGGGGCCGCGAGTGCTGCCGAGCCCGCCGACGCTGTAGCGCCAGGCTCTCGCCGGTTTCCGGCTTTCGACAAGCTCAACCGGCGGCCGAGCCGCAAGTCAGCGTCCGGCGTCGTGCATCAGTTCGGCGAGCCGGGCCATGAATTCCTGGTGCGTCCCGCCCGCGGCGATCAGGCTCGCGGTCGCCTGCGGCGACGACAGGAAGCCGATCAGCGTGTCGAAGACGTCGCGGAAGATCCGGCGCTCCTCGGGTTCGAAGGCGAACAGCATCACCAGCTGGACGGAGCTGTCCCCCCAGACCACCGGACGCTGGCTGACGAAGACCGCGATCCCGGTGCGATGGGCGCTCAGCTGCAACCCGTGCGGAATGGCGAACTGATCGCGGAACGCCGTCGATGAGAGCCGCTCGCGTTCCAGCACGTCGGCGGTGAACCAGTCGGGGGCGTAACCGCCGTCGATCAGCACCTGGGCCAGCGCGGTGATCACCTGGTCGCGATCGGTCCAGGCGGTGTCGGAGAAGTAGTGCTCGGGCCGGATCAGGTCGGACAGCACCGACCAGACGTGGGTGCGTCGGCGCTGGGCCGCGACCGCCAGCACGGCCTCGGTGATCGCACTCAGGTCGGCGGTGGTGGGCACCGGCGACACCCGCACCGTCCGCACCCCGGGAATGGGCGACAGGTGCACGCAGGTCACCACGACGTCGCCGTCGATCGCCTCGGCCCGCACCTCCTCGGCGGTCAGCGGCGGCCCGACGAAGCCGTGGTCGCCCACCGCCCGCTCGACCGCGCTGTGGAAGCCGGCGAGCAGCGGCGCGTAGCGCGGCACCACGAACTGCACCGTCACCTGGCTGTCCGACTCGCGGGTCAGCTGGAAGTGGTGCGCCAGGTAGAACGCCAGGAAGCCCACCTCGGACTCGCCGACGGCGATCGACAGCGAGGCACCCAGCTTGCGCGCGAACTGGACGGCGAGCTCGTGCAGCAGCGGCTGCGTCTCCTTGAACGGACGACTCAACGGGTTGTGCACGAACGCGCCGGTCCGGGCCCGGCGCCGCAACGCGTTCACGTGCAGGACGAGCTTGTCCACCATCTCCTGGCCCGCGCGAACCATCTGGAACTCGGCGGCCACCTCGGACAGCGCCCGCTCCACCGCCTCCCGCACGTCGGCCGGGACGATGTCGCTCGGCTCGGCGGCCACCGGACGGCTGTTGGCCTCGACCAGGTCGGCCAGGTGCTGCCGCTCGGCGAGATCCAGCCGGACGTCGAGGCGCTCGCCGACCTCATCGGCCAACGCCTCGACGACCTCGGGCAGCGTGCTGAGCTCGGCCGCCGGCAGGTGGCGTCCGGCCCGGGCGCGCGCAACCGCGACCACCAGGTTCACGGCCAGATCGTTCAGCGCGAACTCGTTGGTCTCCAACCGATGCTCGTCGAGCTCGTGGCTCACCAGCGACCGGAGCGGCCCCAGCGGGTACGCCGGACGCGCGACCACCAGTTCGGCGAAGTCCTCGCGTCGCGAACCGGTGGCCGCCGACCACACCGCGTGCCGCAGCAGCAGCCGCTTCTGCGCCTCTTCGCCCTCGATGCTCACCCGGTCCCGGTGCCGAACCAGCTGAAGCCCGTGGTCGCGGAGGATCTTGCGCGACCGGCCCAGTTCCAGCTCGAGCGTGGGCAGGCTGACATGCAGCAGGTCGCACAACTCGTGCACGTCGCCGGAGTCACCGGCGAACAGCAGCAGCTCCAGCAGGTTCAGCGCCCGCTGGCTCGGACCGACGCCCTCGCCGGGAACGAGTGCGCTCTCGTTCAGGCGCGCGTACGCCTCCTGGTCGAGGACGTAGCCCTGGTGGGACGCCTCGATCACCGTGCGGCCGGCCCGCCGGTTGATGGCGCGCACGTAGTCGCGCACGCTGTGCGCCGACACGCCCAGCAGCCGGCCGAGGTCGGCACCGGAGAGCGGCCGGGTCCCCGCCTCGAGCGTTGCGATCAGCTGGTGCTCGCGCTCAGGCCGCCTGGCCATGACGCGAACTCTCCACCCGAGTCATGCTCAGCCGAGCAGGCTGCGGGCCTGCTCCATCGCGGCCTTGCCGTTCATCGTCCCGTAGACCCGCATGTCGATCACCTCGGCCGGCTTGCCGTGCTCGGCGGCCACCTTCTGGACGTCCTTCAGCTTGAACCGGATCTGCGGGCCGAGCAGCACGACGTCGTAGTCGGTGATCTTCGCCTCCAGCTCGCCGAACGGCAGCGCGTCGACCGCGTCCCCGTCGGCGGCGAACTTCATCATGTTGTTCACCAGCAGGCTGGTGGACATTCCTGCCGAGCAGATCAGCAGCACCTTCATTGTTCTTCCTCACTGTGGGTGGTTGTGTCTGTCGCCGTTGACGGACGGCGTTAGCCGGTTCGGGCTAGACGGCGACGGTCTCGGGCTCCGCTTCCGTGGCGGCCAGCTCCTCGGCGTAGAGCTTGTTGTCGTACATCTTCATGAACGGGAAGTAGAGCACGATGGAGATCGCCAGGTTGATCAACGCCAGCACGGCCGCGCCCCAGTTGCCGCCGGTGCCCAGGAAGGCACCCACGCCGACCGGTGAGATCCACGGGATCGCCGCCACGATGTAGCCGACCATCCCCCACGAGATCGCGAAGTAGGTGATCGTCGTGGTGATCAGCGGAATCACGAAGAACGGGATCACCAGGTAGGGGTTGTAGACGATCGGTGCGCCGAAGATGATCGGCTCGTTGATGTTGAACAGCGATGGCACCGCACCGGCCCGTGACAAGGTCTTCAGCTGGCTGGACTTGGCCCAGATCAGCATGCAGATCACTAGGCCGAGGGTGCTGCCGGCGCCGCCGAGGAAGACGAACATGTTCTTGAAGTCGCCGGCGAAGATGTTCCTCGCGCCGTCCATGTTCTCGGTCAGGGCGACCAGCAGGATCGGGTTGACGAACGAGTTGACCACGATCGAGGTGCCGTGCACGCCGACGCTCCACAGCAGGTGGACCAGCAGCATGATCACGATCATTCCGCCGAGGCTGCCGGCGATGTTCTTCACGAAGGCGAACGGCGTGGAGAGCAAGTCGTGGATGTCGGTGCCGAACGCGGCCAGGACGCCGTTGATGATGATCATCATGAAGGCGATGAAGATCGCCGGCAGCAGCGAGGCGAAGGCCCGCTCGACACCGGCCGGCACGCCCGGCGGCATCTTGATGGTCACCTTGTACTCGACGCAGGCGCGGTAGAGGCGGACGGCCAGGAAGGTGACCACGATGCCGATGAAGATGCCGACGCCGCCGAAGCGGGTCACCCAGCCGCCCATCGCGATGCCGTTCCACACCGTGGTGGTCTCGGCCTGCGCCGACATCAGCACGGCCTTGCCGTCGATGATGCGCACCTGGGGAATCGTCATCAGGAAGGCGTAGAGCGCCAGGATGGCACCGGTGAACCGGTCCATCTTCGGCACGACCTCCTGATAGGCCAAGGTCAGGTAGTAGCCGAAGGCCAGCACGTAGAAGACCGCGATGGAACCCAGCGCCATGGTGTTGCCCACCGTGTACAGCGCCGAGTAGTTCAGGATGGTCGCCTTGAAGAAGTCGGCCAGCGGCGGAATGATCAACGGCAGGTTGTTGATCAGCAGGAAGATCGAGCTCACGATCGTGAACGGCACCGTCGCCAGGCCGGCGTTCATGAGCGCCCGGATGATCCGCAGGTTGGCCAGCGAACTCAGCGGGCCCATCAGGTGTTTTTCGAGAATCTCGAACAGCTTGTTCATGCCACGCCTTCCTTGCTTTCGATGCCGTCATCGACCGCGTTGTCGGCGATGACGCGCTGGTACCAGTGGAAGCTCTTCTTGGGGTAGCGAGCGAGCTGTTTCTCGTCGGCCTCGTCCCGATCGACGAAGATGAAGCCGTACCGCTTGCGCATGCCCTCGTGCACGCTGACCAGGTCGATCGCCGACCAGGGGCTGTACCCGACCAGCTGGACGCCGGACTCGATCGCCCGGGCGCACATGGTCAGGTGCTTGCGGTAGTAGTCGATCCGGTAGTCGTCCTTGATGGTGCCCTCGGGGGTCAGCTCGATGTAGGCGCCGAGACCGTTCTCGGTGATCACGATCGGCATCGCGTAGCGGTCCTCGATGGCCAGCAGGGTGGTCAGCATGCCCTGGGGGTCGATCGTCCAGGCGAACTGGGTCTTCTCCAGGTTGGGGTTGGTGAACCCCTTGTAGAAGCCGGCGTCCATGATGTCCTCGGACTGCTGGTCGCTGATCCCGTCGGCCATGTTGCTGGCGTCCTCGGGGTACTCGACGGTGACCGAGGTGTAGTAGTTCATCGCGATGAAGTCCGGGAAGTGCGCGGCCATCAGCTCGCGGTCGGCGTCCGTGACCTCGATCGAGACGCCCTTCTTCGCCAGGTAGTCGAGCAGCAGCGGGTTGTAGATGCCCTTGCAGGAGAAGTCCAGGTAGGCCCACTGCCGGATGGCGTTGAAGTACAGCGAGGCCCGGAAGTCCTTGGGCTTCGCGCTGGCCGGGTAGACGATCGAGATGTTCGGGACCGGCCCGATCTGGCCGCCGGGCACCAGCTCGTGGCAGGCCTTGATGGCCAGCTTCTCGGCGATCATCAGGTGGTGGAACTGCTGGTACTTGCGCTCCAGCGGGATCGCCCGGCCGAGGATCTTCTTATCGACCAGCAGCATGATGTTCGGCTCGTTGATGGTCAGCCAGCGCTGCACCCGGTCGCCGTAGCGCTCGAAGACGATCCGGGCGTAGTTCTCGAACGCGTCGACCGTCTCGCGGGAGTCCCAGCCGCCGCGGTCCTCGAGGGCCTGCGGCAGATCGAAGTGGTAGAGCGTGATCATCGGTTCGACGCCGTGCTCGAGGCAGGCGTTGACCACGTCGTCGTAGTGGGCCAGACCGGCCTCGTTCACGGCACCGGTGCCCTCGGGCAGGATGCGCGTCCAGGCGATCGAGAACCGGAAGACCTTGGCGCCCATCTCGGCGAGCAGCGCGATGTCCTCGCGGTAGTGGTGGTAGAAGTCCACGGCGACGGTGAAATCACAGATGTCGTGGGTGTCCCGGGGACGGGTGTCCTGCACGGACAAACCCTTGCCGTCGGCGTCCCAGGCGCCCTCCGTCTGGTGCGCCGAGCAGGACGCCCCCCACAGAAAGCCGTCCGGGAAGCGGCGGATCATTCGGCGACTCCCGCCGGGGTGGCGACGGTCGCGTACAGGTGCACGAACTCCTCGGCGAGGTCGCGGATCAGGATGGCACCGGTCAGGTGGTCCTGCGCGTGGATCAGGATCACGTTCACCGGCACCGCCTGGCCGCGCGCTTCCGCGGTGATCAGGTCGGTCTGCAGGCTGTGCGCCTCGTGCAGCACCTCATCGGCACGAGCCAGGGCTTCCTTGGCCCCGGCCTGGTCGCCCTCGCGGGCCGCACGGATCGCCAGCATCGACTCCGACTTCGCCGCCCCCGCGGTGCTGATGATCTGGAACGCGGCCTCGTAATCGGCCGGATCGAGCATCGTGTTCTCCTGTCCGCCTCGACTCCGCTGCCGAGGACCCATGCGAACGTAGCCGAGCCGAACCGTGCCGCTCCAACACAGTTGCTTCCGCCACGGCGGCAGGAATGCCCGGAGGCCGCCCGCCGCCGCGGCGCCGGATCACGCCTCGCCGTACTTCTCGCGCGGATCGATCAGCGGGTAGCCCGGAGCCACCGGGACGGCGATGCCCTCGTCGAAGATCTGCTGCCGGCGGCGGCGTCCGGACGCCTCGTCGTGCTGCTGCAGCAGCTCGATGATGTTGCCGTCCGGGTCGGCGATGTAGACCTGCTCGACGAAGTCGTCGCGGACCCGGAAGCCACCCACCCGGTCCTCGCCGCGGGCCTGCACCCGCTCCAGCAGCGGACGCCAGTCGTCGACCATGATCGCGACGTGGTGGACGAGCCCGGTGGCCAGTTCGTCGACCTCCCAGTGCGGGTCGTTGTCGCGCAGCCGGCCGGGGGTCTTCTCCTTCACGACGTGGATCTCGGCCTCACCCAGCCGGAAGTAGGCGCCGTGGAAGACGAAATCGGTCGGCCGATGGATCTCCTCGAAGCCCAACACGTCGACGTAGAACTCGCGGGTCTTCTCCAGATCGGAGACGACGAACGCCGAGTGGTGGATGAATGCGGTGGGTTTCGTCATCGAAAGCTCCCTTGGTGGTGTCGGCCTCGGATCACGACCGTGACCCGGCGAACGCAGAGGGTAGCGGGTCGTCCGGCGCCGGACGCAAGGGCCTAATCGCGCGTCAGCGGCCCGGACGCGCCCGCGGAACGGGTGGCGCCGACGCTGGCCACGATCACGCAACCCATCGCCACGCACTCGATCAGGCTCAGCCCTTCCCCCAGTACGACTAGGGCAAACAGTGCGGCGGCCGCCGGCTCGAGACTCATCAGGATGCCGAACAGTCCCGGCCGCATCCGACGCAGGGCGACCATCTCAAATCCGTACGGGATCACCGACGACAACAACCCGACGGCCAGCGCGACCCCGAGGACGTGCGGGCTGAACACCGGGGCGCCGAACGCCAGCGCCGGGCCGGCCAGCAGCACCGCGCCGATCAGGCTCGCGACGGTCACCCCGGAGACGCCCTCGAAGTGGCGTCCGGTGGGCCCGGCCAGCAGGATGTAGGCCGCCCACAGGGCCCCCGCCAGCAGCGCCAGGCCGAGCCCGATCCAGTCGGCCTCGACCGGCTGCAACCCGAGCAGCGCGACCCCGAGGGCGGCCAGGCCGACCCAGATCAGGTCGCGGGGACGCCGCGAGCCGGCCACCGCCACCGCGAGCGGTCCGAGGAACTCCACGGTCACCGCGACCCCGATCGGGATGCGGGCGAAGCTGGCGTAGATGGCCCAGTTCATGCCCGCCAGCGCCAGCCCGTAGCCGCCGACGATCACCCACTCGCGCGGGCGGCGTCCGTGCAGCCGGGGTCGGGCGAAGGTGAGGAAGATCAGGCTCGCGAAGCAGAGCCGCAGCCAGGCGGTGGCGGTCGGCGTGCTGATCGCGAACAGGTCCTTCGCGAAGGCCGCGCCCAGCTGCACCGAGGCGATGCCGCACAGCACCAGCCAGACGGGGTCGATCCGAGCCAGGGCGGTGCGCACCTCCGGACTATAGACCTCGCCATCGCGGCGAACCCGCAGCTGGTCAGCCGGCGCTGGCCAGCCAGACCCGGCCGGTGCCGGCGACGCTCACCTCGTGCTCGGACGCCGGGATGAACACCGCCTGCCCGCGGTCCAGGGTGACCGAGGCGTCCGCACCGGCGAGTGTGATCGGGCCGCGTTCGACCAGCAGGATCGCCGGCCCACCGTGCAGCAGCTCGGTGCTGTCGGCCAGGTCGAGGATGGTGAGCTCGAACGGAGCCGGCGGCGCGTACACCGTGACCCGATCGGTCGGACGCCCCGGCGCCAGCACCGCGGGACCGTCCTGGGCGAAGGACAGCACCCGGAGCAGCTCACCGGTGTCGACATGCTTGGGGGTGAGCCCGCCGCGCAGCACGTTGTCGCTGGCGGTCATCAGCTCGATGCCGACGCCGCGCAGGTAGGCGTGCAGGACGCCGGCGGCCGCGAACAGGCATTCACCCGGCCGCAGGGTGACCCGGTTGAGCAGCGCGGCGATCACCACGCCGGGGTCGCCCGGGTAGAACTCCGCCAGCTCATCGATGGTGGCGAAGGTCGCCGCACTAGGGGTTTCGCCGGCGGCGTCGGTGCCGGCCAGGGCGATCACCTCGGCCACGCAGCGCGCCGCCCCGGGCTCGCCGGACAGCAGCCAGTCGACGACCGGCTCCATCGCCGTCGGGGTGGCCAACAACTCCAGCAGCCCGCCCAGCGCCGGGCTCGGCTGCGGCACCAACGCGGCCAGATCGGCCGCGAACGCCACCACCTCGTCGGCCGGACGGAAGCCGCACAGGCCCTCGAAGTCGGTGACGGCGACGATGATCTCGGGCTTGGGGAACGGGTCCTTGTAGCTGCGGCTGAACGCGTCGGCCGCGACGCCGCGGGCCATCTCGTCGGCGTAACCCTGCTCGGCCTGCTCCGGGCTGGGATGCACCTGCAGCGACAGCGGCGTCCGGGCCGCCAGCACCTTCAGCAGGATCGGCAGCTCGGTGGCGTCCGGGGAGCCGAGCAGCAGTTCCGGCTCGGCGGCCACCCAGTCGCGCAGGGTGGCGTACCCGTGCTCGGTGGGCGGGAACGTGCGCGGGGTCAGGCTCGGCGAACCGGGATGCGTGCCGAACCACAGCTCGGCCTCCGGCCGGCCGCTCGCCGGGCGTCCGGTGAACGCCGCGATGCCGTCATAGGAACCCCACGCGTAGTCGCGCGGGGTATTCGTCAGCTCGATGAACAACGAAGTCCTACCCTCCTCAATCGATTTAGGATAGCGTTCCACCATGACGGCTGCATTGGCTATCGATGTCGGCGGAACCAAGGTCGAAGCGGCACTCATCGGCCCCGACGGAGCCCTCATCGAGGGCACCCGCGGCCGGGCCGCGATGGGCGCCACCGGCGCCTCGAGTCCGGACGCCGCCGCCGCCAGTATCGCGGCTGCGCTGCGACCCGCGCTGGATTCGCCCCACTGGGTGGACGTCGCGGCCGCCGGCATCGGCTCGGCGGGCCCGCTGAACCTGCCGCTCGGCGCGATCTCGCCGATCAACCTGACCGCCCTGCGCGACTTCCCGGTCGTCGACGTCGTCCGTGAGGCGACCGGGCTGGACGACGTCCGGCTGCGGTTGGACGGCACCTGCATCGCGCTGGCCGAGCTGTGGCTGGGCGCCGCGCGCGGCGTCCGCAACGCGATGGTCTTCGTCGTCTCCACGGGCGTGGGTGGCGGCATCATCTCCGACGGTCGAGTGATCGCCGGGGCCACCGGGAACGCCGGACACCTCGGCCAGGTCATCGTCGACCGGGTCGAGGGTTCGGCGGCCGCGGCGACGGTCGAGGAGCTGTCCTCCGGTCCGCACACCGTGGCCTGGGCGCGCACCCAGGGCTGGACGGGTTCCGACGGCGAGGAATTGGCGGCGGCCTACGCGGCCGGTGATCCGCTCGCCGTCGCCGCCGTGGTGCGGTCGGCCACCTTCGTCGGCACCGGTGTGGTCAACGCCGCCACCTTGCTCGACCTGGAGTTGGCCGTTGTCGGCGGCGGGTTCTCGCTGGTGGCCGACGACTACGTGGAGCACATCCGGAAGGCGGTCGACGAACGCGCGGTCAACGCGTTCGCCCGCGCCGTCCGGGTCGAGCGGGCCGCCCTGGCCGGCGACGCCCCGCTGATCGGCGCGGCCGCCCTGGTGCATCGCTCCGAGCTGCTGGTCTAGCGCCCGCCGGGCCTGCGTTGGTCGAGCTTGTCGAGACCGGGCTCCCCCACGGCAGGACCTATTCGAGATCGAAGAACTCGACCTGGCGGAGCCGGGTCGGCGCGGTCGCCCGGGTCCTCCAGAAACGAGCGACTACGGCTGTGGCTAGCTGAAACGGGGTCGTCCGGTCCGCCGGCAGGGGCTCCCGGTGAGTCGTCGCAGCGGCCACCCAGACCAGGCCGTCGTCGCTGTGTTCCACCGTGAAACCGGCCGAGTCCGCGGCGTCCAGCACGGTCAGGGTGAGATCGGTGACCCGGCGCGGCGTGCCGAAGTCCTGGCCGACCCAGGCACCGGACGCCAGCGCGCAGTGAGCGTCGGAGCCGGCGCCGTCGTCGAAGGCGAGCCGGCCGTCGATCCCCGGACCGGCGATGGCGAAGTCCGGACGGCACAGGTCCGGCCGCCACTGCGGCACCGGCACCTCCGTCGTCCGCCAGAGTGCGGCATCGACCGGAGGCTCATCGACCAGGTCGAGCTCGAGCACCCCCGGCCCGGCGAGCTCCGCGGGGGTGAGCACCGGTCGCTGCAGGAGCCGGCCGTTCCAGGACGCCGCCGCCAGGTACGACGCCTCCGGGGACTCGCGGTGCACCCGCACCCGGAGCGTCCCGACGTCGCGATGCAGCGTGACGTCGTCGACGAGCGGCGTCCCGATCACCAGTTCCCCGCTCCCGGGGTCGAGCGGATAGAGCCCCAGCAACGCCCACAGCCACCACCCGCTCATCTCGCCGTTGTCCTCGTCGCCGGGGAAGCCCTGACCGATGTGGCCGCCGGTGAACAGGCGGCCGGCAAGGTCTTTCGCCAGGGGCCCGGCGCGCCACGGCCGGTCGGTGTGCAGGTACATGAACGGCAGCTGATGCGCCGGCTGGTTCGACAGCGCGCACATGCCCGACCGCAGCGCCCGGGCCTCCAGTTGCTCGTGCACGATCAGGCCGGCGTGGTACGGCGCGACGATCGTCTCCGGCTCGGCGAACAGCCGGTCCAGGTGCTCCCGGAGCGCCGCCGGACCGCCGTGAAGCGCCGCGAGCCCCGCCCCGTCATGCACGGCGGACGCCGACATGCCCCAGGCATTCGTCTCCACGTAGTCGCCGCCCCAGACCGCGGGGTCGAAGTCCGCGGCGAGGCTGCCCCCGCGATCGCGTCCCCGGAAGAACCCGGTCCCCGGGTCGAACAGCTGCCGGTAGCCCAGCGCTCGGTTGGCGAAGTAGCGAGCGTGCGCCCGATACCGCGCCGACTCGGACGCCGTCGCCGCCGGGTCGTCGGCCAGCAGTTCGGCGAAGCGGCCCAGCGCCGCGTCGCCGATCGCCGCCTCGATCGTCCAGGAGAGGCCCGCGTGGATTTCACGTGGAACGTACCCGGTGAATCG
>WBZS01002312.1_pt1 | contig 12147 bp, 11 predicted proteins | sample 5204201 | NCBI WGS metagenome assembly WBZS01 (sample SAMN12344357, study PRJNA552823) | activated sludge metagenome | biome: Activated sludge suspended growth; feature: Nitrification reactor; material: Wastewater; isolation source: activated sludge from nitrification reactor of wastewater...
GCATCTGGTCGGGCCGCACGCCAAATTCGGCCAGCACGCCGGCCTCGTCGCGGCGCTTGCCGCTCATGGTGTCGATGATCTGGATGCGTGGCGTGACCAGCTGCGCCAGGTCCTTGTCACCGCTGGAGATGACGACTTCGACGCCCTGCCCGGCCGCCGCGTGCGCCAGCGTGCCGATCACGTCGTCTGCCTCCACGCCCGGCACCGTCACCACGTTCCAACCCAGCAGGCGCACCACCTCGTGGATCGGTTCGATCTGGCTGCGCAGGTCGTCGGGCATGGGCGCGCGGTGCGCCTTGTAGTCGGGGTACAGGTCGTCGCGAAAAGTCTTGCCCGGCGCGTCGAAGATGCAGGCGGCGTACTGCGCGTCAGGGTACTCCTTGCGCAGCGCCCCCAGCATATTGATCATGCCGCGGATGGCGCCCGTGGGCTGGCTGGCCGGGTCGCCCGGATCGGCGCGCAAGTCCGGCATGGCGTGAAAGGCGCGATACAGGTAGCTGGAGCCGTCGACCAGCAACAGGCGGGGCACAGGCGCGCCCTCGGGCGCAGGGGGGGTCTCGGTCATGCCGGCATTGTGCACGCCGCCCTGCCGGCAAGACCGCTGGATAGTCTGCAAGGCCGCACACCGGGCGCGCAGCCGCCGTGGTGCATGGCGGGGGCCTGCTGCACCCACCGACCGCGAACGGCATGGCCTTGCTCGAATGTGCCCGCAAGGGGCGGCACACTAGAATAAGGCCATGCGCTTCATCACCGGTTTCAAGGCACTCATCGCCACCTGCGGCCTGTCGCTGCTGGGCCCGCTGGCCTTGGCGCAGGCGCCGGCCACCAAGGGCGCCGTGGCGCGCGACGAACCCGTCATGGATCGCCGCACCCAGCGCGTGGAACACATCCAGCACGAAGACGCGGGCAGCCGTGTCGACGAAGTGCGCGTGGGCGGCGAAACCCGCAGCATCACGGTCCAGCCCAAGGCCGGTGTGCCCGCGTACGACGTGCAGCCCGCCGACCCCAGTGGCGCCAGCGCCGGCAGCCGCGAAGCCGGGCCCGGTGGCGCGGGTCGCCGCGTCTGGAAATTGCATCAATTCTGATAGCGCACTGCGCAGGCTGGACAAGCGCTACATGGCGGTTTACACCGAAGTTTCCGACGATCAGGCCAATGCCCTTCTGCAATCGCTGGGGGTGGGCGAGCTGACGGCGCTGCGCGGCATAGAAGGCGGCATAGAGAACACCAACTACTTCGCCACCACCGACCGGGGCGAATGGGTGCTGACGCTGTTCGAGCGGCTGACGCACGCGCAACTGCCGTTTTACCTGCATCTGATGAAGCACCTGGCCCAACACGGCGTGCCGGTGCCCGACCCGCAGGCCAAGCTGGAGGGCGTGCGCGCGGGCCCCGGCGAGGACGACATCCTGCACACGGTGTGCGGCAAGCCCGCCGCCGTGGTCAACCGCCTGCGCGGCAAGAGCGAACTGGCGCCCGGCCCCGCGCATTGCGCCGCCGTGGGCGACATGCTGGCCCGCGCGCACCTGGCGGCACGCGACTATGACCGCCACCAGCCCAACCTGCGCGGCCTGGCGTGGTGGAACGACACGGTGCCCGTGGTGCTGCCGCACCTGGAAGCCGAGCAGGCCGCGCTGATCCGCTCCGAGCTGGCCTACCAGAACCACATCGCCGCTGGCAGCGCCTACGCTGCGCTGCCGCGCGGCGCGGTGCATGCCGACCTGTTCCGCGACAACGTGATGTTCGAAGGCTCGCCCGAGCAACCCGTGCTGAGCGGCTTCTTCGACTGGTACTTTGCCGGCGTCGACACCTGGCTGTTCGACCTGGCCGTGGCGATCAACGACTGGGCGGTGGACCTGCCGACCGGTGCCACCGATGGCCCCCGCACGCAGGCATTGCTGGACGCCTACCAGTCCGTGCGCCCGCTGACCGATGCCGAACGCCGCCTGTTGCCGGCCATGCTGCGCGCGGGCGCCATGCGTTTCTGGGTGTCGCGCCTGTGGGACTGGCACCTGCCACGCGAGGCCAGCATGCTCAAACCCCACGACCCGCGCCATTTCGAGCGCGTCCTGCGCCAGCGCATCGCGGCGCCGCTGCACGCATGAAGCTCAACATCGTTCCCGCGCGCACCGGCGTGCAATGGGTGCGCGAAGGCATGCGCGCGTTCTTTCGGCAGCCGCTGGCCATGGCCGGGTTGTTCTTCATGTTCATGGCGACGCTGTCGCTGGCAGCCTTTGTGCCCTTGATCGGCGGCTTGCTGGCGCTGGTGCTGGTGCCGGCGCTCACGGTGGGCCTGATGGCGGCCACGCGCGAAATCGACCAGGGCCGCTTTCCCATGCCGCTCACCCTGTTCGTGGCGTTTCGCCAGGGCCCGACCGCCCGCCGCGCCATGCTGATGCTGGGGCTGCTGTACGCCGTGGGCGTGCTGCTGGTCATGGGCGTGTCGGCCTTGATCGACGGTGGCCGCTTCGCGCAGTTGTATGTCAACGGCGGCGGCATCACGCCCGAACTGGTGATGGACCCGCAGTTCCGCGTGGCGATGTGGGCGTCCACCCTGCTCTACCTGCCGATTTCCATCGCCTTCTGGCATGCCCCTGCATTGGTGCACTGGAATGGGGTGACGCCGGTGAAGAGCGTGTTCTTCAGCCTGGTCGCCGTGTTGAAGAACACGCGCGCCTTCCTGCTGTACGGCGCGCTGTGGATGGCGGTTTCCGTCGGCGCCGCGCTGGTGCTGCTGGTCATCACGGCCATGGCGGGCAGCGCCACGGTCGCGTCGGTCGGGCTGCTGCCGGCCGCGTTGATGGTGGCGGCCATGTTCTTCACCTCGCTGTGGTACACGTTCCGCGACAGCTTTGCGGACTCGCCACCCGACGAGCCACCCCCAACCGCAGGCATGTGACGTCGCGGCGCAGTCAACCCGCGCCGGCTCCGCTCGTTGTCACCCGCGCAGGCCGCCTGGCAGTGGCTTTCTTGTCTCTTTTGTCCCGCAGCGCCAGCCGCGGATATACGCCACACCCCATCGGGCCCGCCGCTCGCACGCCTACGCCATCCGGGGTATATGGCTGCACCGGGTCGTTTCGATAATTTGCGGCAACGACGGGACCCGGCCTGCGCACCCGGCCCCGTCACCCGCCACCTGTGCGCGCCGGAAGATCGAGATGAAACGCTTCACCCTCATCGCCGTCGTCGCGGCATGTCTGGCCGCTCTGCCGGCCCACGCGCAAGATCCCGCGCATGAATCCACCGCCCTCGAGCGCGCGCACGCCGAGATGGCTGCCGACCACTGGCGCGCGGCCTTCGACGCATTTGCCGCGCTGGCCGACCAGGGCCATGCCCAAGCGGCACGCGTGGCCCACCAGATGTGGCTGTATGCGCCGAAGCTGTATGGCCAGACATTTCCGGCCGAGCTCGCGCAGGTGCAACGTTGGGAAGCGCTGTGCGACTGCGTCAGCCTCAAGGCACGTCGGGCAAGTCAGCCGGCCGCGCGTTCGTCCTCGTGACGTCGCGCAAACCTTAGCAGCCTGCGCCAGGCAGGGTCCCGAGGGCTATGCTCAATCCACCACCGTCAGCTTGGCCACCGCCAATGCCAGCCACTTGACGCCGTGGCGCGGGAAATTGACCTGCGAGCGCGCATCGTCGCCCACGCCTTCCACCGCCAGCACCGTGCCCTCGCCGAACTTGGTATGAAACACCTTGCAGCCCGCGGCGATGCCGTGTGCGGGCTCGGTCTTGCGCGGCGGCAGCGGCGCCTGGCTGAAAGATTCCGAATGAATCGCGCTGTTTCCCCACGCGGGACGTACGCCGTGCGCTATCGAACGTGAAGCATTCACGTTGGCAAAGCCGCTGCGCTGCGGCGTGATCCACTTCAACGCGCCCTCCGGCAGTTCTTCAAGAAACCGGCTGCGGATGTGATAGCGCGTCTGCCCGTGCAGCATGCGCGTCTGCGCGTGGCTCAGATAAAGCCGCTTGCGCGCACGCGTGATGGCCACGTACATCAGCCGCCGTTCTTCTTCCAGCCCGCTGTGGTCGCTCAGCGAGTTTTCGTGCGGAAACAAGCCCTCCTCCAGCCCCGTGATGAACACGGCGTCAAATTCCAGACCCTTGCTGGCATGCACGGTCATCAGTTGCACCGCGTCCTGCCCGGCCTGGGCCTGGTTGTCGCCTGCCTCCAGCGCTGCGTGCGACAGGAATGCCGCCAGCGGGCTGAGCGTTTCGCCGGTGACCGCGTCCACCAGCGGCGGCGGTGCGGGCATCGGCTCGTTCAGCAAAGGCGCATCCGGGTCCAGCCCCTGGCTGGCCGGCGACTGGGTCAGCTCGGCCGTCTCGTCCACCGGCAGCGCGACCGCGTCGCGCCCAAAGCCTTCCTGCGTGACAAAACTCTCGGCCGCGCTCGCCAGTTCCTCCAGGTTCTCGATGCGGTCGGCACCTTCACGGTCGGCGCGATAGTGCTCGATCAGGCCGGAGAACTCCAGCATCTGCTCGATGATCTGGCGCAGCGTCTGGCCGGCGGTCTGCTCGCGCATGACGTCGATCCTGGCGACAAACGCGGCCAGGTTGGCGCCCGCGCGGCCCGGCAGCGTTGTCACCGCATCGACCAATGAGGTGCCGGCGGCGCGCGCCGCGTCCTGCAATTGCTCGATGCTGCGCGCGCCGATGCCGCGCGGGGGAAAGTTGACCACGCGCAGAAAGCTGGTGTCGTCGCGCGGGTTCTCCAGCAGGCGCAGGTAGGCCAGCGCGTGCTTGACTTCGGCGCGCTCGAAGAAGCGCAGGCCACCGTACACGCGGTACGGCACCCCGGCGTTGAACAATTGCGTCTCGATCACCCGGCTTTGCGCGTTGCTGCGGTACAGCACGGCGATTTCCTTGCGTTCGTAGTCTTCGCTCTTGACGAGTTGCCGCAGCTCGTCGATCACCCACTCGGCCTCGGCAAAGTCGCTGGGCGCCTCGTAGATGCGCACCGGCTCGCCCGCGCCCTGGTCGGTGCGCAGGTTCTTGCCCAGGCGGCTCTGGTTGTGGCTGATCAGTTGGTTGGCCGAATCGAGGATGTTGCTGTGGCTGCGGTAGTTCTGCTCCAGCTTGATCTGGTGTTGCACCCCGAACTCGCGCACGAAGTCGGCCATGTTGCCCACGCGCGCGCCGCGAAAGGCGTAAATGCTCTGGTCGTCATCGCCCACGGCCAGGATGGCGCTGTGGCTGCCCTCACCCGGCAGCCCGGCGATCATCTTGATCCACGCGTATTGCAGGCGGTTGGTGTCCTGAAATTCGTCGATCAGGATGTGGCGAAAGCGGCGGCGGTAGTGCTCGCGCACGGCGTCGTTGTCGCGCAGCAGTTCGTAGCTGCGCAGCATCAGCTCGCCAAAATCGACCACGCCCTCGCGCTGGCACTGCTCTTCGTACAGCTGGTAGATCTCCACCTTCTTGCGGCTTTCGACATCGCGCACTTCCACGTCGGCGGGGCGCAGGCCGTCTTCCTTGCAGCCGCTGATGAACCACTGCAACTGCTTGGGCGGAAAGCGCTCTTCGTCGACCTGAAACTGCTTGCACAGCCGCTTGATGGCCGACAGCTGATCCTGCGTGTCGAGGATCTGAAACGCCTGCGGCAGACGGGCCAGCTTGTAGTGCGCCCGCAGAAAGCGATTGCACAACCCATGAAAGGTGCCGATCCACATGCCGCGCGCGTTCAGCGGCAGCATGGCCGTGAGGCGCGTCAGCATCTCCTTGGCGGCCTTGTTGGTAAAGGTGACGGCCAGCACGCCGCCGGGCGACACCTGCCCCGTCTGCAGCAGCCAAGCGATGCGCGTGGTCAGCACGCGCGTCTTGCCCGAGCCAGCGCCGGCCAGGATCAGCGCGTGTTCGGGCGGCAGCGTGACGGCAGCGCGTTGTTCGGGGTTTAGGCCGGCGAGCAGCGGCAGGTCGGCAGCGGCCGATCCGTGCGGAGATGAAAGCATGGGCCGATTGTAGGAAGCCGCTGCCTCCAGCCTGCACGATGTGCGCGAGGCCCGTACAATCAATCACCGGGCCCAAGTTTTCTTGGCCCGGTTTTTTGTGCGCGTCACAAAACGCCGTGGTCAGGCCAAGCGCCCATCTTTTCAAACCTTGAATGGAGCTTGGGAACCATGGAAATCTTTGACTACGACCACATCCTGCTGCTGCCCCGCAAGTGCCGCGTGGAAAGCCGCAGCGAGTGCGACGCCAGCGTGGAATTTGGCGGCCGACGCTTCAAGCTGCCGGTCGTGCCGTCGAACATGAAGACGGTGGTTGATGAGCGCGTGTGCGCCTGGCTGGCCGAGCATGGCTACTTCTACGTCATGCACCGGTTCGACCTGGACAACGTGGCCTTTGTGCGCGACATGAAGGCCAAGGGTTTGTACGCGTCGATCTCGGTCGGCATCAAGCCGGCGGACTACGCCACCATCGACCAACTGGCGGCCGAAAAGCTTGCGCCGGAATACATCACCATCGACATCGCGCACGGCCACTCGGACAGCGTGCGCGACATGATCCGCCACATCAAGACCAAGTTGCCCGACAGCTTCATCATCGCCGGCAACGTGGCCACGCCCGAGGCGGTGATCGACCTGGAAAACTGGGGCGCCGACGCCACCAAGGTGGGCGTAGGCCCGGGCAAGGTGTGCATCACGCGGCTGAAGACCGGCTTTGGCACCGGCGGCTGGCAATTGAGCGCGCTGAAGTGGTGCGCCCGCGTGGCCACCAAGCCGATCGTCGCCGACGGTGGCATTCGGCACCATGGCGACGTGGCCAAGTCGATCCGCTTCGGCGCCACGATGGTGATGATCGGCTCGCTGTTTGCGGGCCACGAAGAATCGCCCGGCAAGACCGTCGAGGTCGATGGCCAGTTGTTCAAGGAGTACTACGGCTCGGCCAGCGACTTCAACAAGGGCGAATACCGCCACGTGGAAGGCAAGCGCATCCTGGAGCCGATCAAGGGCAAGCTGGCCGACACGCTGACCGAGATGGAGCAGGACGTGCAAAGCTCGATCAGCTACGCGGGCGGCAAGAAGCTGCTGGACATCCGCAAGGTGAACTACGTCATTCTGGGCGGTGACAACGCAGGCGAGCATCTGCTGATGTGATGCCGCGCGGCGGCGGGGCACGCGTCGCCTGTCAAGCGTCCGCGTCTCGTCCTGATTTGTCCCGCGCTCGCTGGACTTGCACGCGAAACGCTGACAGGTCGCTCTGAATCGTCTTCCACACGATGTCAAGATCCACCTTGAAGTAGCCGTGCGCTACGGCGTTGCGCATCTGGTAGGCGATGGCCAGCGGCAACTCGGGATGCGCTGCCGCGAACTCAGGACACTGAGTTTCGATGTTGTGGCTCGCCTCGCCGATCACTTCCAGATTTCGAATCACCGCATCCTGCACCAGCGAATCGCCTGCAAAGCTGGATGCGTCCAGCCCTGCCGTGTAACGTGCAATGCGATCCATGGCTTCCAAAATGTGCGCCAGGTAGTCACTCAGGCGCGTTGCGTTGTGGCTCATACCGGCCTGGCTTCCGCCAGCACGCGTGCACGAAATTTGTCGGGCAATGCGTTGGGCGTGAGCACGTCAACGCGCACACCGAGCAATTGCCCGAGTTCATGGCGGATCGCCCCGATATCGAACAGCGTGGTCTCAACCGTGGGATCGATCAGCAGGTCGAGGTCACTGCCTTCCGCATCGTCGCCACGCAGCACCGAGCCGAAGACCCGCGGGTTGCGCGCGCGCCGCGACTCGACCACGCTGCGAACCGCAGCGCGGTGGGCGCGCAAAGCTTCAGAGGGTTTCATGATTGGTGACGGTCACCTAAGTGCATGGCACATGATAGTGTGGTTACTCTGTAGTGCGCAGCAGAAGGGCTGGTGCGCCCTCAATCGCGCAGCCGCTCCGCCACAAAGCGCCGCAGCACCTGCATCACCGGCGCTTCGGTCCGGCCGGCGAGCGTGACGTAGGCAAAGCGCGCGCCAGCGGCCAGTGGCGGTGACAGGCGCAGCTCGGCCAGCCGCTCGGCCTCGATGCCGGCGCGCGCGGCGGCAATGACGCCCAGAAACACGGCATCGGTCTCCATCACCGCATCGAGCAGACTGCCCACGTCTTCGCACACCAGCGCCGCCATCCGCACCGGGTCGGCGCGCGGGCCGTAGCGCGTCACCATGATGCGCGCCACCTCATCGGACAGCGGCGTGGTGGCCACCGGGTAGCGCAGCAGTTCATCCAGTCGCACCGCCGCCTGCTGCGCCAGCGGGTGCCCGGCGCGGCTGACGAAGCCGGCGCGCAGCTCGGTCAGCGGCTCGATCACCAGATCGGCCGCTGGCGCGATGCGGCGCGCGTCGATCACCAGCGCGTCCAGCTCGCGCTGGCGCAGTTGGTGTACCTGCAACTCGGTGGAGCCGCGCGCGATCGCCACGCGCACGTCGGGGTACAGCGGCGCCACGTGGGCGAGCAGCGGCGTCATCAACAGCGCGCCCGGGCCAGAGCCCAGGCCGACACGGATGGTGCCGGCCTCGCCCTGGCGCAGCAATTCGGCGCTGCGCCGAATCTCTGCTGCCTCCAGCGTGATGCGGCGCGCACGTGCCAGCACCGCCTCACCCAGCGGCGTGAGCGTGCTGCGCTTGCCAGCGCGGTCGATCAGGCGCGCGCCCAATTCGTCTTCCAGCGTTTGCACGCTGCGGCTGAGGGCAGATTGCGTGAGATGCAGGCGCTCGGCGGCGCGCGAAAAGGAGCCTTCTTCGGCCAGTGCGGTCAGATGGGCAAGTTGGCGCAGGTTCATGGCTAATGAGAATATCTCATAGCAATCGTGATATCAATTCATTTGACACATGAATTGGCGCGCAGGATATTGCAGGTTCGCCGCTTTCATTCACCCGCCGGAGCCAACCACCATGTCCCTCGACCGCCGCCACCTGTTGCAGTTCGCCGCCGCCAGCCTGACCACCCTGGCGCTTGGCGCCGCAGCGCAGAGCTACCCCACCAAGCCGGTCACGCTGATGGTGCCCTACCCGCCCGGAGGCCTGTCGGACAACATCGCCCGCCGCGTGAACGTGCCGCTGGCGGCCGCGCTGGGCCAGCCCGCGATCATCGAGAACCTCGGCGGCGCGAGCGGCTCCATCGCGGCGCAGAAGGTGCTGCATGCGCCGTCGGACGGCTACATGGTGTTCCAAGGCTCTCCGAACGAGTTGATCCTGGCGCCGCTGGCCATTTCGTCCATCAAATACAAGCCGGAGGACTTCCGTCAGATTCACCGCGTGGCGCTGGCGCCCATGGTCATCTTTGCGCGCGCCGGCCTGCCGGCCAAGAACGCCGACGAACTGGCCGCCTACGCCGCCAAGACCGCCAAGGAAGGCAAGCCCATGACTTACGCCAGCGTGGGCGTGGGCTCGTTCTACCACCTGCTGGGCGCGAAGATGAGCAAAGACTTGGGCGTGCCGATGACGCATGTGCCCTACAAGGGCGCGGCCGATGCGATTCGTGACCTGGTCGGCGATCAGGTGGACATCTTCATCACGCCCTACGGCCTGGCGCAGGTCGAGTTCGTCAAGCAAGGCAAGATGAAGGCTGTGGCCGTGCTGACGCGCGAGCGCCAGCGCCTGATGCCTGAGGTGCCGAGCACCGCCGACAGCAAGGCGCTGAAGAACTTCCAGTACGAGATCGGCACCGGCTACTTCGTCAAGCGCGACACGCCTGAGCCCGTCGTGCAGGCCGTGCACAAGGGTTTGCAAAAGGTGCTGACCGACACGCAGTTGCGGGCTGGCCTGTTCGCCATGGGCCAAGAGGTGCCACAAGCGCAAAGCCTGGCCGAGGCCGATGCGAGCTACAAGCAGGAGATCGCCACCTTCCAGGCGATTGCCAAGAGCATCGGTCTGGTCGCGCAATAAGCCTGACGCCATGAGCTCGCCCGTGATCGACGCCCCTTCCTCGCACGCCCTGCTGGGTGGCCTGCAGCAGCATGCCGACACCTTCGTCGCGCTGCGCCGCGACATCCACCAGCACCCCGAGCTGGGTTATGCCGAATTTCGCACCAGCGATTTGGTGGCCGAACGCCTGGAATCGTGGGGCTATGAGGTGACGCGCGGGCTGGGTGGCACTGGCCTGGTCGGCCAACTCAAGCGCGGCAACGGCGCCAAACGCCTGGGCCTGCGCGCCGACATGGACGCGCTGCCGATCCACGAGGCCACTGGCCTGCCCTGGGCCAGCACGCACGCCGGCCGCATGCACGCCTGCGGGCACGATGGCCACACGGCCATGCTGCTGGCGGCGGCCGAACACATTGCGCGCGCCGGGCGCTTTTCGGGCACGCTCAACCTCATCTTTCAACCGGCGGAAGAAGGCCTGGGCGGCGCCAAGGCGATGATGGAAGACGGCCTGTTCGAGCGCTTTCCGTGCGACGCCATCTTTGCCATGCACAACATGCCGGGCCACCGCCAGGGACAGCTGCTGCTGCGCGACGGCGCCACCATGGCCTCGTCCGACGGGCTCACCCTCACGCTCACCGGCAAGGGCAGCCACGGCGCCATGCCGCACCACAGCGCCGACCCGGTGGTGGCCGGCAGCTCGATTGTGCTGGGGCTGCAAAGCATCGTGGCGCGCAACGTCGACCCGAAGGCCATGGCAGTGATCACCGTCGGTGCCTTCCAGTCCGGCGAAGCGCACAACGTGATTCCGGGCGAGGCGGTGCTGAAGCTCAGCGTACGCGCGCTCGACCGCGACGTGCGCGCCACGCTGCGCCGCCGCATCGAGGAATTGGTGGATGCGCAATGCAAGGCGTTTAACGTGACCTGGCGCATGGAGCAGGTCACCGGCTATCCGGTGCTGGTCAACACGCCGACCGAGACCGACTTTGCCCGCGCCGTCGCCACCGAGCTGGTCGGCGCCGCCAACGTGGTGCCGCAGACCGATCCGCTGTCGGGCAGCGAGGACTTCGCCTTCATGCTGGAACAGGTGCCCGGCAGCTACCTGCTGATCGGCAATGGTGATGGCTCAGGCGACGCCCACAACGGCGGCCACGGCGCGTGCATGGTGCACAACCCGGGGTATGACTTCAACGATGCGAATCTGCCGATTGGCGCGGCGTACTGGGCACTGCTGACGGAGCGGTTTCTGGTCGCCGATTGAAGCCATCGCCTCCATCGATTTCAAACCCAATCGGCCGCCAGCGCTTATCCATCAAGCGCAAGCAGCTATTTTTTAGATAGTAAAAACTAGCCAATCACCTGCCGCCACACCCGGTGCGCGCGCTGCTTCGGGTCCACCAGCGCATCGACGATGCTGAAGTGGTTCAACCCCGGCAGCGCCTGCGCCAGCGGCACGCGCTCGCGGCCCCAGGCTTGCTGGATCAGGCGGTTCTGGCGCAGGTATTCGCCGCTTTCATCACCGCCCACCAGCGCAAACATCTGGCCGCGCGCCGGCGCCGGCAGGCGCGCGGGGCTGCACGCGGCGACCTGCGCGGTGTCGAGCCGCAACACCTCTTGCAGGCTGGGCACGTGCAGCAGCGGCTGCAGATCGTACAGACCCGACAAGCCCAGCGCGCGTTTCACCACATCGCGCGGCAGCGCCGGGTCGAACACGTTCCAGGCGCACGCCAGCATCATGGCCGCCAACTGGCCGCCCGCCGAATGCCCCACCACGCTGATGCGGCGCGGATCGGCGTTGAGCGCGCGCGCATGGCGCCACGCCCACGCCACCGCACGCACCATCTGCAGCGTGATGTTGCCAATGCGCGCCTGTGGGCACAGCGTGTAGTTGGGCATCACGGTGGCCGCGCCCAGCGCGTGCGCCGCGCCGGCAACGAAGCTGTGAACCGATTTGTCCAGCGCCTTCCAGTAGCCGCCGTGGATGAACACCACCAGCGGCGCGCCCTTGCGCGGAGCCATGAAGGCATCCAGCCGCTCGCGCGGCGCATCGCCATAGGGCACGTCCAACTCGCACGCCAGCGTGCGCCGCACCAGCGCCGACTCGGCCGCCCAGCGCGCGAAGTACGCGGGATGATCCGGCACGCGCATGCGGTTGTTGTACATGCGCTCGAGCCACTGAATGTCGGGCTGGTCGCGACGGAAGGATTCGTTGGTGCGGGGCATGGAAGGCGTTATTGTCGCAAACTGCGGAGCCGTCTTTGTCACCGGTCGTTGATCGTAAAAATAGGCTCCAGCCCTTGC
>WBZS01002315.1_pt1 | contig 12138 bp, 9 predicted proteins | sample 5204201 | NCBI WGS metagenome assembly WBZS01 (sample SAMN12344357, study PRJNA552823) | activated sludge metagenome | biome: Activated sludge suspended growth; feature: Nitrification reactor; material: Wastewater; isolation source: activated sludge from nitrification reactor of wastewater treatment...
GGTCACGTCCACGCCTTTGGCGGCGGCCCAGTCTTCGACATACTTCTTCTGCAGCGCATCGGCCTCAGGGGTGAAACTCTTCTGCAGCCAGACGGTCATCTTGGGCCGTTCGCCGCTCTTGGCGGCGGCGGCGGCGGTCGGGGCGGCCTGCTGAACAGCGGCGGCGACGGTCGGGGCGGCGGCCTTGACAGCGGCGGCGGCAGTAGGAGCCGCCGCCGGTGCGGCCGGGGCAGCCGCTTGCTGGGCGCAGCCCGCCAGGGCGAGCAGCAGCACGCTCAGGGCCAGGGCGCTCGTGAGCCAGGTCTTCCTCATGGTCCTTCCTCCTTGCAGGGTGGCGGTGGGCGGCCTTACTCAGGGGGCTGACGGACTCAGCCAGGAGAACGAACAAACCAACGGGCTGGCGCTCGACGGCGAGCGCAGCGAAAGCGGGGTCACATCGATGGGCCTGGATTGAGCCAGGAACCGGGGTGCGGTTGCTGCTATGGCCATGATACCGCAACACGTATTGCCTGTCAACATTGCACATGCGCTTTGTCGACAATCGAATGGGGTGCGGGGGGCAGCGATGCTGCGCCCCATGGTCAAGGCCAGGGGCCGCTGAGGGCGCGATATACCAGCCATTGCCGCACGGCGAGGTAGCCCGCAATGAGCACCAGGAACGGGGTCACATACGCGCCCATCCTGGCCCCCAGCTGCCAGCCCTCGGCGTCGGCTAGCGGGTTCTGCGCCGGCCGCGCCTCAACGCCATCGGCGCGCACCTGGGTTACCTGGCCATCCCAGGTTTGAAGCTCGACCGTCGCGCCCTGGCTAACCACACCAATGATGGACTGGTTGCTGGGAGGGAAGTAGATATTCTCGACCGTGCCGCTGTTCCGCTGAACCTGTATGCCTGGCGGGCGGGTGCGGCCGATGACGTACCAGGCATCGAGGACAGTCGCCTTCTCCATCGCGCAGCCACCCGTCTCCTGGCCGGCCGTCACGCAATGGGCGGCGGCGCGGAAGGCGTCGGCGCGCTGTTGCGCCTGCCGCCCCTGGATGAAGGAGTACAGGCTCATCGCGATGACACCGAGCGCCACGGCCAGCACATAGACGATGCGTGGCCCGTAGGGGTAGAACCACAGGCGGCGAGGAGCTGCGTCGAACAACGGAACATGCTCCCTTCGCGGAATGAGGTACAATAGGGGCGACGCAGAGGTGGGCTAGGCCGCGCTGCCCTCAACAAGCTGCCGCCAGGAGCGTTGGGCGCGGCTCTGAGCATCAAGGAGGTGTTCGCGTAGCATTGTCGCGGCAGCAGTGGCGTCCTCGGCCACGATGGCGTCCAGGATGCGCTGATGCGACTCGCGTGGCTGGTCGGGGTAGTCGAAGTGTGTACGGCTCGTCACGCCAATGAGGAGCCAGGTCTGGAGGCGCATGCTATCCCAGGCCGAGTACAGGCGCAAATGATTGGCGGCGTGCACGATGTGCTCGTGGAAGGAATGATCGAGGCCGATCAGCTGGACAATCGCCTCGCGCTGAGCAGCCGCCACTCCCAGCTGATCGACGATGGCCTGCATCTCGGCAATCGCAGGATCGGGGAAGTGGCCCACCGCCCGCCGCAGGGCCTCTTCCTCAAGTAGCAGGCGCAGGCTGTAGATTTCCTCGATGTCCTTGACCGAAAAGTTGATGACGAAGTAGCCGCGTCGCGGCAGGCTCGTCACGATGCCCTCTTGCTCCAGGGCGACCAGAGCCTCGCGGACCGGCGCCCGGCTGACACCGAGCTGGTCCGCGATGGTTGCCTCAATCAGGCGTTCGCCCGGCTTGAAGACGCCGCCAAGAATTGCATCGACAATCTGGCGCTTGATATGGTCGCGCAGGCTGACGATGGTGAGCGCATCAAGGTGGGGGGCGTCGGTGCTCATGGCAGGGATAGACTCCATTGATTTGCTGATTGGCGATTGTCGACAAATGTTCGCAGGGAGTGTACTCTGCCTTCGGCGTCGCGTCAAGCCTAAAGTCCTCCCCGGCCACGCAACCCGGTCACCGTTGGAGAATAGAGAGAGGATTCGCCACCCACCATGCCACCCAACACAATCGCCCTAGAGGCGGCCGAGGCTCCCCTCATTCTGACCCTCGACATAGGCTCTTCCTCCACCCGCGCGGCCCTCTATGATCGCCAGGCGCGAATCGTGACGGGGGTTACTGCCCAGGAGCCTTACGAGGTGCGGGCGACGGTCGGGGGCGCGGTGGAAGACGATCCCGACACCGCGATCGAACGCGCTGCCCGTTGCATCGATGGTGTACTCGTGCTGGCGGGCCATGCCGCCGACCGCATCGGCGGCGTGGCCCTAGATACCCTCGTGTCCAACATCCTGGCCGTGGACGCCCAGGGGCAGCCCCTGACGCCGGTTATCACCTACGCGGACACCCGCAACGCGCTGGACGCCGACGCGCTACGCGCGGACCTGGATGAGGCCGTCGTCCACGAGCGCACCGGCTGCCTGCTGCGCACCAGCTACTGGCCCGCCCGCCTGGCCTGGTTCCGCCGCACCCGGCCCGACGTGTGGCGCGACGCTGCGCGGTTCATCACCCTGGGCGAGTACCTGGAGTGGCGGCTATTCGGGCGCAGCCGAGTGAGCTACTCCGTGGCCTCCTGGAGCGGGCTACTGGATCGCCATCGCCTGGCGTGGGACGGGCCGCTGCTCGATCATGTGGGACTGGCCCTGGATCGCCTCTCGCCTCTGGTGGACGTGGACGAGCCGCTCCGGGGGCTGAGCGATGCCTACGCACGGCGCTGGCCTGCGCTGCGGGGTGTGCCCTGGTTTCCGGCGGTGGGCGATGGGGCGGCGGCCAACGTGGGCAGTGGCTGCACCGACCCCGGCCGCGTCGCGCTGACCATGGGGACGACCGGGGCGATGCGAATCGTGCGCACGGACGTGGCCGCCGTCCCGCCAGGGCTGTGGTGCTACCGGGTGGACGGGGCGCACAACCTGGTGGGAGGGGCCACCAGCGAGGGCGGCAATGTCTACGCCTGGCTGCGCGACACCCTACACCTGGGGGATGCGGCGTCCGTGGAAGAGGCCGTGGCCGCCTGCCCGGCCGACGGCCACGGCCTGACCGTGCTGCCCTTCCTGGCGGGGGAGCGTAGCCCCGATTGGGCTGGCAATGTCGGCGCAACCTTGCACGGCCTGACCCTGGCGACCACGCCCATTGCCATCCTGCGGGCGGGTCTTGAAGCCGTTGCCTATCGTTTTGCGGTCATCCAGCAGCGGCTGCTGGGCGACGACGGTGCGCCGCACCGCCTCATCGCCAGTGGCGGCGCGCTGCTGCACTCGCCCGCCTGGCGTCAGATTTTCGCCGACGTCCTGGGGCAACCACTGGTGGCATCGGCGGAAACGGAAGCCACGAGTCGCGGCGCGGCGCTGCTGGCGTTGCGCGCGCTGGGGGCGCTGCCCGACCTGGACGCGCTGCCCGCCGCCGACGGCCCAGTCTGCGAGCCGGACCCCGGCCGCCACGCCATCTATCAGGCGGCCCTGGCGCGCCAACACTGGCTGTACGAGCAAGTCATCACGCGGCGGCCTGGCTAGCGCACGCCGACAAGGAGAGACCATGGATGCCTTCAACGAATACGTGACCCGCCATACCGACCGCTTTGTCGAGGAACTGATGGACCTGGCGCGGCGGCCGAGTATCGCTGCCCAGGGCATCGGCCTGGCGGAGAATGCCGCCTGGGTGCGCGACCGCCTGGCCCGCCTGGGGGCGGAGGCGCGCCTCATCGAGGTCAAGGACGGCGCGCCGGTTGTCTTCGGTGAGTTGGGTGAGCGCGGCCCGCTCTTGATGATCTACAATCACTACGACGTACAGCCGCCGGAGCCGCTGGACCTGTGGGAGACGCCGGCCTTCGCGCCGGCGATCCGCGACGGGAAGCTCTACGCGCGGGGCGTCGCCGACAACAAGGGCAACCTGGTAGCGCGTATCCAGGCCGTCGAGGCCTGGCTGGCGACGCGGGGCGAGTTGCCGGTGCGGCTGCGTTGGGTGATCGAGGGCGAGGAGGAGATTGGCTCCGTCCACCTGGAGCATTTCGTGGACGAGAATGAGGCTCTGTTACGCGGCGCGGACGGCTGTCTGTGGGAAGCCGGCTACCGCGACGTGGCCGAGCGGCCGGTACTGGCGATGGGGCTAAAGGGCATCATGTACGTGGAGTTGCGTGTCCGCAGTGCGTTCCGCGACCTGCACTCGGCCAACGCCGCGATTGTCCCCAATGCGGCGTGGCGGCTGACCTGGGCCTTGAACAGCCTCAAGGATGAGCAGGACAACATCCTCATCGACGGCTTCATGGACCACGTTGCGGCGCCGCCGGCCGAGGCGCAGGCAGCGGCGGCTGCGCTGCCCTTCGACGCCGACCTGCTGAAGCAAACCTATGGCGTCGATGCTTTCATCAACGGCCTCGAAGGTGCGGCGGCCGTGCGCAAGCTGCTCTTTACGCCGACGTGCACGATCTGCGGCCTGGAGAGCGGCTATACAGGCGCGGGCAGCAAGACCGTGCTACCCGCCGCCGCCATGGCCAAGATTGACTTCCGCCTCGTGCCCGACTTGCAGCCCGACCTGGTGCTGCGCCTGCTGCGCGAGCATCTCGACCGTCGCGGTTTCGACGACATCGAGATCCTCGACTTGGGCGGCGAGCCGCCCGCCCGCAGCCCCGTCGATTCCAAAGTGGGGTTGGCCGCGCGCCAGGCAGTGGAGACTGTCTACGGTCAGCCCGCCCTGGTATATCCCAACATGGCGGGCAGCGGCCCCATGTACTATCTATGTGATCGGCTGGGCATCCCGGCTGTCACGGCCGGCTGCGGCTACGTCGGCTCCAACGTCCACGCGCCCAATGAGAACATCCGCCTGGCCGACTACGTGGCCCACATCCAATTTACGGCAGAGTTGATTCGCCGCTTCGGCCTGGAGTAGAGCCAGTGCGGATCGACACACCGGGCTGAGGCTGCGGCGCTAGTTGGGCGAAGCCCGGTGGTTTCAGGCCAGGGCATGGCGGGGCTGCCACCTGTCCTATGGGCTTCGTCCTTCGAGTGTCACCCCGAAGCCTGGCGAGGGGTCGCTACACTGGGCGTCGAGGATGGCGCGGGCAGCCTCGGTCAGGTGGTGGGCCGGACTGTCGGGCGCAGGGCCGAACATGCGCGCCGCCAGGTACGCGCCGTCCATCAGGAGAAATAGGGCGTCCGCTGCCGCCTCAGGCTGCCGCGCGCCTGCCTCGGCAGTGAGGGTCCGGAAGCGCTCGCGCACCGCCTGCTTGTGCTCAAGGGCTACGCGGTGGCCGGGATAGTCGCCTTCCGGGTACTCGGCGGCCACATTAAGGAACGCGCAGCCGTAGCAGGCGGGGCTGGTGACATACTCTTGCAAGCTGGCGAAGAAGGCGAGCAATTTGCCGCGCGCCGTCGGTGCAGCCTGGGTGTTGCGCTCGAAATGGTCCCAGAACTCCCGGTCGCTGTCGTGCAGGTAGGCGACGATCAAGTCATCCTTGGCCGGGTAGTGGCGATAGAGAGTCATCTTGCCGATGCCGGACTCGGCCGCGATCCGGTCGACGCCCGTTGCCCGGTAGCCGTACTGGTAGAACAAGCGCGCGGCGGTTTCAAACAGCGCCTCTTTGGCGCTGGTCTTGCTGCCCATTCCCCTCCCCCTCTTGACATGATACAGATCTGTATTGTATACTTATCGGCAGCGATACAGAACTGTATCATAGCACAGGTCGCCCATCGGCGCAAGAGGACTGCACGCAGCGACATGCGCAGCGTAGGAGGGCGGTGACAATGGACACACTGCGGCTGGGCCAGAGCGACTTGAGTGTGTCGCGGCTGGGGGTGGGGGCGATGACGTGGGGTGCGCCGACCGGCCTGGCGCGTCTCAATCCGGCCAAGCTCGCCTACGGCGGGGCGCATGGCCGCGACGAGGAGCAGGCCGCCTTCGAGGCCAGCGTGGCGGCCGGTGTGACGCTGTTCGATACCGCCGCCATGTACAGCAGCGGGGCGTCGGAGCGGCGGCTAGGGGAACTGGCGCGCGGCCGCGACGTGATTCTGGCGACGAAATTCCCGCCTGGCCCCTTTTCGCGCACCAGCGACATGCCGAAGGCGCTGGAGGACAGTCTCGCCCGCCTGGATCGGTCGTGCGTCGATCTGTACCAACACCACTTCCCTTCCAAACGAGTGTCGATCCCCCAACTCATGGACCTGATGGCCGACGCGGTCGCGGCGGGCAAGATTCGGGCAGTGGGCGTGAGCAACTACTCAGCCGAGCAGATGCGTGTCGCGCAGGCCGCCCTGGCGCAGCGTGGCATTCCACTCGCCTCGAACCAGGTCGAGTATTCGCTCCTGCACCGTCAGCCCGAGCTGAACGGTGTGCTTGACGCCTGCCGCGAGCTGGGGGTGACGCTCATTGCCTATCAACCCCTTGCCAGCGGAGCGTTGACCGGCAAGTACAGGCCCGGCGATCGGCCAACCGGCTTCCGGCGGTTCATGCCGTACTTCCGGGGCAAGGGACTGACAGCGGCAGAGCCGGTCGTGTCCCTGCTGCGGCAAATCGGCGCCAGCTACGACAAGAGCCCGGCTCAGGTAGCACTGCGCTGGCTCATCGAACACGAGGGGGTGCTGCCCATCCCCGGCGCGAAGAACGGCAAGCAGGCTGCCGCTAATGCTGGCGCGCTGACCTTCCGGCTGACCGCCGCTGAGGTAGACGCGCTCGACCAGGCGACGCGCGCGTGGCGTGGGTAGGGACGTCTGGCGCAGTCAGGTTCCGCGAATACAGTCAGGCTCACGGTGAACGAGACCCTCAAGGTCCGCCTGGCTTTTTGGGGACTTCGGTTCTCAGGCGCTCTCGCCCGGTGCAACGATGGGCAGGCCAAGGAAGCGTTCGAGCAACCGATAGCGCCAGACAACGCGAACCACAATCAGCCAGATCAGCGCACCGAGAGCGACCAGGGCGATTTCCAGGGGAGCCAGGCGCGCTAGAGTGAAGAAGCGGCGTGGGATGAGGCTACCGCTGACGGCGATAAAGCCGACGAACAGTGCCAGGGCCAGCAGGGCCGGTCGCCTGTCGGGGCTGAGGGGCGAGGTGACAGCCCACCACTTCGAGGGTGGCTGGACGAAGACCACCGCCAGCAGGCCGACGACGACCAGGAAGGAGACGAGGACTGTCTGCGCCCCCGCCCGCGCCACGCGGATAACCATCTCAGTGTCGCCGACGTCGGGGGGTTGGCCGCCCAGGCCGGGCACGACGACCAACAGGAGGAACGTACCATAAAAGAGGAGCAGGGCGATGACAGCCGATGTCAGCACCGAGGGCAGCACAAAGCCGAATAGTCGGCTGAGCAGGCTGCCCTTGGCCGTCACGCCGGGCCGCGCCCAGTAGGCCAGAAGGATGGTGGGGATGCCCACGGACAACATCGTCACCAGGCTGCCCTGGCGTAGCAGGATAGGAAACTCGCCGATAACCAGGGCCGAGACGATGACCAGGCCGACGGTCAGGATGCGGTTGAGGTAGAGCTTGAGGATGTCTTGCATACCGTTGAGGATGCGCTGCCCTTCCTCGACAGCGTGGGGCAGGACGCTGAAGTTGTCGTTGAGCAGGACAATGTCGGCGACGGCTCGCGTAGCCTGGCTGCCACTTTGCATGGCGATGGCGAGATGTGAACGTTTGAGGGATAGCACGTCGTTCACGCCGTCGCCGATCATGGCAACGTAGCGGCCGCGGTCTTTGAGAACCTGGACGATGCTCTCTTTCTGTTGGGGCGTGATGCGTCCAAACACCTGGCCTTCGAGGACGGCTTCGACGAAGCGCGGCCCCGACATCTGGGCCAGCTCGAGTCCCGACACGGTGTGGGCATCCGGGCTGAAGCCGGCGCGTCGAGCCAGCGCGGCGACCGTATCAGGGTTGTCGCCGGAAATGATTTTCAACTCCACCCCCGCGCTCTGGAAGCCGGCCAGGGTTCCACGGGCGTCGGGGCGCAGTTCGTCGCTGAGAGCGACCAGGGCCAGCGGTGTCATCCCGTCTGGCAGGCGCGACGCATCACCATCGTCGTGGAGGACGGCGGGGTCGGGCGAGTGGGCGAAGAGCAGCACCCGCAACCCGTCGTCGGCCAGGCGGCGATTGTGCGCGGCGATATCGGCCCACGCCACGCCACGCGCCGTGTCGAGGTCCAGGTAGGGGCGCATGACCTCCGGCGCTCCCAGGGCATAGACGCCGTGCCAATCGCCGTCGGATAGCGCCACGGCGCTCCACTTGCGCGCCGAGGAGAAGGGAACCTCGGCTACGACCCTGGCCCCCGACCGGGGTAGCGCTTCGGCGATAGCCTGGCTAGTCTTGTTGCCCGACCCTGCGCTGGCCATGGCCGTGCCCAGCATGTTGGCGACGGCCTCGTCCGTCGCGGCGAGGGGGTACAGGCCCTGGAACTGAACCTGGCCGGTGGTCAGGGTACCGGTCTTGTCCAGGCACAACGTATCCACGTTGCTGAGGGATTCGATGGCGTTGGACTGCTGAACCAGCGCGCCAGAGCGGGCAATGCGCACTGCCCCCAGGGCATAAGCAATCGAGATGGACAGGAACAGGCCGTTGGGAACCAGTCCGGCTAGAATCGTGACATTCTGAACGCTATCCACGAGGACCAGCCGCTTGATGAGGCCGTTGAAGATAAGCAGCGACGATAGATAGATGACCACCAGCAGCATGATGCGGATGACCAGATAGACCTCGCGCTGGAGAGGGGTCAGCACGCGGCGGAAGGCCCGCGCGCCGGCCGTAATCTGGTTGGCGAGACTATCCGCGCCGACTTTGTCAACGACGTAATAGGCGCGGCCACTGGCGCAGAAGCTACCGGAATAGACAGGGTCGCCCTCGCGCTTCGCCACCGGATCGGCCTCGCCCGTCAGCAGCGACTCATCGACCAGCATTCGCCCGCTGACGATGTGGCCATCGAGGATGATCTGGTCACCCGCGTCGGCCAGCGCCAGATCGCCTATGACCAGTTCATCCGGCGGCAGCGCTACCGGCTGACCATCGCGAAGGATCGTCGCTGTGGGGCGCGTGAGCAGGGCGATGTGATCGAGGGTGCGCTTGGCGCGAATCTCCTGGATCACGCTGACCAGGATGTTCATGGCGATGATGCTGACGGAGATGACCGCGTCGCCGGGGCGACCGAGTAGGGCCAACGCCAGACCTAGCGAGAAGATCGCGCCGTTGATGAAGGTGAAGATGTTCTCGCGAAAGATCTCGCCATAGGTGCGGCCGGTCGGCGGCGGTGTCGTGTTGCCCATGCCCTGCGCCTGCCGGGCCTTGGCGGCCTCCGTCGAGAGGCCGGCCAGTAGGATACTGTCCGGCTGTGGTTGCGAGGTGACGACCGTCTGCATCTGATGCCTAGCCTCCTGCTGTTGCGCCTCAGTGCCCCGGTAGGAACCGTTGCAGCGCCTGAGCCGTGATGCCTACACTATCCAGGATGGCGATGGAGACGATGAATACGGCGGCTAGCAAGATTGCGCCTACAACCGGATACACGGCGACGCGCCAGCGGCGCAGGCCCATACCCTCGACAACCCCGATCCATGTGGCGATGAAGCCTATTATCAGGACGACGATGAGCGCTAACTCGCCGAGGCCCGGCGCCAGGGCGGCCAGGGCATACAGCGAGGTAATCTGGGCGAAGCCGATACCGCGCACCGCGCTGCCGTTACGGCTGTGCCCGCCGAGTAGCCGCCCGGTCAGGAAGGCGACAAACAAGTCTACCACGAGAATGGCGGGCACGACGAACCAGACCAGGCCAGCGGCAGCCAGCAAGGGGGCACGGAGGGCGGCCAGCATGGCCCAGACGCAGACGCTGAGGGCGGCGATCAGGATGGCTGGGCCGGTCATGGAGGGGGTGCGGGCAACACGGGCGTAAGCGTCGGGGTTGAGAATGGCCGCACCGCCCGCTAACGGTAGCCAGGTGCGCCACCGGCTCAGGCCACGCGCCAGGGCGGATCTACTCCAGGCATCCGTGACGACAGGGGGGACGCTCTCGGCCGACTTGACCAGGCCTCGGCGCCCGTTGAGGAGGGCAAAGACCTCGGTGGCGTTGCTGGTCGGCGGCACGTGCAGGTCTTCTGGATGAAGCAGGAAGGCCTCGGTTTGCTGCCCGCCCAGGCCACCGTGGTTGCCGATCAACTCCTCAAAGGCGGCCACGGTCCCATCTGGGTACAGCGCGCTATTGACGATGAGGTCGCCCGCGCTGGGAAAGCTCGCCAGCCGCTGCACCTGCGCGGCACGGAGTTCCGGCGGCCCGAAGGTCGCCAGCGGGTCGAGGCCGGTTACCAGGCCGGTTTCCAGGTCGCGCGCGCCGCCTTTCCCCAGCACGATCGGCCCCCCATCATCGTAGGCCACCACGAAGCCGATGCCTTCGTGATTCACCAGCAGATCCACCATGCCTGGATAGGCGGCATTGATGGCATCCAGATCCACCTTGCCGTGGTGCAGCGGCACGTAGATATGAGCCAGATTGCCGCTGACGGTGACGTGGATACCTTCGTTTCCAGCGTCCATGTCCATCGGTGGCTCGACGGGCCGCATCGTTTCAGCCGGGGGTAGTCGTTGTTCCAGCGCCGTTAGCGAGCGGTTGACCGTGCGCTGACGTACCCCGCGGCCTCGCCGTAGTGGGTCAAGATGTCGCAGTTGGGTCACGAGAACCCTGGTCGAACCTTCGTCGGGTTGGGCCGTGGTCGAGGTGTGAACCGTCGCGCGGCCCTCCGCCGCCTGCTGAACTAGCTCTGCGAGGGTGAGGCCGTAGCGCTGCGCGAAGGTAGCGCCGAAGGATTGGCCGTGGTCGGACAGGACAAACAGATCGTAGGGCCGCCCCGCCTTGCGGGCGATGATGTCCTGGAAGCGGCGCACGGCGGCGTCGATGCCGTGCAGCGTCTGGTAGGCGTCCGGGCTGTCAGGCCCCGCATGGTGGGCGACCTCATCGTAGCCGATGAGACTGGTATAGATGGCCGGCATGCCGCGAATAATGTCCAGCGCTACGAGGAAGGTTTCCAGGTCGCGCAGGAAGACGTTGGTCGCCGCCCGGATAGCGGGGTAGCCCTTGTCCAGTCGATTGATGCGGGGCTGGCGGTTGGTCACCTGGTCGCGCAACGCCTGCGCTAGCTCGCGGAACAGGTCCACGATGGTCAGAATGAGGCTGCGGGTGAAGATATACGGGTTGAGGAAGAACAGGTACAGGTCCTCCTGCCGCCAGCGATCCTCGTCAGGCGTGCGCGGGTCCATTGTGCTCATGGTCAGGACGCTCTTCATCGCATCGCCTGCCAGCATGTTTCCGACGCTCGACCCACCGCGCAACAGCCCGCGGCCGTGCGAGAGTCGCTCATCGAGTAGCCGCGCGTCGGCCATCTTGTTGGATACGATGAGCCGCTGCTCGGCCTTGTCCCACCAGCGGAAGGCCGGAATGTCGTAGTTGTCGCCAAACAGGATTCCCGACTGGCAGGCGGATGTCTGCGACGGCAGGCCGCACTCTACGCGGCTGACCTTATGCTGACCGCCTTCCAGCATGGCGCGGAGCGTGGCATGTAGCCGCGCCGGACTGCATACAGGAGGCGGTCGTGGCTCAGGCCATCGATCTCGACCATGAGGATGCCCCGTTCGGTCACCCCGTCGGGCGATACTCGCTGCCGCTGGCTGAGCCATTCGACCACCCCCTGGTAGAACTCATGGTTGTCGTCGACCGTGGTGAGGCTGGTTAGGAAGGTGTTGACGGCGGAGATGATGAGGCTGCCCATCAGGGCCGCCCCGGCGCCGCTCACCGCGAAGCTCGGGATGAGCCAGGCGGCCAGGCCGAGAATGAGGGCGTTGATGGGGATGTTGAGCAGACCGATGGTCAGGACATTGAGGGGCAGCGTCAGGACGAGCAGCACGGGCCGAACGACGAGATTCAGCAGTCCCGTGACCAGGGCGACCGAAAGGGCGACGCTGAGGGATTGGAGGGCATTATCGGCCGTAATGTGAATGCCAACGGGCAGGGCAGTGGTGATGAGAATCGACAGGGCGTCGACGACCCACACGAAGATGAAGCGATAGGCAATCCAGGGCGCGCGTTGGATGGACATAAGTGGTGCGCTCACGAGGGATGCCCACCGCTGCCGTACG